>ENA-UEPI01000774-UEPI01000774.1-human-gut-metagenome-genome-assembly--contig:-NODE-774-length-20102-cov-11.593608_pt1 | contig 20102 bp, 18 predicted proteins | sample MGYA00242899_ERZ507914 | MGnify/ENA primary metagenome ERZ507914 (study PRJEB26167, sample SAMN06115442) | human gut metagenome | host: Homo sapiens | place: China:Chongqing | collected 2015-07-28...
GTATTTTATTGTGCCGGTTCAGGTGTGCGTTTCCCGGCGCGTCTGCACCGGCTTAACCAAATTCAACAGGGATAAAATAGTGGTAAGCGTACAGCCTGAACCGTCTGGTCAGAATCTGACGAATTAGACAAAGTGGTGTCCACCAAATAAGTAGTGGGAACCAATGAGGTAGCCTGAGTTTAACGGACACTCCTTCCTGAAATAGAATGGCATCAGAAGGAGCTAATAATGAGCAGAAAAACCCAACGTTACTCTAAAGAGTTCAAAGCCGAAGCTGTCAGAACGGTTCTTGAAAATCAACTTTCGATCAGTGAAGGTGCTTCCCGATTATCTCTTCCTGAAGGCACTTTAGGACAATGGGTTACCGCCGCCAGAAAAGGGCTCGGTACTCCTGGTTCCCGCACGGTGGCTGAACTGGAATCTGAAATTCTGCAACTGCGTAAGGCGTTAAATGAAGCTCGCCTTGAGCGAGATATATTAAATTGCACAGGAGTCGCTGAAAAATACGCGTTAATCGAACAATGGCGACAACAATTTCCCATTGAAGCGATGTGTCAGGTATTTGGTGTATCCAGGAGCGGTTATTACAACTGGGTACAGCATGAACCCTCAGACAGAAAACAAAGTGATGAGCGGCTAAAACTGGAGATTAAGGTGGCGCATATCCGCACTCGCGAAACATATGGAACCCGGCAGCTCCAGACGGAGCTGGCAGAGAATGGCATCATCGTTGGTCGTGACCGACTGGCACGTCTTCGTAAGGAGCTAAGGCTACGCTGTAAGCAGAAACGCAAGTTCAGAGCGACTACGAACTCGAACCACAATCTGCCAGTTGCGCCAAATCTGCTGAACCAGACGTTCGCTCCTACAGCACCAAATCAGGTCTGGGTGGCGGACCTGACGTATGTTGCCACACAGGAGGGATGGTTGTACCTCGCTGGCATCAAAGATGTTTATACGTGCGAAATTGTCGGCTACGCCATGGGAGAGCGCATGACAAAAGAGCTGACAGGTAAAGCCCTGTTTATGGCGCTCAGGAGCCAGCGCCCACCTGCCGGGCTAATCCACCACTCTGATCGAGGTTCACAGTACTGCGCATACGATTACCGTGTCATACAGGAGCAGTTTGGTCTGAAAACATCAATGTCGCGTAAAGGTAACTGTTACGACAACGCTCCGATGGAAAGCTTCTGGGGAACGCTGAAAAATGAGAGCCTGAGCCACTATCGTTTTAATAACCGGGATGAAGCCATCTCAGTAATACGGGAATACATTGAGATTTTCTACAATCGTCAGCGTCGTCACTCTCGTCTGGGGAATATCTCCCCGGCAGCCTTCAGGGAAAAATATCATCAGATGGCTGCTTAAAAAAAGAACAAATGGTAGTGTCCGCTATTGCCAGTACACCTCAACATTCCACCATGCATTCCGATTAACGCCGCATAGCCAGTTGAACTTTGCTACTTTGTGAGAGGTAGTACCTTCTATCCAGTGCGAATTTAATTAATGGAATAAATGATTATGAGTGAAAATGATACAATCCCAAAGAAGTCTACAAGTCAGATTAACAAAGCGGTATTCTTTACATCTGCTTTGCTAATTTTCCTTCTTGTCGCCTTTGCCGCCGTATTCCCGGATGTCGCCGACAAAAATTTTAAACTACTTCAGCAACAAATCTTCACGAATGCCAGCTGGTTCTACATCCTTGCTGTGGCCCTGATTTTACTGAGTGTCACGTTCCTTGGACTCTCACGCTACGGTGATATCAAGCTGGGCCCGGACCATGCGCAGCCTGATTTCAGCTACCACTCCTGGTTTGCGATGCTTTTTTCGGCAGGGATGGGGATCGGCCTGATGTTCTTTGGCGTTGCCGAACCTGTAATGCATTATCTTTCGCCACCTGTCGGCACTCCAGAGACCGTTGCGGCAGCGAAGGAAGCAATGCGCCTGACGTTCTTCCACTGGGGTCTGCACGCATGGGCAATTTATGCCATCGTGGCGCTGATTCTGGCCTTTTTCAGTTACCGTCACGGTCTGCCTTTAACGCTGCGTTCTGCGCTCTATCCCATTATCGGCGATCGCATTTACGGGCCTATAGGCCACGCGGTTGATATCTTCGCCGTGATAGGCACTGTCTTTGGCGTTGCAACATCGCTGGGTTACGGTGTATTGCAGGTGAATGCCGGTTTGAACCATCTTTTCGGGGTGCCCATCAATGAAACGGTACAGGTCATTTTGATCGTGGTCATCACGGGGTTAGCGACGATTTCGGTGGTGTCCGGCCTGGACAAGGGAATACGCATCCTGTCTGAGCTTAATCTGGGCCTGGCGGTGTTGCTCCTGGCGCTGGTCTTGTGCCTGGGTCCCACTGTGCTTCTGCTGAAGTCATTTGTGGAAAATACGGGTGGTTATCTGTCGGAACTGGTGAGTAAAACGTTCAACCTTTACGCGTATGAACCCAAGTCGAGCAACTGGCTGGGGGGCTGGACATTATTATACTGGGGATGGTGGCTTTCATGGTCGCCGTTTGTAGGTATGTTCATTGCACGCGTTTCCCGCGGCAGGACAATTCGTGAGTTCGTGACTGGCGTGTTGTTTGTTCCCGCCGGCTTTACGCTCATGTGGATGACGGTGTTTGGAAACAGCGCCATCTATCTCATCATGAACCAGGGCGCCACTGACCTCGCCAATACCGTTCAGCAGGATGTTGCGCTTGCCCTGTTTAATTTCCTGGAGCATTTCCCGTTCTCTTCCGTGCTGTCATTCATTGCAATGGCGATGGTCATCGTCTTCTTTGTAACGTCTGCTGATTCGGGGGCAATGGTTGTGGATACTCTGGCATCAGGTGGAGTGGCAAACACACCCGTCTGGCAGCGAATATTCTGGGCCTCGCTCATGGGCATTGTTGCAATTGCGCTTCTCCTTGCCGGAGGGCTAAGTGCGCTGCAAACGGTGACAATAGCGAGTGCATTGCCCTTCTCAGTGATCTTACTAATATCTATATACGGACTTTTAAAAGCTTTGCGCCGGGATTTGACCAAGCGTGAAAGCCTGAGCATGGCGACAATTGCTCCTACGGCTGCACGTAACCCAATTCCTTGGCAGAGAAGGTTACGCAATATCGCGTATCTGCCGAAGCGATCTCTTGTGAAACGTTTTATGGACGACGTTATCCAGCCCGCCATGACGCTGGTTCAGGAGGAACTGAACAAGCAGGGGACGATAAGCCACATTAGTGATGCAGTCGACGATCGTATTCGTCTTGAAGTCGATTTGGGCAACGAGCTGAATTTTATATATGAAGTGAGGCTTCGCGGGTATATCTCACCGACCTTCGCGCTCGCCGCAATGGATAATGATGAGCAGCAGACTGAACAACATCGATATTATCGCGCTGAGGTTTATCTCAAAGAAGGCGGTCAAAATTATGATGTGATGGGCTGGAACCAGGAACAGCTGATTAATGACATACTGGACCAGTACGAAAAACACCTGCACTTCCTGCACCTGGTTCGTTAATAGCAACATGCCGTCCTGGGGGCGGCAATTATTATCCCGGCCGCAATATGAGGGAATGCAGAATGATTTCACGCTGGAAATGGATGCTGAAGCAGACAATTAAAAAACTATGGTTCAGGGCAACGTTATTCGCAATTGTCGCGATAATAACGGCCCTTTTATCAATTCTTTTTAAATCAATGATACCTGAGTCGGTTTCCGTGAAGGTTGGTGCGGAAGCAGTCGATAACATTCTGAACATACTGGCATCGAGTATGCTGGCAGTGACCACATTTTCGCTGAGTATCATGGTCACAGCCTACGGTTCAGCCACTACTAATGTGACTCCCAGAGCTACGCGTTTAGTTGTTGAAGACGTCACCACACAAAATGTACTGGCCACCTTCATCGGTTCTTTTCTCTTCAGTCTGGTAGGGATTATTGCCCTCAATATGGGAGCTTATGGAGAAAGGGGGAGAGTCATTTTATTCATTGTCACACTGGTTGTCATTGCCTTAATCCTCATCACATTGCTTCGCTGGATACAGCATTTGACCTCTCTGGGGAGGGTTGGTGAGACAACGGCACAAGTAGAACAGGCGGCCATCGAAACATTTATTGCGAGAGCAAGAAATCCCTGTCTCGGCGGATATCCATGGCTTGAGAACAATGAACAGCCGAAAGGAACGGTTGCAGTTTATCCGAAGAAGATTGGCTATGTTGAATATATTGATATGGTGAAACTTAGCAAGCTGCTGACCAATGATCCCCGTCATGTATACCTCGTGGCGCAGCCAGGCAGTTTCATACATCCGTCCATGCCAGTTTTGTACCTGAGTCAGGGCCAGGAGTCGTCAATCAGCACCGATTTACTTGAGACGATTATTGTCTCGGATGCACGTTCATTTGCTCAGGATCCTCGATTTTGTCTTAGCGTCATGGCCGAAATAGCCTGCCGGGCCCTTTCCCCTGCAGTGAACGATCCTGGAACCGCCATTGATGTCATTGGCAGAGGTGTTCGTATACTTTCCACTTACGCGCAGAATAAATCTGATGAAATAGAAGTGAAATATCCTTCAGTACATGTTGCACCACTTCAGAATAACGATCTACTGGAAGACTTTTTCTCACCTGTCGCGCGCGATGGTGCCAGTATGAGGGAGATTCAGATAAGAGTCCTTAAAGGACTGTCGATGCTGAGTAAAGGTTGGCCAGGGATATTTGCTGAAGCCGCACATACCCTGGCATTTGAAACATTAGAGCATGCAACTCGTGCTGACCATATAGATTCTGATAGATATCTAATAAAATCAACTTATTATAATTTATTTAGTGGCGAATATTCTAATAAAAAAACATAGCTGCAGAGCAAGCGATTCGGTTGTTGGCAAGTCAAGGGCAAAGCATTCGCGTGAGAATGGGCGTATGCTTTGTGCCAAAAGCAAACGTTGCTAATTCTGCACTGTTCAGCGATGGCGCAGTAGCGACAGGCACTGCCACTGTCCAGTCGGCAAAAGCGAACACTTTGCCACTGCGGGGATAAACTGATTGAAGCTCTCGCGCAAAATCACTTATTCTTTTGCGTTAATAAAATGTAGGAGATGGGTCATGACAGGCGAAAATCGTGGCCGGGGAAGGCCGCGAAAGACAGAAAGTACCTATGCAGATACTCGTAATGATCTGATCCGCAGTGGCCTTGAACTGCTGACGCAGAATGGTTTTCTTGCGACGGGAGTCGATGCCATTGTTAAAAATGCCAATGTCCCTAAAGGCTCATTTTATTACTACTTTAAGAGTAAAGAGGATTATGCTCAGACCGTTCTGAACGCCTATGACAGTTTCTTCGAGCATAAACTCAAAAAACATCTACATGAATCATCCTGCACACCAATGGTACGTCTGGAAAATTTCATCAATGATGCCTGTGAGGGGATTAAAAAATACAATTTTACCCGCGGCTGCCTGGTTGGAAATATGATGCAGGAGAGTCCGGGGCTTCCCCAATCCTTCATTAAAGTACTACAGAATATTCTTGAGAGCTGGCAGGCACTTGTTGCGGCCTGCCTGTCCGACGCGTTATCTTCAGGCGAAATAAGTTCAAATATGAATAATACACAACTGGCGGCTATTTTCTGGAGTGGCTGGGAAGGTGCGGTAATGCGTTCCAAACTATATTGTTCTACTGAGCCAGTGTACGACTTCTGGAGCTATTTCAAAACCTCGGTACGCTATCAGTCTTCTCAGGAAGCAACAACTGGCCAGTAAAAGGGGCCGCAGCCCCTAAAACTTATTATACTAAGCCTGAGCTCGGCATCCATCTAATTAGCTATATTGAATGACTGCACGACCGCGAATTCCGCCACTCAGAAGTTTTTCAGCCACAGTGATGGCGTCACTGAGCGGATAAACGGTAGTGAGACTATCCATTCTGGACTCTGGCAAATACTATACCGCCTGTTGCCAGATTGCTGCTCTTTTCTCTTTCGCGAACATGACGCTATCAATCCCTTTCAGCGTGACACCACGCAGAATAAACGGAGCCATATTGCCCATCAAATCCATCCCCTGAGCCATGCCGCAGGCTGCAACAATACTGCCATATCGGACCCCGGCGCAGGCATTTCTCCAGTAACAGGGGGTTGTATTGTATTTTATTGTGCCGGTTCAGGTGTGCGTTTCCCGGCGCGTCTGCACCGGCTTAACCAAATTCAACAGGGATAAAAGAGTGCAAATAACCGAAGTATTACTTGCAGAATCGGGGGAAGCATCCGGGGTTTTATTCAACAGGCTGTAGATCACTGACTGCGTCTGTTGGCCGTCCACTTCACGCGTCATTCGACCAGAGTAAATATTGATGATTACTAGATTCGTGTATTTTATCAGGCATTTTACTTGCGAATAAATCCCCTTGCTATCCAGCGAAACCACACAGGTAGCTATTACCATATGTGGTAATACACTAGTTACAGGAAAAATATGCAAGTTCCGCAATACGTTGTGTGTTGCTCCTTAGCCAGGATCTTTTCTTCCATGCGAGATATGACAACAATTTTGAGGAAGGATGTTCGTAACTGGTAGAGTTACTACAACAAGCATGGGAGGCTCTGACTCTGGCAGACATTGTACTGTGGAATGTTGTTACAGGTTGGGGCGGCAACCGTGCCAGGAGACCATGAGCCGTTCACGGCATTAAAGGCCACACTTCAGTCGTTTACATTCCCTATGGTGGCAGGCATCTTCCATTAAGGCGTCAGAGCGTTACCAACGTTATGTTGTCATGGCTCATCTTTCATAGTCGATGCTTATCTGGTGGCTGAAGCTAGCCGCAGATAAAGAGTGTGAAGTTGATACCATGGAGTGGAGTGACGTGCAGGCAGGAGATTCGCTCTATGCAGGGTTGTGAGATGAATTCAAACCGGCTGGCAGCGCCAGTGATATTCGAAGATTCGTCCGGTTGTTACCCAGTATGCATTAAAAACCCAGACATTATGGGCAATATAACGGCTTCTACAACAAGGAAGTGCCTGTTTACCATCCGGGTGTAATGACTCACCTTTGTGGGCTTTTGCCCGTCGCGCTCTTAACGTTGAAGACATTCTCTGCCTGCCGATTCAGGACTGCGACAAAAGCCATATCTGGCTACTGGTCAAGGATGACCAGCGTCTGGAGTAGGTGATAAGCCAAATAGATAAGCTGGAATATGTGGTGAAAGTGCAACGTAATCAGTCCAATCCGACGATGTTTAACAAGATTGTGGTGTTTTTTCAGTAAGTCATTCGTCTTCTGAATCAGGTGTAATGATCTTTACAGAACCATTCTGGCAGTGCGTAACATAATCTGCCGGTAACGGACGATCGCTAATCAGAACGTCAAATGCAGAGATCGGTGCAAGGCTGGCAGAGGCCACTTCATCGAACAACGCGTGGCGGGCGAGCAAAATTTTCCGTAGTCCACGGTTCATCGCTTTACGCTTAGTGGCAAGATCTTCAGGGTTAAACCAGCTGACGCCAAAGTGATTATGCACACCGCTGGCGGAAATAAATATTTTTCGCGGATTGAGAGAGTCTAATGGCGAAGAGTTACTGGCATCGTAAAAAGCATCACTTCTGGCACGATACGTACCACCACAAAGTATTGCTGTTACATTAGGCTTTTCATTCAACGCAACAAAGACGCGATGTGAGTAACAGATGCCGGTGAAGGTGATTGCATCCGGGATCATGCTTATAACGAGTGGTATCTCCTGGCCATTATCAAAGAAGATCAGATCATTTTCATTAACCATTCCGGCAGCCAGAATTGCAATAGGTAAGTCATCACGATGATTTTTTGGAACGTCATGGATTACTGGCATGGATGGCGCGGGTTTATTCACCATTACAATATAGCCACCCAGTAGGGTCAGTGGCAGAGGTTCATCTTCCTGATGGAGATCGCGACGAATAGTCATTACAGAAACTTCCAGCATTCGCGCTGCGTCTTTCAAATGGATTCTGTCGGTTTTCTTAAGCAGTTCCATCAAACGTCGGATACGCTCTTTTTGCTTCGTTTCCATCAACTCTCTCTCCGTAAGAATGTTATAAAAATAACATTTTGGCGTTAGTAAACATTGTTTTCATTACCATACTATACGACCGACCCTTTGAAATGAAAAGGGTATAGGCTGCTGAGTTTTGGGCACTAATCTTGTTAGGTTGCTTATGATTAGATAGTGTTGGCCTGAGTGATGAGACTGGAAGTCTATTAAATAAACATCGGGTTGATGTGCTAATCGCGATCTCAGTCACAAATGATGCAAAAGTAACATGCTAATGTTATTTAAATACCATTGTTATGCGAAAGTTTATAAGAGGTAGTGAAATGGACATTGCAGTTATTGGTTCCAATATGGTGGATCTCATTACTTACACTAATCAGATGCCTAAAGAAGGAGAAACTCTGGAAGCACCTGCCTTCAAAATCGGATGTGGTGGGAAAGGTGCTAATCAAGCGGTGGCGGCGGCTAAATTGAATTCAAAAGTCCTGATGCTGACTAAAGTAGGTGATGATATTTTTGCGGATAATACTATTCGTAATCTTGAATCATGGGGAATTAATACCACTTATGTTGAGAAGGTCCCCTGTACCAGCAGTGGTGTTGCACCGATCTTTGTTAATGCCAACTCGAGCAATAGTATATTAATAATTAAGGGAGCGAATAAATTTCTTTCCCCGGAAGATATCGATCGAGCTGCAGAAGATCTGAAAAAATGCAAATTGATCGTTTTACAACTGGAAGTTCAACTGGAAACAGTTTACCACGCGATTGAGTTTGGTAAGATAAATGGTATTGAAGTGTTATTAAATCCGGCTCCGGCATTGCGTGAGTTAGATATGTCTTATGCCTGCAAATGTGATTTCTTTATCCCGAATGAAACAGAACTGGAAATATTAACCGGTATGTCGGTTGATACTTATGATCATATTCGTTTGGCCGCACGTTCGTTAGTTGATAAAGGGCTGAACAATATTATTGTTACCATGAGCGAAAAAGGCGCATTATGGATGACCCGCGATCAGGAAGTCCATGTTCCTGCATTCAAAGTAAATGCTGTTGATACTAGTGGCGCTGGTGACGCATTTATTGGTTGCTTTTCCCATTATTATGTTCAAAGCGGTGATGTTGAAGCCGCTTTGAAAAAAGCCGCTCTCTTTGCCGCTTTCAGCGTCACAGGGAAAGGTACGCAATCATCTTATCCGAGTATTGAACAATTTAATGAATTTTTAACCTTAAACGAATAATCATCCTGCACAGTTAAAGGTAGCACTATGAACGATAAAAACATCATTCAGATGCCTGATGGATATCTGAATAAGACTCCCTTGTTCCAGTTTATTTTGTTATCGTGTTTATTCCCGCTATGGGGATGCGCAGCTGCATTAAATGACATATTAATCACTCAATTCAAAAGTGTATTTTCGCTAAGTAACTTTGCTTCAGCATTGGTGCAGAGCGCATTTTATGGAGGTTATTTTTTAATTGCAATACCAGCATCCCTTGTGATTAAAAAGACCAGTTATAAGGTGGCAATTTTAATTGGCCTGACGCTGTATATTGGTGGTTGTACACTTTTTTTCCCTGCCTCGCATATGGCAACCTACACTATGTTCCTTGCAGCTATTTTTGCGATTGCGATTGGCCTGAGTTTCCTTGAAACTGCAGCGAACACATACAGTTCAATGATCGGTCCAAAAGCCTATGCCACATTGCGGCTCAATATCAGCCAGACCTTTTATCCGATTGGTGCTGCGTCTGGTATTTTATTGGGCAAATATCTGGTTTTCTCCGAGGGGGAAAGCCTTGAGAAGCAGATGTCCGGAATGAACGCCGAGCAAATTCACAACTTTAAGGTGCTGATGTTAGAGAACACCCTTGAACCGTATAAGTATATGATTATGATTCTGGTTGTGGTCATGGTGTTGTTCCTTTTAACCCGCTTCCCAACCTGTAAAGTGGCACAGACAAGTCACCATAAACGCCCGTCAGCAATGGATACGCTGCGCTATCTGGCTAAAAATTCGCGCTTTCGTCGTGGTATTGTGGCTCAATTCCTTTATGTGGGTATGCAGGTCGCAGTATGGTCATTTACCATCCGTCTGGCACTGGAGTTGGGCGATATCAACGAACGTGATGCTTCAAACTTCATGGTCTATAGCTTTGCCTGCTTCTTTATTGGCAAGTTTATAGCCAACATCCTTATGACGCGTTTTAATCCGGAAAAAGTATTGATTCTCTATTCCGTTATAGGGGCGCTGTTCCTGGCATATGTTGCACTGGCTCCAAGTTTCAGCGCGGTCTATGTCGCCGTCCTGGTAAGTGTTTTGTTTGGCCCTTGCTGGGCGACGATCTATGCAGGAACACTGGATACAGTTGATAACGAACATACAGAAATGGCAGGAGCAGTCATTGTTATGGCTATTGTCGGCGCCGCGGTGGTTCCGGCAATTCAGGGATATATTGCAGATATGTTCCACTCACTTCAGCTTTCATTCCTGGTTTCTATGCTCTGCTTTGTCTATGTCGGAGTCTACTTCTGGCGTGAAAGCAAAGTACGTAATGCACTGGCTGAAGTCACAGAGTCCTGAGGAGAATCGTTATGAGTACGCGTATTTATTTGTGGCGGGCGCTTTTTGGCGAAAAACCTCGTATCTTGCTGGAAAATAGTGATTTTACTGTCACGTCTTTTCGCTATGACAGTGGTGTCGAGGGGCTTAAAATTGCAAACAGTCGTGGACATTTAATTATTCTTCCCTGGATGGGGCAGATGATTTGGGATGCGCAATTTGATGGACACAGTCTCACCATGTGCAATATGTTTCGCCAGCCTAAACCGGCGACAGAGGTGATAGAAACCTATGGCTGTTTTGCCTTTCATTCAGGTTTGCTGGCTAATGGCTGCCCATCTGCGGAAGATACTCATCTGCTACACGGTGAAATGGCCTGTGCCGCGATGGATGAAGCATGGATGGAATTAGAGGGAGATATGTTACGCCTTACCGGGCGTTGCGAGTATGTAATGGGGTTCGGGCATCATTATCTGGCTCAGCCAACAGTGGTCCTTCACAAATCCTCTACATTGTTCGATATTAAGATGGCCGTAACCAATCTGGCTTCTGTAGATATGCCACTACAATATATGTGCCACATGAATTATGCATATATACCAAATGCTACGTTCAGCCAGAATATACCGGACGAAATATTAAGGTTGCGTGAATCAGTACCTTCGCATGTTAATCCCACCGCTCAGTGGCTGGCGTTTAATCAACGGATTATGCAGGGAGAAGCCTCTCTGTCGACGCTGAATCAACCGGAATTTTATGATCCAGAAATAGTCTTCTTTGCAGACAAACTGGACGCTTACACAGATCAGCCAGAGTTTCGCATGATCGCTCCCGATGGCACTACGTTTGTTACTCGTTTCTCCAGTGCCGAACTAAATTATGTGACACGCTGGATCCTTTATAACGGCGAGCAACAGGTAGCCGCCTTTGCATTACCTGCAACCTGTCGGCCTGAGGGGTATCTTGCCGCGCAACGTAATGGCACGCTGATTCAGGTTGCACCGCAGCAAACACGCACTTTTACAGTCACCACAGGAATTGAATAACCACTTAAGGCCTGAACAGCGGCGCGCTTATCGTTAATGTAAGCGCGTTTTTTTACCCGCCAGGACAATACTATGATAGCGTTGCCCTTATAGACGATCACATTATCGTCCACTCCAAATTTGCGCAACTACTGTAGAGTGGTGTACTCCACAGCTTCTTTTAGGATCTCAACTTCCATTGTTTTCTTACCGAGCAAGCACTGCAACTCTTTTATTTATTTGTAGTGGTCAACAAAAACTGGTCACAATTTCAGATTTTTTCCAGTATCTATTTTCCGATTCGTTCGGCGGTAATCCACCGTTATATTCATGAGGCCGGAGTGCACTATAAAAGTGTATGCGTAAACCGACTGCTGTATGTAGCCATTAAGCCTGTATTGGTAACATAGGTACCCACCTTTTCAACAAGTGGACACCTGTTATAGAACAAAAAACATTATCAGCTGAACCCCGCAGGTCATTTTCAAATGAGTTTAAACTTCAAATGGTTACACTGGCTTTACAACCAAGGGGTTCTGTTGCCCGTATTGCCCGGGAGCATGATATCAATGATAATCTTCTGTTCAAATGGCTCAGGCTCTCGCTGATCAAAGGGCGTATATCACGGCGTCTTCCGTTAACGAACTCTTCTGGCATTGGCGTTGAATTATTACCTGTGGAGATGACGCTGGGATGAGCGGCCTTACCCCGTTTTTTACGCGAGGTAATTATGAAGATCAATGACTAGCCGTCGAACCGTGTGCATGAACTGCTGCACTGAAACTTCTCAGCTGTAAAATAATCCTTACGCTACGTACTTCTCGGAGCGCTTACGATTAATCGGATGCAGTCCTAACTGGAAGAAAGAAAAATGGAGAAAATAAGAGGAATTAATATCCTCCACGTTCCTGAAATCCTGGAGGATATTAATGTCATCAAAATATTAGCGAACGATAATCCCTAACAAAATACCCAGTGCGCCAAAGTCAGCATCACTGAAGGTGGTGTTAGCAAAACCAATATCACCCAGCACCGGCAATAAGAATACTGGCAGGAAGGTAATAAGCAAGCCTTGAGCGAAGGCACCCAAAATCGCACCACGACGTCCACCCGTTGCATTACCGAATACCCCTGCAGCTGCACCTACGAAGAAGTGCGGCACCACACCAGGAATAATCACGATCATGTTCAGCAGATACAACGTGAACATACCGATTAAACCTGCAGCAAAGCTACTCAGGAAACCAACCAGTACAGCGTTAGGTGCGTAAGGGAAGACGACCGGGCAATCGAGAGCAGGTCTGGCATTCGGAACCAGCTTGTCTGAAATACCTTTGAATGCCGGGACAATCTCCGCAATCACCATGCGCACACCCTGCAGAATGATGTACACGCCAGCTGCGAAGGTAATGGATTGCATGATAGAGAACATGAACCAGTTTTTACCACCGCTAAGCTCTTTCACCGCATCTGCACCCGCAAACAGGCACGTCACCAGGAAAATTATGCTCATGGTAAAAGAGATAGCAACCGGCGTGTCGCGCAAGAACAGCAGACTTTTCGGCACATTCATGTCTTCAGTCGAGTGCTCTTTATTACCAAACTTGCTGCCGATGAAACCGGCCAATACATAAGATAATGTTGAGAAGTGGCCGATGGCAACGTCATCAGAACCGGTCACTTTCTTCATGTACGGATGCGCAATAGCCGGGAAAAAGACCATTGCCACGCCAACAACCAAAGAGCCAACGGCTATAAGCGTAATGCCGGTCATGCCTGCTGTTGCCAGAATTACCGCTACCATCATCGACATAAACAACGTGTGATGACCGGTCAGGAAGATAAATTTCCACGGTGTGAAACGGGCAATCATAATGTTGATAACCATCGCAAAGAACATAATCATCGCCATTTCTTTCCCGAAGCTTTTCTGCGCTACGGAAACAATGGCTTCATTGTTCGGCACTACACCCTGAATACCAAAGGCATGCTGGAAAATGTTTGCGAAGTCACCCAGTGACGACACAACTAAACCCGCCCCTGCGCCTAAAATCACAAACCCCATAATGGTCTTGACGGTACCTTTAATGCATTCGGTTACCGGTTTTTTCTGTGCAATCAGGCCAATCAGGGCGATTAAACCGACCAGCACTGCGGGTTCGGAAAGTACATCGCTCATCAAAAAACGAAAGAAATCCATATCGCCCCCAGCTTACAGTGCGCCTAATTCGTTTAATACCACGGATAAACGTTCTCTCATGGCTTTCTTATCAATCATATTTTCCAGTGCGACGATTTTGCCTGCGACAGACTGCGCGACTAACTGCTCGGCAATGTCTTTGGTGCCGACATAGATATCACTCGACGTCCCTTTCGCGGAGCCCAGGTCGACGTGATCAACATCAGCGCTGACGGACAAATCCTTCAAAATGCTTTTAATGCTCATTTCCATCATCAGGCTGGTGCCTAAGCCGTTACCGCAAACCACTGTAATTTTCATAAATGTTCCTCTGGATTAATAGCGCGCAATAACAGACAAAATGTCCTGCGTCGTTTTGGCCATCAAAATGGCCTGTATGTCTTTTTCGTTATCGAATAACTTGGCGAGTTGAGAAATCGCTTCAATGTGGCTGGTACTGTCGGTTGCAGCCAGCACAATCAGTAATTTCACTGGATCGTTTTCATCGGCATCAAAATTCACACCTGAAGGGATCAGGGTCAGTGCTAATGACAGCTTGTTAGCTCCCTCTTCCGGGCGCGCATGAGGCATCGCAATACCAGGGCCAACCACATAGTACGGACCGATAGTGTCGTGCGAGCGATAGATCGCATCAACATAACGCGGTTCGATAGAACCGTTTTCAATCAACGGCCGGCATGAAATCGCCACGGCTTCCCGCCAGTCTTTGGCCTGTTCCACGACCTGAACGACCTCTGTATTTAATAGATTTTTTAACATGCTACTGATAACTCCCGATGATAATTAACAGGAGAGTAGATATTTTACGCATTAATTAATGTGATGATTGTCGCATTTGATAGCGCTATCTGATAACGCTATCAATCTTTGTGATAGCGCTATCATTTCTCTGCCGCCATGCTTTGGCTATATTCGGTTCCTGCATATACAATGCAACAGGATATTTGCTACCGTGGGCAAAAACTGGAAAGAGTAATGGTGAAATAAAAGTAATGAAAACAGCTGGTTGTAATTATCCATGGAGTCGAAATGGAAAAAACACGTAAGCGCCGTGGTACCGGACGGGTGACGCTGCAGGAGGTCGCTAACTTTGCAGGTGTCGGAACCATGACCGTTTCCCGTGCGCTGAGAACACCGGAACAGGTATCTGACAAGCTGAGGGAAAAGATAGAACAGGCCGTAGAAGAGTTGGGTTATATTCCCAACAGAACTGCTGGCGCCCTTGCATCTGGTCACAGTGATACAGTCGCCGTACTGGTTCCTTCCCTGACAGATAAAGCCAGCTCCCGCTTTATGCAGTCGTTGCAGCAGGTGCTTAATAAAAATGAATTCCAGCTACTGCTTGGGTGTCATGAGTATAATCAGCTCAAAGAAGCTGAAATTCTGATGACGCTTCTTCAAGGCAACCCGGCGGCGTTAGTTATTTTTGGTTCTCAGTTGGCTGATAAAACTCACCAGATACTCGAGAAAACAAATATACCTACCATTAACGTTGTCGGTTCCCCTTTCAGTCCGGCTCAAATTACCATCGAAACAGCATTTTTTGAAGCATCACATAAACTGACCGAACATCTGCTGGAACAGGGTTATAAGAATATCGGATTTATCGGTGCGCATATGGACAACCGCCTGCAACGTCAGCAACTGAACGGCTGGCATAAAGCAATGTTGAGCCATTACCAGAACTCTGATCTTGTTATCACCATGCCGGATGCCGCAAGTCTGCAATTGGGGCGTTACGCATTAAACGAGATATTACTGCGACAACCAGAGCTGGATGCTGTGATTTGCAGCCACGAAGAGATTGCGCTGGGTATCATGTTTGAGTGCCAGCGGCGTTTGTTAAAAATTCCTGAAAATATCGCTGTAGCTTGTCTTGATGGTTCAGACAATTGCGATCAAACACACCCAACCTTGACATCCATCCGTATTGACTACAAAAAAATGGGGATAGAGACGGGTAAGTTACTGATTGGGCTATTGAATAATAATCATGATGAATCAGAAGAGTCGCGTATCGTGCAATTCAACTACCAGATAGAATTACGTCAGAGTACATGAGCCTAAAAGGGCACTATTACAAAGTTAGCTATTGTGGTAGGGATAGCCGTTTCCGGCTATTCCCCGCGCAGATCCGGATGTATGCTGCTAACGCATCCATTCCTACTTCAGGTATTTGGCGTAGAAGCGGATGCCAAAAACTTGCCGCAAAACCGCAATATCAGCCTGCAGAGTCGCTCTCCAGATTATCCATTCCTATATTATCTCTGCACCGGATGAATTACGCGAACCACTCAGAAATATGACACGTATGCAACTTATCAGGACTCCGGGATCCTGGAAGCCTAGTGCCAGTGAATATCGTAATGTTACCAACGTTTATCGCATTGCATTGAAATCACTTGCCTGACGCTATTTCGAGTTACATGATGAAATCGCCGACCTTGATGTCATGATTGCGGCAATTGTCGATGAACTGGCACCTGAACTGATTAAACGTAATGCTGTTGGATACGAAAGCGCTTCGCAGTTGCTCATCACTGCCGGAGATAATCCCCAACGGCTAAGAATAGAATCAGGTTTTGCGGTGCTGTGTGGTGTCAACTCGGTTACCGTATCTTCTAAAAAAATGAACCGTTACCGACTTAATCGGGGTGGGGAGCGTGCTGCAAATAGTGCACTTCAGATCATCGCTATCGGACGTTTACGAACTGTAAGCGTGCAGCAAGAACCGTATTGACGGGGATGTGTTATTCAGTCGGCAGTGCTACGCGCCAGGGGAGCAGTTCGCCGACCCGGTTTATCGGCCAGTCGGCTATGACGTCAAGGACATAGCGGAGGTAGCTTTCTGGCTCCACTCCGTTCAGTTTGCACGTCCCGATCAGGCTGTACAGCAGCGCTCCCCGCTCTCCTCCATGATCCGAACCGAAGAACAGGTAGATGGTATGACCTTTATATACTCACTATAGCATTGGTGGGATATTCCAGAGGAGGTCATTATGCATTCGGAAAATATTGCAGCTTACATCGGGCTGGATGTACATAAAGAAACGTTGGCGGTTGCTATTGCTGCACCTGAACGGCTTGGCGAAGTTCGTTATTATGGTACGATTAACAACGAAGCCCAGGCTGTACGTCGATTATTTCAGAAATTGCAGGGACTTTACGGAAACATTCTTTCCTGCTATGAGGCTGGCCCCTGTGGTTTTGGGCTATATCATCAACTCACAGCGATGAATATAAAATTCCAGGTTATTGCCCCTTCCCGGATACCAAAATCACCGACAGACAGAATCAAAAATGATCATCGGGACGCAATTTCTCTTGCCAGGTTACTGCGGGCTGGTGAACTTACCCCTGTCTGGATCCCTGACCTGACTCATGAAGCTATGCGGGATCTAATCAGAGCCCGTGCAGCAGCTAAACGAGACAGCAGAGTTGCCCGACAGCGAATTCTGAGCATGCTATTGCGAACAGACAAACGTTATGCAGGGAAGCACTGGACCGGCAAACATCGAACCTGGTTAGCTAATCAATCATTTAGTCAGCCATCTCAGCAGATTGCTTTTCAACACTATTGTCAAAGTCTGGAGCAGATTGAAGATCGCATACTTCAACTCGACCAGGAAATATCTCGCCTGTTACCTGAGTGGTCTCTGTGCAATCTGGTCTGCCAGTTGCAGGCTCTAAAAGGTGTTGGTCAGCTAATTGCAATAACCCTGGTTGCTGAACTGGGTGATTTTTCGCGATTTTCCAATCCCAAACAGCTCATGGCTTTTCTGGGACTGGTGCCAGGTGAATATTCCAGTGGAAACAGTATTCGTCCCAGAGGAATAACAAAAGTTGGAAACAGCGAACTGAGACGTCTGCTTTACGAAGCCGCCTGGTCTTATCGTACACCTGCAAAAGTTGGTGCATGGCTTATATATTACCGACCGGACTCTGTAACACAATATTCCAAAGATATTGCATGGAAAGCTCAACAACGATTGTGTTCTCGTTACCGAACTCTGACAGCAAAAGGGAAAAAATCACAAGTAGCCATTACGGCGGTGGCTCGTGAGTTGACTGGATTTATGTGGGATATTGCACTTGCTGCCCAATCATCATTCAGTCAGCAGAAGCAAAATTAAACCCTGAAGCAGTCAGACACGGAATGAGTGATCCTCGAAAAAGAATTCAGGGAAGCCAGAATGCGCTAATACCTGCACGTAGAAAGAGGCCAGCTCACTGCGTAAATCGTCATGGGGCTAAAATCCCCGAATAAGAGTTTGTAAAATCCAAGATACAGTCTGACTGTTTCAGGTTCTTTAATCCGCGATATAACGAAGCTCCCGGAGCTGCGTAGGTCTTTTTGGGCTTAATATTTGACAAAGGTCATAAGAGTTTTTGCGGCCCAGACTGACCATCCGCAACGCATTTTCAGCGATGTTATTGTCCGCCTCAGCCCAGCTATCATCTGCATAGTACGTCAGCGCCGGCCACTGGTTCAGGGCGTATGCGAACGCTTTCGCCAGTTCTGAGTGTCGCGACAGGGTTTTCATCTTTTCACGCAGCCAGCTTTCCAGGGATTTCAGCAGCGGTTTCGTTTTCAACTGACGTTCGGCAAGGCGCTGCTCCGCCGTCATTCCCCTTATCTCTGCCTCGATGGCGTACAGTTCGCCGATCCGTTTCAGCGCTTCCTCCGTCAGGGCTGACGGGGTGCGAACGTGCACATCGTGGATTTTACGGCGGGCGTGAGCCCAACAGGCGGCTTCCGTTATCCGGCCATCCCGGTACAGCTCGTTGAACCCGGCGTATGCATCCGCCTGCAGTACACCACTGAACCCCGCAAGATGGGTCTGCGGATGGATGCCTTTTCTGTCCGGGCTGTAAGCGAACCACACCGCCGGCGCCAGCGTTGACCCGGCGTTACGGTCGTCACGAACGTAGGTCCATAACCGCCCGGTCTTCGTTTTCTTATTGCCTGGCAACAGCACCGGGACAGGCGTGTCATCAGCATGGAGCTTACCGTCAGTCAGCACATAGTCCTGAAGCGCTTCTTCCAGCGGTGACAGTAGCCGGCAGCATGCATCCACCCAGCCCGACAGCAGTGAACGACTCAGCTCCACGCCCTGGCGGCCGTACATTTCAGACTGGCGGTACAGCGGGGTGTGCTCTGCATACTTTGAGATCAGCACGCAGGCCAGCAGCCCCGGTCCTGCGATACCCCGCTCGATGGGCCGTGAAGGCGCGGGGGCCTGCACGATGGCATCGCACTGAGTACAGGCATGCTTTTCACGTACAGTCCGGATAACCCGGAAGGCGCTGCGCATCAGCTCCAGCTGTTCGGCGGCATCCTCACCCAGATAGCTCAGCGAGCCTCCACATTCCGGGCAGCATGACGCTGCCGGCAGCAGCCGTTTTTCATCGCGGGGGAGGATTCGGGGAACGGTTTGCGGGTGCGGGTTTGACGCAGCGGGCGCTGCACGGCCGGGTCGTCAACCCGACCGGTAAGGGTATCATTTTCTTTCTGAAGTGCCTTCAGGTCAGCTTCCATCTGTGCGATACGACGGGAGATTTTTTCGGAGCAGCTGCCGAAGTTCATCCGGCGCAGCTTATCCAGCTGTGCCTGCAGATGGTCTATTTCGCGTTCACGCTCGTTCAGCTTTTCCAGCAGGGCACGGTTCAGCGCCTCCTGTTCGGCAAGGAGACGTTTCAGTGCATTGATATCGTCAGGAAGTGAGCTGCTCATACCGGGTATATTACCAGGCTCATTCAGCGTCGACCAGGATAAAGAGGCTTACAACATAGTCAGGGACGTAAGCAGTCTTTTAGGCTGCCGCCAGTCGATACCTTCAAGGAGCATCGCCAGCTGTGCCGGTGTGAGGAACACTTTGCCATCCCGGGCTGACGGCCAGGCGAAGCGGCCGCGCTCCAGCCGTTTGGTCAGCAGACACAGTCCATCGCCGGTAGACCAGAGGAGCTTTACCTGACTGCCATTACGCCCACGGAAGATAAAAACGTGACCTGACATCGGATCGTCTTTCAGCGTCGTCTGCACCTTTGCCGCCAGGCCGTTGAAGCCGTTTCTCATATCGGTGATGCCAGCGACCAGCCAGATCTTTGTCCCTGATGGTAATGGGATCAACGTTTGAGCTCCCGGGTAATGACTCCAACTTATTGATAGTGTTTTATGTTCAGATAATGCCCGATGATTTTGTCATGCAGCTCCACCGATTTTGAGAACGACAGCGACTTCCGTCCCAGCCGTGCCAGGTGCTGCCTCAGATTCA
>ENA-UEPI01000817-UEPI01000817.1-human-gut-metagenome-genome-assembly--contig:-NODE-817-length-19022-cov-5.669095_pt1 | contig 19022 bp, 16 predicted proteins | sample MGYA00242899_ERZ507914 | MGnify/ENA primary metagenome ERZ507914 (study PRJEB26167, sample SAMN06115442) | human gut metagenome | host: Homo sapiens | place: China:Chongqing | collected 2015-07-28...
TGCTGGATGAGCCCATTGGCGGCGTGGACCCTGCCGCCCGGGACTATATCCTGAGCACCATCCTGAACAACTACAGCCGGGATGCGACCGTCATTCTTTCCACCCACCTCATCGGCGATATCGAGCCCATTCTGGACGAAGCCGTCTTTTTGAAGGATGGCCGGGTGTTCGCCCACCGCAATGCCGAAGAGCTGCGCGAGACCGAGGGCATGAGCGTGGATGCATATTTCCGGGAGGTATTCAAATGCTGAAACAGCTGTTAAAATATGAATTCAAGGCCACCGGCCGCACCTACGGCGGGCTGTATCTGGCCCTTGTTGCGCTGGCAGTGCTGAGCGGCTTTTCCCTGCGCAGCTCTTCCAAGGACGACTTTGCATCTCTGCTGCTGTTCGCCTACATGGTCGTAGCCGTCGCGGTGGCAGTGGTGTCTGTGATGACCATTGTGACCCGCTTCACCCGCAATCTGCTGGGCCGCGAGGGCTACCTGATGCACACCCTGCCGGTGACGGAAAGCCAGCTCATCCTTTCCAAGCTGATCTCCAGCGTGGTGTGGATGCTTTGCAGCAGCATCGTGGGTATTTTCTCCTTTGCGGCGATGCTGCTGGCTCTGTCTCTGAACAGCGCGGCCCTGCAGCAGCTGCCGGAGCTGTGGCAGAAAGTGGTAGAGATCTTCCGAGAGATCTTCCGCATGACCGGCAGCTCCGGGTGGCTCTGGCTGATCTTTGAAACGCTGAATGGGCTGGTGGCACTGGTGTCCAGCATCCTGTGCATCTATGCCGCATGCATGATCGGCCACCAGTTCAAAAAGCACATGGTCCCGGCCGGTATTCTGGCATTTTTCCTGCTGTCCTTCCTGCAGAACTGGCTGAGCTCCGGTGTCAGCAGTGCCGACATGCTGCAGGCTGTTTCCGATCCCACCCTTGGCGGTGTAGATGTTTCCATCGCTGCGCCCAGTGCGTTCACCACCCTGTTCGGGCTGGCGGTCAGCATTGCCTTTGCCGCAGGGTACTTTCTGCTGACCCGCTGGCTGATGGAGCATAAGCTGGATCTGGAATGATCTTAATGTCCTCCGCTTTCGCTCTGGGCATTTTCAGCGAAACTACTTCTTAATTGCAATTTGTAAAAGGCCGAACCATAAACTTCATCTGATACAAAAAACATCTGCAAGCTGCCCCATTCCGGGCAAAGCTTGCAGATGTTTTTCTTGTTATAAAGTGTTCAGCACTCGTCGTACTGCTTTTTCAGGTAGTTCAGGCATTCCACCGCGTTTTCCGGGGTGGTGTTCTCCAGCGTTGCAAAGATATAGGGCTTTTCCTGCTTTGCAAAGCGCAGGATGGTGCGGTAATCGCCCATGCCGCCCTGTCCGGCACCGGTGGCCGCCAACTGTCCGCCGGCGTCCTTGCGCAGGAAGTCCTTGAAGTGGATCATGGCCACGTCCTTGCCCAGCAGCTCAATGGTCTCGGCGAACACGTCCTCGCGGGCGTCCACGTTTTCCATATTCAGCAGGTTCACCGGGTCCAGCAGGATCTGCAGGTTGGGGCTGCCGATCTCGTCCAGCACGGTGCGGGCGCGTCTGGCATCGTACACGATGTGCTTGACCACCGGCTCAATGGCAATGGTCACGCCGTACTGCTCGGCGCAGCGCACCACCGGCTTGAAGTTCCTGATAAAGGTGGCAAGGGCCGCGTCACTGCGGCACTCCGGGCAGAACTTGTACTCCGCGTTGGGTGCACCGGTCTCGGTGCCCACCATACCGCAGCCCAGCAGGCTGGCAAAGCGGATGTGGGCGTAGTATTTTTCCTGAATGGCGTGCAGAGCGTCCTCGTCCGGGTGGGCCAGGTTGAGGTAGTTGCCCAGCACGGCAATGTCAATGCCGTTCTGGGCAAACAGGCGGCGCAGATAGGCGGCGTAACCGGGGGTGAGGGCGCTCGGCGTGTTGGGCACCTCCTTGAGGGATTTGCTCAGGGCCAGGTGAGCACAGGTGAAACCCCGCTGACGCACCAGCGGGAGCACCTGCTCCAGGGGCAGCTTTTCGGCGTCGTGCAGACGCAGGCCAAATTGGATCATAGAAAACTCCTCCTCGCATTGCTTCTGGCCCGATGATAGCATATCCGGGCGCAAAACACAACAGCAAACTGCAGCCATCAGCGGCGCAGATACCGCCCAGTGATGCTGGCCGGGTCGTTACAGATCTGCTCCGGGGTGCCGCAGGCCACGATCCGCCCGCCAGCATCTCCGCCGCCGGGGCCCATGTCGATGATGTAGTCCGCATTGCGAATGACGTCCAGATCATGCTCGATGACCACCACAGTCGCACCATTGTCCAGCAGGGCCTGGAACACCCCCAGCAGCACCTGCACATCCAGCGGGTGCAGGCCGATGGACGGCTCGTCGAACACGAACACGGAATCGGTCTGGGTCCGGCCGATCTCGCTGGCCAGCTTCAGACGCTGGGCTTCGCCGCCGGAAAGGCTGGGCGTTTCCTCGCCCAGAGTCAGGTAGCCAAGGCCCAGCTGCTGCAGGACCTTCAGCTTCTGGCAGACCGTTTTCATGTTCCGGCAAAAATTGATGGCCGTGTTCACGTCCATGTCCATCAGCTCCGGCAGCGAGGCCGTCTGCCCCGCCGGGCCGGCCAGTTTTACCAGTCCGGCCGCCCGGGCATAGCGGGAACCACGGCAGTCCGGGCAGGGGATGTTCACATCCGGCAGGAACTGCACGTCCAGGCTCACCTCGCCGGTGCCGTCGCAGCCGGGACAGCGCAGGGACCCGGTGTTGTAGGAAAAATCTCCGGCTTTGTAGCCGTGTGCCTTTGCGTCCGGCGACCGCGCAAAGAGCCTGCGCAGGTCATCGTGGACGCCTGCGTAGGTGGCAACGGTGGAGCGGACGTTGATCCCGATGGGGGTCGCATCAATGAGCTTGACGTGGGCGATGCCCTCCGCGTCAAGGGCGCGGACATGCGGCGGCAGTGTCTTGCCGTCGATGCGGGCTTCCAGTGCCGGAACAAGGCTCTCCAGCACCAACGTGGTCTTGCCGGAGCCGGACACGCCGGTCACGACGGTCAGCCGCCCCTTGGGCAGGTCTGCTTCCAGCGGCTTCACTGTGTGGAGCTGCACGGTGGAAAGATGGAGTGTTCCCTGTGCAAACAGGGCGTCCGCCAATGCGCGCTTTCGCCGCAGGGTGTCCGCCTTTCCGGAGAGGAAGGGCCCGATCTGGGACGCCGGGTCCGCCTCGATGGCCGGGATGGTGCCCTGTGTGATCACATGGCCGCCCTTTGCCCCGGCTTCCGGCCCCATTTCCACGATCCAGTCTGCTTCCTTTAAAATCTGCGTGTCGTGATCCACCAGGATCACCGAATTGCCGTCCGCGATCAGGTCGTGCATCACGCCGGTCAGGCCCACGATGTTGGAGGGATGCAGGCCGATGCTGGGTTCGTCCAGCACATAGAGCACCCCGGTGGTGCGGTTGCGCACGGCGCGGGCCAGCTGCATGCGCTGGCGCTCTCCGGTGGAAAGGGTCGAGGCCGCACGGTCCAGCGCGAGGTAGCCCAGCCCTAGATCCATCAGTCGTTTTGCCGGGCCGGTGAAGGATTCCACAATGTTTTCCGCCATCGGGCGCATCTCTGCAGGCAGGCTGTCCGGCACGCCCTGCACCCAGCCGACCAGCTCCGAAAGGGGCATCCGGCAGGCCTCATCCAGCGAGAGGCCCCGCAGCTTGGGGGCGCGGGCCGCTGCCGAAAGGCGGGTGCCATGGCACGCGGGGCAAATGTCCTCTTTCAGGAACTTTTCTACCCGCTTCATGCCTTTTTCGTCCTTGACCTTGGCCAGCGCGTTTTCCACGGTGTAGGTCGCATTGAAATAGGTAAAGTCCAGCTCCCCTGCCTGATTGGAATTCTTGTTGTGATAGAAAATGTGTTTTTTCTCCGCCGGACCGTGGAACACGATCTCCTTTTCCTGCGCGGTCAGGTCCCGGAAGGGCACATCGGTGCGCACGCCCATCTCCCGGCAGATGTCGGTCATCAGCGACCACATCAGGCTGTTCCACGGGGCCACGGCACCCTCGTCGATGGTCAGGGAATCATCCGGCACCAGCGTAGCGGGGTCCACCATGCGCACCGTGCCGATGCCGCCGCACTGCGGGCAGGCCCCCTGCGAGTTGAAGGCCAGCTCTTCGGCCGACGGGGCCAGAAACTGCGCCCCGCATTCCGGGCAGAGCAGCTCTTTCCCGGCCGCCACCCGCAGCGACGGGGCCAGATAATGCCCATTGGGGCAGCGGTGGCTGGCCAGACGGGAGTACATGAGCCGCAGGCTGTTGAGCAGCTCGGTCCCGGTGCCAAAGGTGCTGCGGATGCCCGGTACGCCGGGCCGCTGGTGCAGGGCCAGCGCAGCCGGAACGTACAGCACCTCGTCCACGCCCGCCCGGGCGGCCTGCGTCATCCGGCGGCGGGTGTAGGTGGACAGGGCATCCAGGTAGCGCCGGGAGCCCTCCGCATACAGCACGCCCAGTGCCAGCGAGGATTTGCCGGAGCCGGACACGCCCGCAATGCCCACGATCTGGTGCAGCGGGATGTCCACATCAATGTTCTTGAGGTTGTGGACATGGGCATTGCGGATCTGCACCGCCTGCGGAATGTGATGTTCTTCCATGGGTTTTCTTCCTTTCATGCTGTCCGCTTTTTTCTGATTATACCGCGCACAGACGCAGTGCGTCCAGCACAAAAAATCCGCCGTTCCTTTGGAGAAACAGCGGATCTTTCATCATATTCTTACGGTCTGCCTGACGGGGTCCCCATCAGATCACTGCTGGGCCTGCTCTGCGCGCTTGGCTTCCAGAGCCAGGATGGCGTCGCGGCGGCTCAGGTTGATGCGGCCCTGCTGGTCAATGTCGGTCACCTTGACCACGATGGCGTCGCCCACGGCGACCACATCCTCCACGCGCTCCACACGCTTGGTGTCCAGCTTGGAGATGTGCACCAGACCTTCCTTGCCCGGTGCGATCTCAACGAAGGCACCAAAGTTCATCAGACGGGTCACTTTTCCCTTGTAGATGGCACCGATCTCGGGGTCCTCCACAATGGTCTTGATGGTAAAGATGGCGCGCTTTGCGTCCTCCTGATCCACAGCAGAGACGAAGACGTGGCCGTCCTCCTGCACGTCGATCTTGCAGTTGCAGGTGGCGCAGATGTCCTGAATGACCTTGCCGCCCTTGCCGATGACGTCCTTGATCTTATCGGTGGGGATCATCATGCTGAACATCTTGGGGGCCCAGCGGCTCAGCTCGCGGCGGGGCTCTGCGATGACGGGCTTGATGATCTCATCGAGGATGTACAGACGGCCCCTGCGGCACTTCTCGAAGGCCTCGGCGATGATGTCGTAGGTCAGGCCGTCGATCTTAATATCCATCTGGATGGCGGTGATGCCCTTGCGGGTGCCGCCCACCTTGAAGTCCATATCGCCGTGGAAGTCCTCGACGCCCTGAATGTCCAGCATGGTCATCCAGCGGTCGCCCTCGGTGATGAGGCCGCAGGAGATACCGGCGACAGGAGCCTTGATGGGGACGCCTGCGTCCATCAGAGCCAGCGTGGAGCCGCAGATGGAAGCCTGAGAGGTGGAGCCGTTGGAAGAGAGGACCTCAGACACGCAGCGGATGGTGTAGGGGAATTCTTCCAGAGAGGGCAGCACAGGCACGAGAGCGCGCTCAGCCAGTGCGCCGTGGCCGATCTCGCGGCGGCCGGGGCTGCGGGGTGCGCGGGCCTCGCCGACGGAGTACGGCGGGAAATTGTAGTGATGGATGTAGCGCTTGGTCTGCTCGTCGGTCAGGTCATCCATGAGCTGGTTGTCCTTGGTGCCGCCGAGGGTGCAGGTGGTGAGCACCTGAGTCTGGCCGCGGGTGAACATACCGGAGCCATGCACACGGGGCAGGATGCCGACTTCTGCGGCCAGCGGACGGATCTCGTTGATGCCGCGGCCATCCACGCGCTTGCCCTCGTCCAGCAGCCAGCGGCGGACGACGTACTTCTGCATCTTGTAGCTGACGAGGTCGAGGTCGGCCTCGGTCAGGTCGGGGTACTCCTCGGCGATCTTGTCCATGATGGGCAGCAGGGCGGCATCACGCACATTCTTGTCGTCGGTATCCATGGCGGCCTTGAAGTCGTCGAGATACTTCTCCTTGATGGCGTGGAACACGTCCATATCGAGGCCCACGACCTGGAAATCGATCTTCGGCTTGCCGCGCTCGGCCACGATGCCGTTGATGAAGGTGATGATCTTCTTGATTTCCACATGAGCGGCCTTGATGGCGTTCAGCACGGTGTCCTCATCGACCTCATTGGCACCGGCCTCGATCATGACGATCTTGTCCATGGTGGCGGCGACGGTCAGAGCCAGGTCGCTCTTCTTGCGCTGCTCCTGAGTGGGGTTCAGGACGATCTCGCCGTCCACCAGACCCACCTGCACGCCGCCGATGGGGCCGTTCCAGGGGATCTCGGACACAGCGGTGACCAGCGAAGCGCCGATCATGCCGGCGATCTCAGGGCTGCAGTCGGGGTCCAGGCTCATGACGGTCATGGTGATGCAGACGTCGTTGCGCATCTCCTTCGGGAACAGCGGGCGCATGGGACGGTCCACGACGCGGCTGGTCAGGATGGCGCGCTCGCCGGGGCGGCCCTCACGGCGCATGAAGCTGCCGGGGATGCGGCCTGCGGCGTAGAGCTTTTCCTCGTACTCCACGTTCAGGGGGAAGAAATCGACGCCCTCGCGGGGCTTGGGGCTCATGACCACGTTGCACATCACGCAGGTCTCGCCGTAGCGGATGAGGGCGCTTGCGTTGGACAAGCCGCACATCTTGCCCATCTCCACCTTGAAGGGGCGGCCTGCCAGCGTAGTCTCGTAAACTTTGAAGTTGTCAAAGTTTTCTTTGCGGGAACCAAATTCGATTGCCATTTGGTTTGCCTCCTTATGTCCGTTTGATATTCCAAAAGGCTGCCCGCCGCGCATCATAGCAATAAATCCAGCGTCCGTGCCGCTTCACACAGGCGTTCGATTTACTGCTGCAACACGCAGCAGCGGCCTATTTGTTCCAGTGCCTGGGATACAAGGGAAAATCCAACATAAAAGAGCAAAGGGCAGGCACCATTTGCGGTACCTGCCCTCTGTTTTCTATTACTTACGCAGACCCAGAGTTGCGATCAGAGCACGGTAACGCTCGATGTCCTTCTTCTGGAGGTAGGCCAGCAGATTGCGGCGGCGGCCAACCATCTTCATCAGGCCGCGGCGGCTGTGGTGATCGTTCGGGTTCTTCTTCAGGTGCTCGTTCAGCTCGTTGATGTGAGCGGTCAGCAGAGCGACCTGGACTTCGGGAGAGCCAGTGTCCTTCTCGGTCAGAGCGACTTTTGCCATAACTTCCTGCTTGTTCATAGTACTATACCTCTTTATAAAATTTTATGTGCCAATGGAACAGCGGCGGGAAACGGTTTTCCCGGTATGCGGGCATACTCCCAGCCCCGTATCGCGGTAACAGGGTTAGTATAACAGAAACCAACGTAAAAAGCAAGAAAAATTTTTACAGATCCGCAAAAATGAGGATGTTGTTTTCCTGTCAGATCATGTTATAATCTGTCTATTGTAATAAAGAGGTAGATCAAATGACACATTGCTTTTCCCGCCGCAGCTTCCTCAAAGGAAGCGCAGCCGCAGCAGCGGCCCTCACCAGCCCGCTCCTCCCGGCTGATGCGGCTTTTTCTGAAACCGAAAACGGCCTGTTCTCCCCTGTCTCTGCTCTCTGCCAGACCCAGTACGGCCCGGTGAAGGGCAGAGAGGGCGAAAACGGTCAGCTCTGCTGGTACGGCATCCCCTACGGTGCCGCGCCCACGGGTGAAAGCCGCTGGACAGCGCCGCAGGAGCCAGCCTGCTGGCACACAGTGCGGGACTGCACCAGCCCCGCTCCGGCGGCCTGCCAGTACACCACTTTCCCCCTCGGCACCGAGGACTGCCTGACACTGGACATTTATTCTTCCGCCGAGGCCAAAAAGCGGCCCGTCCTCGTCTATCTGCACGGCAGCGCTGCCACAGGCTCATCTCTCGAGCTGCCCGGCAGCGAACTCGTGCGGGACGCGGGCTGCGTCTTTGTCGCGCTCAACTACCGGCTGGGGCTGTTCGGGTGGAACTGCCTGCCCGCCCTCACTGCCGACCCGGACGCCACCGGAAACTTTGCCCTGCTGGACATCGCCCGGGCGCTGGACTGGGTGCGGGACAACATCCGCCGCTTTGGCGGCGACGCCGACAACATCACCCTCTGCGGCTTCTCTGACGGCGGGCGGATGGCAGCGGCCCTTGCGGGCAGCCCGCTCTTCCGCGGACGCTTCCAGAAGGCCGCCGCCATCTCCGGCGGGCTGTCCCTCGCCGACCCGGACGCCGCCGCCCAGAAGCTGGCCGAAAATTTCGCGCCGCTGGCCGTGGAAGACGGGCGGTTCGCTGACACGGCTTCCGCCGCCGAATGGCTGCTGACGCCGGGGGCGGATGTCCGGGAATGGCTCTGCGGCCTCGAACCGGCCCGCATTGCCGCCCTCGGCAAACCAGCCATCCTCTACGCAGACGATGTGGTGCTCTCCCGGGACGCCCGGAGTGCCGTCCCCCTCCTGCTGCTCAGCAGCGCCACCGAATTCAGCGGCTTTGTCCGGGATGACCTGCGGCCTGCTTCCAGCGCGGCCCGGGCCTATGCCGTAAAATATGGCTCAGCCCTCTGCCGCTGGAGCAGCACCGAAGCCGTCGCCGAAGCGCTGGGCGGCAGTGCTCCGGTCTGGCTTGGCCTCATCGACTACGGCGGGGCCGACAGTCAGACGGCTATCCCAGGCCTCGGCTCCTTCCACGGCCTGCCGCTGGCGCTCTTCTCGTCCGAAAGCAGCTATTCTGCCTGTGCTGATTTGTCTTCGGCAGGTGCGCAGGCCCTTTCGGCCCGGCTGAAGCAGGCGCTCGCCGGCTTCATGACCAGCGGCTCCCCGGGCTGGGACGCCTGGACGCCGCAAGACCGCGCTGCCCTCCACTTCGATGCCGACAGCGAAACCGCCTGCATCACCTTCGATTCCTACCCGGATACCCAGGAAAGTATCCGCGCCGCCATGGCCGCAGACACATCCCTCTCCGCCGCCGAAAAGGAAACGGTGGAGCACCTCTATTTTTCCGGTCTCTCCTTCTGACGAAGCAAAAACGCACCTCACCGACAGTTTTCATCGGTGAGGTGCGTTCTTGTTTTATTCAGCGGCTGATGCCGCCCACAGCTTTTTTGATCTCGGCTTTGTTCCGGTACATCGCAGCATCGGCCTCCATGAACAGCTCGTCCGCCGTCATGGTGCGGCCTGCCTGCATGGCATAGCCCACTGCGATGGAGACGGGATACTCTTCCTTCGCATCCCACTCCGCGCACAGCTGCCGGAGCGTTTCGACTGCTGCCTTCACAGCGTCCTCATCCGTCGCAGCCGCAATGACCGCGAACTCGTCGCCGCCGATGCGGAAGCAGTCCTCGGCCCGGTAAAAGGCCTCCCGGATGCAGCGGGCCGCACAGCAGAGCAGTTCGTCACCGGCACGGTGGCCGTATTGGTCGTTGGTCTGCTTGAGCCAGTTGACGTCCATAACGATGCAGGTCCAGTCCGTGCGCTCGGGCCAGCGGGACTTCATATACTTGAAGGCCGTATAGTTGAAAAGCCCGGTCAGCGAATCGGCGTAGGCCAGCTTCTTGTAGCTTTCCAGCTGGGCCTGTTCGTCGATGGCCTGCCTGACCCGGTGGATGACCGTGCGGCCCAGCTGCAACAAAAAGCAGAGCAGGCCCACGCAGTAAAACACCGCGTACTGCCACCCGGCATGGTCTCCATAAAAGAACACCAGTGCCGCTGCGGCACAGACTGCCAATGCACCAAAGCCGACCAGAATATCCCGCACATCCTCGCTTCGGGTCTTTTTATACGCTGCAAAGAGGTCGCGGAGAGTCAGCGGGATGCTTGCAAGGATGGTCAGGTGCATGAGGGGCAGCAGCCAGAACATCGCCCAGCCCCGCAGCAGCCAGCCCAGAATATCTGCCGTCAGCAGGAGCATCTGTACTTGCTGCAAGAGCCGCAGCCCCCTGCACTCCTCTTTCAGGGTGCAGCGGATAAACTCCAACGTGAGGGGGACGATGAGGCCGAAGCTGAGCAGGGACAAGAAGGCGACGAAACTTGCCTTATCGGTAAAGAGGGTCAGCAGCTCGGAATCCGTCAGGATCCAGACGCCCGCATCCAGCACCAGCCCGAACATGATACAGATCTGATACCGGACTTCCGGCCGGAAGATCCTGCGCATCGAGAGCAGCAGCAGGCCAAGCTCTGCCGCACAGAAGGCGCAGAAAAGGAAGAAGAGCAGCGCATACAGGTTGCTCTGCAGATAGTGGAGCGTTATCCTAGCCTGTGTACCCAGTACAGCCTCATTGCGGAGCATCCAGCTCAGCGTCGTGGGGGCTTCTGCTTCAAAACGCAGCGTCTTGCCGGCCGCGCCATCCGGCAGCGCGATGAACAGCCGCAGCTCGACCGGGCCTTTTTCCTGCTGATACTCATAGAACCAGTTTTCTACCCCATCCGGGCCGCAGAGCGCGAGGGCAAAGCTCTTTTTCACCGTCCGGATGCTCAGCATCAGGCCCTCGCCTGCATCAGCAGGGATCACATACTCTGCCCGGCATTCTGTTTCCATCTGCCAGCTCTCGTTCGTCCGGACGCAAAGCCCCCGTGTCATCGCCTGACGTGGGTCTTCTCTCACGCCGAACGCCTGCACTGCCCCCAGCAGAACAGCCAGCGCCAGAAGCAGCGACAAAAGGAGCCAGAGCCACCGGCTCTGTTGTTTTATCTTATCCATTGCTCCCGCTCACTCCTCAAAGTATTCCTGCGCGCGCTGGGCTGCGTGGTCGATGCACGCGCGCAGCTTATCCAGCGTGTCGAACTTTTTGCTGGGGCTGAGGTAGGCGTGGAACTCCACCACCGGGTCGGTGCCGTAAAGGTCGCCGGTAAAGCCCGGGATGAAGGTCTCGCAGGTCACCTTGCTCTCGTCGCTGTTGACGGTGGGCCGGGTGCCAAGGCCGGTGGCCGAGGGGTACCACCTGTCCCCTATCCTGGTGCGGGTGATATAGATGCCGTACCGGGGCAGCTGGAAGCCCTGCGGGTAGAGCTGATTGATGGTCGGCACGCCCAGCGTCCGGCCAAGGCCCGCCCCGTGATGCACTGTGAAGCGGATGGCGTAGGGCATCCCCAGCATGGCATTGGCCGCCGGGATGTCACCGCCCTCCAGCGCGGTGCGGATGCGGGTGGAGGAAACAGGCTTCTCCTCAAACTGCGCCATCGGCAGGACGACTACCTCCACGCCCAGCGGCTCGCAGAGCTGACGCAGCAGCTCCGGTGTACCTGCCGCCCTGGCACCGAAGGTGAAGTTCTCGCCGCAGAACAGCGCCCGGGCGTTGCAGTCCCGGATGATGCCCAGCACGAACTGCTCCGGCGTCATGGCCTTGATCTCCTCGAAATCGGGGCAGAGATAGTGCTCCACGCCGAGGCTGGCGATGAGGGCGTGCTTGTCCTCGGTGGAGAGCAGGCGCTTGCCCTTCATCTTGTTTTCGGTGGGCAGGCGGAAGGTGAACACCGCCGGTGCCGCGCCGTGGGCCCTGGCCCACTCCACTGCGCCATTGATGACCGCGCGGTGGCCGATGTGGATGCCGTCAAAAAAGCCCATTGCCACAGCAGAGCCGTGGGCACCGCCCAGCGCAAGCGGCGCAAGCTGTGAATAGATCTGCATGAATGTTCTTTAATTCCTCTCTACAAAGAGTTTTTCGACCTTGAGCACGCCGCCGGTGATGTTCGCAAGACCCAGGAACTGACCCTCGGCATTGCGGACACGGTAGCGGCCGTCTGCCGCCGGATAGCGGCTGGTGGGGCAGCCGTTGTACAGGTGCTGCTCCACCCTTGGCTCTGCCACCAGCAGAGGCAGGCTCTCAAACACGCTCTCCACCGGCAGCATCAAAGCCTGCAGTGCCTCGGGGCCTGCGTCCTTTGCCGCCTGTATCTCTTCCAGCGTGTGGGCGTCGGCCTCGGTGTAGACACCCGCCGTCGTGCGGCGCAAAGCGCTCATGGTGCCTTTCTGGCCCATAGCGGCGGCAATGTCCTCCAACAGGGTGCGGATATACGTCCCCTTGGAGCAGCGGACGGTGAGGACGTATTCGTTCTCTGCCGGGCTGCCGCCGTACCGGATGTCCAGGATCTCGATGGGGCGGGCCTTCCGCTCCACCGTGACGCCCTCGCGGGCCAGCTTATAAAGGGGCTGGCCGTTGATCTTAACCGCCGAGTACATGGGCGGTGTCTGCATCTGGGGGCCAAGGAACCGGGGCAGAACGGCCAGCAGTTCCTTCTCCCCCGCCGTCACCGGGGCTGTTTCCAGCACGGTGCCGGTGATGTCGCCGGTGTCGGTCTGCATCCCCAGCCGCAGCCGGGCGCAGTAGGTCTTGGTGTGGTCGAGCTGAAGGTCCACGGCCTTGCTGGCCCCGCCGCAGAACACCGGCAGAACGCCGGTGGCCATGGGGTCCAGCGTACCGCTGTGGCCCAGCTTGCGGGTGCCGAGGATGCCGCGCAGCTTGGCGATGACGTCAAAGCTGGTCCACTCCATCGGCTTATCTACGATAAGGATGCTCTGCATCAGCTTTCCTCCTGCGTCTCGGGGCGGTCGAGTTCCGCCTCCACCTCGGCCAGAATGGCGCTCTTGGCGTTGTCGAGGTTGCCCAGCAGCTCACAGCCCGCTGCGCGGGTGTGGCCGCCGCCGCCCAGACGCCGTGCGATGGCGCAGGCGTCCACGCCCTTGGCGGCGCGCACGCTGATGCGGTAGCTGCCGCCGGGCTGCTGACGGAGCAGCAGCCCCACTTTGACCCCCTCGATGCTGATGGGCAGGCTGGTCAGCTCTTCCAGGTCAGCCGGGTCCACGCCGCTCTGCTCGATCTCGTCCCGGGTCAGATACATCAGGGCGCAGCGGCCCTCAAGATGATATTCCAGATGGTTGCGGGCGATACGCTCCGCCTCCATCCGCTCCCGGGGCTTGGTGTCGAAGAGCAGGGTGTTCAGCTCCTCCACCTGCGCACCGGCTAGAATGAGCTTCGCCGCTACGAGATGGGTGTTGGCAGTGGTGGAAGAGAACCGGAAGCAGCCGGTGTCCGTAGCGAGGCCGGTGTAGAGGCAGTTGGCGATGAGGGGGGTGATCTCCACGCCCATCTCGCTGATGACCTCATACAGAAGCTCTGCCGCTGCGGCCGCATTGCCGTCCAGCAGGGTGAAATCCGCATAGCCGCTGTTTCCCGCGTGGTGGTCGATGCAGAGATCGATATGGCGGGTATACTGCGGCATGCCGTTGTTTTCGCCAAAGAGCTGCACGCTGGCAACATCCACGGCCACAACGGTCTTGGGCTCAAACTCGCCCCGGAACGGCACCGGTGCGGTAAAGCTGTAGCGGGAAGGCACTGCATCGGAGCAGAGGACGGCTGCCGTCTTGCCCAGCGCCTTGAGCGCGTGGCAGAGGGCGCTGCCGCAGCCGATGGTGTCGCCGTCCGGGTTTTTATGACACAGGATCAGAATGTTGTCCGCAGCACAGAGGCGCTCGGCCATCTGCTGCACATTGAGCTGTTCTGTCATTTGATGGTTCCATCCTTTCCGCAGCGCTGGATTTATTCCTCGGTCTCGGCGGGCTGGGAGTCCTCCGCGTCGCCGTTCACATTCAGCGTGCGGAGCAGCTCGTTGATGTGGGCTGCATAGGCGGCACCGTCGTCCTCCACAAAGATGAAGCGGGGTGCCTTGCGGATGTGCATTTTCTTGCTCACTTCGGTGCGCACATGGCCTGCGGCGCGGTTCAGGGCCTCGATAGCGGGCTTGGGGCCGTCCTCACGGCCCATCACGCTCACATAGACTTTCGCCACGTCCAGGTCGGGCGTCACATCCAGCCGGGTGACGGTCAGCAGACCGCCCTCCAGCCGCGGGTCTTTCAGCCGTCCGATGATGGCGATGAGCTCACGCTTCATGTCCTGCGCCAGACGGCCCATATTTTTCTGAGACATAGTTTCTCCTCTGAAAAGCCTGTTATCACCGCCCGGGGGCGGTGATAACAGCAGCTTCAACTCTTAGTCGCGGTATTCTTCCATCTTGAAGGCCTCGTAGACGTCGCCTTCCTTGACGTCGGCAAACTTTGCCAGAGTGACGCCGCACTCGTAGCCCTCGGCCACTTCCTTGGCGTCGTCCTTGAAGCGCTTCAGAGATGCGATCTCGTCCTCCGTGATGACGATGCCGTCACGGACGACACGCACCTTGCTGTCGCGGGTGATCTTGCCGCTGGTGACACGGCAGCCTGCGACGGTGCCGACATTGGAGATCTTGTAGACCTGACGGACCTGCAGCTCGCCCAGAGACACCTCGCGGAACTTGGGAGCCAGCATACCTTTCATAGCGTCGGTGACGTCGTTGATGGCGTCGTAGATGACGCGGTACATACGCATCTCGACCTTGGTGGCAGCGGCCTCTTCCTTCGCCACGTTGTCGGGGCGGACGTTGAAGCCGATGATGATGGCGTTGGATGCGTCGGCCAGGTCAACGTCGGACTTGCTGATGGCGCCGACACCGGCGTGGATGACGCGGACGCGGACCTCGTCGTTGGAGATCTTCTCGAGGCTCTGCTTGACGGCCTCGGCGGAGCCCTGCACGTCAGCCTTAACGACGATGGCCAGCTCCTTCATATCGTTCTGAGCCATTTGGCTGAACAGGTTATCCAGAGTGACCTTCTGGAAGGCGGAGAACTGCTTCTCCTTGGCGGCAGCGATGCGCTGCTCGGCCAGCTCACGGGCCAGACGCTCGTCCTCGACGGCCTCGAACAGGTCGCCGGCCTCAGGCACAGCGGTCAGACCGGTGATCTCCACAGGGGTGGAGGGGCCGGCGTCGTTCAGCAGAATGCCCTTGTCGCTGCGCATGGTACGCACACGGCCCACGGCGGTACCGGCGATGATGACATCGCCGGAGTGGAGGGTGCCGTTCTGCACCAGAATGGTGGCGATGGGGCCCTGGCCCTTGTCCAGACGGGCCTCGACGACAGCGCCCTTGGCACGGCGGTTGGGGTTGGCCTTCAGCTCCATGACCTCAGCTTCCAGCGCGATGCGCTCCAGCAGGTCGTTGATGCCCATGCCGGTCAGAGCAGAGACGGGGATGCAGGCGACGTCGCCGCCCCAGTCCTCGGTGATGATGCCGTACTTGGTCAGGCCCTCCATCACGCGCTCGGGGTTGGCGGTGGGCTTATCCATCTTGTTCATGGCCACGATGAGCTTGACGTTGGCGGCCTTGGCGTGGTTGATGGACTCGACCGTCTGGGGCATGATGCCGTCATCGGCGGCGACGACCAGAACTGCAATATCGGTCATGTTGGCACCGCGGGCGCGCATGGAGGTGAACGCCTCGTGGCCCGGGGTATCCAGGAAGGTGATGAGGCTGTCGTTGACCTTGACCTGATATGCACCGATGGCCTGAGTGATGCCGCCGGCCTCGCCTGCGGTGACGTTGGTCTTGCGGATCGCGTCCAGGATACTGGTCTTGCCGTGGTCAACGTGACCCATGACGCAGACGACCGGGGGACGGGTGACGAGATCGTCCTGAGAATCCTCCTCCTGGGTGAACAGGCGCTCCTCGATGGTGACGTGGACTTCCTTCTCGACCTTGGCGTGGAACTCCTCGGCCACCAGAGCGGCGGTATCGAAATCGATGACGTCGTTGATGGCGTGCATCTCGCCCATCTGCATGAACTTGGCGATGACCTTGCCGGCCTGCTGCTTCAGGCGGGCAGCCAGCTCACCGACGGTGATCTCATCGGGGATGAGGACCTTCAGCTGCGCATTGCGGGCCTTTTCCAGCTGGATGCGCTGCAGACGCTCGAACTCGGTCTCGCGCTTGCCCTTCTGGAACTGCTGGCGCTGGCGCTGGCCGCGCTGGGTGAACTTCTGCTTGTTGCCCTGCGGGGTGGGCTTGCGGCGGTTCTCGGTGTTCTTGGTGGAAGCCAGATCGTCGTAACGGGCGTCGAAGCGGTCCACGTTCATATCGACGGTGCGGGTATCGACGGTGACCTGATTGTCCTCGCGGCGGACAGAGACGGACTGAGCGGAAGCTGCAGTAGCCTTTGCGCCGGTCTCACGGGCCAGCTCGCTCAGGGAGACGGTCTTCTCCTCGCGCTTCCTGTGCTGCTCGTTCTTCTTGTTGCTTTGCTTGGCAGCGGGCTTTGCCTCGGCCATTGCGGGCTCAGCCTTGGGAGCCTCGGGCTTCTTTTCGGCCTTGGGCTCCGCCTTCTTCTCGGCGGGCTTCGGCTCAGCCTTGGGGGCCTTGGCACTGTTCAGGAACTCGTCCAGGCTCTTGACGCTGTTGTCCTTGCTGAACTTCTCCAGCAGGTAGTTCAGCTCGTTCTCTTCCAGATTGGAGCTGTTCTTCTTGCCGGTGCTGCCCATGGCGTTCAGCTCGTCGAGGACCTTCTTGGCAGAGAGGTTCAGGTCCTTTGCAAAATCGCTCACTTTATATTTTACGATCATTCGCTCATATCCTCCTCAGTTTGAATCGCTCCGCACGCCGTCAGCCGGTCAAAGCAGAGCTTGGCGAGGTTGCGGTCGGTGACGGCATAAATGGCCACCGGTTTGCGGCTGATGTCAGCCAGCTTATCCTGTGTCAGCGGCATGGGGATGACGTCCACCATATCGCCCACAGCGTAGTTGAGCCGCTGCACGGTCTTGGGGCTGGCGTCGGATGCAGTCATCACGAGCCATGCCTTGCCCTTGACGACGGCGTCTTCCACCGCGTCAAAGCCCATGGTCAGAGCGCCCGCCTTGCGGCAGAGGCTCACGGCCTGGAACAGGGCCTCATTTGGCTCAAGGGCCGGTTTTGCGGGGGCGTTATGCTTCTTTGCCATCGCGGTCGGCCTCCTTTTCTGCTTCCACACTGGCCAGCTGCTGGGCCAGTGCATCGTATACCTCGGCGGGGACCGGCTGCTCAAAGCAGCGCTCCAGCGCCTTCTTCTTTTTTGCCTTTGCAAGGCAGGCGGCATCCGGGCAGAGGTAAGCACCGCGGCCGGGCTTCTTGCCCACGGGGTCGATGCTGATCTCTCCGCTGGGTGCGCGCACCACACGCACCAGTTCCTTTTTGGGGCGGCTGGTCAGGCAGCCGATGCACTGGCGGGCAGGGATCTTCTTTTGTGCCATCCGGTTTTCCCTCCTTCGGCAGGTGTTCCGCGCTTATTCTGCGGCGGTGTCTTCGGTCTTCTCAGCCTCGGCAGCCTTCGGCTCTTCCTCGCCGTAGTAGCCGCTCTCGGGGCGGATGTCGATATTGTAGCCGGTCAGGCGGGCGCACAGACGGGCGTTCTGGCCCTTGTTGCCGATGGCAAGGCTCAGCTGCTGGTCCGGCACGGTCACGCGGCAGGAGCGGGTCTCGCCGGGCAGCAGCTCGACCTTGACCACCTTTGCGGGGCTGAGAGCTGCGGAGATGAACTCGGAGATGTCCTCGCTCCACTTCACGATGTCGATCTTCTCGCCGCCCAGCTTCTCGACGACAGCGGCCACACGGTCGCCATGGGGGCCGATGCAGGCAGAGACGGGGTTGACGTTGGCGTCCTTGGACCAGACAGCCATCTTGGTGCGGGCGCCGGCCTCGCGGCTGATGGCCTTGACCTCGACGGTGCCGTCGTAGATCTCAGGCACTTCCAGCTCGAACAGGCGCTTGACGAGGCCGGGGTGGGTGCGGCTGATCATGACGCGGGGGCCGCGCTCGCCTGCCACGACATCCACGATGTAGACCTGCAGCATCTGGCCCTCGGTGTAGACCTCGCCGGGGACCTGCTCGTTGCGGGGCAGGATAGCCTCGCCGCCCTTGCCCAGGTCGAGGGCAACGATGCCCTTCTCGGGGTCAACGCGGGTGACGGTAGCCTGCACGATGTCGTGGGCGCGGGACTGGATCTCGCTCAGCTGCTGGCTGCGCTCAGCCTCACGGATGCCCTGACGGATGACGTGCTTTGCGGTCTGGGCTGCGATGCGGCCAAAGTCCTTAGTCTTGAGGGGGGTCACGACGCGGTCGCCCACCTGATAGCTCTTGCGGATGTGCTGAGCCTCGGTGATGCCGATCTCGCTGTGCTCGTCGTACCAGTCCTCATCGGCCACGACGTCCTGGATGAGGGCGACGTTGAACTTGCCGGTGCTGGGGTCGATCTCGACCATGACGTGGTCGTCCTCGACCTCGTAGTTCTTCTTCACGGCGATGACGATAGCAGCCTTGATCTTTTCGATCAGGTACTCCGCGGTGATGCCGCGCTCGTGCTCCAGCATGGAGAGAGCTTCAAAAAATTCGTTGTTCGCTGCTGCCATTTTTCGGGTTCCTCCTAGTTTATAATGGTATCTTTTCTCAATTCATCTTTGGCTCTCCCTCTGGGAGAGCTGGCGCGGAACGCGCCTGAGAGGGTTATCCTTAATCAAACAGATGTTCGTCATCACAGAGATGGACGCCGGATGCGGCGTTCACCTCAAAGCTCACCGGGCCGTTCTCCGTCTCGACCGTGACGGTGCTGCCCTCGCGGCCTTTCAGGATGCCGGCAAACTCGCGCACGCCGTCGGCGGTGGGGCGGATGAGCTTGACGCCGATCTTCTCGCCCTTGAGTGCCTCGTAGTGCTCCGGGCGGGTCAGCTTGCGGCCAAGGCCGGGGCTGCCCACCTCGAGATAATAGCTCTGGTCGATGGGGTCTGCCTCATCGAGGATGGGGTCCAGCGCGTGGGACACTTCGGCACAGGTGTCGGTGTCCATGATGCCGTCCCTGTCGATGAGCACACGGAGATACCAGTCCGGCCCTTCCTTCTCAAAGACCACATCCCACAGGCGCAGGCCCATGCCCTCCACGACGGGGCGGACAAGCGCTTCGACTCTCTGGGCGGTGTTGCCGCCAGACTGCTTCGCCATAAAAAACCTCCAAACAAACAAGAAA
>ENA-UEPI01000835-UEPI01000835.1-human-gut-metagenome-genome-assembly--contig:-NODE-835-length-18741-cov-2.713405_pt1 | contig 18741 bp, 17 predicted proteins | sample MGYA00242899_ERZ507914 | MGnify/ENA primary metagenome ERZ507914 (study PRJEB26167, sample SAMN06115442) | human gut metagenome | host: Homo sapiens | place: China:Chongqing | collected 2015-07-28...
GGTTCGGCTCGTGGGGGTCCAGCCCCAGAATGTTTGCCAGATGCCAGCTGATGGCCTCGCCCTCGCGGTCCGGGTCGGTTGCGAGGTACACGGTATCCGCCGCCTTGGCAGATTTTTTCAGGTCGGAAATGATGGCTTCCTTCCCCTTGATGGGCTTGTAGACCGGTTCGAAGTCATTGTCTACATCCACGCTGAGTTTGCTTTTCTGCAAGTCCCGGAGATGGCCCATGCAGGCCTTTACCTCATAGTCCTTGCCCAGATATTTTCCAATGGTTTTTGCCTTGGCTGGCGACTCTACGATTACCAGTTTTGACATAGTATTCCTCCAGTGTTGTATCCAAATCATCTGAACGCCGCACGTTCAGACAAGACATATCAATCAAAGCAGAATGCAGCGTCCTGCCTTTTGCGCTGCGACCCCTGCAAGCTCCAACAGCACCAATGCAGAAGCGATTTCCGCTGCGGGCAGACCGGTTGCCTCACTGATGGCGTCTATGGTATCCGCGCCCGCGCCAATTGCCTGCGCGATTTTGCGCTGTGTATCCGACAGGCTGTCCGGCAGCTTCTTTTCTTGTAAGGGTTCTGCTGTTTCTTCTTGTTTTTGTTCCTTCTCTCCGGAAGCCGTCCGGCGTCCTCCCGAACTTCGTGCAATCCGATAGGGCTTTACGGGTTCCGGTGCAGGCAGACTGCCATAGCCGCCAAGCTCCCGAAGCCACACCGAACGCACAAGCTCTTCCTGCGGTTTTTGCCGCAGCATCGAGGCAAGCTCATGTACAATATCCATCGGGTGTGTGGCAATCCGCGCAATTTCATCACGAATCAACCGATTACAGCCGACCGAGCCTGCCACATCGAGTGCGCCCGGTATTGCGAATACCTCGCGTCCCTGCTCGAATGCAAGGCGTGCCGAAATCATCGCACCCGAACGAACGGGCGCCTCTACAATCAGTGTTGCAGCAGACAGTCCGGTTATGATGCGGTTGCGAAGGGGAAACCGGAATCCTTCATTTGCAGTTCCCGGCGGATTCTCGCTGATTACCGCACCACAAAGCATAATATCTCCCATGAGATATTGATTTTCTTTCGGGAAACAGATATCCACACCACCGGCAAGCACAGCAACCGTTTTTCCGCCTGCCTTTAAGCAGCCCTGATGTGCTGCTGTATCAATGCCGTGTGCCATACCCGAAACAATAGAAAATCCTGCTTTTGCCAACGCTGCACCAAAGCGCTCTGCCATACGCAAACCATAGGCAGAGCACGACCGTGTCCCCACCACCGAAATCGCAGGCATGCGTTCAAAATCCGGGAGCGTTCCGCGGACATATAAAACAGGAGGCGGGTCGGCAATCTCACGCAGCGCATCGGGATAGGCGCTGTCCTCAATGGTGACTATTGTGATTTTCTTTTGCTCACAAACGCGCAAAATATGCTCGGCTCTGGACAAATCCTTTTCGCAAAGCGCGTCCGTTTGACGTTTGGTCAGTCCGGCGGAAAGAAGAACGTCCCGCTCGGAAGCATATAGAAATTCCGGCGTACCAAAAGATTCGGTCAATCTGCGAATGACCGCTGCATCTAACTCCTGCTTTTCTGCCAGCCACAGCCAGTATACGCGCCTCGACATGGTTTATTCCCCTTTCTTGGTCATCTCCCAAATCAAAATTGCAGCCGCAACGCCGGCATTGAGTGATTCCGCACGTCTCGCCATGGGAATGACCAGCTTCTGGTCACATAATTCCAGCGCGGTCTGCGTCACGCCATTTCCTTCGTTTCCAATAATCACAGCCGCACAGTCCGGAAATCGTCCAAGCGGCACACTGTCCGGCTCCAGCGCCGCCGCATAGACCGGAATCTGCTGTGCATGCAGTGCTGCAATGGCATCTGCAAGCGGCATTTGGCATACCTTCTGCCGAAAGGCAGCTCCCATCGTCGCACGAATCACCTTGGGTGCTGTGGGGTCTGTACAGCCCTCGCACAGCACCACCAAATCCAGTGCAAATGCGTCTGCGGTACGCAAGATGGTTCCCAAGTTTCCAGGGTCTTGCAATCCATCAAGCAGAACAGCACGGCGCACCTTGGCAAAGTCCACCGTATCCTGCACTGGGCGCACGCAGGAGAATAAAATCCACTGTGACGTTTCCACATCACTTGCCATCGCAAAGAGTTTTTCCTCTGCACAGAACAGCGCCGCGCCCTGCTCCTGCGCCTGATGCAATAATCCCTGCGCCAAAGAATCTGGCATTGCGCCCGAACGCACCAGAACGCTCTTAATCTGGGTGCCGGAGGATAGCGCCTCGTACAGCATTTTATCCCCCTCACATACCATTTCTCCGGTTGCAAGACGATATTTCTTTTCACGCGCCAGCCGTGCCAGATGCTTGAGCGTTGCATTCTGGCGGCTTGTAATCTCAGTAAATTCCATGAACTTCCTCAAATGAATGTATATGCCGAAAGCCTGTGCATCGCAGCGCAATGCACAGGCTTCTTCTCATGTTACTCGCCCAGCGGCTTCATGGTTGGGAGCAAAATTCGGCTCCCTTCATCCTGCTCCATGCCGCTCTGTAAGGCTTCAAAGCCTGCACAATTCTCGGTTCGTGAAACTTTTTTCATTCGTCTCGTGTCCTCTTGTGCCGTCCTTCTCGCTTCAAAAGTTGTAGAAAAGTTGTAGTGCGCCTGTTATGGCATATCGCTGGCACAGGAATGGCAGAAAACCGCTGTGTTTCTCAGGATGCTGTTCTACCATGAACTCTATATAAAGAACGGCTTGATCGTTTAACCGCAGACGCATACATTATTATATAATAACCTTCAAGTCCATCCAAGTCAACGATTTTATCGAAACATTTTATTACTTTTATTACCCCGCCTTTAATACATAATACATAAATAAAGAGGAGACTGTCATGCCAGAATACCAACTTCAAATCAAACAAGTGGTAGATTACCCAAGATGCCGAATCTATCGTGAGTTCATCCACAAACTGATCAACGACCGGAGCATCCGCATAAACGGAGGCTCCGGCCGCTGGGGGCTGTCACGCGCTACCGTATGCCGGATACTGAAAAAGCTGGACGGTCTTGGGTATATCTCTATCATGTCGTTTCCCGGCCGGCATGGAAGCGTGATCTACCTGCAAAACTACCTGTCCACCATGTTTGAGATTTCCGATGTTTTAATCGACAAGGAGGAAGTTGCCATGACCTTAAACATTCATCTGGAGCTTCCGGAAACTGCTGAAACCGAAGAGAGCCATTCCATCTCTGAGCATGAGGTCATTGTTTCGGATGCACTTTCCAGCGTTTCAAAATCGCACATTGAAACGATACTCCGCAAGATGGCTGACATCCTATCTACGCAAGGGATTTCCTGCTTTTCTTGCCCGCTCTCCCGCTATAAGTTATATCCCTTATCGGATGACTGCTGGGAAGAGTTGATTCCGCGTGCGCGAGGGAAATCCACAGTCCACTTTGGTCTGACCATCCTCTGCGGCACAAACACTTCAATCGTCACTTTTGAACTTACACTCACTCCCTTTGAGGAGCACGAAAATAGGAGGAACCTGAAATGAGAAAATTTGTTGAACCTGATGTTGCTGATAATCCCCTGTACCATGATACCTGGAAACTGCTGAAAAAATACCGGGATGTTGTGTGGAGCCTGGAGCTTTCTGTCCAGCATGTCCGCACCAAGTTTGAGATCGAGTATGGCACCTCCATCGAGGATTTTCTGGATTCAGTCTATCTGGCTGGCGCTGATTTGGCCGGAAGCGACCTCGAGCATCATGCCAAATGCATTGAACGCAGCCACAAAATGCTCAAGCTGCTGGATTTCGCAGTCGAATTGCTGCGTACCAAGCACAAAAACGGTGAGGCATATTACTGGCTGTTGTACTACTCCTTCCTCTCGCCGCAGCAGCTCAAAAATGTTGAGGAAATCATCGAGACCCTACGGCCGCATATTCGTGACATCAGTTTCAGAACCTACTACCGCAAACGCCGGGAAGCCATTGAAGCCCTCAGTTCCGTCCTTTGGGGCTATACCTCCAAGGACAGTTTAGACATGCTGGAACAGTTCTTTCCAGAGACAAAATCACCTTCCGGACAATCGGGCAAATAATTGGCACAATTCGGGAACAAAATTGGCATGGTTCTGCTCTTTCAGTGTAAATACCGATGTGTTAAACTGAATATGCTCAAACTTGCACCCAAAACCGAACAGGACAGTAACGGCACCTTTCATCAGGGTGCTTTTTTGCTGCCCAGATGGCCGCCCGGCCATTTGAAAGCCCACATTTGTTTTGACAGGTGTGGGTTTTTCTGTTCCCTATTGAGCATCAAAAAATCATTCAGAATTGGAGGATCGCAAATTGAAGAAAACGAAAACCCCTCAAACTCCGCAGCTTCAGGAGCCGGATACCCAGTCCAAGCGCAGGCTTTCGCTGCCCAAAGTGGCTTACAGCGCCTTCCTGTGTGTGATGATGTCCATGATGTTCTGCCAGCCGGCTTATGCGGCAACAGATGTATGGACCAAGGCCAAAGAGATCATGCAGGATGTATACACCCAAATCCTTGCCATCTCCACTATCGCCGCCATCGTCACTGCTTCGGTAGCCTTGCTGCTCATGAACTTCTCCCGTTCCGGACGGACGGTGGATGAAAGCCGCGCCTGGCTCAAACGAATCTGTATCACCTGGGCTATCCTCAATGGCTTGGGCTTTATCATGGCGTATGTGACGCCGCTCTTTAGTGGCGGACAATGGACAGGCTGATTGACCGTCTTACTGCTCGCCGGAAAGGAGGCTTGCATTTATGGGCATTTTAGACGGCATAGTGGAATGGATCGCAGAACAGGTAATGGCCGGTCTTGATCTGGTGACCACATCGGTTTTGGGTGCGCTGGGCTGTGATATGGCTGTATTTCTGCGTTATTTTCCCGCAGCAGAGACTATGTACTCTGTTTTCGTGGCTCTGGCAATCGGGATCATCCTGCTCAACTGGGTCTGGCAGTTATTCAAAAACTTCGGTCTTGGCGCAGGTGTGGAAGCAGAAGACCCAGTAAAGCTGAGTATCCGTTCCGTTATTTTTATCCTGCTGACGCTCTTTTCAGATGAAATCGTCAATATTGTTCTTATCATCGGCGGCACCCCCTACCACTGGATCATGGAGTCCGACCTTCCTGCATTAAGCTTTGCAGACTTCAATTCCGTGATGCTGGTCATCATCGGTGTGTGTGCCAATGGGGCTGTGGCACTGATTACCTTGATTTTGGTTCTCATCCTGGCCTGGAACTACCTGAAACTTCTGTTCGAGGCAGCCGAACGATATGTGTTGCTCGGTGTACTGGTCTACACGGCTCCTGTGGCTTTTTCTATGGGCGCCAGCCAGACCACAGCAAACATCTGGAAATCCTGGTGCCGGATGCTTGGCGGTCAAATTTTCCTATTGGTCATGAACGCCTGGTGCCTGCGCCTGTTCACAAGCATGGTGGGGTCCTTCCTTGCGAACCCGCTTTCGTTATAAGGAGGTCTTATCCTTGAAGAAACTCAAAAAATTTTTATTTGCGGCCTTTACAGTCGCAATTCTCTCCTGCCTGCTCTGCCAGCCGGCTTTTGCCGCTATCTCCGAAAGCGATGTGCAGGCTCAGGTAGACGCTGTGGGAAAAGAAACCGTTTCCGGCAATGTGTTTATCTGGTTTCTCTGTGCTATCGGCTTTCTCAAAGTCGGTCAGAAAATCGATTCTTTCCTCTCCAGCCTGGGTGTCAATGTAGGACATACCGGCGGCAGCATGTTGGCTGAGGCTATGATTGCTGCCAGAGGCATCGGCGGCATCAAGAACTTTTCCAGTCACCACTTTGGCGGCGGGAGGAACAGCAGTTCCACCAATGTCAACGCAAACGGTGGTAAAGGCAGCGGCGGCTTTGGAGCAGGGTTTGCCAGCGGCGGTCTTGCTGGAGTGGTGAGCCGAAAAGTCACAAACAGCGCCATCAAAACAGCCACCACAACTCCCGGCTCCAAGCCTTCCGGTCTTGGCAGTCTTTTAGGCGATGCTGCAGCCGGAGGGATCGGCGGCCATATGTACGCTTCTTCCGTCAGTAAGGGCGGCAATTTTGCCAACAATGTAATCGGCAGCGTAGCCACTGGCAGTATCAGCCAAATGGGTTCCATTTCCGGTGAAAAAGCCGCCGAAGCCCTGCACTCTTACATGGGATACGCGGCACTGGAATCCGGAGCTGAAAATGTTCCGACCTTCCAGAATGTCGAAATCGGCGGCGGCCGCATCACCGGTACAGAAGTAACTGCAGAACATCCCGAAGGTATCTCCTTTGGTATGTACCACGCAGACCAATATGTTGCCCCGGAAGGCCAGTACACCACCGTTCATGCCGTGGATGGCACAGCATGGTATAAGCAGTACGCTGTGGATGCTGTTGACAAATCGCCCTATATGGCTCCTGACGGTTCTATCGCCTTCAACGAGTCCATTGTCAAAAAGCTGCCTCCAGCCCCGAGGAGAAAGGACAAGATATAAATGCCAGAAGATCAGAAAAGCGGTTTTTCCGAAGCTGTGGAGACCGGCGCCTCCGCAGCGCATACCATCCGCGGTGCAATCAAAACCGGAAAAGCTATTTCCTCCGCTGCCAAAGGCGCTGCCGCAGGCGGTCCTTACGGTGCAGTTGCAGGCGCAGTGTGGGCAGGTCGGAAGCATATCGGAAAAATCATTGTGGCAGTCATTGCCCTGCTTATGCTGCCGGTATTATTTGTTCTCATGCTCCCTGGTCTTATTTTCGGTGGACTGACCAATGCCTTTTCGCCATCCGACCCCGAAATTCCGATTTTGAATAGCGAAACAGCGATTATTGAGAACGCCAACGAGATCACTTTTACCCTCAACGGCATCTTGGGCGAGGCACTGGATGATGTACTTGCCCGGATCGAAGCTGACTTTGCGGCATCGGGAGCCGACCATATGGAGGTCAAAAATGCTTATTCCGGCGGGCCTATTTATAACGCCAACCTGTTTATCTCTCAGTATTGTGCGGCCAAAGACAAGGATTTTGAAAGCATTTCTCTGAATGACCTTGCCGCCACCCTGCGGGAAAACAAGCAGCATCTATATTCCTACACCAGCAAGCAAGAGATTCGTGAGAGCACCGTGACTGATCCGGAGACTGGGGAAGAAACAACAGAGCCAGAAACATGGATGGTCTATACTGTCCGTTACAACGGTGAGTCCTATTTTTCTGATGTTGTATTCCAGCTTACCGATGACCAAAAGGAGCTTGCATCTGATTACGCTTCCAACCTAAGCCTGTTCTTGGGCGATGGTCTGCTGCAAAATCTGGAAGCGTGGACCGGAAACAGCATCACCGCTCTGGGCGATGTTACTTTCACCGACGGGATCACACCTGTTGTTTACTACAATCAACTGGATGAACGCTATGCCGGTAAAGCATATGGTACGGACAATATTGGCGGTTATGGCTGCGGCCCTACCGCTATGGCAATCGTGGTGTCCTCTCTGACAGACGATATGGTTGACCCTATGGAGATGGCCGAGTGGTCTTACAACAACGGCTACTGGTGTAAAAGCAGTGGTTCTTACCATGCACTGATACCTGCCGCCGCTGGGGAATGGGGGCTTCCGGTTTCCGGCTGTACCACTGCGGAACCACAGCGCATCACAGACGCACTGGCTAATGGTAAACTGGTAGTAGCAATCATGTCTGAAGGCCACTTTACCTCTTCCGGTCACTTCATTGTCCTGCGTGGCGTAAAAGACGGCAAGATCATGGTGGCTGACCCTGCCAGTTACACACGGAGCGAACAGCTCTGGGATCTGTCCATTATCTTAAATGAGGCCAGCCGGCGCGCTGGAGCTGGCGGTCCGTTCTGGATTATCGGCTGATGTGCCCGCCCGGCTTCGGAAACGAGGTTAATCATGAATCATAAAATCGACCGAGATACCTACATAATACCACCGAATTTCATCGAGTCAGGCACCTTCTTCGGTGGTATGTTCAAAGCCCGTAATGTGATTGAAGCCGGCATCCTGGCATTTGCCATTGGTGTGCCGGTTTTTTCATTGCTTCCTCTTGGCCTGACTGCCCGTATCATCGCTTTGTGCCTGACCGCACTGCCAGCAGCATTGGTGGCGCTTATCGGAATTTCCGGTGAGAGTCTTTCCTCTTTTCTGCTGATTTTCATAAAGTACCTGCGAAACCGCCGCATTGTAGGCGGTAACAGCGCAGAAGATGCGGTTCCTGCGGCAGAGCATGGCGGCAAGCATATCAAAAAGAAGGTACACAAGCCCGATAAGGCTCCCAGGCGGTCACGGCGCTCCGGCAGAGAGGATTTCCCAGCGGAGTTTGATGAAGTTCGTGGCTACGAGATCCGCCAAAAACTCCGTCCTGTGAAAAAGCAGAAGCCTGCCAAAGAGAAGAAAGCCTCCAAGCAAAAAAAGAAGGTCTCCAAGGAGCGCAAAGTAAAACGCCCTATCCGCACTCAGGAGCCGAAGCCCGCCTGCCTTAACCCGGTAGCAGATTATCTGCCGATTTCCAAAATTGAAAACGGCATCATCTACACGAAGGACCACCGCTATGTCAAGGTCGTCGAGGTAGTACCCATCAATTTTATGCTGCGCAGCGCCCAGGAACAGCGGAACATCATCTATTCCTTTGTATCCTACTTGAAAATCAGCCCCATCAAGCTGCAAATCAAGGTACTGACACGCCGGGCAGAGATCAACCGCCATCTGGATACCGTTCGGAAGGAGATGGAACAGGAGACCAATGAACAGTGTCTGCTCATGCAGGAAGACTACCTCCAGTTCGTTCAGCAGATCGGTTCCCGTGAGGCAATTACCCGACGTTTCTTCCTGATTTTTGAATATGAGCCGTGGAGCAACACCAAGCGCTCTGATGAAGAAGGCGAGGCAATCAATGCCCTGCAAAGTGCAGTCCATACTGCTACCAACTACCTCCGTCAGTGCGGTAACGAGGTCATCGTTCCGGAAAACTGGGATGAGTTTACGGTAGATGTCCTCTATAACCTGCTCTGCAGAAATGAAAGTGCTGTAAAGCCGCTCTCCATCCGGGCACAGGAGGTTGTGGCTGAGTACCTTGCCAAAGGGCGCGACAGTGAGATCGACCATATCCCTGCCACCGAATTCTGTGCGCCAAAAAGCATTGACTTCACGCATGGTCACCATATCTGCATTGACGGTCTGTATTATGCTTATTTGCTGGTGCCCTCTGATGGCTACAAAACGCAGGTTCCAGCCGGCTGGCTCAGTCTTATCGTCAATGCCGGTGACGGGATCGATATGGATATGTTCCTCTCCCGTCAGCCCAAAGAAACCATCATCCAGAAAGTCGGACAGCAGCTGCGTATCAACCGTTCCAAAATCAAGGACGCCAGCGACACCAACACCGACTTTGATGACATTGATGGCGCTATCCGAAGCGGGTACTTTCTCAAAGAGGGCCTTGCCAACAACGAGGACTTCTACTACTTGAATCTGCTGATTACCATTACTGCCTCCAACGAGGAAGACTTGGAATGGAAGGTCGGCGAAATGAAAAAGCTCCTGCTCTCACAGGACATGAACGCCTGCACCTGCCATTTTCGGGAGGAACAGGCGTTTTTATCTGCCCTGCCATTGGTGGCAATGGAAAAGAAACTGTATGAGCGGGGTAAGCGCAACCTGCTGACAGGCGGTGCGGCAAGCTGTTATCCCTTTACATCCTATGAGATGTGTGATGATAACGGTATCCTGCTGGGTGTCAACAAGTACAACAGTTCCCTTATTATCGTGGACATCTTCAATTCTGCGGTCTATAAGAACGCCAATATGTCGATCCTTGGCACGAGCGGAGCCGGCAAAACCTTTACCATGCAGTTGATGGCGCTGCGAATGAGGCGGAAAAATATCCCCATTTTCATTGTTGCGCCCCTAAAAGGCCATGAATTCCATCGCGCCTGCTCCAATGTGGGCGGCTCCTTTATCCAGATTTCACCGGCCAGTCCCCACTGCATCAATGTCATGGAGATTCGGCGGGTAGACCGCTCGGTGAATGAACTTCTGGACGGTCCAGGCATCCAGTTATCTGAACTTGCAGCAAAGATCCAGCAGCTCCACATATTTTTCAGTCTGCTGATCCCCGATATGTCTCACGAGGAACGACAGCTTTTGGACGAAGCCCTTGTTCGTACCTATAACACAAAAGGCATCACTCATGATAACGCCTCTTTGGAAGACCCTGCACAGCCCGGCCAGTACCGTGAGATGCCGGTGCTTGGTGACCTGTACGAAATTTTGAAAACCTCCAAGGAAACGATGCGCATGGCCCACATCCTAAACCGTCTGGTAAACGGAAGCGCCAGCACCTTCAATAAGCAGACCAATGTTCGGCTCGACAACAAGTACACTGTTTTGGATATTTCCTCCCTCACCGGAGACCTGCTCACCGTAGGTATGTTTGTGGCGCTGGACTTTGTTTGGGACAGAGCCAAAGCCGACCGTACAGAAGAAAAAGCCATCTTCATTGATGAGTGTTGGCAGCTTCTATCCGGTGCCGGTGCTGCTGGTGTAAGATTGGCCGGCGATTTTCTTTTGGAAATTGCCAAAACCATACGCGGTTACGGCGGCGCCTCGATTTTTGCAAGCCAGGATCTTGCCGATTTCTTTGACCTTGACGGCGGCAGATTTGGTAAGGGCATCATCAACAACTCCAAGACCAAGATCATTCTGAATCTGGAGGACGACGAAGCCCAGCGGGTACAGGAAGCCCTGCACCTGTCCGATGCTGAAACAATGGAGATCACTCACTTTGAAAGAGGTCACGGTCTGATTTCTACCAATAACAACAATATTATGGTAGAGTTCAAAGCCAGCCCTCTGGAAAAGGATCTGATCACTACCGACCGCCGCGAGCTGCGTGAAATCGTAGAGCGAAAACGCCGTGAACAATCCACATCTGCCGAACAGCAGATATAACAATTTGAAAAGCGAGGTGATTCCCATGTGCAACTTTCCTGCCAGACACCGCTATGCGTCTGCTTTGCGTCTGTATTACGCCTAAAAGCCAGTTTTGCCAGCCAGATCATCTTTTTGGCTTACACTGACTGGCTCTCCTTCCTATTTAATGCGTCTTGAATACGCCTATATTACGCCATTGGAGGTGATACCCATGAAGACCAGGGCTGAAATCTATGGAAATGAAGCTGCGGCTCTGCTGCGGATCGTCACGATGTATCCCGGTCTCAATATGCAGCAGCTTCTTTGCTTTCACCCTGGCAAAGAAGAACTCATCAAGACCCTGCTCTCCCATCTGCAAAAGCAGGGCCGTATTTTTCAAACTGATACAGGCGGTTACTTTCCGTCTGGTTGGGCAGCAAAATCAGACAACTCCCTGATACGGGCTGCCTGGGTACTCTTGGATTTTATCGGACAGGTGGAATACCATGCTCCCGGTGATTTTCCGGTCAAGCTTATCTTCTTTGCAAACGGTGAACTATACGAAATCGTCTACTCAGCTTCCGGCCAGGAGGCCCTGATCAACCATGCGCTTCGGGATGACCGCAGCGGTGGACGCCGCATCATTTTGGTCGATAATCCGGAAGACATTCGCCGCATTGACTGCCCTGGCATTTCCGGTTTCTGCACCGTGGATGCAGCGGGCCAGGTGCATTACTTTAAGAAAACAGGAGGAACTTGATTGGAACGAAAAATCATCTCACACCGAATCGGAAGCATTCTTGATGATATATCCCGTTTGAGCAATGCTCTTTACGCGATGGATACCACGGATATTCAGCGCTATCCGGACAACTATGAAGTCTTATCCACTGATGCCGCCCTGCGGGCAGAGAAAATTGCCTGCAGGCTGCGGCATTTGATATATTCCAGCACCACCATCCGCAAAGGCGATTACCTGACATCCGCCGGTATTGTACACGGAATTGAGGTTGTCTATGAGGACGGTGTACTGGAGGTCACCCTGCCTGGCCTGCTCCCAAAACGCAAGCAGAGGCAAAACACTGAGTTTCTGCTCGACCCGTTCTACTTCTCATTGGAGCAATACGCCAAAGAGCATCCCATGCCCCACTTCAGCGATTGTGTGGTGTGCTTTACGCAGGTTTATGACCAGTGCCTTCCCACCCGGCGTATCCGTGACTACGACAATCTGGAAGAAAAGCAGCTTCTGGATGTCCTCTCCACCTTCGTCATGGCTGACGATACCGGCCTGCTCTGCGATGCCTACAACACCGCTGCGCTGGGCGAAAAGGACTGTACCAGAATCAGTGTCATGGAAAAAAAGCGGTTTCCCGCCTGGCTTGCTGAGCATGAAAACACCCTAAAATCCATCTCGGATTTTTGAGCATTTTCAGCCATTGCTTGTCCGACCTGCCGCAACATCGTATTTCGCCCCGGATTTCGGGGCTTTTTTCTGTCGTTACACCACGGATTTTTACCGAAGTTCCTTGCAGTCTCGGTAAAAGCCACACACCACAAGGAGGTGATCACTTGGGAAATTCCCACAGCCAGACACGATGGCGTACAAGCTTCTCTCTCTGACTGCCATCTCCGGCGAGTTCCCCACAGACCAGCTTAACAGACTTCCCGGCAGTCCATATTATCTGGAGTCTGTTGTCACTGCACTGAAAAAAGACGGGCTGCTGCGTACCTATTACCGGGATAAACTGCGCGGCTACCGTCTGGGGCCGCGAGCCAAAGCCACTCTACTGGATAGCCGACCGGACAGGTTTGCCAGCTACCTGACGGGAGATACCGACACCAACCGTTTGAAATGCGAAATTGACCGAAGACTCCGGCTACACCGCCTGGCAGAAACCTATATGACCATGGATAATGCGGGTGTATGTGTGTATCGGGATGAAAAACCGGCAATTTTTGCGCCGGAGGGTTACGCTGGCGGCAGGATTGTCTATCCTGCTTTTTTCAGTTCCAGAGAAGTGAAAGAAATGGGGATCGACACCACGAAGATCCGCAGTTCCCGCTCCACTGGAATACTCCTTGCGCCCTCCGGCATCTTCGTGACCTACAACAGCAGCAGCGCCCTGATGAAGTGGCGCTACAAATCGGAAATGCGGGTCAAGGCATTGATTTGGAGCGTAATCTGCCAACAGCGCCTGTCCCCACAGTTTCGCCATGAGGATGTTCATGGACTGATTCTGGGCAACAGCATGGATCTGGCTTACCAGATTTTGACCAGCACCGGAGGACGCAAACATGATTTCTTCATGCTGGATGGCAGCTATGAGCATTTTCTTTATCTTACCAACGACCATCAGGGGGAGGTGATACTTGCACTGTTGTGCGACCCTGGGAAAACTGCGGAGCTGGATCGCATTCTGCTCCAAGGTCTTACTGCGAGGCAGCCCGGACTGGCTATTGAGCATGACGGCATTTCACCGGATGGCTCACCAGTCCTATTTGGCTATTTCTGCGATCTGCCCCGTATCGCACGCTTTAACACCTCTCTCGAACTATCCGAGCGCCCGGGCACACTGATCTGCTTTGACTTCCAGGCAGAGGTACTTCGCAGCTACTGCGGTTCCCGGATGCGCTTCCAGACCATTGACTTCACAAAATTCGAGGGGAGGTTGTTCCCATAAACAAGAAAAAACTGATCGTGAGCCTGATTGCAGCGCCCTTTGCCATTCTTGCGATTCTATACGCAGGCGGCTTTCTGGCACAGCTTTTGGGTAACTATGCAACCTGGAAACAGGGCGGCGGTATTCCCGGCGATGGTACTTCACCGCTGGCCGCTTCGCCCGACTTCCTTCTCTGCCTTTCCTCTGTGCTCCGACCGCCTTATGGCGTGTATGGCATTTTGATCTGCATTGGCTTGTTAGCAGTGCTGCTCATCATGGTCATGCGCATGGGATATGGTGATGCCGGCGAGTATGATGAAGACCGTAATTTCTCCTACTCCGCCAAAGGCACTTATGGCACCTCCGGCTGGATGTCCCGCAAAGAAATGTCCGGCGTACTGGATCTGGTGCCCGATCTGCGCAAACACAAGGGTGTTGTACTGGGTATGCTGGATGGCAAAGCAGTCTGCATACCGGAAGATACCAGAATCAACAGTAATCTGGCAGTCTACGGCGCCAGTGGTTCCATGAAAACCCGTTCGTTTTGTATGAACCGTATCCTTCAGGCCACTGTCCGAGGTGAAAATGGCGCCGGAGAATCGTTGATCATCTGCGATCCCAAATCGGAATTGTACGAGAAGTCAAGCGAATTTCTCCGCAGCCGGGGCTATTGTGTCAAGGTATTCAACCTCGTTTCGCCTGAAAACTCAGATTCCTGGTGTTGCCTTGCCGAAGTTGAGGGACAGGAACTAATGGCCCAGCTTTTTGTAGATGTCATCATCAAGAACACCACGAACAACGGCAAGAGCGACCATTTCTGGGATGCCTGCGAGATGAATCTGCTCAAGGCCTTGGTACTGTATGTGGATCAAGGCTATGCGGAAGAAAACCGCAACATTGGCGAAGTCTACCGGCTGCTGACTCTCAATGGGGAATCCCAACTTGACACATTGTTCGAGGCGCTTCCTTCCACGCACCCTGCCAAAGCACCCTACAGCCTGTTCAAGCAGGCCAGCGACACAGTGCGAAGCGGCGTGATTATCGGTCTGGGCAGCCGCCTGCAGGTATTCCAGTCTGAGCTGATCAAAAAAATTACCGCTAAGAATGAGATCGATCTGGAGCTTCCGGGTCAGCAGCCCTGTGCCTACTTCCTCGTTACCAGCGACCAGGACAGCACCTTTGATTTTCTGGCCTCGCTGTTTCTATCTTTCTGCTTCATCAAACTGGTGCGATATGCAGACCACAACTGCGAGGGCGGCAAACTGCCTGTGCCTGTCCATATCCTTGGGGAAGAACTGACAGCGTGCGGCACGATCCCCGACCTCTCCCGCCGGCTCAGCGTAATACGCTCCCGGAATATCTCCATGTCCTGTGTGTTCCAAAATCTCGCAGGATTGCAGAACCGATACCCGCAGAATTTGTGGCAGGAGATCATTGGAAACTGTGACGCGCAGTTGTTTTTAGGCTGTACAGACCAGCTTACTGCCGAATTTATTTCTGCCAGGACAGGGCTTGCCTCCGTAGCAGTATCCAGTAAGTCCAAACAGCTGGGCACCTGGCGTATCTCCAACTATACACCGGAGTTTCGTGAGACCTCTGGTGTTGGAAAACGCCCTGTACTTACTCCTGATGAAGTCCTGCGGCTCCCGCTGGATCAGGCGCTCATCATCATCCGTGGCAAGAAGGTTCTGCAGGTAGACAAAATGGATTACTCCAAACACCCGGAAGCCAAGTACCTGCGTTCCTGCAAAGCATCTGCCCATGTACCGGAATGGCGCCGCTTGGAAGAAGAAGCCGCCAAAACACCGCAGCCCGCGCCGAAACCGGCTCCTGCAGCAAAGAAGCCGGCAAAGCGCAAAGCCACCAAACCGGCATCCCCCACGGATAAATCACCCAAAGAGGCTCCGGCCCCCAAATCTGCCGGTACGCCGGAAGGCATTATCACCACAGACAAGGATTCCATCCTGTCTTAAACAAAACTATCAAATTCATAGGAGGTTTTAATCTATGGCAACCAAGAAAAAAGAACTTCTGGAACAGGACGCTCCTGTTACCGAAACCGTTATGTCGGAAGGCGAAACTCTGCTGGCCGATACCGCTCAACCTGAATCCCTTCCTGCTGACGCTGGCGATGGTCTGGATTTGAACGAACTGCTGGGGCAGATGGATCAGCCCCAGGAGGACACCTCTGCCGAAGATATGGCTGAAGATCCCCTTCCTGAACTCACCGAGGAGGAAATGTTCGGGGATACGCCTGCTGAAACAGACGATCAAAGCACTGCTCCCACTGATATGCCGGAAGACTCTGATGTGCAGCCGCCTGATGTTTACGAAAATAACGCCGACGCTGTGCAGGAAGCCCCTGCACCTCCCAAGCCCAAGCGTACCAGCCGAAAGAAGAAAGAAGCCGCTGCTCCTGAAAAAACTGTCACAGAGGAAGTTCCTGCCGAAACAACAGAGTCGGCGGATACAGCCGACACTATTCTTGATACGGAGGAACCTGCTGTGGAGCCTGATGTTCCTGTCGTGGAAGAAGCTGCCGCTCCTGCCCCTACTCCTTCTCCTCCCCAGCGCCAGCCCCGCCCCCAGCGCGGCGAGGCCCCCGTCCTTACCATCCGCAGCCGGGATGATGTCGAGACTGCCGAAGACCGTGATGATGTAATCTAATGCCTACCGCACCCGCAAGATCATCACCGGCAAGCTGGGCGGCATTGAACAGCTGGACAACCGCAAGACGGTGGCAGTTGTGGATTACAAGGGGTTCCGTGTCATTATCCCTATCAAGGAAATGATGATCAATCTGGGCCGCAGCCCTTCCGGTCAGGAATATACCGACCTTATGCTGCGCCAAAATAAAATCCTCGGCAACATGCTCGGCGCTGACATTGACTTCATCGTGCGTGGTATCGACTCCAAAACCCGCAGCGTAGTTGCCAGCCGCAAGGAGGCCATGCTGCGCAAACGCCAGATTTTCTATCTGGATACGGATGCTGCCGGTATGTACCGTGTCTATGAGGGCCGCATCGTCCAGGCGCGTGTGATTGCAGTGGCTGAAAAGGTTGTGCGCGTGGAAGTTTTCGGCGTTGAAACCTCCATCCTTGCCCGTGACCTTGCCTGGGATTGGATCGGTGATGCCCATGAGCGTTTTTCCGTAGGCGATGAGGTTCTGGTCCGTATTCTCAGCGTGCGGCGCAACAGTCTGGAGGACTTGGGCATCAAGGCTGACATCAAGAGTATTTCCGAGAACACCGACAGGGACAACCTGCAGAAGTGCCGTATCCAAGGCAAGTATGCCGGCCGTGTCACAGATGTCCACAAGGGCGTTGTCTATGTGCGTCTCTCCAATGGCGTCAATGCGGTAGCCCATTCCTGCTATGACTACCGGATGCCCGGCAAAAAGGACGATGTATCTTTTGCCGTCACCCGTCTGGATATGGAGCGGGGTGTGGCCGTAGGTATTATTACCCGGATCATCCGTCAGAACCTGTAAGCAAAGTGCCTGGGAAGCAGCGGCGAACTGTTTCCCAGGCTTGCTTTTTATCATTACCGAAACTCCCACCGCATATCCTCTCCACACGACTGTTCTCTTAAATCCTCTATATAGATTTTTATTTTTCATTTGCGTTGATTTTTCACAAAAATGCGGATATAATATATTATAGCAAGGATTTAGGAGGTTGTTTTATGCTGATTCAATTTAGTGTAGAGAACTTTCTCTCTATCAAAGATAATGTCGTGTTATCCCTGCTTGCCAGTAAGGATAACGAACATCCAGAGCACCTGATTGTGGACGGAAACAAAAAGCATTTGAAGTCTGCCGTGATTTACGGCGCCAATGCTTCCGGAAAGTCCAATGTCTTGAATGCGTTTTGGTTCATGGTAAATTATGTGCTGACTTCGCATAACCAGCAGCTCCACAAAACCATTGAGCGTTCGCCGTTCAAGTTTGACCGGGAAACACCCTCTCGCCCCAGCAGCTTTGAGGTCATCTTCACCACAAATGGCATCCGATATGCGTATGGCTTTTCTGTAACAGACAAAGCTGTTATCGAAGAATATCTGTATTACTATCCCAATGGCAGGCAGGCACTCATTTTTGAGCGAAAAGACACAAAAGATTTTCGCTTTACCGTTGATATCGATGAACAAAACACTCTCAAGGATCGCACTTCGGCCAACAAGCTCTATCTGTCTGTCGCATCAAACTGGAGCTATTCCAAAGTGATTCCGGTTCTGGAATGGTTTGCTTCCTGCCAGATCATCACGAAAAATTCTGTTGCAGACGCCTACGGCCTTGAAGCAGAACAACTCAAAGATGATGACTACCGGCATGTGATCGCCTCTATGCTGCGTGTTGCAGATTTTGGCATACAGTCCCTTCAGATGCGTGATGCAGAACCCGCTCCTTCTCAGCGTAATGATATCTTTACCAATATTGAGGCCATTCACACGGTACAGGATACAGAGGGAAATACTTCTTCCTACGCGCTGAACATGGCAGAGGAATCTGATGGCACCAACAGTTATTTCAAACTGATCGGTGTTGTAAAAAAGGTGCTGGATGAAGGAACGCTTCTTGTCGCTGACGAGATGGACGCTCATCTGCATCCTCTTCTGACAAAGCATCTGGTCTCGCTTTTTAACAGCGTGGAGTTCAATCCAAATGGAGCCCAGTTGATTTTCACATCACACAACACCAATCTTCTTGACCTGGATGTGCTGAGGAGAGATCAGATTTGGTTTACCGAAAAAGACGAGCAAACAGCGGCTACCGATCTGTTCTCCCTTTACGATTTTTCCATCCGCAAGGATGCCAAGGTGGAGAAGGGCTATCTGATTGGCCGTTATGGTGCGATCCCCTTTATCAAGGGAGGGCTGTAAAATGGCACGTGGAAAAATTGAAAAGCGTGGACAGCGACGCAGAAAAATAAAGCCTGTCATTCTGATTGTGACGGAGGGCTCTCAAACTGAGCCTAAGTATTTTGAACACTACCGCAACCGTCAGACAAACATTGATATTCGTGTGGTCGGCAGCCGCACCAGCGGAGGTGAAACTGATTACCTCAGCCTGATCAGGAAAGCCGTGGAATATCAGAACAAAAATCAGATTTCCGTATCAGAGGG
>ENA-UEPI01000860-UEPI01000860.1-human-gut-metagenome-genome-assembly--contig:-NODE-860-length-18195-cov-4.021636_pt1 | contig 18195 bp, 17 predicted proteins | sample MGYA00242899_ERZ507914 | MGnify/ENA primary metagenome ERZ507914 (study PRJEB26167, sample SAMN06115442) | human gut metagenome | host: Homo sapiens | place: China:Chongqing | collected 2015-07-28...
GAAACCATTTCCCCACACCATGACGCCACAGCAGATCATCGGCGTCATTGATCTGATGGCCGCCCTTGCACAGTACGGCGCAGCCGTACCGCTCACTGATGCTCTTTGCGGCGGTCTCCATGCCTGTTGCGTCCGTGATGGACAGTCCAGAGAGGATTTCCGCCTCTGGAATATTGGGGGTCAGCACCTCTGCCATAGGCAGCAGTCTGGCCAGTGCTTCCATGGCATCCGACCGCAGGAGCTTTGCCCCGGAGGTGGCCACCATCACCGGGTCCACCACGATATGCTTTGCGCCGTACTGCTTCAGTTTCTCCGCGATCACTGTGATGAGCTCCCCGCGGCCCGGGAAATATCCGGAAAAGCAGCGGCCCGCCGGGCCCCCCAAAAATAGGGTGTGGACTCCAAAATATCTGTGACGCCGGTAGTATTCTGGGCGGTCAGGGCCGTAACAGCGCTCATGGCATAAACGCCGTTCGCCATCATGGTCTTGATATCCGCCTGAATCCCGGCGCCTCCGCTGGAATCGCTTCCGGCAATGGTCAACGCTGTTTTCATCTGAATACTTCCTTTCTTTTTACAGCACGGTTTTACAACGCAATACAAGGTGGTGCCCCCCCATGTACCGCCTGAACATAGGGTAAGTCCCTACTTTAGTTACAGTTATTGAGTGCGGGCCAATACGCCGGGAAAGCAGCCAACTCCGTCAGATAGACCTCCGCCGCCTGCCGCAGCCCCGCCTGATTCGGCTCGCCCTGTCCGTCATAAACACCCACGGTCCTGTAGCCCGCCGCCTTGGCGGTTTGCATCGCATAGAGGGAATCCTCAAATACCAGCGTTTCCGCCGGGACTGTTCCCAGCGCAACCGCCGCCCGGTGGTAAATCGTCGGGGCGTGCTTGCTCTCCCCTATCTCTGTAGTGGTCAGTATCGTTTTGAGATAAGGCCGCAGGCCCAGCCGTGTCAGCGCCCGCTCTACATGATTCCGGGGGCTGGAGGTCGCTGCCGCCATGGGGATACCCCGCCGGGAGAAAAATTGCAGCAGTTCCTCCGCACCGGGCTTGGCCGGGACCTCATAGCCGTAATAATCCGCCAGCAGCGCGGCAATTCCGTCCCTTATTTCCACTTCACCTTCCGGCAGAGAATAATGGGTCTTCAGATAAGCCGCTCCCTGCTCCATGCTCATGGCAAACAGCACCTCCCCAAGGCCCGGTGCTGGACTGATGCCCCGCGCCCGCAGATACCGGGCGCCTAAATCCCTCCAGATTCCCATGGAGTCCAGCAGCACTCCATCCAGATCAAAGATGGCTCCCCGAATCATGCCCGCAGCATAGCCTCTGCGGCGGCTTTCAGCTCCTCTGCGGCGGACTTGATATTCTTTGCGGCGTAAATGGCGCTGATGACCGCCACACCGCAGGTGCCGCTGCCTGCCAGCTTGGCCACATTCTCCTGAGAAATGCCGCCGATGGCCACCACTGGAATCGATACGGCGGCGCAGATGTCCTTCAGTGTCTCATAGGGGAGCTCCTGCACATCGGCCTTGGAGCCGGTAGGGAACATCGCGCCCACTCCGAGATAGTCCGCGCCGTGCTTCTCTGCCAGCAGCGCCTCCTCTACCGAGTGGGCGGAAACGCCGATGATCTTGTCCGGCCCCAGCTTGGCCCGGACGTCCAGCGCCTCCATATCGCTCTGGCCCACATGGACGCCATCTGCGCCCATGGCCCTTGCAATGTCCACATTATCGTTGACGATAAAGGGGACATGACGCTCCCGGCATAGGGCCTGAAGCGCTCTGGCCTCCTCTAAAAACGCTCCCTCCTCCAATGTCTTTTCACGGAGCTGGAGCATGGTCACACCACCGTCCAGACTCTCCCGGACCACCTCCAGCAGTGTACGTCCGTTCAGCCAGTGACGGTCCGTTACGGCATAGAGCAGCAGATCGCGTTTATCAATCTTCATACCTGACGCCTCCATCAAAATAAAAATGCGGATATGCCGCAAAGACATATCCGCATTGCCTTCAAACGTGTCAGCAACGGCATCTCCCTACGTTGGCATGATCCAAATCAGGTATACGGGTCTTGGCGATGCAGCCAACTCTCAGCCTGATCCGTCAGGCTCCCCGGTCTGTTTATTTTCTTTTTTCTGACAAGACTTACTATATACTTTCCGCGCGGAAAAGTCAAGTTTGCACCCGTTTTCGTACATGCTTTCAAGACTGCGAATTTCGCATGGATCCATCGATATTTTTCATGTATTCCGTGCAGCCTGCTTACAGCCTTGTGTTCCCCGCCCATCGCTTTTTCCCGGCGGCCTTTCAGAAATTTCCTCTCTTGCCTTTTTCCATCTCCTGTGCTACAATCCAAATCGGTTAACGGAATGCAGTATGAGGGGGAGCGCCCTGATGCTGCGGTCAATTCAATTACTTGATGACGAAGACCAGATTGCGAGGGAGTCCGTGTTCCGGGCTGAGAGGATCCCAGAAAGGATCGACCGTCCCATGCCGCGGATCCATGTCCGCGGCTTGTCAGCATTCTGCCTGAAAGTCATTTTTACGGCATGCTGCAGAAAGCATGCCTTTTTCTTTATCCGCCTGTTTCTTCCGGATTCATGGCAGCTGAACGCGTTCTATTTCTTATTCGGAACAATCACGCTCTCACAGTGTTCTGACCATTAGCGGATATTGAAACTATTTCACCGTATTTCCCGGTGTCCCATTCTTTCAGCAGAAAATATATTCTGCCCTGACGGGCTATGGAGGTATTATATTATGAGAAAATTTGTTGTACCGGCTCTCTCCCTGGCACTCTGCCTCGGACTCACTGCAGGATGTTCTTCCAAAACGGACGCACCGGCTGCTTCCACAGGGGAGACCACAGCTGCCGCTTCTGCGGAAAGCACTTCTGAAGCAGCCGCTTCCGCAGAGACAAAATCCATCGATTCCTTAAAGATCGCTTTCTCCCCGTACGCGGACGCAGATACGATCACGACAGCAACAGAGCCGTTAGAGAACCTTTTAAAAGAGACACTGCTTGAAAAAGGCTATGATGTCAAAGACATCGACATGACCGTCGGAACAAGCTACACTGCTGTCGGTGAGGCACTGAGCGCAGGAAGCGCTGATATCGGATTTATCTCCGGAGGAAACTATGTCCTGTTCTCCGATGACTGCGACGTTCTCCTGACGGCTCTCCGCTACGCCATCAATAAGGACTCCGAAGATCCGAAGGAATGGAACGACGGCACCATCGAGGAAAACACAGACAAAATGAGCACATATTACCGCTCCATCATTCTCGCGGGACCGAGTGAAAAAGGTCAGGAGCTCTTAGCAAAGGTCAACAACGGCGAGGAACTTACCTGGGATGACTTAAACAGCGCCACCTGGGCAGTCATGGGACCGACCTCCGCGTCCGGCTACATTTACCCGTCCTTATGGTTAAACGAGCGCTACGGAAAGACCATCGCTGACCTCGCGAATGCGGTCCAGTCCGATTCCTACACCACCTCCCTCGCCCGCCTCGCCTCCGGACAGGCAGATCTCATGGTCTCCTACGGCCATATCCGCACAAAATATGCGCCGGACTGGAAAGAGAAATTCGGCGGCACCGATGATATGGTAAAGCAGACAGGCATCATCGGCGTCACAGAGGGAATCTACAACGATATGATCGCATACAGCAAAACTTCCGAGCTCATGCAGGACGCTGACTTCCGTCAGGCTCTCGGTGATTCCTTCATCGAGATCGCAGGAACTGATGAAGGCAAAGACATCATCAAAGTCTTCAGTCAGGTCGGCTACGAGTGGGGCGATGACGCGAACTATGACGGGGAACGCGCCGCACAGGAAATGTTAAAGTCTATGAACTAAACAGATCCCAATTTTTTACTGATTCATTATTTGTAAGGCAGGTATCTTCATGGAAATCGTTCTTCAGAACGTCGGAAAACAATTTAAAAACGGGACCTCCGCGCTGGACCATGTAAGCTTTACCGTCCCCCAGGGCGAGTTCGTCTCCGTGATCGGTCCGTCCGGAGCTGGAAAAACCACCCTGTTCCGGATCTTAAACGGCATGGAAACGCCGGGGGACGGGACTGTCCTTTTTGATGGCAGTGACATATCGTCCATGTCCGGAACCGCCAGAAAGAATGTGAAGAGATCCATCGGCACCATCTATCAGGATTTCTGTCTCGTGGAAAATTCCACCTGCCTTGCAAATGTGCTCACCGCCTGTCTGCCGGATATGGGATTTTTCCCCGCTGTGTTCGGAATCTATGGAAAAAAGCGCCGGGCAGAAGCACTGAAATTTCTTGACCGCGTGGGACTCTTGGAAAAAGCAGAAGAACCGGTAAAAAATCTCTCCGGTGGTCAGAAACAGCGCGCCGCCATCGCGAGAGCCCTCATGCGTCATCCAAAAATCCTGCTGGCTGATGAGCCCGCCGCCTCCTTGGATCCGGTCACCGGGCGGCAGATCCTGACACTTTTAAAGGAGATTCAGGAAAAGGATGGCGTCACGATTCTTATGAACAGCCATAACCTTGAATTTTCTCAGGAGTTTTCCGACCGGATCATCGGGCTGAAGGACGGAAATGTGGTTTTTGATGGAACGCCATCGGAAATGAATGAGGAAATCTTGAGAAGCATTTATCTCAGTCTCGAAGACGCCCACCTATCTTAGGTGATGAATAATAGAACTCTGCTATTTACGCATTTATCCGTCCCAACGGATCCTTGCAGAGAAGCATTTCAGAGGAGGAAGCAATCCATGTACAGAAATCGAAAAAAATATATAAAACCTGCCGGCTGGATCCTCTTCCTTCTCTGCTTTTACGCCGCCGCGTCCTTCACCGGATGTGATCCGGCTCTTTTTATTTCAAGGAGCTCCCATCTTTCAGATCTGGCAGCCGACATGATGCGGCCGGATCTCTCCTTTTTTCCGAAGGTCCTGCTGCCTCTCTTTTACACAGTCCAGATGTCTGTGACAGGCACCGTGACAGGATCCGCTCTGGCACTGATCGTTTCCCCTTTCGGCGCTGTGTCCCTGCAGTTTCCGTCCTGGGCAAGGCGTTTGCTGCGTCTCCTGATCCAGATACTCCGGTCTTTTCCGGCGCTGATCCTGGCGCTCGCCGCGACCTTTCTCTTCGGACTCGGAACCTTTGCGGGAACCTTCGCCATCACGCTCTACACCTTTGCGATCATGACTAAGCTCACCTACGAGGATGCGGAGCATACGGACACAGCCCCCTATCAGGCCCTTATCTCTATGGGCTGCGCCCGTTTTCCGGCATTTATCCATGCGGTCCTGCCGGAGATTTTGCCCGCGTTTCTGACAAACGCCCTGTACCTCTTTGAGACGAATGTGCGGCACAGCTCTATCCTCGGATACGTAGGGGCAGGCGGGATCGGCCTGATCTTAAATGAAAAGATCTCCTGGCGGGAATTCCACAAAGTCGGAACGATCCTGCTGCTGCTCTTTCTCACCGTCTGTGTCATCGAGTACGCAAACCGGTATTTTACAGCTGTGATCCACAGCGGACAGATCACAGAACTTTTTTCAGGCAGCAAAGCCTTGTCTAAAAAAGCCTGTGTCTCTGGACGGATGATCCTTTTCGGTTCCACTGCCCTCTTCCTCTTCTGCCTCGCGGCCCAGACCCCGCCGGATTTTTCAAGGACAAGTGCCGCTGCCTTAAAAAGTATGGCAGCCGGACTCACGCATCCGGACTGGATCTTCTTTTTCTCCACAGAGAAAGACGGGCTCATCTACCTTCTCCTTGAGACCATCTGCATCGCTATCGTCGGAACATCCATCGGTGCTTTCCTTGCTGCACCCCTTGCCTTTCTCAACACAAGACGCTTTGTCCCTGCTCCGACCGCTTTTTTCTTTAACCTGATCATCATGGCGATCCGGTCGATCCCGTTTCTGATCTATGGTCTGATCTTTATCCGGGTCTCCGGTCCCGGCGCCTTCACAGGTGTCCTGACGTTAGCCGTCTGCAGCATCGGACTTCTCACAAAGCGCTTCACCGAATGTCTGGAGGCCATCGATCCCGGCCCGTACCGGGCGCTCCTCGCCATGGGTGTCCACCCGGTTCCAGCCGTCTGCCACAGCGTTCTCCCGCAGATCGCTCCGGCGTTCTGCTCCGCCGTCCTCTACCGTTTTGACGTCAATATCCGTGAGGCGTCCGTCCTCGGACTCGTGGGCGCAGGCGGGATCGGCGCACCGCTTATCTTCGCGATGAACCAGTACGACTGGAATAAGGCTGGAGCGATCCTTTTGGGACTGATTCTGCTTGTGTGGGGTGTGGATATTCTGTCTTCACGCAGATAACTTCAAGTCGAACGTCCGTGAGACTTAACGCGTGATTCTGGTCAGGAATGTGCTTTCTACGATTTACGTCCAGCATGAACTACATAGATTTTATAAATAGTAAAAAGACCTTTTGACACAAAATAACCAACGATGTCAAAAGGTCTTTTATTCATTTTTTGACCCGGACACACAGGTCATCAGCCGCCTGTCCTCAAATTCAGTATTTTACCGATTATTTATCCAGATGCACCGTCTTAGCTCGTCGGTTTCCTCCATTCTGTCGCGCCTGTCGACGCAGCAACAGGTTTCAGTCCCTGTTTTTCTACAAATTGATGGAGCATCTCCGCAGTCTCAGCGCGGGTAACCGCGCCCTTCAGATCAGGAAGATTGCTGCCGGCTGCCATGCCATCCTGTGTGGTATCATGGCCCCTGACCTGTGCGTAGCGATAAAAGATCGATGCAAGCTGTTCACGCGTAACAGGATCATCCGGCCCAAATTTTTTGCCGCCGCAGTCTCCCATAATGCCGTTTTGCTGTGCCCAGGTTACCGCATCGTAAAGCCCTACGGTGCCGGGACCGTACTCAACATCCGTAAAGTGGTTCTTTCCCTCAACAGCAGGGCTGCCCGCCATACGGTAGAAGATCACCGCGATCTGGGCACGGGTGATATTGGTGTTCGGTGCAAAGGTCGTTGCGCTGATTCCGGACATCAATCCCTTCTCATAAACAAACATCACAACCTTATAAAACCAATCGTTCGCATACACATCCGTAAATGGATTCGCCCCTGCGTGTGGATCGCTCTTTATCCACCCGGCGTAAACCGTCCTGTTTCCGATCAGCCTGAGTTCCGTGATCCTCTGTGTCAATTCCTGATCGGAATACCAGCCGGTAAAATCATAGCCCTCACGGGTCGGTATATGATCGGAAAGTCTGATCATCTTACCGTAGGTTCCCCCGATTGTACTTATGCCGCCGCCACCGTTCGCATGAAAGTTCAGCGTATAGCTGGAGGTATCGCCGCTGCCGCCGGAACTGCTGCTGTCCTTTTTCGGGGTCGTCGGGGTCGTCGGTGTCGTCGGGGTCGTCGGTGTTGTCGGTGTCGTCGGTGTCGTCGGTGTTGTCGGGGTCGTCGGGGTCGTCGGGGACGCCGGATCCTTCGGTACCACCTGTCCTGCCGCAATTCTGATACCACAGCCCTTACAATAGGTGTCCCCCGTATAGCCATCTGCGCTGGCGGTGGCCTCAACTCTGCCGCGCACCTCGGTGCCGCCCGTGTGGTGATCTGGATTCAGCTCCCCATAAGCCGCGCCGCAGACAGAACACACCGCCTGGTCTTTGCAGGTGGCTGTTCCGCCGGAGTGATCTTCCATGATATCACTTACCTCACAGTGGATGCATTTCTTCCAATGTTTTCCGGCATCGCTCTGCCATTCGCCCCATGCGTGAATACACACAACCGGATTTTCTGGCTCCGGTATCACGATCACAAGGCTCCAGCTGGCATAAAACACCACATTCTCCGTAACAGGAAAGGCTTCTCCCGGGCAGCCCGCTTTCTTTCCATCAGGATTATCCAACGCCCAGTAATCAAAAATCGCTGATTGATATGAAAAACCAGACTCCGGAAGAACGTAATCCCCGGATATGCCTTCCACTGACTCCATACGTCCCGATGCTCTGCCTCCATCAAAAGAGACTGTGTAAGTTTCGCCCTTTACCTTCCAGTTTATCCATGCAGCTGCAAATTTGTCTTTATACGCGTCAGGAACATATATCGTCAGATTCTCCGGCCATGATTTACCGGGCAGATAAAATGCCAATGACAATTCTGCTTCTTCCGGATCTTTCCAATGGGTGTGAACTTGCCCAAGTTGCGGGCAATCATAAAATGCGAAGCCCCTCACATCTTTGACACTATTGGGAATATCAATCTGCCTGAGGGTGTTACAGCCCTGAAAAGCGGCAATCCCTATTGTTTTGACTGTTTTTGGAATTTGCACCTCATTGAGTGCTATGCATCCACTAAATGCATGTTTTCCAATCGTTGTCACTCCTTCCTCTATGACCACCTTGTTAATCTTAGACTTTTTGTCCTCCCAGGGACATCTTTCACCGGGACTAGTTTTGTCGAAATCAGGCATTTCCCCTTTACCGGATATCGTAATGGTCTTATTGTCTCTGCTGATCGTCCATTTAATATCTGTGCCGAGGATAGGATTCTGGATGTCAGGAAACGGTCCATACAGCACAGCCGCAACCTTCAGATAGCGAGCGATATCAAGTATGACCGAGTCCTCAACGGAAAGCTGTATCATTGCGTCCTCAACAGCTTTAAACTGAAGTCTTACCTCCTCGAGGTTATCGTTATTGATATCTGTTACGTCCGGCAAAGCATCGATCAGATCCTGTGCGCGATCGATAGAAGAGACTTTCCGCGCATTGGACCGGGTGGCGATCGCTTTATTTTTCATAAGCGCTTTCGCTGTGATTGGAGTGCTTTCGCTGTCATAATGACAATTTAATTCTTTTGTGATGCAGCCGCTTTCCTCACTGCATACATGGCAGCACTCGGTGGCCTCCACCGCGTCAGATGAGGTGGCTGCAGATTCCGTTATCTCCTTCTGCGGATAACATTCCGGCGTATGTTCATGGACACATTTTTCCATCCACGTATAACACTCCCGGGTATGTTTATGGCTGCCCGCTCCTTTTCTCATTTCTGCCGCCAATACAGGCACAGAAACTAAAGAAAGCATCGTACAGATGCAGAGCAGTGCCGCATAGATCCGTTCTCTTGGTTTCTTTTGTTTCTCTGGCTTTCTCATTGATTTTTCCCCCATTTCTATGGTATCTGTTTCCTATTTCTGAATTTGATATATAAAACAGTGAGCACAACTGCCGCGGTAAAGGAAATGACCGCTTCCAGAACATATCCGCCCACACCCTCATGCAGCAGGATCGCCCCGTACATTCCCGCGGCATCCATCGGCTGGCTCTGCACCGTACCTACCGTTCCCAGAAGAGACAAAAACAGCAGAGCGCACAGTACAGACAGACTGCGAATGCTTCGCCGCGCCTGTCGGCGGCGAGATTCCGCTATCCGCTCTTTTGCCAGCGCAACACGCTTTTGTGTATCGTACATGCACACAAAACCTCCTTTCTGAAAACTCAGCTTAAGTGTCTTTCACTTATATAGGTACAAAAATACGGAAAAACTCTCACCCGGGAAGCAGATTTTTCAAAAAAAATGAGAGCTGCGTAAAAACAGCTCCCAAAAATCACAAAATAAAGTTATATTACGGTGTCAGACGGCGGGCAATCAGCTTTCCCGCTGCCAAAATCACTACAGGCAGAAGATAGGCAATATACTGCACTGCGCCGCCGTAAGCGATCAACAGATTATAGATCGCGTGAACCGTGATGGCTGCTCCCAGCAGACCGCAGGTTCCGGCAATCTTCAGCCAGGTCCGCTGCCACACATACGCGAGACCTCCGCCTACAATGGCTCCGCAGATCACATGCATCGCTCCTGTTCCGATCCCCCGGAAAAAAATAAAGGAAAAATGTCCGGCTCCATTTTGGATCAGATAGCAGATATTTTCAAAAGTGGCAAAAGAAAGAGCTGTGATCACAGCGGAGATTTTGATCTGTTCCGTCTTTGGCTCAAATATCAGAAGATAAAAGAGCAGAGGCAGAAGCTTCATGACCTCCTCCACCACCGGGGCAATCTCCGCAGTGGCGGCAAGGTTATCCGCACCATAAAGCGCGGCAAAAAAGGTATTGATATAAGCGGAAATCAGACACGCCCCCATTCCTGCAAGGCAGAACAGAAAAAATTTTGTCTGCCGTTTTCCCATGCACAGGGCGGCGATCAGTAACGGCGATGCCATACAGATAAAAACATTTTCAATATACGTCATTCCTGCACCGCCTTTCCCGTTGCCGGCAGCAAAGCGAGCAGGCAGCACGCCAGCAAAAGATCAAACCAGCAATATGGGCTGAAAATGGAATCTCCCGGCCAGAAACAGCCGGAAGTCCAGAGAGCATATTCTAATGTCACATAGCACAGTACCCAGATATGAAAATATTTCATATTATGCGCAGCTCCCCTCTGCCTCCGGGCATAGGCAAGCCCCCGGATAGAAGAATAGGAAACAACGATCATCATACCGCACCAGAGCAGATTGGAGAGGATATCTCCAAAGGTGCAGTAAAATATACACAGCGGAACACCGATCAGGACAGCACTTAAGGCCTTCCTGCACGGAAATCTCCTTTCTTCTTCCGAAGAAAGTGTGTATTGCAGCATGGAAAGGAAAATGACACTTGCTACCCAGCCGAACTCTGACACATAAAAGACCTGCGGCGTTTCGGAAAATAAAAGCAAATACAGTGTCCAGTAGAGAGAGCCAAGGAAGAAACAGCCATAAAAGCAGGTCAACAGGAAATACTCCTGTTTCCGGCTTTTCAGATACCGGATACCTCCCAGGCCAAAGCCCAGCAGGGTAACCGCGGCCTGCAAAAGGTTACTGACGACTTCCATCTGCATTTTCCCCCTTTGGCTCCCCTGTCTGTTCTTCTTCGTTCAGTCTGCGGATGCGGAAACATAAAACCGTCACGCACACGCCGAGGACAAAGGCGAGCAGTCCGACCACGATATATCCAAGTGCAGAGCTGCCGCCCAACATCGTCGCAGTTGTTTCGAAGTTAGAGGCAGTTCCCATCTCGATCCGGCTGACAATATCAGGCATGGAAAGGGAAACACCTGCGATCACTGCAAGGCATGCGGCCACGCAGCAAACTGCGGCAGCCCATTCTCTCCGCAGTCTTTTTTTGTATTCTTTTTCCGCAATACGACGTTTTACTTCCGCGATCCGTTCCTCATTACTTCGCATTGGTAATTCCCTCCCGCTCCAGTAATCCGCGCAGACGCGCTTTTCCCCGGTATACCATATTGGTGATCTGCTTCTCACTTTTTCCCATGACCTCGGCGGCCTGCCGATAGCTCATTCCCTCAAAATAGGTCAGATAAAGAGCTTCCCGGTAATCCGCCCTCAGCTCATCCATACAGATATGCAGGATCTGATCCCGTTCCTTTGTCCGAATGACCTCTTCCACCAACGTCTTTCCATCCGGCTCTTCCGTCAGGTCATCGAGGCTGAAGAAAAGCCGATGTCTGCTTTTATGGCGCAGAGCCATGTGCCGCGCTGCTTTATACAGGTAAGCCTTAAGACCGCCGTCCCGGATGCGTGGCTTTTTTGTGAACAGATAGGAAAAGACTTCGATCATCAGGTCCTCCGCTTCGTGGACATCATGCAGATATCCATTGATGTATAGGGTCAGCGGGTTACCGTATTTTCTCATTAAAGCCTCAAGTCCTGCTTCATCGCCGCGCAGATACTGTCTGTAAAGTTCTTCATCAATGACCATGCTGTTCATTTCCTTCTGTCTGAAATACTATACACAGTATATGTGGGCATCGGCATAATTTCAAGTCCTATTTTACTTCAAACTTCGCCCCGTGCTCCAGCTCATCCCCGTCCATATGATAGATCGCGTCGATAATATAATTCCGGTATGTTGCGTTCCCGTCCTGCGGTGTCAGCCGTTCATGGGCGATCTCCCCTGCGAGTCCCATGGCACAGACTGCCGCTGCTGCCGCCTCAAGCGGATGCTCCTGATTTGCAGTCACAAATGCTGCTGTAAGAGCAGAAAGCTGGCAGCCGGTTCCCGTGATAGAGGACATCATCGGATGGCCATTGTAAATACAGTACGCTTTTTTTGCGTCCGCCACGAGATCAATAGCGCCTGTGACCGCGATCACAGCCCCTGTCCTCCCCGCAAATCTTTTCACGAATGCCACCGCCTCATCAAGGTTCTCTTCGGTTACACGGTCTGCGATATCCGCATCCACACCCTTTGTGGTCCCCGTTCCCACTGCAAGCGTCTTGATCTCAGAGATATTTCCGCGGATCACGGTGAATTTTACCGTTTTTAAGAGTTCGTTTGCCGTCGATGTCCGGAGTGTCGATGCCCCGACGCCCACCGGATCCAGCACTGCCGGGTGTCCCAGCTCATTGGCCCGCATTCCCGCGATCTTCATGGACTCGATGGTACGGCTGTTCAGCGTACCGATATTGATATTGAGACCTGCGCAGATCGTCTGGATCTCCGCGACCTCCTCTTTATCGTCCGCCATGATCGGGGATGCCCCGCAGGCCAGAACCATATTCGCGCAGTCATTCACCGTCACATAGTTCGTAATATTGTGGATCAGCGGGCTCTTCTCCCGCACCTGATCAAACATCTGTTTTAACATGCTTCTCTCTCCTCTACTGTCCCATTGCTTGCTGCATCCCTGCAAGGATATTGGCTTTCTTTAAGCTGTAGATCAGCACACCGCTGATCACGGCACCTCCGGCAGTTGAAACAAGGAACGGGATCACATATGCGTAAAATGCCAGACCTGCCGCGCTCTTTCCCATAAGAAAGACCGCTACCGGATAGGCCGTGAGTCCGCCAAGAACAGAGGTTCCAAATACCTCACCGATCAGTGTCGCCGGAATATTCTGTGTCTTCTGATACACAAGCCCGCAGATCAGCGCGCCGAACATACTGCCCGGGAATGCCATCAGGCTTCCAAGTCCCAGAAGATTCCGGATCAGCGCCGCCGCGAATGCCGCACCCAGTCCGTATCCCGGTCCTAAGAGGACTGCACAGAGAATATTCACCATATGCTGTACCGGGGAACACTTGCTCCCGAATACCGGGAATGAAAATAAGCTTCCTGCCACTGCGACAGCACAGAAAACGGCTGCCACCGCTAATTTTTTCGTATTTGTCTGTTTCATGTTTTATTCCGCGTGACCGGTCCTTCCTTCGGACCGTCACACATTCCTCCTTTGAAAATTTTCCGCAGCCGCAAAGTTTCCCTGCGCAGCTGCATTTTTAGGAAACGTCTGTACGACAACAGCGCTTCCACAGGCGAAGTACCATGTACTCCACATAAAAATGTACAGTTCCCCTCTCCGGATCACTGTATGGAAGGCGGTCGATGCTTACTGGCATCCTCTCACGCCGGAACACGGCTTCCCATCGCTGATCTCATACATAGCCCAGGGCGCTCCCCCTTGGCCCGCCGCCTGCTGGCGGATCCCGTTTCCTCCTTTCTCAAAGTATGGTTTTTGTTACTTTTTTCTGCCACCTGTTTCGGAAACACAATGATCCCGAACTCTTTAAGTCAGATGACATAAAAACAGGAGACACCCATCGCGGCATGTCCCCTGTAAAAATTCACATCATGACTTCCTACGGCGGCATTATCCGCATCAGGTTAAAGGGTCGAAGTTCGATTACTTCCTCTCAGCCCGCCAACGAGCTCCCCTGTTTTTTGTAAGACTTATTATAGCGCATCTTCGAAAATTTGCAAGTAAAGAATTTCCTATTTTTCTTTTTCCTTCTTTATCCGCACGTCCTGATCCATCTGGGCTTTCGCCTTTCTCGCAACCTTCCCGGCCGTACTCATCGTACTGCCCCGGACGATCATTCCATTTCCAAAACGCCTGCGGATATCGTCGAACGCCTCATCTGCTTTCTTCTGTTTTTCCCGTTCATCAGGATTCTCAAACAGGGAGATCTGTCTGAAATCATCCGTTGTAAGATCCGTCAGCGCCATTCCGATCAGCCGCAGAGGCTCACACTTCCAACATTCATATAACAGTTTTTTCACCTGCGCAAAGATCTCATCCGTCACATCCGTGGGATCCTCAAAAGCTCTCTGATGTGACCTCGTCTTAAAATCCAGTGTCCGATAGGTCACCGCCACACAGCTGCACTTTTTCCCATCTCTGCGCATCCTTGCAGCCACCACATCACACTGGGCAAGCAGAAGCGCCAGTGCCTGCTCATACGTCACAAGATCCTCTTCCACGGTCGTCTCCGCGCTGTAGCCCTTCGCTTCCTCCCGCTCCGCACGCACCGGGGAATCGTCGATGCCATTGGCATACCGGTAAAGCTGATGCCCGGCCTTTTCTCCCAGGATCCGCTTAAGCTCAGCTTCCCCGCTCCGCGCCATATCTCCGATGGTCTTAATTCCTTCCTGTAAAAGTCTCTGCTCCGATGCCTTTCCAAGAAACAGAAGGTCCCGCACAGGAAGCGGCCACATTTTTTCCGGGATCTCGGACGGAAACAGCGTATGTACCTTATCCGGTTTTTCAAAATCCGATGCCATTTTCGCCAAAAGCTTATTCGTTCCGATCCCGACATTCACCGTAAAGCCCAGCTCATCCCGGATCTTATCCTTGATCTCGTGGGCCACCGCCACCGGATCCGGATAGATCAGATGGGTACCGGTCATGTCGAGAAACACCTCGTCAATGGAAAAGGATTCCATCGCAGGCGCATAGGATGCGCAGATTTCCTTAAACGCCCGGGAACATCTCTGGTACAGCGCAAAATCACCCGGTACGCACACGAGATCCGGACATTTCCGCAACGCCAGAGCCACAGGTTCCCCTGTCGTCACCCCATATTTTTTCGCCGGGATCGATTTCGCCACAACGATGCTGCGCCTTAACTTCGGATCCCCGCCGATACAGGACGGGATCTCCCGAAGATCCGGCAGTCCCTCCTTTACGCGCTTCGCCGCCTCCCAGGAGAGGAAGGCGCTGTTCACATCCACATGAAATATCAACCGTTCCATACTGTTTTCCTCATACCAGAACTTTCCAAGACTTCCGTCACCTCATTCGGTCGGGCACTGCAAAGGAAACCTTTCTATAATCATGCCTCAAATCATCCTGCCGCACTGCCTGTTCACACGCTTTTTTCTCTCATGATCCAGAAAAACGTGCATGTAAATATAATTCCCTTCACGATCGACGTGGACGTAAGCGCCCACCAGATTCCATCAAGCCCCATGATACCGCTGAGAACGATGGCAAGCGGGATTCTGGCACCCGTGAGCACAATACTGATCACACTGCAGAGTCTCGTTCTTCCAAGTCCAGACAACGCTCCGATCGTCGTCAACTCCACGCACATAAATGCCTCGCTGAATCCAATGATCACGAGATAGCCCACAGCTGTCGCAACCGCCTTCGGCTCATGGAAGAAGATATCCGCGATCGCATTTGGGAAACAGATAAATACGGCGGAGACCAGCACTCCCCAGATTCCGACCGTCCACAGGGATACCTGATATCCTTTCCGGACGCGTTCTCTCTCCCCGGCTCCATAGTTCTGGGCCACAAACGCGTTTAACGCAGCTGCAAATCCATCAGCCGTATTCCAGGAGATCGATTCGATCTGACCGCCGACTCTCTGCGTTGCCACTGCCTCCGCACCGTATCCAGACACCATTCGCGTCAGGATCATGGAAATCCCGCAGTACGCCATGCCCTGGAGCGCGGTTGGAATTCCGATCCTGCAGATTCCCCTTAAAAATTCAACAGGGATCTTCGCAAAGAGCCGGGTTCCTTTTAACACATTCTCCTTCTTCCACGCAATGATCCCAAGAATCATGATACTCATTACGATCGCCTGAGCTGTCACCGTAGCGATCGCTGCTCCGGTTACACCAAGTCTCGGAAATGGTCCCGGTCCGAGGATCAGGACCGGATCCAGGATCATGTTTGTCACGAGTCCGATAAGATTTGCTATAAACGGCGTTTTTGAGTCTCCCTGAGCCGTATAGAGTCCCGTGAGTGTCAATGTCAAAAATGAAAATACGATCAGTCCGCAGGCGATCTTTGTGTAAGCCAGCGCTGCCGCCTGGGCCTCCGCATCCTCAAGTCTGAAAAATCCCACCATCTGATTGACAAATATGAGACAGAGGACCGCATACGCGATTCCCATTGCCGCTGAAAGCTGCACTGCCGCCTGGGCAAATCCGTGGGCTTTTTCCCGGTCCCCTCGCCCGATACATTGTGCCACCTGAACCTGTCCGCCCATTCTCGCCATGGACGCCAGCCCCTGCGAAAGCCAGGTAAACATTCCCCCGACGCCGACTCCCGCTACTGCCTTTGATCCCAGAAGACCGATCCATGCCATGTCCGTAATGTTGTAAAGCGTCCCCAGAAATGCCGATGCCATGATCGGGACAGCGAGCTTCACCAGCGTCTTCATAATAGGCCCCTTCGTTAAATTTCCTTCCATACCCCAAATTCCTCATATATTTTTTTGATTGTCCAGTATTTCTATTATAGCTGATTTCTTCTGCGATGCAAATACATCTTTTCCCTGTTTACATTCTACCATATATCCCAATGTACAGCAAACACTAGTTCTGTATCTTGATAAAAATTTTGGCACACCTGACTCATCAAAGTAACGAGAACGCGGTGTGCCATATTTCCTTAAGCAGTATACGTTTTCCTCTGAAAGCATTGTATTCAGTACCTTCATTGCTTTCTTACGGCGCGTTTCATCCCGTGTCAGGTCACGGTTTAAGGCCACCTAGAAATATGGCGTAGTCATCAGCCACTTTTCTCGCCGGTATCCTGGATAAACTGCTCCATATGCTCAAACGCCTCCGTCCAGACCTTCTCTCTTTGTATTATCCGGATCCCTGCCTCGTCAAATGCCTGACAGGTAGAGACGAAGCTTTCATAATCGGTTGAATGGTTTCTGCATCTTCTTTTTCATTACGGATCCCCCTTCTGGGATTGTTTTCCATTAGTGTCCCAATTCACAAATTATCTTTACCAATCGTTTCATATCAACAGGTTTTGCAATATGTTCATTCATTCCTGCTTCTTTTGTTCTTAGTTTGTCCTCCGTGAATGCATTTGCTGTCATCGCAATGATCGGTATTACTTTTGCATCCTCTCTGTCCATGGATCGGATCATCCTCGCTGCTTCATAACCATTCATGACCGGCATCATAATGTCTATAAGGATGACATCAAATTCGTCAGGTCTGCCTTTTTCAAATATCTCAACAGCTTTCTGGCCATTCCATGCCTTTGTCACATCAGCGCCTTCATTCCGAAGCATAAATTCAGCGAGTTCCATGTTCAGCTCATTGTCTTCCACCAGAAGGATATGCAGTCCCTCTATAGATTTTTCCGGTATATCTTTCTGTACTTTATGCTCATCCACGTCCGGATCTATTTTAAATGGAACCCGGATCACAAAGGTAGTCCCTGCGCCTTCTTTGCTTTCACAGGAAATGGTTCCACCCATTTTTTCGACAAGTTTCTTTGTGATCGGCATTCCCAGTCCGGTTCCGGCAAATTTTGTACGACTTCCGGGATGCTCCTGCGCAAAAGGTTCAAAAATTTGTTTCTGGAATGCTTCTGTCATCCCGATTCCGGTATCCCGGCAGGTAAATTCTATCGTCGTCATTTCCGGCTGTTCTGATGGAAGCTCTCTGCAGCTGATATAGATCTGTCCGTTTGCTCTGTTATATTTCACCGCATTCGACAGAATATTCATCATCACATGTTTCACATACCCCGGACTTCCAATAAGATCCCAATGTGTGTCAGGAAGATATGCGTAGATATAATAATCCCGCTGCTTCAGCATAATTCCGTAACATCCGGTTCCTTCATTCTTCAAATGATAAATGTGCTGACTGTCTGTATGCTTTTTCATTGCCTGGACAACTTCGTTGTCTGTTGTATTCTGCCCTAGCAGACTCTCATCATTGCTGGCAACAACGATCCCATCGTCTGCAACAATGATCGTTCCCTCTTTCTGAACACTATAACCATTTAAAAGCCCTTGAAACATATAGATCAGTTCCCGGTGTCCAAGACTGATCAGATTTCCCAGTTTGGGAATCCCCTTATCCGTCCGGTTCAGAAAGGTGCCTTACGGCTTGGTTGTGGACTGGACAGCCAGGTTCTTTCCCGCCAGGTCACTCAGTTTATAGATATCACT
>ENA-UEPI01000862-UEPI01000862.1-human-gut-metagenome-genome-assembly--contig:-NODE-862-length-18170-cov-4.229315_pt1 | contig 18170 bp, 9 predicted proteins | sample MGYA00242899_ERZ507914 | MGnify/ENA primary metagenome ERZ507914 (study PRJEB26167, sample SAMN06115442) | human gut metagenome | host: Homo sapiens | place: China:Chongqing | collected 2015-07-28...
GACGTTCCCATGGCTGCGTCCGGGGCGTGGCCGGGGCTTTGGGCGGGCGGCGCATGGAAAAACACCCCGCAGGTCACAGGACCTGCGGGGTGTTCGGCTTCGGAAGCGCTGCCGGCGCGTCATTCGATGCCCTCGAACAGATAGGGGGCGTAGTTGTAGCCTTCGGCCTTGTAGACGGCGACCAGTGCCGGAATCCGGCGCACGAAATCGTTGTAATCCTTGCGGTCGTTGGCCCAGCCCGTCTCGGCGAGAGCCGCCATGCGCGGCAGGACCATGTGCTGTGCGTGGCGGATGTCCGCGATGTACTCCGTCCAGAGGTTGCACTGCACGCCCCTGATCCGTTTCTGGTCGGGCAGCGTGAGCCGGTCGCAGGGGTCGAGGCGGTAAGCCTGCCGCACCGAGACGTAGCGGGTGTTGCCCAGCGGTTCGTAACGCTCCGGGTCGGAGGTCTGGCTGTAATCGAAGTAGCAGTACCATTTCGGCGTCATAATCACCGGGTTTCCCCGCTGTGCGGCCTTGATTCCGGGGTCGCTTCCGTTCCACGACATGATGTTCGCGGTTTTCGAAATGCCGCCCTGGAGGATTTCGTCCCAACCGATGATCTCCCGGCCGTGGGCGTGCATCCAGCGTTCGATGCGGTGGATGAAGTAGCTCTGCAACTGGTATTCGTCCTTGAGCCCCTCCTCACGGATGCGCTGCTGGCAGAGGGGGCACGCCTTCCAGCGTCCTTTGGGACACTCGTCGCCGCCGATGTGGATGAGCTTCGAGGGGAACAGCGCGAGCACCTCCGTGAGCACGTCCTCGATGAATTCGAAGGTCGTCTCCTTGCCCGCGCAGTAAACGTCGTCGCTGATGCCCCAATGGGTCCATACGGCATAGGGACCTCCCGTGCAGCCGAGCCACGGATAGGCGGTCAGCGCCGCCAGCCCGTGTCCGGGCATCTCGATTTCGGGAATCACCTCGATATGCCGCTCTGCGGCGTAGCTGACGATCTCGCGGATCTCCTCCTGCGTGTAGAACCCGCCGTAGGGTTTGCCGTCGTAAACGCCCTCTTTGTTCTTGTCGTAGCGTCCGACGAGCGTTTCCGCACGCCGGGATCCGATCTGGGTGAGCAGCGGATATTTTTTGATCTCGATCCGCCAGCCCTGATCGTCGGTCAGATGCCAGTGGAATTTGTTGATCTTGTGCAACGAGAGGATGTCGATGTAGGTCTTCACGTCCTCGACCGGGAAGAAATGGCGGCAGACGTCGAGCATCGCCCCGCGGTAGGCGAACGTGGGCTTGTCGCGGACGACGCAGGCGGGAATCTCTCCTCCGGCGACCAGCTGCTGGAGGCTTCGAAGCCCGTGCAGCACCGCCTGGGGCGTCGATGCTGTGACCGTTATGCGCTGTCTGCCGACTTCCAGAAGGTACTCTTCGGCTTCGTAGCCCGGTTGCAGTTGCAGCGTCACGGCGTGTTTTTCAGGTACGGCGGTGACGGCGGGTTCGGTTCCGGTGAGCTTGCCGACGGCGCGGGCGAAAATCTCCGCGGGCGTGCGCAGCCGTTCGTCCGTGATGACGACGGGCGTTCGGGGCGTCAGCCGGAACGATCCCGGCAGTTCTTCGACCTCGGCGGGGCGGGGTACGATGCGGACGCGTCCGTCGCAGGCTGCGAATCCCGGCAGACAGGCCTGGACGGCGAAAATCAGGAATAGAAGGTGTTTCACGGTTTGGATTCTGGTTGAGCGGTTAGGGAAGCCCCGCCTGCAAAACGTTTGCAGGCGGGGTGCTTCCGGATAGGGTTATTTGTTGTAACGTACGCCGATGTAGGAGAAGGCGATCTCTCCGGTGGTGATGATCTGGTCGTCGAACTCGCCGTCTTCCTTGCCGCCGGCTTTCTTGTTCGCGGCCGAGAAGCGGATGCATACGTCGTCCTTGCCGAGCAGTTCGAGTGGCAGAGGTACGTTGATGTACTTGTAGCCGGCGCACTGCCAGTAGAGGGTGTAGTTCCAGTTCACGATGTCGGGGACCTGGAATTCGGTGATCGGGTTCCAGTCGTCGCGGTTGTTGTCGCCGTGTTCCGACCAGTCGACCCTGATGTAGCGGGGGCCTCCGATGCTGCGGTTCTGCATGGCTACCTGCATCGAGAGCACATCGGTCGAGATGCCCTGCGTCGAGAAGTGGAGCAGCCACGCTTCGCTGCGGTCGGTTTCGGTGTTCCACCACTGGCACTTGTTGGTCCAGGCCGAGAATTCCGCGCTCGTCAGGTTTCCCTTGCCGTCGTGGTTGGTTCCGGGGTCAGAACACATTTGTTTGCCGTTTTCGACGACGCCGTTTCCGTTGATGTTGCCTTTATTGGTGCCGCCCCAGGGTTTCTCTTTGTCGGGGTTGGATTCGTTGCCGATGGGGCCGAGGTAGCTCGGGTCGCTCACGCCCCAGCCTGCGTCGCCCGATTTCTCGTCGGGATGGGTGAAGGTCAGGTAGCCGTTGTCGCCGGTCGTGGGGCGGAAGATGTGGCTTTCGAGCTTGCCGTAGCGGTATTCGGTCAGGAGGGCCGAGAAGCTGTTCTCGAAATCCTTCTCCAGCGCGATGTCCTCGCGGGTGAGGTGGCGGATCTGGTAGCGGCCGATGTCGCCCATGTCCTTCGATCCCATCCAGACGAAGCGGTCGTGGGTCTCGTGAACCAGTACGCCCGAGATGTTCCCCGAACCGTAGGGCAGCATGCTGCCGTCGCGGCGGTATTTGCAGGTGGTGTTGGTCAGCATGTAGAAACTGTCGCCGTTCTTGTCGCGCACCAGCATCGGGTATTTCGTTTCGCGGTTGGCATTGGTGCTGCGTGCATAGCCTTCGTTGATCGGCGTCAGGCTGCCTTTGCGCACGGGAAGTTCGCAGTCGGCCAGCGTTACCCAGGTGTATACGTCCATGTCGGTCAGTTCGTTGTAGCGCTTCACCTTCTGCGGAATGTCGGCCGCCGAGCCTGACACCGAGGACATGACCATCGCCGAGGTGACTTTCTTGAGAATGTAGCGTTCGGGGTTCGACTCCGCTTCGACCGTGACGCCCTTGAGCAGGATGCGGACCTTGCTGTAACGTTCGAAGATGTTGTCGTCTTCGGTCACGGTCTTGATCATGAAGCCCTGCGAACCGTCGAGGCTCTGGATGTAGGCCGTGCGGTAGGTCTCGGTGTAGTCGATCGAGGTCTGTCCCGTCATCATGTTCTCGCCGTTGTTGCCGTTGCCGATGTCGCTGATGATGCGTCCCTCGATGTAGACGTCCTTGTTGACGATGCCCATCAGGTCGCGCACCTCGCTGAACGAGATTTCGTGCCCGAACTCGTTCTTGGCGTTGGCCTGCGTGAGGTAGACCGTCGAGGAGATGGTCCGGTTCCACCCGTCGCGGTAGCTGAGGGTGATGCGGGCGTTGCGCAGGGCTTCGGGGTCGGCGTTGGGGTCGGTCTGGAGAATCAGGAACCCGTTGCTGATGTCGAGGTCCGAAATCCATCCGCCCTCGTCGGCGCTCGTGTAGACGATCGACTGCCGGAGGTCCTCCAGTTCGAGGTTGGTGGAGAGCTGCGCCGTCGCCTGTCCGCCGTCGCCGAGCACCATGATGCTGCGGGTCGAGAAGTCCAGTTTCGGGGTGATGAAGCCCTCCTGTTTGATGTATATGGTATCCGCGCGGTTGTGGGTCCAGAGGCGGATGCCCTCCATGCGGGGGAAGCCGTCGTTGGTCGTGGCCTGGAATTTGAAATAGTCGTCGCCCGTGAAATGCGTTCCGCGGCCCTCGGTGTCGAGCGTGAGCCATCCGTTGTCGGGATTGATCAGTTCGATGTCGTAGGGTTGGTTGGCGAGGACCGGAATGCTCCCCGTGCCGCCTTTCCAGGGGGCTATGATCTCTTTCTTGTAGGGGCCGAACTCGGAGACGCGGGTCTCTTCGCCGTTGTCTTTTTCGCAGGCCGTGAGCGCCAGCCCGCCCAGCAGCGGGAGCAGCAGCCTTCGGTACAATGATTTTATCTGTTTCATCGTGGTCTGAATTTGGTTTCGCGCATCGGCGGGGGAGGGACGCGCCCTCCCCGCCTGAGCGGGTTATTGGTTACGCTTTACGGCTATGGTTCCGAAACGCATCGGCGAACGCTTGTTGGCCGCCATGTCGGATGTGATCGTGCCCGTGTCTCCCTGGTCCACCGTGGCGGTGTTCGAGGCGATGCACTGCGTGCTCCGGGCCTTGATCAGCAGCGTGACCTCCGGGCGGTTGCGCAGGGCGTCCGGCAGGATGAACACGCGGTCGGCGTAGCCCGGGACGGCGCAGTAGGAGAGGTCTTTGCCGCCTGCTCCCAGCCAATAGACGAACGGCCGGCAGCAGAAGCCCGATTCGGGCAGCACGGTGAAGTTCACCCCGTCGGTCGAGTACTCCACCTGCCAGTAGACGGGGCCGTAGATGCTCGTGCCGCCGGCGTTGCCCTGCGAGTTGGTGAAGTTGAGCGAGAGGTTCGCGCCGGCGCCCTCGGTCGAGAACTTCAGCGCCACGGCGTAGCCCGTGTTTTCGGCGAAGTCCCACCAGTAGGTGTTCTCGAATTTCAGGGCGTTCTTGCTGTTCAGCCCGGCGCTGGTCGTGAGTCCGTTGTACTCGTTGTCCAGGAGGTATTTGGCTGCGGGGTCGGTGCACCAGAGCGAGCCGTTGCCCCTATCCGGGGCGATCGTTCCGTCGGCGTTGGTCCTGACCTCGGCGTTGTTCCAGTTCCACTCCACGAGCGTCTGGCGGTTGGAGCTCGATTCCGAAGCGGCGAGGTCGATCTCCTCCTTTTCGAGCACGCGGACCGAGTAACGGCCGATGTACCCCTCGTTGGTGTAGCCGTAGCGGGGCTGGAGGTCGTGGACGATGACGCCGCTCAACGTGCCCTTGCCTTTGGGCATGCCGCTGCCGTCGCGCCGCCAGGGAGTCTTGTTGTTGACCAGCATCGAGATCGCGCCGCCGTCCTTGTCACAGAGCGTTCGGGGTACGCAGCTGGTGTGGTTGGCCGTTCCGAAATAGCCTTCGTTGACGTTGGTGTAGCTGCCGTCGGGCAGGGCGAACTCCACCTCCCGGAGCGAGACGTAGGTGTAAATGTCCTCGTCGGTGAGCTGGCCGATCGACTTCTCCTTGCGGATGAGGTCGCTGGCCGTTCCGGGCGTCTGGCTGACGATGTTGGCCGCCGTCAGTCCGCTGAGCGTGTAGCGTTCGGGATCGGCCTCCTTGGTGAGGGTCACGCCGTTGAGCGAGATTTTCACCTGCGAGTAGCGTTTCAGCGTGTTGTCGTCCGTCGCGTCGAATTGCAGGCGGTATCCGTAGCTGCCGTCGAGCATCTGCACGTAGGCCGTCTTGGCGTTCACCGTGTAGTCGGTGGCGTTGCGTGCCGTGTTGGGCGTCGTCTCCACGTTGGCATTGTCCTTGTCGCTGATCACGATGCCCTCGAAGCTGGCTTCGGGATTGTTGATCACGACCTGTCCGCTCTCGCCCTTGATCAGCGTGCGGTAGTCGGCTTCGTAGGTCTGTTCGACGACGAACGGCGCCGCGGGCGTAAGCTCTCCGGCCGTTCCCGGCAGCGAGAAGGCGATCGACGCGCTGCGCGGGCCTTCCGAGTCGTTCTCCTTCACGTCGAACGACAGCACTTTGTCTTCGAGCGTGATGTTCTCGATCCAGTCGGCCGACGCGCCTTCGTAGGTCGGCGTGCAGACCACCTTGCCGAGCAGGCTGCCCAGGTTGTGCTTCAGCTCGGCCTTGATGGTCGTGGCCTTGCGCGTGGTCTTGGCGCGGTCGGGCGTAAAGGTCATGCAGGCCTCTTCGGTCGCCTGCGTGACGGTCAGCGTGACGGCGTGTTTCTTCTCCTTGGCGTCGATATAGGTCAGCGTGATCGCGGCCTGCCGTTTGCGCGGCGAGTTGTTCTTCAGGGTGCTGAACGTGACGGCGTCGGTTCCGACGGCCAGGTTTTCGATCCACTCCTCGTCCGGCTCGGGCGTTTCGTCGTCGTCCTCGTCGGGAATCACCGAATAGACGATGGTGTCCCGGATCTGTTTGTAATCCTCCCGGAGGTTGTTGTCAAGCCCGATGCGGAGGTCCCAGGGGTTGCTGAAAATCTCGATGCGGCTCTCCTCCAACGACAGGATGGGGTCTTCGCCCTCCTGCGTCATGCGTACCGCCTGTTCGAGTCCGCCGCGGGTGAAGATGATGTCCACGGCGCGCGGCACGCCGTAGTTGGCGCCGTATTTGAACAGTACGGGGGTGTTTCCCGAGCCGTTCAGGCGGTTGATGGAGGCCCATTCCACGTCTTCCGACAGACGGACCGACCATTCGCCGGTGGAATAGATCCGCACCTGGGTGGAGCCGGCGTCCGAAGTCAGCGTGTATTTGTTGGAATCCACATTCAGCGGCAGGTCCATGTCCGAATCCAGTTCGCATCCGGTCAGCAGGAGCAGCGCCGTGACGAGGGGCAGGATGCCCGTGCGCCACGCTTTGTAGATGCTGTCTGTAAGGTTATTTTTCATCGTTGTGTTTTTTTGTTCGTTCCGTCGGCCTTACATGCCGTATTCGTTATAGGCCTTGTTGTCGAGCGCGCCGCCCGAATAGACGACCTCCTTGTCGGGGATCGGGTAGTATTCGTGGCAGGGGAGCATGTTGTCCTTGAGCGTCGGGTAGTTGGTGTATTCGTAGGTCATCCGATACCAGATTCCCCAGCGTACCAGGTCGAACTTGCGCTGGAATTCACCCAGCAGTTCGCGTCCGCGCTCCTTCTGGATCTCCTCCAGAAGCGCATCTTTGTTCTTGAAGACGTAGGCGGTGGTTCCGGCGCGTTCCCGGACCATGTTCAGGTAGCGGACGGCCTCGTCGGAGTCCTCCGTCTCGGCGTAGCACTCCGCCATCATCAGGATGGCGTCGGCATAGCGGAATACCTTCTGGTTGGAGAAGTCGGCGGTGTTCTGCATCCCCGGACACCAGAATTTCGGGCCGAGCCACGGACGGGTTCCCACGCCCGAGAAGGGCTTGCCGTCGTATTCCCACGCCATGTTCAGCGTTTTGCGCTTGTCGTTGCTTTTTTTGGTCTGGAGACCGTCGCAGAAATAGCTGTTGGGGCGCATGGAGGTCCAGGTGGTCATGCCCGTGCCCATTTCGGGAATCTCCACGCCGTCGTAGATGCCCTTGCCGTTGTGGTACGGAGTGGTGATGGCTGCCACGTTGGTCGTGACGGACAGTCCGCCGGGCGTGTAGGTGCGCTGCACCTCGAAGATCGACTCCGGGGTGTTCTTGTTGCGGAACATGATGTCTTCGAGCGGATACTGTTGCAGGTCGCCGTAGATTTTCTCCAGTTCGCCGAGCGCCTTGAGGGCGTCGTCCCAGCGGTGGTTCCACTGCGCGAGCTTGGCAATCATCATCCAGCCCATCGCGGCGCCCATGCGGTTGTCTGCGACCTCCGACGAACGCACCTGGTCCATCGAGGGCACGTAACGCTGCAATTCGTCGATCAGGTAGTCGCGGGTCTCCTTCGCCGACATGCGGCCCATGTGGGCGATCTCCTGCATCACCTGTTGGTCGGCGACCTCCTTGGTGTAGAAGGGCACGTCGCCGAAGATGCAGGTCAGCAGCCAGTAGTAGAACGAGCGGATGACCACGCCTTCGGCCAGCAGCGGCAGCTTGTCGGCTTCCGAAGACTCCTTGATGTCGTTCAGGGGCGAACGTTCGATGGCGGCGATGGTCGAGTTGCAGTACATGACGCCCTTGTAGCACTGGGTCCATATCTTCTGGCCGTTGAGCGGCTTCGCGGGGGATATGTCGAGCTGGGCGTCCTTGGTCCCCGAAGCGATGTACATCAGGTCGGTGACGCCTTCGGTCATAATCAGGAAACAGTAGTCGTAGATGCTGTTGATCGGTATGTAGCAGGCGTTCAGGCCCGCCAGGCATTGCGCCCGGGTCTTGTAGTACTCCTTGGGGCCTACGAACGACGTGGGGTGTTCGTCCAGGTCGCACGCGCTGAACAGCAGGGCGGCGGTTGCCGTGGCTGCCAGCAGGTATTTTTTCAGGAAACTGTATGATTTCATGGTCTTGGCTGTTAGTATCTGATCTGGAGGCTGAAAATAATGGTCCGGGGCTTGGGATAGGCGCCGATGTCGACGCGCCGCAGGGCCGAGTTGGAACTCGATGTCGAAACGTCCGGGTCGAATCCGTTGTATTTCTTCCACAGGTAGAGGTTCTCGCCGCTGACGCTTACGCGGATGTCGCGCAGGCGGTTTTTGGTGACCTTGCGCATGTCGAACGTGTAGCTCGCGGAGATGTTCTTCAGCCGCAGGTAGCTTGCGTCGTGCACCAGCCGGTCGCTGGGCAGGGCGTCGTAGCTGCCGGCCATCGGCAGGTTCGAATTCGGGTTGCGGACCGGATGCCAGGAGTTCTGCATGTACTTGTATTGGTTGGTATAGGGCGAACCGTTGCCCATCCAGAGTTCGGCGACGTTGTAGATCTTGCCGCCGATCGAGTAGTTGAAGAAGAAGCTGAATGTGAAGTTATGGATGTTGAACGTGTTCTGGATACCGCCGTAGAGGTCCGGGTCGGCCGATCCGAGGTAGACCAGGTCGTCGCTGTTCAGCGCTCCGTCGTGGTTGATGTCCTGATAGCGGGCGTATCCGGGCTTGAAGGTGTTGCCGCTGGCCGAGGCGTAGGCCTTGGTGATCTTGTTGCGCTCGACCTCTTCCTGGTTGTGCCATACGCCGCCGTAGCGGAATCCCCAGAGGGCGTTGAGCGTGTAGCCCTTCTTGTAGCCGTACATCATGTAGGTGGTTCCCGACGACGACGGCGACGAGTAGGCTGTCACGAAGTCTTCCGAGGCGATGTCGTCCACCATCTGCCTGTTGCGCGACAGGGTGAGGGTCGTTGACCACTGGAATTTCGGACGGACGCTGTTGCGGCTTTCGACGGTGAGTTCCCACCCCTTGTTGGTGGTGCGTCCGGCGTTGGCGAAGTAGTTGGTGTAACCCGTCTGCGAGGCTACCTGTACGGTCAGCAGCAGGTCGCGGGTCTTGATCAGATAGGCGTCGGCCGTGACGTTGAGCCGTCCGTCGAACAGCGAGATGTCGGCTCCGAGGGTATACTGGTCGGAGGTTTCCCACGTCAGGTCGGGTGATGCCAGACGCGACGGGTAGACCGCCAGCTGCTGCGTGCCTCCCATCAGGTAGCCGCTCGTCGAGTTGCTGACGGCCGCCAGCGAACGGTAGGCCGAGATGGCGTCGTTGCCGGTGCGTCCGAGGCTGGCGCGCAGGGCCAGTTCGTCGATCCACTTGGCTTTTTGCAGGAACTTCTCGTTGGCGATGTTCCAGCGGAGGGCCGCCGAGGGGAAGAATCCCCATTTCTTGTTGGCGGCGAAGTTCGAGGCGCCGTCGTAACGGGCCGTGAACGTAACGTAGTAACGCTCCTTGTAGTTGTAGTTCAGACGTCCGAACACCGACATCTTGGTCCAGTCCGTGTGGTTGGTGCTGATCGAGGTGTTCTGCTTGTCGGGAACCGCGGCCATGTTGTTCCAGGTGAGTTCGTCGAGCGTATAGCCGCGCCCGGTGATGCTCAGGTTGTTGTCGTACTTGATCTGCGCGGTGTATCCGCCCAGCACGTCGAAATTGTGGCCGCTCTTGGGGCGCAATTCGTAGTAGACCGTATTTTCGCTTGAGAAACTCGTGTCGTCGTACTCGTCGCGGCTGGCGTAACCGCCTTCGTTCTCCTTCTTGGCAGGCAGGTATCCCGGCTCGTAGTAGCGTCCGTGGCGCTGGTAGGAGTAGTAGGTGAACTGGCTGCGCAGCTTCAGCCCCTTGACGGGGGTCACTTCGACGAATGCGCTGTTGTTGAGCGAAATGCGCCGGGCGTTCTTGAGGCAGTGGTCGAGCATGATGCGCGGGTTGTTGAATTTCTGTCCCGAGTACCACAGGTCGTTCATGTCGGATGTGGGGGAGAGGAACGGGCTGAGGAACACGGCGGCGTTCCACCAGTTGGTTCCGCCGATGGTCGCCAGGTTTTCGTCCTGATCGCGGTAGGTGTAGCTCAGGTTCAGTCCGGCCTTGAGCCATTTGGCGAACTCGTGGTCGACCTTCAGGCGCGCCGAGTAACGTTTCAGCCCGCTGTTGTCGATGATTCCCTGCGTTTCGTTGAATCCGGCCGAGGCGTAGTAGGAGCTTTTCGCGGAGGCTCCCGAAATCGAAAGGTCGTAATTCTGATAGAGCGCCGTGCGCGTGATGGTGTCGATCCAGTTCGTGCCGACGCCTTTGGCCTCGGGGTTGGGGAAGGGGTATTTCGACATCGGCGAGTCGGGTTCGATTTTATCGTTGCCGTCGGCGCTTGAGAAGAAATAGGCGTAGTCGTTGCGGTAGCGGGCGAACTCCGTGGCGTCCATGATGTCGAGCTGACGCGGGAGCTGCGAAAATCCCAGGTCGGTCTTGAAGGTGATGTTGGGTCGTCCGTCCATGCCGCGGCCCTTCTTGGTCGTGATCACGATCACGCCGTTCGAGCCGCGCGCGCCGTAGATGGCCGTCGACGAGGCGTCCTTCAGCACCGAGATCGACTCGATGTCCGCGGAGTTGATGTCGTTCAGGTCGTGAATGCCGTCGATGACGCCGTCGACGATGATCAGCGGTTCGTTCGATGCCGAGATCGAGCGTGTGCCGCGGATACGGATCGAGGTCGTGGCGCCCGGCTCTCCGGTCGTGGCCATGATGTCGGCGCCGGCGATGCGGCCCTGGAGGGCCTGGTCGACCGAAACCACCGGCACGTCCTTGATGTCGCTCATCTTGACGTTGGCCACCGACCCCGTCAGGTCGGTTTTCTTCACCGTGCCGTAGCCGATCACGACCACTTCGTCGATGGTCTGCTTGCTCTGTTCGAGTTTCACGTCGACCTTCGTGCGCGCGCCGACCTTTTCGGTTTTGGCTTCATAGCCGATGTACTGGAAGGTCAGCGAAGCGCCTTCGGGAACCTGGATCGAATAATCGCCCGTGGCGTTGGTGCTGGCGCCGTTCGTCGTGCCCGTCACCAGTACGGTCGCGCCGATCAGCGGCTCGCCGCTCTGGTCCGTAACCTTGCCCGTTACGGTATGTTTGGTTCCGCTTTTCTGCGCGAAGGCAGGCGCTGCCGTCAGCGCTCCCGAAACCAGCAGGATCAGTAATATGATATATTGTTTCATGCGAATTTTTATTTAAGTGCAACTCCTGATGCTTGCTTCCCGGAGGGGTAGTGGCGGAATTCGATCATCACCGGGTAGTGGTCCGAATGCGTGGCGGTAAATTCGTCGTAGATGATGCGCGAGTCGGTTATTTCACGCATCACGGCCTGCGAGGCGTAGATGAAGTCGATCCGCCGTTGATCCGCCGTCGATTCGCCGTTGTAGGGGGTGGGAACGGTGTGGAAGAACTGGCTGTGGCGGTCGCGCAGGGCGTCGCAGTAGCCGCTCTTGAGTACGATCGAATGCGTCTCGAAATAGGTGTTCGCGGGCATCGCGTCGGCATCCTTGGGCGAATAGGAGTTGAAGTCGCCCGCCATCAGCCACAGCGGTTCCACCGGATAGCGGCGGATGGTGCTGTCGAGGATGCAGTTGATCTCCCGGTCGCGGTAGGTGTTGCCCGTCCCGGCTGCGCCCTGCCCGTTGGGATAGGTTCCGAAGGGATAGAGGTGCAGCACCACGACGTTGATGTCCTTGATGCGGGTGTGGATGGCTCCGTGCCAGAGGGGAACGTCTTCGAGCAGGCGGTTGCGCAGTTCGATGGGGTATTTCGACGTCAGCCCCACCGGAAATCCGCTCTCCTTGCAGAGTATGGCGTAGGGGTGCCCGTAGCGGCCGGCAAGGGCCGTGAGCGACTCCTCGGTGAATGCGTTGCACTCGCAGAGGGCCATGAAGTCGGGGTTCTTCTCCTTCACCCAGTCGACGAAGTTGTCGAAGTTCTGGGCTTTGTCGAGCTTCATGCCCTCGAGAATATTGTAACTGATGAAACGCAGGGTTTCGGGCTGGACGCTCGTTCCCGGATCGGTCGTCAGTTCCTCGTCCGGTGCGGCGGGATCGTCGTCGCAGGCGGGCAGCAGGGCCGTGGCCGTGAGCAGCGTCGCCCCGAAAGCCAGCCGGCGCAGCATCTGTATCGTGTCGTATGTTTTCATGTCGTTCGCTGGTTTATTTGTTGTAACGCAGGGCTGCGTAGGAGACGGTGAATGCGTTGGCTACCTGTCCGTTGGATGCGATGGTCGCGGTGTCGTAGGTCGTCGCCGTGCCGATCTTGTTCTGCACGGGGCGCAGGCGGATCCATGCCACGCTCTGTCCCAGAATCTCGGTGGGAACCTGCATCCACACGTTCTTGTCGCCCGAAAGCTGCTCGAGCTGCATGTTGCCCCAGTTGCCGTTGTCGGGAACCGTGAAATCGGTGAGCTTCTTCCAGTTGTCGCCGTCGAGCGAATATTCCGCCGTCCAGTAGCGCAGTCCGCCCTGTGCCGAGTGGTAGCGGCAGGTGAAGACGAAAGAACATTGCGTGGAGCTGACGCCCTGCGTCGAGAACTCGAAGATCAGGGAGTTTCCCGTGTTCTTCGCCGTGTCCCACAGCTGTTTGTGGCCCCACGAGGCGTTGTTGATGGTCAGCCCGTTTTCGGCGGCCCGGTAGGCGCTGCCGACGGCCAGCCAGGCGTAGGTGCTCATAAACGAGAGTCCCGAACCCGTCGTTGCGGCCACGCAATGCGCCTGACCGCTGTCGGTTGCCGGATGCGGATACTGCGGGAATGCGTAGGCGCGGGGGTCCTTGCTGCCGTTGGGACTCCACTCCACGGCCACGGCCGAGAAGACGTTGTCGGCCGATTCGTCCAGCGCGATGTCCTCGCGCGTCACGTTGCGGATCTGGTAACGGCCGATGTCGCCGCCCCGCTCGAAGAAGGTGTAAGGCTCGTGTACGATGATGCCTGTGATCGTTCCCTCGCCGTCGGGCATCTCCTTGAAACGCCAGTCGCAGCCGTGGTTGGTCATCAGGTAGATCATGTCGCCGTGACGGTCGAGTACGGCCGCGGGGTAGTAGTTGTTGAAACTGTTGGTGTAGTTGATGTGCACGGGGATGAAACGTCCGGTGCGCACGGCCATCTGGCAGCGTTTGAGCGTCACCTGGGTGTAGATGTCGGCGTCGGTCAGCTGGTCGATGAAGCGTCGCTTCGCGGGCAGTTCTTCGGCCGTCCCGGCCTCTTTGGTGACGATGTGGTCCTGCGTCACGCCGCTGAGCGTGTAGCGCTCGGGGTTGCTCCGCTTGGTCAGCGTGAGGCCCTTGCACCAGAGTTTGAGTTTGTCATATCGTTGCAGGTTGTTCTGCTGGGCGTCGGTCGTGACGAGGGCGAGACCCAGCGAGGCGTCGGCGTTCTGCATGTAGGCTGTGCAGTCGTTGATGCCCAGGTCGGGTTTCTCCGCGGCCTTGGGCATGGGGCTTCCGGCCATGTTGGGCGAGGCCCAGTCGCTGATGACCGTGCCGCTTACGGCGATGTCCTGATCGAGGGTGATCTCGCCTTCCGCCTCCGCGATCAGCCCGCGCAGCTCCTCGAAGGTCATCTCGCGGGTCTCCGCCGTACCGCCCGGGATACCCTGATAGGCTGTGAAATAGGTTGTGTGATCTTCGCCCCAGTCGTCCTGAAATCGGAGCCGGAATCGCGCCGCGCGGGGCTCGAATTTCTTGTTGTCGGCGATCCGGAACCGGAAATATTTGAAATCCTGGGCGTAGCTGACGCTGTCGGCCCACGGTTCGGCAGCGGAATTCTCGTCGTAAACGACCGTCCAGTAGATTTTTTTGGACAGCGGAATGTTGGTGTCGATCGCAACGGAGTCGATCGTGCTAACGGACGAATATTGTTTTCCGATGTACTTGAACTCCAGGAGCGGCGTCGTGCCGTACTGCATCAGGTAAATCGTGTCGACGACCTGCTGGCGGGCCGATGAGACGAGGATGGTTCCCTTGCGGGGAAGCGAGTTGTTGGTCCGGTAATTGAGGTTGAGCGAGCCGCCCGTTTCGCCGCTGTCGGCGCCGTCGACCGAGACCCAGAGTCTGGTCTCGGGCGTGAGCCGCGCCTGCCACGGTCCGGAGGTCTCTACCTTGATGGTGCGGGAGCCTGCGTCGCTGGAGACGAAGACTTCGCTGCTGACGCCTTTCGAGCCGATAGCCGGCTCCGTTTCATCCTCGCTGCATCCCCCCCCCGAGCAATAGGGCCGAGGCGGCGAAGGCGCAGATCAGGCTGAAGCGCTTGGTGTAGAATTTTTTCATCGTATGTCGTAGTTTGGGTTTTTAGTGTCGCGGGGCATTCTGTACCCAGGGGAGTTTGCCGAACAGGTCTTCGAAATCGTACCATTTCAGGCGCAGCACGTAGAGGTTGTCGATGAAGATGCGTGTGTTGCCGCTCTCCATCTCGTATTTGCCGGCCATCAGTTCCATGCGCGTGTTGCTCGTAAAGGGATTTTTGGGGTGGGAGAAGATGATGAACTCCTGCTGGGAGTTTTTCCACATGGCCGTCGGAAGCTCCGCGGCCGTGGGATCGAGGTGTCCCACACGGACGGTTTTCTCGGTGGTTCCGTCGGCGAACTGCCCGCCTCCCGTGATCCGCACGGTCAGTTCGTCGTTGTCTTTCGTGCCGTCGGCCGCCGCATAGGCGATGGCGTTGAAACGGACCATGGCGGTCGTGTCGTTCCGGATGCCCGGATCGTACGGGGTCAGCAGGTTGGCTCCGTGTCCGGCGTCGTCGCCGAGCTTGACGTAGCCGTTTTTGCCGTAGCAGTAGGCCGTGCCTCCCTCTTGTGCGGGCGTCGATTCCAGCCCCATTTTCTTCTGGTCGGCGGTCCAGCTGTCGATCGGCGTTTCGCCCCGGGTCTCCAGGGGTTCCGCCGAACCGTACTTCAGCCAGTCGAAGTTGCCCTCGTAATCTTTGGTGTATTTCGGGAATCCCTGCACCACGGCGATGAATTCATTGAGGAATTCGACGTCGGTGTGCAGCGAGATGCACCCTTTCCGTTCTACGTAGGACTCCGTGTGCGGGGTGATCAGCAGGACCAGTTCGTCGATTCCGGGCCTGACGCCGCGTTTGATTTCGTCGACGTTGAGCCACTCCTCGGCCGGCAGTTCTCCGGACTCTTCCTTTTCGCCTTCGAATCCGACCTGATAAGCCACATTGCTTTTGATATAGATGGACCTTTTGAACGGAGTGGCGTCCTGCTCTTTCGACGCTCTGACCGGGATGTGCAGGGTTCCCGTCAGCGCTTCTTCGAACTCGGGCGAGTTCGACCACTCGATGTGTTCCCTGCGGGAGTAGTCCTTGTCGTCGTCGCAGGCTGTGCCCAGAGATACCGTGCCGGTCAGCAGCAGTACCGCGATCAGCGGGGTGACGCTCCTCTTCGGGATTTTCAGAGATAGAGTTGTTCTCATAGCATTTAGGTTAATTGGTCTGAAAAAGTTTGGAAAATTTTAGCTAAATTTCGGGTGAATATTGAAAATATTTTCATTACAAAGATAGCCCTTAATAAATATGCGGAAAGGGCCTTGCCCGAAAATGTAAATGAATGTAAATCTTAACTTGTTTATTATCAGCATGTTCGATTTTTACACCCCCGTGCGTTATGTAAATGCTGAAACTTTGATATTTTACTTTTTAATACATTTGTAATACGCAGGCCCTTTCTTCTGATTTGCTTTTGTGTTATTAAAACGCTATGTTTGCATTAAACCGAAACCTGAAATGAAAATCCTCCTTCTTGCCGCAGCGTTGTTCTCCGCGCTGTCCGCGGCTCCGGCTTCCCTGGGTGAAAAGACCGACCTGCAGGAGCTGTTCCGCAGTCTCGACCGGGTGATCGCCCGCAGCGGCGAGTACACGGCGCGGCGCGAATCCCGCATTGATTCGCTCAAGCGCGCTCTGACCCGCGACGGGCTTTCACTGCGCGAGCGTTTCGACCTGACCGAGCGGCTCGCCGAAAATTACAACTCCTATCAGAGCGACTTCGCGCTTCTCTACCTCCGGCGAACTCTTGCGCTGGCCGAGGAGACCGGCGACAACGACCTGATCATGCGTGCCCGCTCCGGGATTGCGCTCTGTTACAGCCTGGGCGGACGTTTCTACGAGGCCGAGGAGATCTTGAGCGGCATCCGCGACACGGTGCACGTCAGCCGCCGGGCGCTGCAATCCTATTATGTCGCCCGGCATCGCATGAACCGCGAACTCTACGCCCTGACCGAGCCGGGCGAACGCCGCGACCTTTTCCGCCGGCGCGAGCACTATTATGCGGTCAGCGCGGCGGAAATCAGCGAGGACACCTTCACGAGCCTGTACTACGGGTATATGGATGCCATCGTCCGCAAGGACTGGTCCGAGGCTTCGACCCTCTGCGACAGCCTGCTGGTCTCGGTCCCTTCCGATTCCCACTCCTACGCCAAGGCCGCCAACCACAAGGCGCAGCTCGAGGGGAAGGCGGGGCGTCCCGACGAGGAACTCGCCTGGTTCATACGTTCGGCCATGGCCGACATCCAGTCCGCCGTGCGTGACCACGGGTCGCTGTGCGCCGTCTCCGAGGAGCTTTTCAACCGGGGCGACGTCGATCGGGCGATGGATTATATCCGCGTGGCGATCCGCGACACGCGTTTCTTCAACTCCCCGAGCCGCTCGTGGCGCGACATGGCCATCCTGCCGCAGATCGAGGCGGCTTACAGCGAGCGCAACGCCCGCCTGCACACGATGTACATCGTGCTGATTGTCGTCATCCTGCTCTTTTTCGTCTCGGCCGTCGCCGCGGGGCTTTACGTGCTGTCCCGCAACCGGAAGCTCTGCGCCGTGCAGCAAACCCTCCGCGAGTCGAACGACAAACTCAACGGCCTGGCCCGGATCCTGCGCGAGACGAACGACCGCCTGAGCGCGCAGAACCTCCGGATCGCCGATGCCAACCGGATCAAGGAGGTCTATATCGGGGGCTTTCTCCAGACGATTTCGGAATATATCAACAAACTCTCGGGTACGTATCAGTATGTCAACAAGATGCTGCGCGACGACCGGATCGCCGAACTTCGCCGCGAATGCGCCCGCAGCAACGTCCGCAACGACGAGCTGAAGGAGTTCTATGCGCTTTTCGACAAGACCTTCCTCGGGCTTTTTCCCTCGTTCATCGACGAGATGAACGGCCTGCTTGCCGACGAGGCCCGCACCGAGGGGCGTCACGACGGCGAGCTGACCACCGTGCTGCGCATCTACGCGCTGATCCGCCTGGGCATCACCGACACGGCGACCATCGCCGCGCTGCTGCACTGTTCGATCCGCACCGTCTACAACTACCGCTCGTTCACCCAGCGGCACTCGCGGCCCGACATCGGCGACCTGGAACAGCGTGTGCAGCTGATCGGGTTGAACGGGATCGCCGCCCGGTCCTGACGGAGCCGCGTGTGCCGAAAAGCGTAAAATAACGCTGTTCCGGCAATTTTAACCTCCCGGCCGTAACAACGGCCGGGAGGTTTACAGAAGGCTACTCCCCCTTCTTATGGGTGTACTCCTGCAGGACATAGGTCGTGAAGATCGGAAAGAACATCATGCCCAACGACGGAAGCAGCACGCAGAAGACCTTGCCGACGGCCGTGACGGGGAAAATCTCCGCACCGACGGTCGTGACGTTCATCCACGCCCACCAGAGCGCATTGCCGAAGCCGTGGAGCTTGGGATTGACGAGCACCTCGTAGTCGTAGAACACCAGCCCGGAGATATAGGTAAAGACGACGACGGTGAAGATATAGGCGAAAAAGAGCCTCCGCATCCTGTTTTCGGAGACCAGCCACCGCACGATGATCACCATGGCCAGGAAGGCCCGGAGCAGCGGGATAAGCCCGACGAGCACGCCCCAGTCGTGGGTCATGCCGACGCCGCTCCACGCCAGGATGTTCAGGTAGGGTACGGAAAGCAGCAGGAACGGCAGGTTGCGCCAGAAAAAACGGCCCGGACGTTCGGCAGCGGCCCAGCGGACGAAGAAATCGCACAGGAAAACGAGGCAGACGACGAACTGGATCGCAAGATAGGTGCGGGACATGTGGACATGGTCGCCGGCAATGATCTCCCACGAGAGGGCCACGAGGAGCACCAGTCCGGCGATGAGTTTGACAACACCGAGCGCATCACGGATTCCGGCACGCACCGATTGGGTAAGAGACATAGATTGCGGTTTT
>ENA-UEPI01000879-UEPI01000879.1-human-gut-metagenome-genome-assembly--contig:-NODE-879-length-17875-cov-4.228003_pt1 | contig 17875 bp, 12 predicted proteins | sample MGYA00242899_ERZ507914 | MGnify/ENA primary metagenome ERZ507914 (study PRJEB26167, sample SAMN06115442) | human gut metagenome | host: Homo sapiens | place: China:Chongqing | collected 2015-07-28...
CGGGTACTAATTGTTTCATTCTTTAATCTTCAAAAACGTAAATATCTTCGTTGGGTTTCTTCATCAGATACTTTTCACGGGCGATCTGTTCGATGGCGTCCGGATTGGTACTTATTTCGTTGAGACGTTTGGTGTTCTCTTCGTAATCTGCCCGGTACTTTTCTATCTCTTCTTTCAACTGGCTGATTTCCCGTTCATATCCGAAACGACGAACCAGGCTGTTCTCGTCCAGAAAGCCAATGATAACAGCAAATGCAACGACCGTAATGAGGTACTTGCGTCTGCATATGAAACTCCAGATACTGATTAGTTTACCCATAATTTCTCCTTTTAATATCTGCAAAGATAAAACTAATAACTTAAAAACTTATCGCTTCGGCTTCAAAACTTCTCTCTTTATCCCTTATTACTTATCACTTTTTTTGTGTACATTTGCAGAATAAGCGAAATTTCAAAAACAGAGAGAATCCCGGATATGGAAAACTATATTGTTTCAGCCCGTAAATACCGTCCGTCCACGTTCGAATCGGTGGTGGGGCAGCGGGCGTTGACTACTACGCTGAAAAATGCAATTGCTACCCAAAAACTGGCTCATGCTTATTTGTTTTGCGGACCGCGCGGGGGAGGAAAAACGACTTGCGCGCGTATCTTTGCCAGAACCATTAATTGTATGTCGCGTACCGCTGACGGAGAGGCTTGCAATCAGTGTGAGTCATGTGTAGCTTTCAACGAACAGCGGTCATATAATATTCACGAACTCGATGCTGCTTCTAATAACTCGGTGGATGACATTCGCCAGTTGGTGGAGCAAGTGCGTATCCCGCCACAGATTGGTAAGTATAAGGTATATATCATCGACGAGGTGCACATGCTCTCGGCATCTGCTTTCAATGCGTTCCTGAAAACGCTGGAAGAACCTCCCCGTCATGCGATTTTTATTCTGGCTACGACGGAGAAGCATAAGATTCTTCCTACCATTCTTTCACGTTGTCAGATTTATGACTTTAACCGGATAAGCGTGGAAGATACGGTGAATCATCTGTCGTATGTTGCTTCGAAAGAAGGAATCACGGCAGAGCCGGAAGCGCTGAACGTGATAGCCATGAAGGCGGACGGTGGTATGCGTGATGCATTGTCTATCTTCGATCAGGTGGTTAGTTTCACCGGAGGAAATATCACCTATAAGAGTGTGATTGATAATCTGAACGTACTTGATTATGAATATTATTTCCGTCTGACGGATTGCTTCCTCGAAAACAAGGTGAGCGACGCATTGTTGCTTTTCAATGATATATTGAATAAAGGTTTTGACGGAAGTCACTTTATTACCGGATTGTCGTCTCATTTCCGTGACTTGTTGGTCGGGAAAGACCCGGTGACATTGCCTTTACTGGAAGTGGGAGCGAGCATACGCCAACGTTATCAGGAACAGGCGCAGAAATGTCCGTTACCTTTCTTGTACCGGGCTATGAAGCTGTGTAATGAGTGCGATTTGAATTACCGCATCAGCAAAAATAAGCGTTTGCTGGTAGAACTGACCTTGATACAGGTTGCACAGCTTACCACCGAGGGGGATGACGTGAGTGGTGGGCGTGGCCCTAAGAAGACTATAAAACCCGTATTCACTCAGCCTGCCGCAGCACAGCAGCCGCAGGTAGCTTCTGGCACTCAGGTTCAGCAGGCTCCAGTTCATTCGTCTCCGTCTTCAGTTACAACACAGGTTGCTAATGGGACTACTGCCCAGCATCTGCAGGCTTCTGCGGCTGTGCAACCGGGAGCACCGGCTTCTCCTGGTGCGGCTTCGTCTGCTCCGTCACAAGGAGCGGGAGTTGCTCAGACTGCCAAGGAAGAACGAAAAATTCCCGTGATGAAGATGTCCAGCTTGGGGGTATCTATCAAGAATCCGCAGCGTGACCAAGTATCGCAGAATGCGACTACAACTTATGTTCCTAAGGTGCAACAACCGGAAGAGGATTTTATGTTCAATGACCGGGATTTGAATTATTATTGGCAGGAGTATGCCGGCCAGTTGCCGAAAGAACAGGATGCTCTTGCAAAACGTATGCAGATGCTCCGTCCGGCGTTGCTTAACAACTCAACTACTTTTGAAGTGGTGGTTGATAATGAGTTTGCTGCAAAGGATTTTACAGCTTTGATTCCCGAATTGCAGGATTATCTTCGCGGCAGACTGAAGAACAGTAAAGTGATGATGACAGTGCGGGTAAGTGAGGCAACAGAAACAGTACGTCCTGTGGGACGTGTCGAGAAATTCCAGATGATGGCTCAAAAGAATCAGGCATTGATGCAACTGAAAGATGAGTTCGGGCTGGAATTATATTAATGTACTTACTTCTATCAGATTACCATCCGGATCTCTGAAATAAATACTCCGGATGGCACCCTGCGCACCTTGACGCTGGACTATACCGACTTCTATTTCTATTCCTTTGGATTCTACTTCGACTTTTATTTCCTCTATGTTTCCTCCTGTAAGTAAACAGATGTCCGCACTTCCGAAAGCAGGATGCTTGGCAGCAGGAAGGAACTGTGCTTTTCCTACGTGAAGTTTGATTTTCTGATTACCGAACTTGACGGCAAGGCGTTAGTTGCTTGTATCGGCTTCCATTCCCAGGACTTCTGTGTAGAAATGTAGGCTTTTATCTATATCGGACACCGGTATGACGATATGGTCGATATTCTTGATTTTCATATCAATGTAGGCGTTGATTCATGCGGTCTTCATATCCGTCTGAAGGTTTTCTTCCCGGCATGACAATCCACAAGATAATATATATAATCACTCCGGCGAAAGCAGTGAAGAATGTAGCCAATATATATACTATTCTCAATAAAGTAGCATCCCATCCGAAATATTCGGCTATTCCGGCACATACACCTGCAATCATTCGATTGGAAGAGCGGGTTAATTTCTTTTCATTTTCCATGATATACTATGTTCTTTTAATGCAAATGCTACACAAATATAGAGAATATATTTGGTTTATGGGTTAAACGGAAAGATTTATGTATTATTTGTTAGCATTTTAACTTACTTAATTTGGGGTCAACAATAGACCAACAACAAGGAATATTAGGTAGGATTTAGCATGATTTGCTCTCTAAGATGCCTATTTCCTGAAAGCAGAAAACCCTCATAAGTATTTAACTTACAAGGGTTTTTGTTGGGTGGAAGACCGGACTCGAACCGGCGACATTCAGAACCACAATCTGACGCTCTAACCAACTGAACTACATCCACCATGTTTGCGTTTCTCTAACGCGGTGCAAAGATAGATATTATCTTCTAATTTCCAAAAGATTCTGCTATTTTTTTTCGAAAAAAGTATATTCTTTTATTCCCCGATTGTGCTTGCTGAAAAGGGTTCGCGCATCATTTACAAAGATTTTCAGAGAGTTACGTGCTTGTAAAGGAATTGAATCAATCGGCAAATTGACTGGGAGCAATTGATGATTTTTTTTTCCTGATTGAATGGGACGGGCTGTCCATACTAAACTATAATCACAATTATTGAGGCGGACAGTGCTGTCTTTTACTAATTCCATTCTTACCATCAGTCCTCCGTCAGTGCGGCGGGCGGACATATTGGAAATATAATTTCCCAGCGAATAGACTACGAGATGTTTATCATTCGTCAGGCTGTCTGTGCGAACTTCGATGGGCTGAACTACGTGAGGATGGGAGCCGATGATATGGTTTACTCCTTTTTCAATCAGCCAGTTGGCGAGGAATTTTTGCTCTTTGTCCGGGAGTGACTGGTATTCGATTCCCCAATGCATACAAGCTATGATAGCATCCGGCTTCATTGCTTTACTCTCTTCAATATCTTTGGCGATGATGGCTGTATCGATATAGTTCACGATATTAGGAGGGGTAACGGGGATGCCGTTTGTTCCATACGTGTAGTTGAGCAGGGCGATGCGGAATCCGTTCTTTTCTAATAAAAGAGGATATTTCTTTTCGCGTTCATCAGCGTTGATATACGTGCCTGCGTGTGGAACCTTTAAAGAGTCTATTAATTGAATGGTTCTCTCCAGTCCGGATTTACCACGATCGAGACTGTGGTTGTTGGCAGTCACTAAAACATTGAAACCTGCATCGTGAATTGCGGTCAGAAATTCGTCCGGCGCGCTGAAAGCAGGATAACCTTTGTAAGGTTTGCCTCCTAATGTCACTTCCAGGTTGGCGATGGAGAGGTCGGCTTTCTTTATTTCTTCTTTGACATACGCAAAGCATGTGGAGTAATCATAGCCGGTTGATGTTCGTGCAGCGTTGATTTGTCCCTGATGTTGCATGAGGTCACCTACGAAAAGGAGGCGTAGGGTGTCGGTGGGGAAGATGCTGTCGGAAAGGCTGTCCGACAGGGTGTCAATGATAGAATCTCTCTTTGCCTGCGACCGGGAGGTGCAGGACAAAGAGAGAAGCAAAATCATCAGAAACAGGGTATGTCTCATTGATAAATAGCTTTCTTACCAGCTAAGAGTGTATTTTTCATTAACGATACAATCGTCATTGGTCCAACACCGCCCGGTACGGGAGTGATGAATGAGCATTTCGGTGCAACTTCGTCAAACTTCACGTCGCCGGTCAGTTTAAAACCTGATTTCTTGGTTGCATCCGGCACACGGGTAGTACCTACGTCAATAACTACCGCGCCTTCTTTCACCATTTCGGCTTTTACAAAGTTCGGTTGTCCCAAAGCAGCGATAATAATATCAGCTTCCTGACATTCTTTTACCAGGTCTCTGCTACGGCTGTGGCATACGGTTACTGTGGCATCGCCCGGATAGGCTTTCTGCATCATCAGGGCAGCCATCGGTTTGCCGACAATATTGCTGCGTCCGAGTACGACGCACTTTTTTCCGGAAGTTTCTATGTTATAACGTTTCAACAATTCGAGAATGCCGTTGGGAGTAGCGGATACATAACACGGAAGCCCGATGGACATACGGCCTACGTTGATCGGATGGAAACCGTCTACGTCTTTACGGTAATCAATTGTTTCGATTACTTTCTGTTCGGAGATATGCTTGGGTAAGGGAAGTTGTACGATAAAGCCGTCCACGTCGTTGTCTTCGTTTAGTTCACGTACTTTGGCAAGCAGTTCTTCTTCGGTCACGTCACTTTCATAACGGATGAGGGAAGACTTGAATCCACATACTTCACAGGCTTTTACTTTGGCAGCTACATAAGTCTCGCTACCACCATCGTGTCCTACAAGAATAGCGGCCAGGTGCGGGCGTTTTTCGCCATGAGCCACCATTTCGGCTACTTCGGCTGCAATCTCTTGTTTTACTTGTTCGGAAATTGCTTTTCCGTCTATCAGAGTCATATTTTCAGAGTATTTATTGGTGATGGACAAAAGTAAAATAAATAACTGAACTCTCCAAAGGGATTGGAATTTTTGTCAAGAGATGGGGGGGATAAAAAAAAGAGGGAGCCGAAACTCCCTCTTTTTACTTATCATTAGATTTGGATCTACAGAATGATTACTTTTTCATCTTAGGCATCATCTTACCCATTTTGCTGCTAGTCACCATTTTCATCATTTTGCGTGTCTGGTCGAACTGTTTCAATAGGCGATTCACTTCTTGGATAGTCGTTCCGCTACCTTTGGCGATACGCGTACGGCGTGAACCGTTCAGTATTTCCGGATTGGAACGTTCTGCCGGAGTCATGGAATAAATGATGGCTTCGATGCTCTTGAAAGCATTGTCGTCAATATCAATATCTTTGATTGCTTTTCCTACTCCCGGAATCATGGAAGCGAGGTCTTTCAGATTACCCATTTTCTTGATTTGTGCAATCTGGCTAAGGAAGTCGTTGAAGTCGAATTGGTTTTTGGCAATTTTCTTCTGTAAGCGTTTGGCTTCTTCTTCATCGTATTGTTCCTGTGCACGTTCTACCAATGAAACGATGTCACCCATACCGAGAATACGGTCGGCCATACGGGCAGGGTGGAACTGATCGATTGCTTCCAGCTTTTCACCTGTACCTACGAATTTAATCGGTTTGTTCACTACCGAACGGATAGAAAGAGCCGCACCACCGCGGGTATCACCATCGAGTTTGGTCAGTACCACACCGTTGAAGTCCAGACGTTCATTGAATTCTTTAGCTGTGTTTACAGCGTCCTGACCGGTCATGGAGTCTACCACGAACAGAATTTCGTCCGGGTTGATTGCTTTTTTGATAGCGGCGATCTCGTTCATCATCTGCTCGTCTACTGCCAGACGTCCGGCTGTATCGACGATAACGAGGTCGTATCCTTTGGCTTTGGCTTCCTGAATGGCGTGTTGTGCGATTTCTACCGGATTCTTGCTGTCCAGTTCGCAGTACATCGGTACTTCAATCTGTTCTGCCAATACACGTAACTGTTCGATAGCTGCCGGACGGTAAACGTCACAAGCCACCAATAATGGCTTACGGTTCTTCTTGGTTTTCAGCATTCGTGCCAGTTTACCGGAGAAGGTGGTCTTACCCGAACCCTGCAAACCTGACATCAGGATAACTGCCGGACGGGCGTCGATGTTGATCTCGGCTGTCTCTCCACCCATCAATTGTGTAAGTTCATCATGCACGATTTTCACCATCAATTGGCTTGGCTTCACAGCCGTAAGAACGTTCTGGCCAAGCGCTTTTTCTTTCACTGTATCCGTGAAATTCTTTGCCACCTTGTAGTTTACGTCGGCGTCGAGAAGTGCTTTACGTACGTCTTTCAGCGTCTCCGCCACGTTGATTTCGGTGATTTTGCCTTCACCTTTCAGAATCTTGAATGACCGTTCTAGTCTTTCACTTAAATTATCGAACATAGTTATTTAATTACGAATTACTAATTACAATTTACTTGGCCGAAAGAGGGACTTTTCCGTCTACTCTTTATTTGAGCTTGCAAATGTACAAAAATCTCTTGTATTTATATCTTTTTATTCTGCCATTTTGCTTTTTTGAGATAAATATAACTTGTTATCAACAGCAAGCTATAATACACAATCTCAATCGTAAAGCAAATTTCGATCGGTGCTTTCAGCCACATTCCGATGAAAATGATGTATGATCCGTAGATGATAATTGTAATCGTTTCGAGCAACAGGGCTGCCTGTGTATTTCCTGTTCCGGAGATACCGTTAAACACCACGTTGGCTACGGATGCGATAAGCATGGCGCAACAAATTACATATACCGAGGGTACGGATTCCGTAATGAGCGCAGCTTCACTAGTGTAAATGGAGAGCAGGAATTGCGGAAACAGTGCCGATACCGCTACTAACCCCAGCATGATGAAAAAGGAGAAACGCGCAATTTTATTAATGAGCGGCATCACGTGCTGGATGCCTCCTGCACCAATAGCATTGCTGACAAGACTGTTGGTAGTCGTAGCCAGTGCGTTGACCGGAATCAGCAATACGACATAAATACTCCGGACGATATTGGCAATCGCCAGTTCCCGTTGTCCCAACCGTTCTACGGCTACGAAGAAAACGAACCAGGTAGCCATCGACAGGAAATATTGCAGCATGGTGAAGCAGGAGATACTAAGAATCCGCATCAGCAATGCTGGGTCGAATGTGCGCAGGCGGTTCATACCGTATTTCTTTAAATCGACCGTGGCATACGTATAGATGACGAAAAAGAGAATGGAGGAGGCTTCTGCCAATACGGAAGCAATAGCAGCCCCTTTGATACCCATTTCCGGCAAACCGAACTTTCCGAAAATTAATGCATAGTCCAGTACGACATTAGTTAATGCCATGACAATAGCATTGATGGTTAGCACTTTAGTGCGTGTAATGCCGATGTACAATGCCCGGAACATGACATTGATAAAAGAGAAAAAGAATCCGTAAATACGCCAGTTCAGAAACTCCATTGTTCCTTCGTAGATGGATTCTGAAGAAACTAGCAAACGCATGATGTTTCCACCGAATGCTTTGGTGAATCCGAATAGCAGCAGGGCCATGACGAACAGGAACATGATTCCTTGAATCATGACGGGACCGACATCCGAATAGCGTCCTTCGCCATTGCGTCGTGCGATGACTATCTGCGAACCGGTACTGAATCCGAATGCGATGGTGAATACGCATATATAGAATAACCCGCCCATAGCTGATGCTCCAAGGGCTACTTCACTCACGTGTCCGAGGAATGCTGTGTCGGTGACATTGATGACATTTTGTGCCAGCAAGCTTAGTAGTATCGGATAACTGACACTCCAAATCTGTTTGTTGGTGTACATAATTAAGTGTTTAAGTTTACACTTTGCAAAGATAGTGCTTTATTTCGATTCGGAAACGATGGGGTAGATGAAAACAATTTCCGGACCTTCGGGAGTTTTATCGTTGACGAGATAGTTTCCTCCGAAATGTTTTAGTAACAACAGGTTGATATCATGCCGGATGATGGTTTCCTGTGATACGAATGCATGGTCTGCCAAAGGTGAATTAGTGATCCGGAAACAAAGCATGTCTTCATTCTGGCTTAATGTGAACCGGATGATTCGTGCTTGCCGGTGTTCTTGTGGGTACACCAGTACGCTAATCAAGGCCTGTGTCAGTCGCATTATATCGGTATGAATTTGGGCGTCCGTTTCGCTGGAAAATTCAATCTGGATACCTGTTTCTTCGTTCCTCATCTGCGCCATGCTGCATGCTTCCTTGCATAGGGTAGTGGCATCATAGTCTTGCAACTGGAACTTCATCATCTGAGCTTCCAAACGGGATAAGTCGAGAACGTCATTGACAAGTCTCATTAACTTCTCCGAACTTTTGTGGATGATGTTTGAGTATTCTTGCCTTATTTCCTTGTCTATATTGGGTTCGCTGGCTATGAGTTGTGAGAAACCGACCACATTGTTGAGTGGGGTACGGATGTTATAGCTCATGTTGGACAGGAAGCGATTTTTTATTTCATTGGTCTTCCGCACGTTTTCTGTTGTTTTCCGGATTTCGTTTTCCGCGTATTTGAGTGCCTTCCGTACCATAAAGAGTCGTGCCATAAAGATAAAAAGCAGAATCAGGATAACAAATATAAAGATCAGATAGGTGAGCTGGATCCGGTTGTTTTCCCTTTTTTGATCCAGTTCTGTTTTTTCGATATTGTATTTGCTTTGTATCTGTGCCATCTGATTGTTTGAGAGTACAGTGGCTGTCGAGTCTTTGATGGCAAGTGCCTGCTCATACAGGGGGATGGCTTTTCCGCTTTGCCCTGCCTGTTTCCATATTCTGGCCTTTTCGAGTAGCTGTTCGGCATAGTCGCTTGTGAAGTCTTTCTTCAACATCGTCAGTGTCGTGTCGATATAATCCGATGCCTGTTGGTAGGCTCCAATTGCCTGGTAATATTTGGCAAATGTGTCGAAATAGAGTACTTTATACATGAAATAAGTATTCTCGTCCAGATATTCTTTAGATTTTACGAGATGTTCATAGGCTTGTTGCGGCTGATGGGTATTCAGGTAATAATAGCTGTAGAACAGTTCATTGAACAGGTATACATCGGCAAATCCCGCTTTTAAGGATGGGTTTGCACTGATGTGGTTATGAAGAGTGTTTTCCAGTTCCTGCAAATATTTGAGTAGTTTTTTATTATCCTTCTTTTCTTTGACAACGGATACTAACTGTGACAATACCGAGATACGGACCACCGGATTTTCTGTCGGAGTGAGTAGCTGGTAGGCAGCCTCCAGTGCTTCTATTCCTTTATCCCAGCGCTGGCTGCCGATATATGCATTACTCAAGCATTGATAGGCAGCCATACTACCCCGGTTACTATTCATTTGGGAGGCTTGCTGTTGCATCTTTTGAGATTCGTTGATAGCAAGTTCGTATTGTTCGTTGAATGTGTACAGGTCTATCTGGAAACGTTTGGCATCAAAGAAGTAATTCCATAAATCTGATTTCCGGGCATGAGGCTCCATTATGGTGAGCCATTTGGCTACACTGTCTTGATTATTACGATTGTAATAGTATAAAATATGGTAGTAAGCAGCCAGACCGGCATATTTGTCATTTCCCAGTTGCAATGCTTCTTTCATTAATGCATCCGAATATTGGATACATTGCTGGTTGTTTTGTTCTATTCTGATGATTTGATTGAGAACATTCAGCCGTGTCGTATCGTACGGTAATGTTTCCAACACCTTTATCAGGCTGTCGGATTCCAAAACAATCTTGGTGCTGGCTTTTCCGGTGAGGGTGCAGCATAATAGAAGGATCAGGAGCAGGACTTGTTTCATTCGGCTTCCTCCTTTCCTTGTTGCTCATGGTAAATGGGGTGTGTGAACAGGAAACGGGCTCCTTCCTCATAATTGGAGTCAATCCATATTTTGCCGCCCAGCTGCTCGATAATGAGTTGGCAGATAGACAGACCGAGTCCTGTCCCTTGAGCATTTTCATTCAGTTTCTCAAAACGGTTGAATATTTTATTCTGATTCTCCGGAGAGATACCGCAACCGGTGTCGGTCACGGAAAACAGTGCTATGTCTTCTGTCTGTTTTTCCAGTTCCATGGTGATGGAACCTTGCGGAGTAAATTTGGTTGCATTGATGAGAAGGTTGATTAATAATTGTTGTAACCTTGCATTGTCTGTCGTCAATTCTAATGAATGGAGAGAGGTCGAAAAACGGACGTTAGCATTCGTTTGTTTTATTTTCTCAACCATGTCGATAACGTTTCTGCATATTGCCACTGCATCACATCGCTCATATTTGAATTTCATCTTGCCTACTTCGAGACTGGACAAGTCGATTACGTCGTTAATCAGCTTGAGTAACAGTTCTGAATTTTGCTGAATAATATCGCTACACTGTTTCCGGGTCTCGTTGTCGATGGATTCTTCCGTCAGGATGGAGGAGAAGCCGGACAACGCATTGAGCGGCGTGCGAATTTCATGGCTCATGTTGGAAAGGAAAAGGCTCTTTGTTCGGATGGAATTTTCTTCTTGCTTTTTCACTTTTTCCAGTTCCTGCTGTGATTGGCGCAGTTTTTTATTTCCTCGTCTGACCAAAAGGATGAAAAATACAATCAGTATGACTATGAATAGGATGGTGAACCAGCTCCAGTAGAGGATTGTCTTCTGTCTGTTTAAGTTGTCCAGTTCATTTTTATCTATTTGGTAGAGGGTGTGCAATTCATTGATTTGGCGAATATAATTCATTGCGTCCAAAGAGTCTTTGTACGTATTGAATATTTCATAAGCTTCACATGCTTCCTTGCTGTTTCCCATTAGTGTAAGTATGTGTGCACGATCTTTCAGTACTTGCAGGGATCTGTATGAGTTGACTGCTTTGGTATGCGAAAGTAATTCGTCAAGTGTGGTTAGTGCCTGCGTGTATTCTTTGGATTCAGTGTAGTAGCGTGAATACAGGTATTTAATCATTAAATGAAAATATGGGTACTGGTGTTGCCGGCTGATTTGTTCGGTTTGTCGTATATAGTTTAATGCTTCCGGAAGATGATGCATCTGGATGCGATAGAATGCCTGACAATAAACAAGGTGGAAATCGTCTTGGGGATTCGTATCCTTGTTGATAACAGATTCGAGTTCCCGGATATTGTCTTCTATATCTGTCATTTGGTGATAGTTGAGCTTCGTCAGGATAAATTGGGACAAGATCGTTTTGATATATTGGTTGGCATGAGGGAGTTTCTGAATGATTTCTAATGCTTCCTTATACGATTTGATGGCAACTTGTGGTGTTGACGAACTTAAATAGGTATTTCCAATGGCGTGTAATGCGAGTGCTGTTCCCAAAGGATAGTCCATTTCTCTGGCTTTCTGGTACATCTGATTGGCCTGGTTGATGGCGAGACTGATGTTGCCTTCTGTGATTAAGGCTTGAACGGTCAGCAGATTTATCTGGAATAGGAGTGGGTATTGTTGTTCCTTTTGTAATTCCGGTTCTAAAAGTTTTTCCCAGGCAATGATGCTGTCGACAGGGGCGTCCGGACTAAATGGATGATTGTATTCAAGTAAAGGTTGTAATAAAGAAAGACGATCTGAATTTGTACGTGCAGCATATAAGGTGACCGATATTAATGCGGTTACGACTATTGCAATTATATGACGTCTGTGTTTTTTCACCTGATATAAGAATTGCTTGCTTGTAAGTTTATCTGCAAAAGAACTAAAAAGAGTGAAGATTACAAAGAAATCTTCACTCTTTTTTATAATTTATTTTCTTTTGAGTATCTCTCGTACCCCAGGGCCCTCGTGGTTGGGGTAGCCGGGAGTATGGTTTCTGCATCGTGGATCGGCATCTACTTTCAAACTCCGGTAATCGTCTTTGGTGCGGGCGATGTAATCATCAAGCATGGCACGGTGTTCGGCGAGGACTTTACTGTATTTAGGGTCTTTGGCGAGATTCTTGCGTTCTCCCGGATCCTTTTTCATATCATATAGCTCTTCTCCGTTACCTTCCAGATAGTGAGTGTACTTGTATCTCGGTCCGCGTACCATACGTCCGGGAGTAACGACATATTCATATTCGCTATGCCATTCGGAAACGACATAAGGGTGAGTTTTTTTCTGTTTCTCTCCTTTTAATATAGGTGCAAGGCTGATTCCCGGTTTTTCGGCCGGAACAGGAATTCCTGCCAAATCACAAAGGGTAGGCAGAAGATCCAGTGTAGGCTGTGTCAATACTTGGTCTATGGGCTTTTTCTGTTGTTTGATGCCGGGACCTGCAAAGATAAACGGTACGTTGGTCATTTCATCGTAGAAGCTGATGTGTTTGGTCACCATGCGGTGTGAAGCCATCCCATCACCATGGTCAGCCATGATAATAACGATTGTGTTTTTTCCGGCAGGAGTGGAGTAAAGTGCTTTCAATACGCTGTCTACTTGCTTGGAAACCATCTTGGTATAGTGTTGGAAAGCAGCAATGTAATGACGGTAATTCTCTTCATTCCAATGAGAGGCCTGGGTCATGCGGCGATGACTGCAGCAGATGTATTGTACAGGTTTAGGGATATTGCTCCAGTCTTCTACATTGAAATTGGCTGGTAGTTCCGGAAGGGTTCCGCTAATGGGGCGGTCGGTATGTACTCCTTCGTTCGCTCCTACAAATCCACAGATATTGTGAGGGTTCTGAAAATCTGCGATACAGATGAATGGTTCTTCCGGCGGATTACTTAGATAAGCAACAGCGTCTTCGCATGTTCCTACATCCAGGAAGCTGTCGTTATTGACCGGGAATTCCGGATCAGTGAATGGCTTGGCTACTGGTTCTTTATGCTTGAATCCTCTAAGTGAACCCATGTCATGCGTTTTTCCGAAGTGTACGGCTTCGTAACCGTTTTCAGAAAAAAGACTTCCTAATGTCGGTACATTTTCGGGAATACGTGGGTTGATAGGTTCGCTGGAGTTGGAACGTACATTGGTTTGATGAGGCATCATGCCACTCCATAAAGCAGCGCGTGAGGGTTGGCTGAGAGGGCAGCCTACATAAGCATTGGAGAAGATAACTCCTCGTGAAGCGACTTCGTCAATAGGGAGGGTGCAGCCTTGTGTTTGTCCGTAAGCTCCCACAACGCGTTGTGTCAGATGGTCGCACTGGATAATCAGGAAATTGGGCTTTTCTTGGGCCTGCGCTGTCACGCTGCACAGGGCTAATCCCATGAATGGATAAATAGTTTTCATTACTGGTTAGAATTAAGTAATATTTGATTTGGAAGCAAAAGTAGGAAAAAAGGAAACGTAAAAAAGGGCGAGGTAGTAGTTTTGGACGCAAATGAAAGTATTTTGTACAAAAATGAAAGGTGTGGCAAGCGGTTAGGGGTAACTATCGGTGATGGGAGTTGAATGATAAGTGATAAACGGCAGGTGATAAGTCATAAAATGGGTTACCGAAAAAGAAAACGGTGAATAAACTGCACTTGTTATGGCGCAGTTTGTTCACCGTTCATTTATAAGTTTGCTGTTGATTAGCTGTTCATGCTCATCAGGAATTCGTCGTTGTCTCTGGTTTTTTCCAGACGGTCTTTAACAAAGTCCATTGCTTCGATCGGATTCATGTCGGCAAGATATTTGCGTAATATCCACATGCGGTCAAGGGTTGTTTTATCAAGCAACAGGTCGTCGCGACGAGTGCTGGATGCGGTAATGTTGACTGCCGGGAAGATGCGTTTGTTGGACAGGTTGCGGTCGAGCTGCAACTCCATGTTACCTGTACCCTTGAATTCTTCGAAGATAACTTCGTCCATTTTAGAACCGGTATCGATCAATGCGGTAGCAATAATAGTCAGTGAACCACCGTTTTCAATATTACGGGCAGCACCGAAGAAGCGTTTAGGTTTATGAAGTGCATTTGCATCCACACCACCGGAAAGAACTTTACCGGATGCAGGAGATACTGTATTGTATGCACGAGCCAGACGAGTAATAGAATCAAGGAAGATAACTACGTCGTGACCACATTCTACCAGACGTTTTGCCTTTTCCAATACGATACCTGCAATTTTTACGTGGCGTTCTGCCGGTTCGTCGAAAGTAGAAGCAATTACTTCTGCATTAACGCTGCGCGCCATGTCTGTTACTTCTTCCGGGCGTTCGTCAATCAGCAGCATAATCATGTAAACTTCCGGGTGGTTGGCTGCGATAGCGTTTGCGATATCTTTCATTAAGATGGTCTTACCTGTCTTTGGCTGGGCAACGATCAATGCACGCTGGCCTTTACCGATAGGAGCGAAAAGATCGACGACACGGGCAGACATAGAGTCTGAATAACCGCCTTTGCAAAGTTTGAACTTTTCATCCGGGAAAAGAGGTGTCAGATGTTCGAAAGGAACACGGTCGCGAACGAAAGCTGCATCACGTCCGTTGATCTTCGAAACCTTTACCAATGGGAAATATTTTTCTCCTTCTTTGGGTGGACGGATAACTCCTTCTACTACATCACCGGTTTTCAGACCAAATAGTTTGATTTGAGATTGTGATACGTAAATATCATCGGGAGAAGAAAGGTAGTTATAGTCGGAAGAACGGAGGAATCCGTATCCATCCTGCATAATTTCCAGAACACCTACTCCGTTGAGAATATCGTCGAATTCATAAGGCTTTTCGCGTTCAATAACCTTACGTTCCTGCTGCTGTTGTACCGGAAGATTTTCACCCGCATTGTTCTGCTGAGCGGCACGTGGCATCGGTGAGCGTTGTTGGTTTTGGTTCTGATTCTGATTTTGGTTTTGGTTCTGATTCTGATTTTGATTTGGGTTCTGAACCTGATTCTGGTTATTGTTGTTACGCTGGAAATTATTATTGGTGTTATTGCCATTATTTCCATTGTTGTTAGCATTGTTATTACCGTTGTTATTGTCGCGTGAGCGAACAATACGCGGACGTTGCTGCTGGGACTGCTGCTGTTGAGATTGTTGTTGCTGTTGAGGATGAGATGGCTGTTCCGGTGCTGTCTGTGCTGATTCTGTTTTAGTAGCTTCGAATTTTCCGAATAATTCGGTAGGAAGCTCTATTTTTTCAGAAGGCAGATCTTCGATTGGAATAAAATCATCGTCGTCAACGCTGGATAAGATATTGCTTTCCTCGTCGATAACGGGTGCAGCCTTCTTTTGTGGTTTATCTATTACCTTTTTCTCTACAACAGGTTGGTTAGGTTCAGTAGCCGGTTTATTTGTTTCTGCAACAGGCTTATTTGCTTCTGCAGCTGGTTTGTTTTTTGCTTTCTTCTCAGCTGTTTGCTGTTGTACCGGAGCTGGCTTTTCCGTAGCACCAGTAGCTTTCTCTGCAACAACAGGTTTAGGTTCCACTACTTTGGGTGCTGCCGGTTTTGCATTTTCTACTTCTTTTTTCTCTTCTGCATCAGAGCTCTTACGAGGACGGCCTACTTTACGCTTGGGAGTAGCAGTGTTTTCCGCTTTAGCTTCTACAACAACAGTTTCTTTTTCTTTGTTTGTACTTTCTTCTTTCTTGGAAGGTTGTGGTGCAGCTTTTACAGGAGCGGTCTCTTTTGTCTTGTTAGCCTCTTCACTCTTTGTTGCGGAAACCACTTTGTCTTCTTTTTTGGTAGGAGCTACCCGTGAACGCTTTTTCTTTTGTTCTTCTTTGCGTTCTTCTTTAAGCTTGTCTGCGGCAACTTTCTTTGTGGCTCCGGCGATTGCTTGTTCATCGAGTATTTTGTAAACAAGGTCTTCTTTCTTGTATGAGTCTGTTTTTTTTATGCCTAGTTCTTTGGCAATAATTTGAAGTTCCGACAGATCTTTGTCGTTTAATTGGATAATGTTATACATATAGTATGGTAAGTTATTAATATTTCTTTTTTTGCTGAATTATGGACAGCATTACTACAGCTCATGGCTACAGATATGCGAGCATACGTTTTGTTTTTTATTCTGAATTAGGGATGTATATGTTGAATCGTAGAATGTTTCAACGGGGCAAAGATAATAATTTTTTTTGGTTTCATGAACAATCAAACACTTTTTTCAGCGTAAAAACGTATCTTTGCTGTATAAAAGAAAATAGTATGACAGTAAATGAAGCTTATTTAATTTATTTTTCGCCTATCCATACTTCTAAACAAATAGCGGAAGCGATTGTTCAAGGGGCAGGCATAAAAAATATTTTTCCTATTAATGTGACGCAGCAGATTGCGGATGAAATTGTGATTCCTACATCTTCTTTGGCTATTATTGTAGTGCCTGTGTATGGAGGACATGTCGCTCCTTTGGCAATGGAACGTTTACAGTATATCCGTGGAGTGGATACTCCTACCGTTTTGGTAGTGGTTTACGGAAATCGCGCTTATGAAAAAGCTTTAATGGAATTGGATGCTTTTGCTATTCCTCATGGATTTAAAGTAATTGCCGGGGCAACTTTTATTGGAGAACATTCATATAGTACCGACAAATACCCGATTGCAGTGGGACGTCCTGATGAATCGGATTTAGCCTTTGCTGCGGAGTTTGGGAAGAAAATCATGGAAAAAATACAGACAGCTGATAGTATGGATACCCTTTATCCGGTGGATGTACGTACTATCAAACGTCCGAGTCAACCATTCTTTCCTTTGTTCCGTTTTTTGAGGAAAGTCATCAAGTTACGTAAAAGTGGTACACCGCTTCCCCGCGTTCCTTGGGTGGAAGATGAGGATTTGTGTACCCATTGCGGGTTATGTGTGGTCCGTTGTCCGGCAGGGGCTATAACGAAAGGGGATGAGCTACATACGGATGAGGCTAAATGTATCAAATGTTGCGCTTGTGTAAAAGCTTGCGTTAGGAAAGCAAGGGTGTATGAAACTCCTTTTGCAGCTTTGTTATCAGATTGTTTCAAGAAACAGAAGTTGCCTCAGACTATTTTGTAAATCACGACGCGCTTAGTCGTTTCATCAATACGAAAGCGGTTGTCTGTTCGTTCGCCTATCAGCCATGCGATGTGTTCTCCACAGCAGAGTACCCATTGGCGTTCTTTTTGGCTGATAGAAAATTTACGGTCGGTCAGATAATCGCTTATTTTTTTCTTTCCTTTCATTCCGAAGGGCACAAAGGTGTCACCGGTCTGCCATTTCCGGCAACAGATTTCTTCATTCAGTTTGTCTGCATCGAAACAGGCTGTTTGTTTCTCTTGTGGAATCTGAAAGTCGGAAGTATATTCTTGTTCTTCTCTGATCAGTTGAAAAGGAGGAGTCGCCTTGCTTACAGATTGAACGGCTTCCAATAACAAGAATTCTCTATCTTTTATTATTCTCCATTCTTTACAGCAAAATTGCTTTCCCGGTTGACTGTGGAGCGAACTGGCGATGTCTTTTATTTGTGTAGAGTTGAAGCCTAATGGATGCAACACCTCAAAAAGGATGGCTTCGGGGGCTGGCTCTTTTAGCAGAGAACTGATCCGTATACCTTCTGC
>ENA-UEPI01000880-UEPI01000880.1-human-gut-metagenome-genome-assembly--contig:-NODE-880-length-17864-cov-229.640074_pt1 | contig 17864 bp, 10 predicted proteins | sample MGYA00242899_ERZ507914 | MGnify/ENA primary metagenome ERZ507914 (study PRJEB26167, sample SAMN06115442) | human gut metagenome | host: Homo sapiens | place: China:Chongqing | collected 2015-07-28...
CTGTCGGCACGAGGAATCCGTAGTCGGTGAACGAGCGTGTCGGACTAAAGTTGAACACGAAGATGAGATCGCCACGCATGTAAGCGAGAATCTGATCGCCATCGTTGTGCCATATTTCCTGCACAGGAGTCTTCTGGAAGTTCTTCTCAAGCTTCAGTGTCTGCAGCATATCGTGATCGAAGTCACCGAGGAACTTGTAATCGAGGTCAGGATTATCCACGAGGTTCCACTGGCGGCGTGCATACTTATGGCTCCAACCATTGCCTTCGCGTGGAAAATCTATCCACTCTGGGTGTCCAAACTCGTTGCCCATGAAGTTGAGGTAGCCACCATTGATAGTAGAAGCCGTAACGAGGCGAATCATCTTATGCAGTGCGATGCCGCGATGTACGCGGTCGTTTTCGTCGCCACGACGGAAGTGCCAGTACATATCAGCGTCGATAAGTCGGAAGATTATAGTCTTATCACCAACGAGTGCCTGATCGTGACTCTCGCAGTAGCTGATAGTTTTCTCGTCCGAGCGACGATTTGTTGTCTCCCAGAAGATAGAACTTGGCTTCCATGCCTCGTCGGGAAGTTCCTTGATGGTCTTTATCCAGAAGTCAGGTATATTCATCGCCATTCGATAATCGAAGCCGTAGCCACCGTCCTTAAACTTGGCTGCAAGACCCGGCATACCACTCACCTCCTCAGCGATAGTGATAGCCTGTGGGTTCACCTCGTGGATAAGCAGGTTGGCAAGAGTGAGATAGCAGATGGCGTTATCGTCCTGATGTCCGTTAAAGTAGTCGCCGTAGTTGCAGAACGCCTCGCCTAAACCATGACTGTAATAGAGCATTGAAGTCACGCCATCAAAGCGGAAACCGTCGAAGTGGAACTCCTCCATCCAGTACTTGCAGTTAGAAAGCAAGAAATGCATCACCTCGTCCTTGCCATAATCGAAGCAGAGCGAGTCCCAAGCCGGATGCTCATGGCGCTCGCCAGGATAGAAGTACTGGTTAGGGTCGCCTGCTAAGTTGCCTAAGCCTTCTGTTTCGTTCTTCACAGCGTGCGAATGAACGATATCCATGATTACGGTGATGCCGTCCTTATGTGCTTGGTCGATGAGTGCCTTTAGTTCCTCGGGGGTTCCGAAGCGCGAAGAAGCGGCGAAGAACGAACTTACGTGATAGCCGAACGATCCGTAGTAAGGATGTTCCTGAATAGCCATTATCTGTATGCAGTTGTAGCCGTCTGCCTTAACTCGTGGCAGCACGTTCTCGCGGAACTCGTTATATGTGCCAACCTTCTCAGCATCCTGCGACATACCTATATGACACTCGTAGATGAGCAGTGGCGACTTGTTCGGTTTGAATGTCTTCTTCTTCCATTCGTATGGCTCTGGGTTCCACACCTGCGCCGAGAATATCTTTGTCTCCTCATCCTGCACCACACGTGTTGCCCATGCAGGGATGCGTTCGCCCATGCCACCATTCCAGTAAACGTGCATCTTGAAAAGGTCACCGTGTTTCATTGCCTTTGTTGGCAGTTTAAGTTCCCAGTTACCTGCCTCATCAATGCGTTTAGCCTTATATTTATCGTTTTCCTCCCAATTGTTGAAGTCGCCCACGAGATAGATAGCTGTAGCGTTTGGTGCCCACTCACGGAAGACCCAACCGCGTGTTGTCTTATGCAAGCCGTAATATTTATGTCCGTTGGCAAAATCTGTCAACTTCGTTTTTCCATTGTTGGTCAATACATTCAATTTCCACAAGGCATGGTCATGTCTGCCACGTATAGCATCCTCATAAGGCTGTAGATAGGCATCATTCTTCACAAGTCCTATGTGTTTTACAGCCGGTTTTTTAGCCACCTTTGTGCTTTTTGTTTTTGTTGCCATAGTTGAGTGATTTATTGTATTTTAAGATAATCCGTATATTTGTTATAATCAGCGATATGCGCCATTACTTGTCGACGTATCGTCGTCCATGTTCATAGTGTCCGCGTGCTGTCACCTTTCCGTTGCGATCTTTCTCTACGAAATTGCCGTCTCGGTTATCGTTAGCGTAGGTTCCTTCAAACCTTATGCCGTCTTTTGTCTCCTCAATGGCAGCTCCGTTACGTTTACCATTGCGATATATGCCCTTAAACTTGGCTCCATTGGCGTAGTGTATTATCACCTGTCCGTCCATCATTCCGTTTTTGAATGTTCCTTCGTACACATCGCCATTGCGCTTTGTCAGCTTGCCATGTCCATTCTGATTGTTCTTCTTCCACTGACCTACATAGATGTCACCATTCTTCCATGCGAATGTTCCCTGACCATCCTTGTCACCTTCGAGGAAGTGTCCTGTGTACTTGTCTCCATTCTTGTAGCGGAATATGCCCATACCGGTGCGTTCGCCCTGGACATAGTCGCCTTCGTACACGTCACCGTTCTGAAAGCGGTAGATACCTTTACCGTTCTGTATGTCATTAAGCCATTCGCCCGTGTACACATCTCCATCAGCGTATTTGTTTACGCCTTTTCCTGAACGTTGGTTGTTGAGCCACATACCATCGTATGTTGTGCCGTCGCCCCAAGCAAAGAATCCCTTACCCGACTTCTGGTCGTCTTTCCAGTTGCCTTCGTAATAGGCACCACCAGCAAAGGTGTACTTGCCCTTGCCTTGACGCTTGTCCTGCTGCCAATAGCCATCGTACTTATCACCATTGTAGTAGTACATTACACCATGACCTTGCTGATAGTCGCGATACCACATACCGACATACTTGTTGTTATTTATAAACCAAAATGTACCGTATCCGTGCTGCTGATCCTGAAACCATTCGCCGTCGTATTTCTCACCATCAGAAAAGGTGTAAATGCCTTCACCCTGACGCTTACCTTTCACGTACTCGCCTTCGTAGGTATCGCCGTTCTCGAACAGAGCAGAGCCTTTTCCGTGGGGTTTTCCTGCTTGCAACTGTCCTTTATACTGTGCGCCATCATGCGTGACACATGAGCCAAGCGTAATCTTTTGGGCGTTCGCAGCAAACGACAACGAACAAGCAAGAATAGATGCAAATATATATTTCTTCACTTTTATGCTTATAATATTAGTAATTAACGCCAAAATTATCAAATAAATATGAGAATACAAAATGAATTAAGACTTTTTCACCCGAGTTTGTAAAAAAGGAGGGTGTGCATTCAATGTTTGCGTAGAAACATTGAATGCACACCCTCCAGATAGTTTAATTTCTCAACTGAGTAACCTCTGACTATTTAGAAGCCGTAGTTGAAGCCGAGCGAAATAAATTCCTTCATCTGCATATAGCCATGCTTGCCACGCTTTGCTCCGTCGTCGAAGCGCGGATAGATAAATATGTTGCTCGATATGTATTTGTTAAAGATGAACGTTACGGTGTTCTCCCACTCCACCAGCACACGCTTATATGAGGTGTATCCGTATAGACGTGTCTTCCACGAAATGTTATTAGCAATATTCCAAGCCAAGTCAAGCGTCACCTCCGAACCGAAGTCGTACTTCGTATGCTTGCCTTCATCCACACCGAAGCGCGATGCCATCTTGCTGTCCTTGATATATGTAAGGTTATAAGCAATTGGAGCCAAGTGAATAGAACCTGTCAGTTTACCTTTCAGCGCGTCTACGCTGTAGTCCATACCAAGAGAGGGATTAATGTAGAGCGGTGAGAGGAAGTTGGAGTAAACAGTGTGGTCGTTGCTCTTCAAACCACGCATAAACTGTGTGCTTGCAATAAGCTGGAAGGTGTAATACCAACGCTTCGTTGCCTGCAAGCCCACCTTGCCGGTGTAGCGAATGAGGTCTTCCGAAGCACGCACAGTGTGCAGTGTATCGCCCTTCGAGTTCTGCAGACCGAGGCGCAACTCCAGCTTGTTCTCCCAACGGAAACGCTGTTTGTTGTTGTAGTTAGCTTGTAGCGTGACAGTTCCGAGCATAGAATAGTTGCTTTCGCCGCCCTTGTACCAGTTATCCGAAACGTAGTTCTGGAACAACTGCAACGAGTAGTTACCACTTAGCTTCCAAAAGTTCGGCTTTGCCACGAAGATATCCACAGGTGCTTCTATGTCGGCATCATCAGCCTTAGCCACCACCTTATGGGCGAGTTCCGTCTCTGGAGTAACGCTCTCAGGATACGGGTTTACCACCGGGCCTACGAGATCAAGTTGCCTCTGTGTGTTGCGCACCAAGTCGGGACGATTAAGGTATATATTAGCGAGCGTACGATCCTGTTCGTCGCTATTCTTCTCCAATGCAAACATATTCTCTGACACTCCATGATAGAATGTGAGCGGTGCGAACAGACGGTAATACTTGCCATCATTAGTGTTTGCCTCCACCACAGCCGAATCAATATTCGCCTTAGTCACCTTGAGCGAATCCATATACTGCTTCACCAATGCGGGGAGGGTATCCGTATTATGAACTCTTGTACTGCGCAAACGCGACTGAGCATCCATTGGCAGTGCGAAAACCGTAGACACTGCGAGCAAGAACAATTTCAATTTCATGTATCGGTTTGTTGTTAATATTACGATATTTATAAAGATGGTGCAAAGGTAAGAATAATAATTTAAAAACTTTGTGCATTTCGCTTTTTTATACTAACTTTGCATCTTGTATTGTTGGATAATTTAGAATTTAATTCTTAACAAATAATATCACCGTGGCTGAAACAAAGTACATATTTGTGACTGGCGGCGTTGTGTCTTCGCTTGGTAAAGGCATCATTTCGGCGTCAATCGGTAAACTCTTGCAGGCAAGAGGTTACAACATCACTATCCAAAAATTTGACCCTTACATTAACATCGACCCTGGAACACTCAACCCCTACGAGCACGGAGAATGCTACGTCACCGTTGACGGCATGGAAACCGACCTCGACCTCGGTCACTACGAACGCTTTACAGGCATACAGACCACTAAAGCCAACTCGCTGACCACAGGACGCATCTACAAGGCAGTTATAGACAAGGAGCGTCGTGGAGACTATCTGGGCAAGACAATCCAGGTTGTGCCGCACATCACCGACGAGATCAAGCGCAACGTGAAGCTGCTCGGACAGAAGTATCACTACGACTTCGTGATAACCGAGATCGGCGGCACTATCGGCGACATTGAGAGTGCACCATTCATGGAGGCAATCAGACAGATGAAATGGGAGATGGGCAAGAACGCCATCAACGTTCATCTTACATACGTGCCCTACCTGAAGGCTGCCGGCGAGTTGAAGACAAAGCCGACACAACACTCCGTGAAGGAACTGCAGAGCGTGGGCATACAGCCCGACATCCTCATCCTGCGCACCGAGAAGCACCTAGAAGAGGGTATTCTGAAGAAGGTGGCAAGCTTCTGCAACGTCGACCTCGACTGCGTGATACAGAGCGAAGACCTGCCAAGCATCTATGAGGTGCCTGTAAACATGCAGAACCAGGGCTTCGACACAGCCATACTACGCAAGATGGACGTACCCGTCGGCGAGACTCCGTCGCTGGGTCCGTGGCGATCGTTCCTCGAGCGTCGCAAGAACGCCACGCAGACCGTCAACATCGGCCTTGTGGGCAAGTACGACCTGCAGGACGCATACAAATCGATACGCGAGAGTCTCTCTCACGCCGGCACCTACAACGACCATAAGGTGAACATCTCGTTCGTCAACTCAGAGTTCCTCACCGAGGAGAACGTAGCCGAAAAGCTCGCCGGTCTCGACGGCGTGATGATATGCCCGGGCTTCGGACAGCGTGGCATCGAGGGAAAAATTGTGGCAGCTCATTACACTCGCACGCACAACATACCCACATTCGGTATTTGCCTCGGTATGCAGATGATGGTTATCGAATTCGCACGCAACGTGCTCGGTTATGCCGATGCCAACAGTCGCGAGATGGATGAGAAGACTCCACACAATGTCATCGACATCATGGAGGAACAGAAGAACATCACGAACATGGGTGGCACAATGCGTCTCGGTGCATACGAGTGCGTGCTGCGTCAGAACTCGCGTGTGTTCAGTATATATAAAAAGGAGCACATACAGGAGCGCCACCGCCACCGCTACGAGTTCAACAACGACTTTCAAAAGGAGTTCGAACGCAACGGAATGCAGTGCGTGGGACGCAACCCTGAGAGCAACCTCGTGGAGATCGTCGAGATTCCGGGCCTCAAGTGGTACATCGGAACGCAGTTCCACCCCGAGTACCAGAGTACAGTACTCCATCCGCACCCACTCTTTGTCGACTTCGTGAAGACTGCCATAGAGAACAAGGCTGCGGCAGAGAAGAAATAATATTAATCAAATAACAATTTTAAAAGTGAACAAAAACAACATCATCGGTGCCGTGCTTATGGCTGCGGTCTTCATCGGATACAGTATCTACAGCCAGCCCTCTGCTGAGGAGGAAGCGGCTACAGCACGTCAGGATTCGATAGAGAACGTGGCTCGCAAGAACGCCGAAAATGCTGCAAAACTGGCAGCTCAACAGAAGATTGCCCAAGCCCAAGCGGCTGCTGAGGCTGACACAACTGCGCTTTTCCATTCTGCTCTCAAAGGCAAAGCCACAAACGTGGTACTGAAGAACAACAGTGTAGAGCTTACTCTTAACACCAAGGGTGGCGTAGTGTCAAAGGCGGTTATCAAGAACTTCACCGACTACAATGGTAACAGTAACGTGACGCTCTTCGACAGCTCTTCGCAGAGCCTCAACTTCGCACTGGCTGCCAAGGAGGTAAACATCAACACTGCCGACCTCTACTTCACACCGTCTAACCAGACCGATTCTACTGTCACGATGACCGCTACAGCCGGCGACGGCAAGGAGCTCGTCATCAACTATGTGCTCGGCAGCGACTATATGCTGCACGCCAAGCTACAGACCGTAGGCATGGCTAACGATTTCGCACCGTCTGCAAGCCAGATGGACGTACAGTGGAAGGAGATGTGCCGTCAGCAGGAACGCGGCTTCACATTCGAGAACCGCTACGCTTCGCTCACCTATCACAAGGTGGACGGCGGCACCGACTATTTGTCGGAGGCCAAGAGCATCACCGACGAGAACATCGAGAAGAAGATCGACTGGGTGGCTTTCAAGAACCAGTTCTTCTCGGCTGTGATGATCGCCAAGAACAACTTCGCCGAGAACTCGCTTATGACAAGCGTGCCACAGGAGAAGGGCTCTGGCAACCTCAAGCAGTACGAGGCTAAGATGAAGACATTCTTCGACCCAAGCGGAAAGACTCCGTCTGAGTTCGACTTCTACTTCGGTCCGAACGACTTCCGCTTGCTCAAGCGTGTCGAGGCTGAGTCTACATTCGGCAAGGACCTCGAGATGCAGCGCCTCGTCTACCTCGGATGGCCGCTCTTCCGTATCATCAACCGCTGGTTTACTATCTACGTCTTCGACTTCCTCACCGGTCTGAACATCAACATGGGTATCGTGCTCATCCTTATCACGATGCTTCTGAAGTTCATCACCTATCCTATGGTGAAGAAGAGCTACATGTCGTCGGCAAAGATGCGTGTACTGAAGCCGAAACTCGAAGAGGCTACAAAGCACCTCAACAAGCCTGAGGACCAGATGCAGAAACAGCAGGCAATGATGATGGAGTACTCGAAGTACGGTGTCAGTCCGATGGCGGGCTGTCTACCGATGCTCATACAGATGCCTATCTGGATTGCGATGTTCAACTTCGTGCCTAACGCTATCCAGCTGCGTGGCGAGAGTTTCCTCTGGATTAACGACCTCTCTACATACGACCCCATCATCGAGTGGAACACGAACCTCTGGCTCATCGGCGACCACCTCTCGCTCACATGTATCCTTTTCTGCGTGGCCAACATCCTCTACTCGTGGATGACAATGCGCCAACAGCGCGACCAGATGGTAGGTCAGCAGGCTGAACAGATGAAGATGATGCAGTGGATGATGTTCCTCATGCCGGTTATGTTCTTCTTCATGTTCAACGACTACTCGGCAGGTCTTAACTTCTACTACTTCATCTCGCTCTTCTTCAGCGCTGCTATCATGTGGATTCTCCGCAAGACAACCAACGACGAGAAGCTCCTCGCTATCCTTGAGGCTAAGTACAAGGAGAACAAGGACAACCCGAAGAAGATGAGCGGTCTCGCTGCACGCCTCCAGGCTATGCAGGAGCAGCAGATGGAGCTGCAGCGCAAGCGCGAAGAACTTGAACGCAAGCGCAAAGGACTTTAATATTCTATAATTGAGAGCTTCTCAAATTAAGAGTTGAGAGTTGAGAATTGAGAGTTGAGAGTTATGATTACCAATGATTACAATTGATACTATACATTATTATTGTTGCATATCATAACTCTCAACTCTCAATTCTCAACTCTCAACATTAATAAACACCTCAACATCACAACACCTCAACATCACAACACCTCAACATCACAACACCTCAACATCACATAATCTTAACTCCTATCACTTATGAACAAAGCTTTATCACTCGCTGTCGCAGCCACACTCAGTTGCGCCAGCCTGAACTCAGAGGCACAGACTATGATTGGCAAGACTACCGACGTTGCAGCTATCGCTAACGGCGACCGCATGAATGCCGAGACGCTTTGGGCTATGGGACGCATCGGCGGTGCTGCTGCTTCTCCCGATGGCAATACTATTGTCTATCAGGTGGGTTACTACAGCGTGAAGCAGAACAAGAGCCACCAGATGCTCTACACCATAAGCGCCGACGGCAAGAAACAGTGCGCCCTGACAACAACCGCTGCAAGCGAAACCGACGCTACATGGATTAATGGCGGCAAGCGCATCGCGTTCCTCACCGGTGGACAGCTCTGGTCGATGAACGCTGACGGCACAGACCGCCGACAGCTCACCAAGTCGGAAATAGATATCGAAGGATACATCTTCTCGCCCGACGAGAAGAAGGTTATCCTCATCAAGTCGCTCCCCTATCACGAGAGCATCAAGAAGAACCCCGACGACCTGCCTTTGGCTTCGGGCCGACTCGTCACCGACCTCAACTATCGCCACTGGGATCACTACGTGGAGACCATTGCTCACCCCTTCGTGGCTGATGTCACAGCCGACGGCATCGACGATGGTACCGACATCATCGAGGGCGAACCGTTCGAGTGTCCGATGGCTCCGTTCGGAGGCACTGAGCAGCTCGCCTGGAGCCCCGATTCCAAGTCGATTGCATACACATGCCGTAAGAAGACGGGTGTCGACTACGCCACCTCTACCGACTCTGACATCTATCTCTACGATGTACAGACAGGCAAGACAAAGAACCTCTGTAAGCCAGCCGGCTACAAGCCCATCCCCTACAACGCCACAAAAACCATGAAGACACAGCGTCTTAACAATCAAGGCACCAACCTCAACATGGGTTACGACACCAATCCACAGTTCTCGCCCGATGGCAAATACGTAGCATGGCAGTCGATGAAGAACGACGGATACGAGAGCGACCGCAACCGCCTCTGCGTCTATAACCTCCTCACTGGCGAGAAGACTTACGTGGCTGAGCAATTCGACTCTAACGTAGATGCTTTCTGCTGGGCACCCAACTCACGCAATCTCTACTTCATTGGTTGTTGGCACGCTTGTGTAAACATGTATCAAACCGACCTCAACGGTCAGGTGCGTCAGCTCACCGACGACTGGATGGACTTCGGTTCTCTCCAGATGCTCGGCAACACGGGCAAGATTCTCGCTTCGCGCCACAGTATATCGCAGGCGGACGAGCTTTACATCGTCACACCGGGCAAGGACCCGAAGAAGACAAAGGTGCAGCAGCTCACCTTCGAGAACAAGGCATTCTACGACCAGCTCGAGATGGGTAAGGTACAGGAGCGCTGGGTGCAGACTACTGACGGCAAGCAGATGCAGGTTTGGGTAATCCTCCCACCTCACTTCGACCCTAACAAGAAGTATCCTACGCTGCTCTTCTGCGAGGGCGGACCGCAGAGCCCCGTAAGCCAGTTCTGGAGCTACCGTTGGAACTTCCAGATTATGGCTGCCCACGACTATATCGTCATCGCTCCCAACCGCCGCGGTCTGCCAGGCTACGGCTCTGAGTGGAACGAGGCTGTATCGGGCGACTGGACTGGTCAGTGCATGGACGACTACCTCTCAGCTATCGACGACGCTGCCAACAACCTGCCTTACGTAGACAAGGATCGTCTCGGATGCGTTGGTGCCAGCTTCGGCGGTTTCTCGGTCTACTATCTCGCGAGTCACCACGACAAGCGCTTCAAGGCATTCATCGCCCACGACGGAGCCTTCAACCTCGAGTCGATGTACACCGACACCGAAGAGGCATGGTTCTCCAACTGGGAGTACGATGATGCTTACTGGAACAAGGATCTCACCGACCGCGCACGCCGCACCTACGAGAACTCGCCGCATAAGTTCGTAGACAAGTGGGATACGCCTATCCTCTGCATCCACGGCGAAATGGACTACCGCATCAACGCCAACCAGGGCTTCGGCGCATTCAACGCAGCACGTCTGCGCGGCATCCCTGCCGAACTTCTCATCTTCCCCGACGAGAACCACTGGGTACTCAAACCACAGAACGGCGTGCTCTGGCAGCGCACCTTCTTCGGATGGCTCGACAAGTGGCTTAAGTAAATTATTAATTTTTAATTCTTAATTATTAATTGTTGGGTGTTCCGCACTCTTTGGTATTCAGCAATACTTATATCTAATGAATGACGCTGGTTTAAAGTTGAACGACAAGGCGATGGCTTTTGCTGTAAGGATTGTAAATCTTTACAAGTGGCTGTGCGAAGAGAAAAAGGAGTATGTGCTTAGCAAACAACTCCTACGCTCCGGCACAAGCATCGGAGCCAACATAGCCGAATCAAAATCGGCAATAAGCCGAGCCGACTTCGTTTCGAAGATATACATAGCTTCGAAAGAATGCAGAGAGACCCAATACTGAATAGAGCTTCTATACAGGACAGATTATTTAAATGAAAAACAGTATCTGTCTATAAAAGAAGACTCTGAAGAAATCGGAAAATTCCTATCGTCGATAACAAAGACAATGAAACCAGGAAATAATTAGTAATTAGTAATTATTAATTGGTAATTGCCAGGGACGACGAAATAAAAAATTTAAAAACCAACGAAATTAATAATTAAGAATTAAAAATTAAGAATTTAAGAAGCGCAACGAAATTAAAAATTAAAAATTAATAATTAATAATTTAAGAAATGGTTCAAAAAGTAAATCAACTATTGAACGACAAGGCATGGGCACGCTGGACAGCCCTTGTCCTTATCGCTTCCATGATGTTCTTCGGCTACATGTTCGTCGATGTAATGTCACCAATTCAGGCACTCATGGAGAGCCAAAAGGGATGGGGTCCCGACACCTTCGGTACCTATGCAGCATCCGAGTACATTGTTAACGTTCTCGGTTTCCTCATCATTGCTGGCGTTATTCTCGACAAGATGGGCGTACGCTTCACCGGCGTGCTCTCAGCTTCGATGATGTTCATCGGCGCACTCATCAAGTTCATCGGCATCACCGACTGGTTCGCACAGACCGCCTTTGCCGAGTGGCTCAACTCTTGGTGGGTAGACCTTCCCGCAAGCGCAAAGATGGCTTGCTTCGGTTTCATGCTCTTCGGCTGCGGCTGCGAGATGGCAGGCACAACCGTGTCTAAGGCAATCGCCAAGTGGTTCAAGGGCAAGGAGATGGCTCTCGCTATGGGTCTTGAGATGGCTATCGCACGCGTCGGCGTGTTCGCTATCTTCTCTATCTCGCCAATCATCGCCAACCACTTCGGCACAGTAGTAGCTCCGGTAGCGTTCTGCACCGTGCTCCTCCTCATCGGCCTCATCACCTTCATCGTCTTCACCTTCATGGACAAGGCACTCGACAAGCAGATGGGCGTAACAGAAGAGGCTGCCGACCCGGAGGAAGAGTTCAAGTTCAGCGACCTCGGCAAGATCTTCTCTTCTCAGGTGTTCTGGATTGTAGCTCTGCTCTGCGTGCTCTACTATTCTGCCATCTTCCCCTTCCAGCGCTACGGTGCCAACATGCTGCAGTGCAACCTTGACGGCATCTCTGCCGAAGCAGCCTCTAACATCTTCCGCTGGTTCCCGATCGGTGCAGCCGTAATCACTCCGTTCCTCGGCAACTTCCTCGATCGCAAGGGTAAGGGTGCGACGATGCTCATGGGCGGCGCACTGCTCCTCATCTGCTGCCACCTCGTCTTCGCCTTCGTGCTCCCGGCAACAAAGAGCCCCGTCATCGCCTACTCTACTATCGTATTGCTCGGCATCTCGTTCGCTCTCGTTCCTGCAGCTCTGTGGCCAAGCGTTCCTAAGATCATCGACGAGAAGATTCTCGGTTCGGCTTACTGCCTCATCTTCTGGGTGCAGAACATCGGTCTCTGCTTCGTTCCGAAGCTCATCGGCAACCTCCTCGCTTCTACCAACGCCGACAACCCTGCGGTTATCGCAGCTAAGGCAGCCGGCGCGGAGTTCATCCCTTACGACTACACCGTGCCTTTGCTCGTCTTCGCAAGCTTCGGTGTTCTCGCCCTCCTCTTCGCCATCTATCTGAAGGCGCTCGACAAGAAGAGAGGCTTCGGTCTTGAGCAGCCGAACATCAAGCAGTAAAGTGCAAGTTGTAATGGTGATGTGTTGATATGGTGATATATTGATATAGATTGTCTATAAAACAATGTACGTGAAAATATCTACCATATCTCCCAGAATCGCCACAACCAACTCACTATTAACACAATAAAGGCTGGAAGACATCTCAGTTTTGAGAATATCTTCCAGCCTTTCTTCCAGGTTCAAAGACGTATCTACCAGTTTATTCTACTTGCAGCAACATTTTTCTGTGATCACCATGTGATAATTTTATCAACAATGTCCTGCTGCTCACTTGCTGTTCTGCGAAGATATATGCGAGTAGTCTCTATGCTCTCATGTCCCATCAAGTCCGCCAACAGAGAAATATCATTGAATCTCTCCAAGAAATTCTTGGCGTATCTATGACGGAAAGAATGCGGATATACAACTTTTTGATTTAGGCCATATCTTACAGCAATGTTCTTCAACTGCTGCGCTATGCCACGTGTTGTTATCCTCTCGCCGAAACGATTGAGAAACAAATAGCCACTATCTCTATCTTTCTTGCTTAACCATACCAATGTTTCCTCACGAAGCTTCTTCGGAATAAACAAACGCCTTATCTTCCCGCCCTTTGTGTAAATGTCATAATAGCCCACATTTACATGTTCTACCTTCAACTGAACAAGTTCGCTAACTCTTGCACCGGTAGCTGCAAGAAAACGCACTACAAAATACCATTCCATGTTGTTCTCCTTCTTTAGCTTATTCTTCAAGAACGTATAATCAGCATTACTGATTACATTCTCCAAGTAAGTGCGCTGCTGAACCTTAACAGATTTCAAGCGCAATTTAGGTTTGCGAACAAACTCCAGATACTTGTTCAAAGCCTGAATGCGAAGATTCACGGTCTTTGGCTTGAACGTCTCAATAAGATAAGCCTTGTAGAGCAACAACTCTTTCTTTGTCAATTGTGAGTGTCTTGAATTGAAATCGTTCACAGCATAAACATACGCCGAAACGGTGTTCTTTGCCATGTTCGACTGAACAAGGAATTCTTTAAACTTTTCTACCATGATAAAATGATTTTGTTTTGAGGACTATTCCCCATTAATATATCACGGAAAGTTGTGCGCTTAGTTCCTATTATGAGAAGATGCTTGCTACGGGAGAGGTGAAGTGCATTGATGAGGAGATACCGTTTGATGTTCCTAATGGGTGGGAGTGGTGCAGATTACGTGACTTGTGCACTGTTTTTGGGAGAATTGGATTTCGAGGATATACTCGTAATGATATTGTAGAAAAAGGTTTTGGAGCAATAACATTGAGTCCTTCTAATATGCAAGATAATGGAAATATGAATTATTCCGTAGTTTCGTACATATCTTGGAAGAAATATGACGAATCACCAGAAATCAAAGTAAAAGCAAATGATGTTCTTATTGTCAAAACAGGGTCTTCATATGGCAAGACTTGCATTATTAGCGATTTGCTAGAAAAGGCAACTATAAATCCACAGATAGCAGTTTTGAAATATTCGTTTGTCAATAACCAATGGTTAACATATTTTCTGAATGCTCCATTCGCTCAAGAACAATTTAGAAAATATGTTATAGGAACATCTATTCCTACCTTTAGCCAAGAGAAACTATCTTCTACCTTATTGCCATTACCACCCCAAAATGAGCAAGAACATTTAACCAAGAAGTTGAGTTTATTAGACAAGTATATTGGTAGCTATAATGTTATACAGCAACTTATTGATAGACTTAATGCGGACATATATGACAAGTTGAAGAAATCTATTCTACAAGAGGCAATACAAGGTAAACTTGTTCCACAGATTGCCAAAGAAGGCACTGCGCAAGAATTGCTTGGTGAGATTCAAACTGAAAAACAAAAAATGGTTAAGGATGGCAAACTAAAGAAGTTTACCCTCAAAGATTCTGTTATCTTCCGTGGTGACGATAACAAGTATTGGGAGAAGGTTAATAATGAACTAATATGTATAGACGATGAAATTCCATTTGAAATTCCTCAAACTTGGTCTTGGGTTCGCCTTGATAGTATTTGTTCATACATTCATAGAGGTAAGTCGCCTAAATATAGCGACATAATGAAATACCCAGTCGTTGCACAAAAATGCAACCAATGGTCGGGATTCTCTCTTGAAAAAGCAAAATTCATTGACCCACAAAGCATAAAGTCTTATAGCGAAGAACAGTTTTTAGAAGATCAAGATTTAATGTGGAACTCTACTGGTTTGGGTACATTAGGCAGAATGGCTATTTACTATTCACGTCTTAATCCATACGAGTTAGCGGTTGCAGATAGCCATGTGACAGTTATACGGCCATTCAAGAAATATGTAAAGCCAGAGTATTTGTATTTTTACTTTTCAAGTAATACCGTGCAATCCGTGATTGAAGATAAATCAGACGGAAGTACAAAACAAAAAGAATTGGCAACAAAAACAGTAAAAGCCTACCTTGTACCTTTACCTCCATTGGAAGAGCAACAAAGAATTATCAACAAAGTCAATGAAGTAACAAGTATTATGAGCAAATAGGAAATACAATCTCTGAAGTAGAGGTACCTTTTGAATTTCCTAATTCTTGGTCAATAGCCAGATTAAGTACAATTTGCCAACTTACAGACGGCTTGAAAACCACTGGTAAACAATGCTTGTTAGATGCAAAATACCTACGTGGTAAAAGTTCTGAAACTATAGTAGAACAAGGTGAACTTGTATATAAAGGTGACAATATAATGCTTGTGGACGGTGAAAACTCAGGCGAAGTTTTCACCGTACCACAAGATGGTTATATGGGTAGTACGTTCAAGCAACTATGGATAAGTTCCTCTATGTACGAACCATACGTTTTAGCATTCATACAATTCTGCAAAGAAATTTTGCGCAATTCCAAGAAAGGCGCAGCTATTCCACATCTCAACAAAGATCTTTTCTATGGTCTTATGATTGGTATTCCACCTTTGCCTGAACAAGAGCGTATAGTTGAGAAAATCAAGCAATTAACGCAGTTGCTCAAATAATTTTTCTATTTGGGCAACTATGCGTTGCTGCTCTTTTCGAGGAGGCAATGGAATATATAATTCTTTTAGCCGCTCTTTTCCAAGATTGTAGAAAGCAGCACCAGATTTTTTCGTTATACCTTGCATGGTCTCAATTAGAGATGGACTTTGAAGGAAATAGGCAAGTAATAATGAGTGTGTAAACTCTTGTATATACGGACTAATAATAAACACAAAGCCACCTGCACTAACATTATTATAATCCTTTTCGATAACAGCCATCTTGCCTATGTTCTCCAAACTTGTAACAGCAGGAGTGATAATGCTATTTCTTTTCAGAAGCGTATTTTCATTTACAAACTCCTTGGCAACAAATACATCGTCATCTTTGAAAATGTATCTGTTAGGTAGAATATTTCCACCACGCAGTATTCTTACACCTTCATTGTGCGTGTTTGCTTGCTCTTTTTTAAAAGAAGCACCAGTCTGTATCTCCAACAGGTCTTTGACCTTACACCAAGTCCATGTCTCTGGTATTTGGAAAGGCAAAAAATTGTCTATACAAACAGGTTCGTCCTCTATCTGCTCATAATACTTGTTATCGTCACCACGGAAGATAACAGAATCTTTGAGGGTAAACTTCTTTAGTTTGCCTTCTTTGACAAGTTTTTGTTTCTCTATCTTTATCTGTTCAAGCAGTTCTTGCGCTGTGCCTTCTTCTGTTATTTGAGGTACGAGCTTGCCTTGTATAGCCTCTTGGAGAATAGATTTCTTAAGAGATGCTTTTATATTTGAATCAAGAATCTCTTTTTTATTTTGGAATGTTCCATATCTTTCAATTAGAGGAATAATATTTTCTATTTCATGTGCAATCCTTTTTTGTTCATTTACAGGTGGAATTGGTATTAAGCGAGGTTTCATATTCTCCATAGAAACATGAACCATAGTACTTCCTGTTGTTGATGCTTTTACTTGCGTCTTATCAAATAAGAAGAAATAATACAAGTATTCTCTAAACAAAATTCTTGAATTAAACTTGACATTCCATATATGATAATGAAATATTGTTTTATCACCATTCCATATTTGAGGACCAAAAGAAGCAGACCATGCATAAAGCAAGTCGCCATTATAGCAATACTTGTCTTCTGGCAATTCTAAGTCTGAATAATACCACTCGTTATTTGTAAAGAAGTTACCAACACGAAGTATTTTGTATTTTCCTTGTGGCAACAGCTCTTCTTTTTTATATGCCCTACCATTTACAAAAGTTATAATATCTTGCATTCTGCACCACTCCCACCCTTGTGGTATCTCAAATGGCACCTCCTCGTCGATGCACTTCACCTCTTCCGTAGCGAGCATCTTCTCATAATAGGAATTGTCCTCACCACGGTAAATGATAGAAGCGTTCTTATCGCGCTTGATTTTCTTCTCTTTTATCAAGCGTTCCTTCTCTTGACGAATCTTTTCAAGCAATACGCTTGCAGGTTCGTCATTAGGGTCTTGCGGTACAAGTTTGCCCTGTATCGCCCATTGTAATATGCTGTTCTTTAATTGCTTTCCGTTCATTGTCTTTAATCAATATCGAATATCCACATTTGTGGGACGCCGTTCCACATTTTACAATTCCTCGACATTCACCTCTATTCCCAAGATACGCTGTATCTCAGCCAATGTCTTGTCTATCTCATGGTCAAGAGCCTTGCGTTTCTTGAAGTAATCGGCAAGCAGTTCGGCAGGAGGCAGAATTTCTTCCTCTTCCTTTGGAAACTTGCACTGATCAAGATTGCAATCCATATCAAGAAGTTGCTGAGCGGTAAAGCAACGAGACTTCTCGTCGTTGTTTTCCGAGTCTATTATTTCCTGGCGATTGTTCCACCATTCAACAATAGGCTGACAGTGCTCAGCTCTCATTGGCTTGGTCTTTGAGAAGTGCTTGTAACCATCCGGCATATCAAGACGATAGAACCAGGTGTCCTTGGTGCAGAATCCTTCTTCTGCTCCGTCTGCCTTCTCGTTGTTAAAGAAGAGAATATTGGTGGCAATGCTGGTATATGGAGCAAAGATGCTACCAGGCAAACGAATGATAGTATGAAGATTGAACTCGCGAAGCAGTTTCTCTTTGATGGCAAGCTTTGCATTATCAGCGCCAAAAAGGAAACCGTCTGGCAGGATAACGGCTGCACGACCATTCGCTGCAAGACGATACATGATAAGAACCATGAAGAGATCTGCCGTT
>ENA-UEPI01000881-UEPI01000881.1-human-gut-metagenome-genome-assembly--contig:-NODE-881-length-17856-cov-4.746667_pt1 | contig 17856 bp, 13 predicted proteins | sample MGYA00242899_ERZ507914 | MGnify/ENA primary metagenome ERZ507914 (study PRJEB26167, sample SAMN06115442) | human gut metagenome | host: Homo sapiens | place: China:Chongqing | collected 2015-07-28...
GATTCTAAATATAATGAGATTTTAGCTGTCAATAACCAGGTGCTGACAAATGACCGTAATGGAGAATCAAGAGTCGGAGACTTTTTTATGGATGTTTTGAAAAACGGCTTTAAGGCTGATGTTGCTTTATATAACGGTGGAGCTATACGTGATACTTTGCCGTCTGGAAGGGTAACGGTTCGTGATTTATTGAAAATCTTTCCCTTTGACAGTACCATATATACAGCAGAAGTAAAAGGCAGTGATCTGAGGCAGGTTCTGGAACATGGTATTGGCAACCCGGATATCAGCAGGCTGCGTTTTTCAGGGTTGCAGATCAGTGCTGATATCAGAAGGGAGGAAGGACAGAGAATTAGCAGTGTTACTTTGTCTGATGGCAGCACATTAGCGGATGAAAAATATTATAAGGTCATAAGTAATGATTTTATGTTCAGTGGCGGCGATGGTTTTTACAGCCTGCACAATGCACGGCATTTGAGGGATTGTGGTAAGGATAAGACTTTTTTTGCTTTTGCGCTGCGAAGCTTGAAAATGGTTGACTATCCTGCTCATGATGAGCGATTACAAATAAAAAAACAGGGAGTCTAAAATGAACGATTTTATGAAACTTAACTGTGATGAATTTTTAGAAAGACTTGCATCTAAAGAACCTGTACCAGGAGGTGGAGGTGCCGCTGCATTAGGTGGAGCCATAGGTGCGGCGTTAACTTCAATGGTTGCCAATCTTACTGTGGGAAAAGAAAAATTTTTATCGGTAGAAGGTGAAATGATTAGGTTGGCAGCCGCAAGTAAATATTTGCGAAAAGAATTGCTGCAGTTGGTACAAGAGGATGCCAGCGTTTTTGAAGCATTTATGAAATGTTATAAGATGCCGAAAGCAACAGATTTGGAAAAATTCAGGAAGCTGCTAAAATGGCAGCAGAGATACCTTTGAAAATCGGTGAAAAAGCTCTGGCAGTTTTACTTTTGGCGGCAGAAGCGGCAGAATTAGGTAATCCAGCCGTAATTACAGATGCTGCTGTAGCGGCATTGATGGCCAGGGCAGCTGTACGTAGCGCAGTTTATAATGTAAAAATAAATCTTAATCTGATTAGCGATCAGGACTATTGCTCAGTTCTTGTCGAAAGAATTGCAGCATTGGAGCAAGAAGCCTTATCGGCAGAAAAAAATATTTTGGAGCATACTGATAAAGTTCTGTCATAAAGTAAAATTTGTCAATATTGAGCGAAGTAGGATGAATTGTCTGAAAATTCACAAACAGTTCACTTTTTAGCCCAACTTAGGACAAAGGCTTTTGGTATCCTATAACTGTAAGCCAAGCACTAAGAAAAGCGAAGGTGATATAAATGCATATAAAGGTTTTAGGGCCTATGACGAAACAATGCGAATTGTTATTGCAAAATGCAGCCATCGCGGCTAAAAAACTCAAATGTCATGCTGAGTTTGAACGTGTTAATGATTTACGGCGTGTAGTCGCTTACGGAGTTATGGCCTTACCAGCTTTGGTTATTGATGAAAAAGTTGTTGCAGGCGGCAGTGTGCTGCCTGTTGAAGAAATAATGGAGATTATCAGACATTTGAATTAAATGGCATTAGAGTGAGCTGCTTGAGTATACAAATGTTATATTGATTTTTTACCCCAAATCATTTTGATCTGGGGATTTTTTTGTTGCTGCATAAAAGTCCCGCCGGGACAGTAAAATAAGACGCTGCGGAAAAGTTTTTTTCTTGTAAGCTCGTTGTAAAATCTAGTATAATAAAAGTCAAGTACAAAATAAAAAGGTGAGAACTGGGGGCAATTATGGTATATTTCTTTGGCTTTCTAGGTGGTCTGGCATTGTTTTTATATGGCATGCAATTGATGGGTGATGGTCTGCAGCGTGCTGCTGGTGAAAAATTGCAGAAAATACTGGAAGCATTGACCGGGGTTTTGATTGTCGGAGTAGCGTTGGGTGCAGCTGTAACTGCTGTTTTGCAGTCCAGCAGTGCAACAACAGTCATGACTGTTGGTTTGGTAAATGCCGGGCTGATGACACTGAAACAGGCGTTCGGCATTGTTATGGGTGCTAATATTGGTACCACTATTACCGCCCAGTTGATTGCATTTAAACTTACTGATTATGTTACTTTGATTTTGGCAATAGGGTTTGCAATGCAGTTGCTTGCTAAACGCCGTCGTGGGAAATATCTGGGGCAGGTACTTCTTGGGTTTGGTATCCTGATGCTGGGCATGAGTATGATGGGACAATCTGTTTTACCCCTGCGCGAGTATCAGGGCTTTGTTGATTTTATTGGCAAATTTTCTCATAATCCGATTCTAGGTATTGGCGTAGGTATTGTAATGACAGTACTTATTCAATCCAGCTCCGCTACTATTGGTATTTTGATTGCCATGGCAAGCCAGGGGTTGATACCTTTGGAAGGTGCAATTCCTGTACTTCTGGGCGATAATATCGGTACCTGCATTACAGCAATCATGGCGGCCTGGCGTGCAAATGTTACGGCAAAACGTGTTGCATTAGCGCATGTGTTGTTCAATCTGATTGGCAGCATCCTTTTCGTGACCTTTATGGGATTGTTCATAAAACTTGTTTTGGCAGTATCACCTGCTCATGATATAGCGCGTCAGATCGCTAATGCGCATACAGCCTTTAATATTATCAATACACTTATTTTTCTGCCTTTTGCTGCTCCTTTTATCAAGCTTGTGGAACGGTTACTGCCTGGCAGTGACGGTGTCATTTCGCGCAAACCGATATATTTGGATGTGAATATGCTTAAAACCCCGTCTATCGCTATGACTCTGGCTGGTAAAGAGGTTGTGCGCATGGGAACCATGGCTCGTCATAATGTTGAACTGAGCATAGCGGCAATGGAAGACATGGACAGCAGGAAAATCGCTTATGTTTTAGAACATGAACCAGTGATAGATGCATTGGAAGAAGAAGTTACCAAATATTTGACGCAAATGAGTGAAACGCAGATGAGCAGGGAATTATCAGCCCGGCATACAGGTCTTTTACATGCCTGTAACGATATTGAGCGTATTGGTGATCATGGTGAAACTTTAGCGAAAAAAGTACGGATGATTTACGAAGATAATGTAAAATTTTCAGATGAGGCTAAAGCCGAGCTGCACACTTTAGGGCAGATGGTGCTAGAAGCCAGCGGCAAAGCTTTGGAAGCCTTGGAAAAAGACGATAAGAAACTGGCTGAAGAAGCCTGGGCATTGTGCCGTCAGGTTAAACAGTATCAGAAAGAGATTCGGAAAAATCATATCGTACGATTGAATGAAAAACGTTGTGATCCGGTTGCTGGCTTTGTAATGCTGGAATTATTAATAAATATGAAACGCGTTTCCGATCATTCAAAAAATATCAGCCAGTTAGTTTTGGGAATTTTTTAAAAGTAAAAAAATATAGAAATTTTTCAAAAAAATGTTGACAAAGATGGCGTTCTGTTCTAAAATACATCTTGTTGCTAATCAATGCGGAAATAGCTCAGTGGTAGAGCACCTCCTTGCCAAGGAGGGGGTCGCGAGTTCGAATCTCGTTTTCCGCTCCACTTGAATATTGGCCCGGCAGAAACCTGCCGGGTTTTTTGTTGCTTCTTGTCAACTTTAGATCCTTGTGATATGATATTATGAGCGATTTATGTCAGTATCTTTTGATATTGGCCTTGAACAAGCTGTTAATTTTGTACACATATAAAACCTAAGGGAGGATTTTTTAATGAACGTATCTGTTGAAAGAGTTGTGAATGACGCAACCCTCAAAATTACTTTACCCGCTGAGGAAGTGAATAAAGGCTTTAAAAAAGCTATAAGCAAAATCGCTAACAGCGTAAACATTCCCGGTTTCCGTAAAGGTAAAGCACCCCGCAACATTATTGAAATGCACTATGGCAAAGATGCCATTAAACAAGAAGCATTCGAAATCGTTGCTAATGATTGCTATACTAAAGCACTTGATCAGGAGAGCCTGATTCCTGTGTCCGACCCCAAAGTTGAAGAATCTGTTTTTGAAGAAAATAAAGATATGGAACTGACTATCAAAGTCACTTTGAAACCTGAAATAGAACTGGGTGAATACAAAGGCTTGTCTGTAGAGAAAAAAGAAGCTGTTGTTGAAGATGCAGATGTTGACGCTGCAGTAGAAGAACTGCGCAGCCGTCAGGCCAAAATGGTAATTGCTGAAGAAGGTACAATTATTGAAAAAGGTGATTTTGCAATTATTGATTTCGCCGGCACTGTAGACGGTGAAGCTTTCAGCGGCGGTGAAGGTAAAGGCTATCCTCTGGAAGTTGGTTCTAACTCCTTTATCCCTGGTTTTGAAGATCAGCTGGTTGGCCTAAAAAAAGGCGATGCTACTGATGTAGAAGTAACTTTCCCTGAAGATTATTTCGTTAAAGAACTGGCTGGTAAAGAAGCTGTGTTCAAAGTTAACGTTCAAGATGTAAAACGCAAAGAGCTGCCTGAGCTGAATGACGAATATGTTGCAGCTAACAGTGAATATAAAACTGTTGCTGAACTGAAAGCTTCGTACAAAGAACGTATGCAGCAGAATGCTGAAAACAATGCGAAGGTTGAATATGAAAAAGCATTGATTGATGCTGCTGTTGCCAATGCTAAATTTGAAGTTCCTGAGATTATGGTCGAAGACCGCATCAGCCAAATGGTTGACGAAATGCGTATGAGTCTGGAAAGCCGTAAAATGACTTTAGAAATGTATATGCAGTATACTGGTATGGATATGGCTAAGATCCGCGAAAACCAGCGTGCGACTGCCGCTGAAAACGTAAAAACTGATTTGGTTCTGGATGCTATTGCTAAAGCAGAAAACATTCAGGTATCTATGGAAGACGTTGATGCTGAATTATCTGCTATTGCTGCTCAACATGGTGCTACGCTGGACGAAGTAAAGAATATCATTAAATCCAATGGTAACATGGGACTTTTGCTTGCAAATATTCTGCGTCGCAAAGCTGCTCACGTTGTTATTGACAACGCAAAATAATGGCATTTTGCCGCCGGCGCTTTAAGCTCCGGCGGCAGATGTGACTTTATTAAAAAATATAACCTTAAAGAAAAGGGGTGTAAGACATGAACTATGTGCCTATCGTTGTAGAGCAATCCAGCAGGGGTGAGCGCTCTTATGACATTTATTCCCGCTTATTGAAAGACAGAATCGTTTTTGTGACCGGCCCTATTGACGACGCGATGGCAAATGTCGTTATCGCCCAGCTGCTCTTCCTGGAATCCGAAGATCCTAATAAAGATATACATCTTTATATCAATAGTCCTGGCGGTAGTGTAAGTGCCGGCTTGGCTATTTATGACACGATGCAGTATATCAAACCTGATGTTTCTACCATTTGCATGGGTATGGCGGCCAGTATGGCATCTGTACTTTTAGCTGCAGGAACTCCGGGAAAACGTTACGCGCTCCCTTATTCCCGCGTGATGATTCATCAACCGCTGGGAGGGGCTCAGGGTCAAGCTACAGAAATTGAGATTCATGCGCGCGAAATTCTGCGTATCCGTGAAGAGATGAATGGTATTTTAGCTAAACATACAGGTCAGTCGAAAGAAAAAATCGCACAGGATACTGAACGCGATTATTACCTGACCAGCGAAGAAGCTAAAGCTTATGGGCTTATTGATGAAGTTGTAACCCGTAAGGCAGCAGCTGAAGAAGCGAAATGATGCATACTAAGGAGATAACAATATGAACTTTGGCGAGGGGAACGACAGCAATATAACTTGTTCCTTCTGTGGAAAAAGAGAAGGCCAGGTCCGCAAGCTGATTGCCGGTCATAACGTCTATATCTGCGACGAATGTATCGAACTTTGCAATGAAATGCTGACAGAAGACCTGAAAGAAACAAATGCTGCTGTTGTCAGTGTAAACGAACTGCCGAAGCCGAAAGAAATTAAAAATATTCTTGACGAGTATGTTATTGGTCAGGAAGAAGCAAAAAAAACTTTGGCTGTAGCGGTTTATAACCACTATAAACGTATTAACTATGAATTAAATAATCCTGCGAAGGATAAAGAAGTAGAACTGCAAAAATCAAATATTCTAATGCTGGGGCCTACCGGCAGCGGTAAAACTTTGCTGGCACAGACGTTGGCAAAGATTTTGCAGGTACCTTTTGCAATCGCTGATGCTACTGCTTTGACAGAAGCTGGTTATGTAGGTGAGGATGTTGAAAATATCCTGCTGAAATTGATCCAGAACGCTGATTTTGATATTGAGCGTGCTCAAAGAGGCATTATTTATATTGATGAGATCGATAAGATTTCTCGTAAATCAGAAAATCCTTCTATTACACGTGATGTATCAGGTGAAGGTGTGCAGCAGGCACTTCTGAAAATTTTGGAAGGTACAGTCGCCAGCGTTCCGCCGCAAGGAGGACGCAAACATCCGCATCAGGAGTTTATTCAGATCGATACTACTAATATTTTATTTATCTGTGGCGGTGCTTTTGCCGGACTTGAAAATATTATCGGTGCACGTATCGGCAAAAAGAATCTTGGTTTTGGTGCTGATATCAAAACAAAAGAAGAAGCAAAAGCTGATACGATCTTTAAAAAAGTTTTGCCTGAAGATTTAATGAAATTCGGTTTGATTCCTGAATTTGCAGGTCGTCTGCCTGTTGTTGTGACACTGGATTCTTTGGATAAAGACGCTTTGATCAAAATCCTGCAAGAGCCTAAAAATGCTTTGATTAAACAATATCAGCATTTCCTGGCTATGGATAATGTAGAACTGGAATTCGAAGACGGTGCTTTAGTGGCTATTGCAGAAGAAGCTCTTAAACGTAATGCCGGCGCCCGCGGTCTGCGTTCTATCATCGAAGAGGTAATGCGTAATGTGATGTATGAAGTGCCTTCACGTATCGACGTTGTAAAATGTGTAGTTACAGAAGCGGCAATCAGAGAACACATGGAACCGAAAATTGTGTTTGCTATTTAAGCAATTAAAAACAGATTGGGAAGGGGCATTGCCTTTTCCCCTTTTTATGTTAAAATAAAGTTGAGTAATGAAAATGCTTTAAAAATATCGTTTGCTGCAGTTAATACTGTTGGCAAAGGAGGGTAATATATGGAAACAAAACCACGTTTAATGCCGTTGCTTCCTTTAAGAGGAATGCTGGTATTTCCAGGTATGATTATAAATCTTGATGTAGGCAGGGAGCGTTCCATTCATGCAGTAGAAGCTGCGATGACTTCCGATAAGCAGATACTTCTGGTATCACAGAAGGAAGCCGTAACGATGGAACCCGGGCAGAAGGATTTATTTAAATATGGTGTCATAGCGGAAATCAAACAATTATTGAAATTGCCAAGTGGAGCTTTGCGGATACTTGTAGAAGGATTAGCCCGAGCCAAAGTAGAAACTATTATCGAAGCTCCGGCTGTCGATACATATTTCCAGGCTAATGCACTGCCGATGGATTCTGTTGTCAGTGAAGATAATGAAGTGGAAGCGCTGCGCAGGATGCTGATTGAAACGTTTGAGCAATGGATTATTGCCAGCAAAAAAGTTAACAGTGAAGTGCTGCTGACCTTTAAGGACCAAACTGACCCAGGACGGGTTGCGGATATGATTGCCGGTTATCTGTCGATAAATATCGAAGAAAAAGAGCAGCTGTTAGAAGCGGTTGATGTTAAAGAACGTATGAATAAACTCTATACGTATTTATGCAAAGAACTGGAAATTGCCGGTCTGGAAAAAAATATTTCACAGCAGGTGCGTAAACAGATAGAACAGAACCAAAAAGAATATTATCTGCGTGAACAGATGAAAGCCATTAATAAAGAACTTGGCGAAGGTGATGAACGTCAGGCCGAAATAGACGAATATAAGAAGCAGATGTCAGAGCTTGATCTGCCGGCTGAAGTTGTTGAAAAAATCAATAAAGAACTTGACCGTCTTTATAAAATGCCGCCGATGATGGCTGAAAGCGCCGTAATCCGCAATTATATCGATGTGCTTTTAAGTTTGCCCTGGGGTAAGTTTACAGAAGATAATTTTGACCTTGAAGTGGCTGCTAAAGTACTGGATAAAGACCATTACGGTTTGGAAAAAGTAAAAGAACGTATTTTAGAGTATTTGGCAGTACGTGCTTTGACCAAACAAAGTAAGGGACCGATTTTATGTTTAGTCGGACCTCCTGGTGTGGGTAAAACTTCTCTGGCACATTCGGTTGCCAGAGCGATCGAGCGTAAATTTACCCGTGTTTCTTTAGGTGGCGTTCGTGATGAAGCAGAAATCCGCGGTCATCGTCGTACATATATCGGCGCAATGCCAGGCAGGATTATTCATGGTATGCAAACCAGCGGTTGCATGAATCCTGTTTTTCTTCTGGATGAGATTGATAAAATGGCTTCTGATTTTCGGGGGGATCCGGCTTCGGCTCTGCTGGAGGTATTAGACCCGGAACAAAACAACACTTTCAGTGACCATTATATTGAATTCCCTTTTGATTTGTCACATGTTTTCTGGATTGTAACGGCTAATACGGTAGAAACTATCCCTCCTGCTCTATTAGACAGGATGGAAGTGATTCAACTTACCAGTTACACTGAGGACGAGAAAGTGAAAATCGGCGAATTGCATTTATTGCCGAAGGAACGTCAGGCACATGGCTTGACTGCAAAAACTTTGAATATTACAGAAACAGCTCTGCGTCATGTTATACGCGAATATACACGTGAGGCCGGTGTACGTAATTTAGAACGGAAAATAGCGGCGATCTGCCGTAAAACAGCACATCGTATTGTGACGAAACAGGTAAAAAGTGCTAAAGTTACCGAAAAAAATCTGACTAAATATTTAGGACCGGTTATTTTTCTGGAAAGCGATCTGACTGCCAAGGCAGAAATAGGTATCTGCACAGGTTTGGCCTGGACCAGTGTTGGAGGTGAATTACTGAAGGTAGAAGTACTGGCTACTAACGGTAAAGGAGGTCTGGTATTGACTGGGCAGTTGGGTGATGTTATGAAAGAATCTGCTCAGGCCGGTTATACTTATATTCGTTCTCGGGCTAAAGAGCTGCATTTGGATGAAAAGTTTTATGAAACTACTGATATCCACATTCATTTACCGGAAGGCGCAATCCCAAAAGATGGTCCTTCCGCCGGCATTACTATGGTGACGGCTATGGTTTCAGCACTGACTAAACGTTGCATAAAAGCGGGTATTGCCATGACTGGAGAGATCACTCTTTCTGGCAAAGTGCTTCCGGTAGGAGGAATTAAAGAAAAAATGCTGGCGGCGCATCGTTATGGTGTAAAAACCATTCTGCTTCCAGAACAGAATATGCAGGATCTGGAAGAACTTCCTGTCAATGTGCGTGCGGCAATAAAATTCATTCCTGTTAATCATATGGATCAAGTGTTGAAATTAGCTTTGGAGGAGTAAGATGAATAAAGGAACCTGGGATATTATTCATGCCCAATATATCACATCTGCTGTCAGAGCAGACCAATATCCGACACCACCGTTAATAGAGGCTGCTTTTATAGGGCGTTCTAATGTTGGCAAATCATCACTGATCAATTCGCTCTGCAGACGTAACGGCTTGGCAAGAGTGAGCTCGACTCCAGGCAAAACACAGACTATAAATTTTTATGGTTTGCAGGCTAAACGCACTACTGAAGGGCAGGAAGAACGTGCTGATTTTTATTTAGTAGATTTACCAGGTTATGGTTTTGCCAAAACAGCTAAAACGAACAAAGATAAATGGTCAGGATTTATCAGTAAATATCTTTCCGGATCTGATAATCTAGGACTGGTCTGTCAGCTTATTGATATCAGGCATAAGCCTTTGGACAGCGATATTGAAAGCTATCACTGGTTACTGGACTGTGGACTGCAGGTTCAGGTTATTTTGACCAAAGCAGATAAATTGTCGAAAAATGCAGCGATGGCTCAAAAAGCATTATTCAAACGGGAGCTGGGACTGGATGACAGCCGTATTATGACCTATTCTGTAACTCAGAATACAATGCGCAGTGAATTGATAGGGCGGATCATGACGGCACTGGAAGGGCATTATTAAGCGAGGGAAATATGTTGAATCGTTTGCTGCTGTTTGTTATGGCAGCCTGTTTAGGAACGTTATTTTTAAAAATGGAATTGCCTATACCATATCTTTTAGGCGGCATTTTTGCTGCAGTAGCCTGTAAGATAGCTGGTTCGCCTGTTACCTGGCCTAAGAATTGGCGTGAATTGGGTTTGCTTGTAGCTGGGTATGGTATTGGCCGTAATTTTACAGCTGATACATGGGAGAAAATGACGCATCAGACCTTTGGGGTACTGGAAGCCACGCTGATAGCTGTAGCTGTTGCTGTTTTAATTGCCTGGTGGACAGCGAGACATACTTCGGCTAATTTGATCAGTTGTGTGATGGGCATTATGCCTGGCGGGCTGACGCAAATGATGCTGATGTCGGAGGATGATCCAAGGGCTGACGCAAATGTTGTTGTCGTTATGCAGACTCTGAGGCTGGTAGGCGTTATTGTAGCAGTACCATTTCTGGTAATCCATGGTTTAGGTGCTCAGGTTATGCAAAACAATGCTATTGTTCAGACAACAGACGGTACGCATTGGCTTATTCTTGTCCCATTGTCGTTTTTAGGCGCTTTTGTTGCGACTAAGTTAAAGGTGCCAACACCGCGTTTGCTGGGGCCGATTCTGGCAACAGCGGCAGGGTCGTATTTTTGGGGAAGTTTACAGCCTGTGCCTGGTTTGCTTATGATGCTGGCACAGGTAAGTATTGGATTATACATGGGCGTAATGCTGGATCCCAAAAAACTTTCGGCTACTAAGGAATTGATGCCTTATATTTTTAGTGGTATCGTTTTGATGATTGGTGTCAGTGTTGTTGTTGCCTGGTCCCTGTCAGAACGGTATGGGTTTTCTTTAGTAACCGCTTTTTTAGCAATGGCTCCCGGCGGAATTGCGGAAATGTGTCTGGCTGGAATGAGTATGGGAGAAGATGTTTCAATCATTCTTACTTACCAATTAGTACGGTTATTGTTTTTGAATATCTGCGTTCCTTTGGGAATCACTATGTATTTTAAAAATAAAAGTCTTGATTAGCAGTATCGTAGCTTACTGAATAAAATAGTAAGCTACGATACTGTTTTATTTGCGAAAAATAATATATGAAAAAATATATTAAAAGACTTGACAAAAGAAATAGTAATAAATATAATTAAGCTAACAAATGAATATTGTAAGCTAAAGGTGCTCTACAGAGCTTAATAGAGAAGTCGGTGCAATTCCGACGCGGTCCCGCCGCTGTAACGAGGAGTAAACTTCAAATGCCACTGGTAGTAATACTGGGAAGGTGAAGTGAGCTATGAATCGGAGTCAGAAGAACTGCCTTAGCTACATCGCTGATTGACCTGCGAGAGACGGGGAGGAGATGCTGCAGAGTTCGTATTTTAGGTAAATACGAAGTGCGAATCTTTTGCTATGAATTTCTGACCGTTTTTCTTAATATTATTTTAAGAAAACGGTTTTCTGTTTTTCTGTGCTTTTGTAAGCGCGTTGAGGTCGAAGTGTGATGGCTAGACCTCGAAAATAAGGTCAGCCATCAGTGTATATATTTATTTGTGACAGGTCTGGACAACCTGCCGGGTTTATTGCCATTCTCAAATTCTCTTTGTGCAAGAACCTTCTTCTCAATTGCCTGCGTAGGGGTGCGCGGCAAGAGCAACCATCACATTTTTTGTGATGGTTGCTTTTTTTGATAAGGGGCTTATAGAGGCAGTTTCGGTAGGAGATTCTCGAACCATTCTGCGATACATAAGTAAGCAAAGTACAGGAGGTGAACATTTACTACCCCGGCACAGAAAATAATTAATGAAAGGATGCCGTATATGGAACAAGATAAAAACCTTACAGCAGAGATTCAGCAGGAAGAAACTTTAGTGGGAACTATCCCTCCGGTTACTTTCGATGAATTTACGCCGCCGTCCTATGAGGAGTGGAAGCAAGAAGTAGTGACTGCTCTTAAAGGCGGTTCTTTTGAAAAGAGTATGTTCACTAAAACTTATGAGGGTATCACCCTGAATCCTATTTATAGATTAGAGGATCAGGAGAAGATTACTCACAATAAAACCTATCCCGGCATGGAAAGCAACCTGCGCGGTGCTAATGCAGGAGGTTATATCCATAAAGTATGGACTATTGCTCAGGAGTGTGATGGAAAAACTCCTGCCGAAGCCAATGAAATGGTTAAATACGAGCTGTTGAAAGGAACTACCGCTGCTAGTGTCGTTTTAGATACTGCGACACGCAAAGGCTATGATCCTGATAAGGCAGAAGTAAAAGATGTTGCTGATATAGGCGTATCTTTGGCTACTGTAGCTGACGTGGAAAAACTGCTGGATGGTGTTGATCTGGAAAAATTCGAAATCGATATTTATGCCGGCGCTTCCAACATCGCTCTTTTGGCTGCTGTAATCACTGTCTGCGAGAAAAAAGGTCTGGCCCTCGAAAAATTACATGGCGCTATTACTGTCGATCCGATTGGCGAACTTGCTTTGGACGGCGAATTAGTTCGTCCACTGGACGAATATTATGACGAAATGGCACATAGCATTGCCTGGGCTGAAAAAAATGCTCCGCAGCTTAAAACAGTAGTTGTCAATACCGATGTTTATCATAATGGCGGTGCTAACGACATTCAGGAAGTAGCGTATGCTATGAATGCAGCTGTAACTTATATGCGCGCTATGGAACGCCGTGGTATTGATGTCAATACCTTCTGTCGCCACCTGCGTTTTCATTTCAGTATCGGAGCTAATTTCTTTATGGAAATTGCTAAACTGCGCAGTCTGAAAATGGTTTGGGCGCAAATCGTTAAAAATTGCGGTGGGGATGAAGAAGCACAAAAGATCAATCTTTATGTCAGCACTTCTACCTTCTGCCAGACGAAATACGATCCTTATGTAAATCTGCTGCGTGCGGCAACACAATCCTTCTCTGCGGTTGTTGGCGGTATGGACGGCATGTATGTCAAACCTTTCGATCATTGCATTCGTCCCAGTGATGTATTTTCCCGCCGTATTGCCCGTAATATCCAGATCATGGAACAGCATGAATTCAACTTTATTCAGCCGATCGATCCTTCCGGCGGCAGCTGGTATATTGAACCGCTGACAGAAGAATTTACGGAAAAAACCTGGGCTAAGTTCCAGGAAATCGAAAGCCACGGCGGCTTACTGGCAGCGCTTGAAAGCGGCAAAGTACAGGCAGCGGTTAAAGCTATTTTAGAAGAACGTTTTAAAAATCTTGCTACCAGAAAAGATCGTGCAGTCGGCAATAACATGTACCCGAACATGACTGAAGAACTTTTGGAAGTGCCTGAAGTTGATTTCGCAGGAATCCTTAAAGCACGCAAAACTGATTTGGAAGTCAACGTAAAAGTACGCGACAATGCTTATGTAGAAGCTGTACTCAGCGACCTTGGCAAACGTGATGCCAGTGAGTTGGGTTCTTTGATCGCTGATGCTGAAAAAGCATTATTGGCTGGAGCAACTATGGGTGAAATTTCAGCAGCTCTTACCGGCAGTGCTAATGGCGAAAAGGTTGAAGCTATTGCTCCGCATCGCTGGACTGAACGCTATGAAGAACTGCGTATGCGTACGGAAAATTTTGTTGATAAAACCGGTGCAAACGTTAAAATTTTCCTGGCCAATATGGGACCGATCCCGCAGCATAAAGCACGTGCCGATTTTGTTACCTCTTTCATGCAGGTGGCTGCCTTTGAGGTTGTGACAAATAATGGCTTCCTCACTGTCGAAGAAGCTGTTAAAGCAGCGCTTGAGTCCGGTGCCGATGCAGCCATCGTCTGCTCGACTGACGCTACTTATCCGGAACTGGCCCCAGCAGTTACGAAAGGCATCAAAGCTGTAAATCCGGAAATGAAGGTATTCCTGGCAGGTGCTCCCAGCGCAGAACTGAAAGAAATCTGTGATGCTGCAGGTATGGATGATTACATCAGCGTCAAATCCAATTGCTATGAAACCTTGCTCCGTATGCAAAAAGAAAGGGGGATGTTCTGATAATGTCCAGAATTCCTGATTTTAGTCAAATTCCCTTTCAGCAGGCACCCGCACAAGGCGCCGCCGAGTTTGCTGCCTGGAAGGAAAAATTAAAAACTGAAACCGGTAAATCCTTTGAAGAAAATTTTTACCGTACAATGGAACAAATCAACGTAGCTCCTTTATATGATGTGAATGCCTATAAAGACTGCGAACATCTGCATTATATGGCAGGTATCCCGCCATTTTTGCGTGGACCTTATTCAACGATGTATGTAACCAAACCCTGGACAGTACGTCAATATGCAGGCTTCTCTACTGCAGAAGAATCAAATGCTTTCTATCGCCGTAACCTGGCGGCAGGGCAAAAAGGTCTGTCTATCGCATTTGACCTTGCAACTCACCGCGGTTATGACTCCGATCATCCGCGCGTTGTCGGTGACGTAGGTAAAGCCGGTGTTGCCGTTGACTCTATTTTGGATATGGAGATTCTTTTCTCCGGCATTCCTCTGGATCAAATGTCTGTATCAATGACAATGAACGGCGCAGTGCTGCCTGTATTGGCCTTCTATATCCTGGCTGGTGAAGAACAGGGCGTAGACAAATCAGTTATGGCAGGTACGATCCAAAACGACATTCTGAAAGAATTCATGGTTCGTAATACCTATATCTATCCGCCTACAGCTTCCATGCGCATCATCGGTGATATTTTCGAATATACCTCCGCTTATATGCCCAAATTCAACAGTATCTCGATTTCCGGTTATCATATGCAGGAAGCAGGCGCTACTGCTGATATCGAACTTGGCTATACATTAGCCGACGGTCTCGAATATCTGCGTACAGGTACTGAGCATGGTCTTACTATTGACCAGTTTGCACCGCGTTTGTCCTTCTTCTGGGCAATGGGTAAAAACTACTTTATGGAAATTGCTAAAATGCGTGCAGGACGTATGCTGTGGGCGAAAATCGTTAATTCCTTCGGCCCGAAAAAAACCAAATCTATGGCTTTGCGTACACATTCGCAAACTTCCGGCTGGAGCCTGACAGAGCAAGATCCGTTCAACAATATTACGCGTACCTGTATCGAGGCTATGGCAGCAGCTTTGGGGCATACCCAGTCGCTGCATACTAACGCTTTGGACGAAGCTATCGCGTTGCCGACAGATTTCTCGGCTCGTATTGCTCGTAATACTCAATTGTACATTCAGGACGAAACCAAAGTCTGCAAAGTTATTGATCCGTGGGGCGGTTCCTATTATGTAGAGGCACTGACCAATCAGCTGATCCAAAAAGCCTGGGCACATATCCAGGAAATCGAACAGCTCGGCGGTATGTCCAAAGCTATTGATACCGGTCTTCCTAAAATGCGTATCGAAGAAGCGGCAGCACGTCGTCAGGCTCATATCGATTCCGGCGCCGAAAAAATTGTCGGCGTAAACGATTACCGTCTGGAAAAAGAAGATCCGCTTGATATTCTGGAAGTCGACAACACTGCAGTTCGTTTGGCGCAGATCGAACGTTTGAAAAAATTGCGTGCTAACCGTGACAACGATGAAGTTCGCCGTTGTTTGGACGCTATCACCCATTCCATGGAAACCGGTGAAGGCAACTTGCTGGAGCTGGCAGTTAACGCAGCTCGTGCTCGTGCTTCCAAAGGCGAGATTTCTGACGCTGTCGAAAAAGTCTGCGGCCGTCATAAAGCTATCATCCGTTCAATTTCCGGCGTCTACAGCAGCGAATTTGCTGACGAAGATGTTATCAAGGAAGTTCGTCAGATGACAGATGACTTTGAACAGCGCGAAGGCCGTCGTCCCCGTATCTATATTGCTAAAATGGGACAAGACGGACATGATCGCGGGGCGAAAGTTATTGCTACCGCCTTCGCAGATATGGGCTACGACGTAGATATCGGCCCTCTGTTCCAAACTCCGGAAGAAGCTGCGCAGGATGCAGTAGATAATGATGTTCATATCGTTGGTATGAGCTCATTGGCAGCAGGTCATAAAACCTTGATGCCGCAACTGGTAGAAGAACTTAAAAAACGCGGACGTGAGGATATCATGGTCGTTATCGGCGGCGTAATTCCTGCCCAGGACTATGATTATCTCTACGAACACGGTGCAGCAGCTATTTTTGGACCCGGCACCATTATACCTGTCTGCGCTAAAAAAGTACTGGAAGAGCTGAACAGACGCTTGGCGGATTAAGCCATGACAGATACTTATAAACCTTCGTGGGTGCCTGAAGAAGAAAACGATAAATTTGCCTGCCGGGTAATGTACGGTGTTACAGGCGGTCATGAAGGAACTCCAGGTGTAACAGTAGATAAAAAAGACAAAGTAACTCCGGCTATCAAACGCCGTAAGCTGGAAGTCGACGATTACGTCGAAGGTGTCCTCAAATGTGACCGCGCAATTTTATCACGCGCCATCACTTTGGTTGAAAGTAATGCTGCCGCTCATTTTGAGACGGCACAGCAGGTTATCCAAAAACTGCTGCCTTACACTGGTAAATCGACACGCGTTGGGATCACCGGTGTGCCTGGTGCAGGTAAATCCACCTTTATTGAGGCTCTTGGCACAAACCTGTGTCGTGGCGGACATAAAGTCGCAGTACTGGCGGTCGATCCCTCCAGTACTGTTACCAAAGGCAGTATCCTGGGCGATAAAACACGTATGGAACAGCTTTCACGCGAACCGAATGCTTTTATCCGTCCGTCTCCTTCGGGAGGAACTTTGGGTGGTCTGACTCGTAAAAGCCGTGAAACACTGCTTTTGTGCGAAGCTGCCGGCTATGACACCATTTTAGTCGAGACCGTAGGCGTAGGGCAGAGTGAAACTACCGTACGTTCGATGGTAGATTTTTTTCTGCTGGTCGTATTGACAGGCGCCGGCGACGAATTGCAGGGGATGAAAAAAGGCGTAATGGAACTCGCCGATGCAATCGTCGTCAATAAAGCCGATGGTGATAATAAACAGCGGGCAATGGTTACCAGAGCTGAGTATGAACGTATCCTGCAATTTTTACGTCAGGCTACCGAAAACTGGACGACTCATGCCTATACCTGCTCTGCTTATACAGGAGCGGGAATTATGGAACTGTGGAATGATGTTATCGAAGCCTTTATGAAACAAGGCTGGGGAAATGGCGTGTTAGCTGAACGCAGGAAACAGCAGACGCTTTCCTGGGTATATACCATGGTTGAAGAACATCTGCATAATCTGTTTTATCGTTCGCCAGCCATTATTGGCTGCAAAGAAGAGATCGAGCGTGAAGTAGTGGGCGGAAAAATTTCGGCTACTATGGCGGTTCAAGATCTCATCAACAGATTTGCTGCTGCTGAGCTGAGCGGTGTTAATGTTAAAGACAGCTCGCCTTTTGAAATAAAATAATTTTTGGATTCTCCATTGGGGCGCGGCCGCCTGTGGGCCGCGCCATTTTTTAAGGAGGCAATACAGATGAATGATAACCCGGCTATTAAAGGCCTGATAGAATTAATCGAAAAACGTTATGGATTGGAAGTTCTCGACTCTCACTACGTCCTGGTTGATGAAAAATTTAAACAATATAATATGATGCTGTATGTCAAATTACCAAAACAGATGCTTGACGAATTTAAACGCTTATATTCGAATAAAACTAGCGCCATGCATGTTGCGTGGAGCATTGACGATAAAGATAACATTAGATTCCACGCTGCTATTGGCAACAATATCCTTTTGCTTTTAGATTCTCTGCTGTCAAAAGAATGAAAGAAGTGAGAGTAGATGACTAAAAGAAAAACCAGA
>ENA-UEPI01000896-UEPI01000896.1-human-gut-metagenome-genome-assembly--contig:-NODE-896-length-17337-cov-2.549479_pt1 | contig 17337 bp, 20 predicted proteins | sample MGYA00242899_ERZ507914 | MGnify/ENA primary metagenome ERZ507914 (study PRJEB26167, sample SAMN06115442) | human gut metagenome | host: Homo sapiens | place: China:Chongqing | collected 2015-07-28...
CAGGAGCTCTTTCCGGCCTTACATACGGAATCTATACGACTTTGGTATTGGTTGCGGGCTATTATGAACCACTTGTAAGTGCGGTTGGTATCCTGGCAGCCCCTTATGTATGTTCCGGACTGAACGATCTGTTCGCCGGTATCTGGCTTACGATCTACAATGCAAAAAAGGGACGTCTGGCAGAGATTGGACGTACAGCCAATACCTTCCCAGGAAAGATGATGATCCTGGGAGCACTTTTGGGCGGCCCTATCGCTAACGGCGCTTATCTGGTAGGCCTGGCTCTGGCCGGTGCTTATGCGATCCCCATTTCTGCAACCTGCGGCCTGTTCGGCGCTCTGTTTGCATGGATTTTCTTAAAGCAGCGTCCAACCAAGCGTGTGGTAGCAGGTATGCTTACCTGTGTGGCAGGCGCTATCATCATCAACTGGGTAAAACCGGAAGGCAGCCCGAACTTTACACTGGGAATTATCTGCGCACTGATCGCGGCTGTGTGCTGGGGACTTGAGGGAATGCTTTCCAGCTACGGCGGAGCCATGATCGACACAGATGTGGCAACCAATATCCGTCAGCTCTTCTCCGGTCTGGTAGATCTGGTGATCATCGTTCCCTTAGTAGGCGGACTTGGACTTTTAGGCGGCACCATGTCAGCTGGTATTCCGGCTCTGTGGCTGGCAGTATCCGGACTGAGCGCAGGCGCTTCCTTCCTTCTGTGGTACAAGGCAAATTCCACAGTCGGCTGTGCCATCGGCATGAGCTTAAACGTTACATATGCATTCTGGGGCGTATTATTCTGTATCCTGTTCCTGGGACAGCCTGTAACAACTACCATCGTAGTTGGTTCTGTTGTAATCATCTTTGGTGCGATCTTGGTTACCATGAACCCGCTGGACTTTTTCAAGAAGGGAGAGGTGTAAGATGCTGCTGCCCGCAAGAATGGCGGTGCTCAACTATTTAAGCACTGTGAAAAATGCTGATATCAACGAGATCATGGAGGCAATGAAGCCCCAGTACGGACATGAGAAACAGTTTACAAAGGATATGTATCTGGATCATACGATGTCCTTAGAGGCCAACGGAATGTGCACTCTGGTAAGCCATGAGCTGGATGTAAACGGAGATCTTTCTCTCCGATTTGCCATTACAGACGACGGCCGCACAACCGTGGAAAAATACGTTCCTGCTAAATACCGCAGCAGATAGGAAAGGAGAAACGGCATATGAGATATTATGGTGAAGAGGCTCTCGGACTGGTAGAGACCCTTGGACTGGTTCCGGCTCTGGAAGCGGCAGACAAGATGTTAAAGGCCGCAGATGTGGAGCTCATCTCTTATGAGAATGTTGGATCGACTCTGGTAACAATCATGGTAAAGGGCGATGTGGCCGCTGTGCGTTCCTCTGTCGAGGCCGGCGCCGCAGCCGCAGCCGCGATCGGAAAGCTGACAGCAAAGAATGTAATGCCAAGACCGATCCGTGCCGTTGGAGAGATCGTTTCGGTACACGATATTGACGCGTGACCGCTGCTATAAACCGAGATGTGAGAGGGAAAAATATGGAAAGATATGAAGCCATTGGATGTATTGAGACCTTCGGCCTGGTATTTGTTCTGGAGGCTGCAGACGCGATGTGCAAGGCGGCTGATGTAGAACTGATCGGCTATGAAAATGTTGCTTCCGGTTATATTTCCGTTATTGTACAGGGCGATGTGGGAGCCTGCCGTACAGCGGTAGATGCCGGGGTGAAGGCAGTAGAAAATATGGGAGCAGAGGTATACAGCTCTGTGGTGATCCCAAGACCGCATCAGGATCTGGGCAAGATCGTTACCCGCTACAGTCTGACCAATCTTTTGCCTCAGGAAGAGTAAATAAGAGGCAGAAGGGAGCAGTGAAATGAAGTTTATCGACAAAGACTTAAAGGCAGTCCAGGAAGCAAGAGTTTTGATGGAAGAGGCGGCCGAAGCAAAGAAAACACTGGCTCTTTTTGAACAGAAGAAACTGAACCGGATCGCAGCCTGCATGATGGATGCTTTAGAGCTTAAGCTGGAACAGCTCACAGAAGAGGCGGTTCGGGAAACGGGATACGGAGACGCAAAGGATCAGCTGCTTCAGGCAAAGCTCCTGATCAAGAAAATGCGGAAAACTCTGGAACCTATGAAATGCGTAGGCGTTCTCAGCACAGATGAGGCTCAGGGCGTTTTGGAAATCGGCGTTCCAATGGGCGTGATCGCTGCGGCTGCACCGGCTGTAAGCCCGGTGGCTGCGGTTCTGAGCGCTGCCGTATGCGCGGTAAAATCAGGAAACGCCATTGTTTTTGCACCCCATCCCAGAGCGGTGAAGACCACGGTGCGTACTGTACATATCCTGGAGGAAGCGGCTCTTGAGGCCGGACTGGTCCGGGGAGCTTTATCCTGCAGTGAGACAGCGGCAAAGGAAGGGGCCATCGAGCTTCTTTCACACCCGGAGACAAATCTGATCCTGAATATAGGTGAACGGCCGCTTTTGGAAGCCTGCAGCCGCACCGGATGCCCGGTTTTATACGGAGGGATCGCTCCCGGACCGGTATTTATTGAAAAAACAGCAGATATAAGCAGGGCGGCGGCATGTATTACGGACAGCCGGGGCTTTAACTGCGGAACCGGAGCAGGAAGCGAGCAGTATGTGGTGGCAGACCGGCAGATCGCCGCTCAGGTAAAGGAGGAACTGATCCGTCACGGGGCCTATTTTATGACGGAGACAGAACAGAAACAGCTGACTGCGTTTCTGGGACTGGAAAAAGGAACGGGGCTTCCGGATAAGGAGTTCATCGGAAAAACGGCAGCATGGCTGGCTCAGAAAGCCGGATTTGCAGTGCCGGAGCATACAAAGGTCCTTGTATCCGAGCAGTCTTATATAACGGATTTTAATCCATATGCCAAAGGGCTTTTATGCCCGGTACTGGCATTTTACATTGAAGAAGACTGGATTCATGCCTGTGAAAAATGTATTGAGCTTCTGGTGGGAGAAAGCCGGGGCAATACGCTTACCATTCATTCGCAGGATCCGGAAGTCATTCGGCAGTTTGCCTTAAAGAAGCCCGTAGGCCGTGTGCTGATCAATACGCCGGCTGTATGGGGCGCCATGGGAGTTACAACAGACCTGTTCCCCACAGTGATCCTTGGAAGCGTGACCTCAAAAGAGGGGATCACTGCAGAGAATGTATCGCCTCTTCACATGATCTATAGAAGAAAGGCAGCATTTGGGATCCATGGACTCTGTTCATAAACAGGCAGCCAGAAAGAGAGGGATTTATTTTGGATATTAGAGAATTTTCAAATAAGCTTGCAGAAGCGACAAAACATATGTCTCCTGAAGCGAAAGCTTCTCTGATGAAGATGTTTGAATCTGTTTCACAGGAAATTGGAAAAGAAGATACAAAAAAAGAGACCGCAAAGGATCTGTGCGAGTATCCTTCTGAGGGAACTCAGATTCCGGACGGCATGACAAGACGTTTAAAGCTGTTAAAGGAGAATTACTTAAAGCAGAAGCCATCCATCACGACCTACCGTGCAAGAGCGATCACAAAGATTGCTGCTGAAAATCCCGGTATGCCAAAGATCGAATTAAGAGCAAAGTGCTTCCGCTACTGCTGTGAGACAGCTCCTCTGGTTATTCAGGATAACGAGCTGATCGTAGGCGCACCCTGCGGCGCACCCAGAGCCGGCGCATTCTCACCAGATATCGCATGGAGATGGATGGTAGATGAGATTGATACCATCGGAACAAGACCTCAGGATCCATTCTACATTTCCGAGGAAGACAAGAAGATCATGCGTGAGGAGCTGTTCCCATTCTGGAAGGGCAAATCCGTAGATGAGTACTGCGAGGATCAGTACCGTGAGGCAGGCGTATGGGAGTTATCCGGCGAGTCCTTCGTATCCGACTGCTCCTACCATGCATTAAACGGCGGCGGCGACTCCAACCCCGGCTATGATGTAATCCTGATGAAGAAGGGTATGCTGGATATCCAGAATGAAGCAAGAGAGCATTTAACAAAGCTTCACTACGAGAATCCAGATGATATTGAGAAGATCTACTTCTACAAGTCCATTATCGAGACAACTGAAGGTGTAATGATCTATGCCAGAAGAATGTCCGAATATGCAAAGGAACTGGCTGACAAAGAGACCGATCCAAAGAGAAAGGCAGAGCTTTACAAGATCTCCGAGATTAATGCAAAGGTTCCTGCTCACAAGCCTGAGACCTTCTGGGAGGCAATCCAGGCAGTATGGACCATCGAGTCCCTGCTTGTTGTGGAAGAGAATCAGACCGGTATGTCCATCGGCCGTGTAGACCAGTATATGTACCCGTTCTACAAGGCAGACATTGAGTCCGGCAGAATGAATGACTTCCAGGCATTTGAGCTTGCAGGCTGTATGCTGATCAAGATGTCTGAGATGATGTGGATCACCAGCGAGGGCGGTTCCAAGTTCTTTGCAGGCTATCAGCCATTCGTAAATATGTGCGTAGGCGGCGTTACAAGAGAGGGCCGTGATGCAACCAATGACCTGACCTATCTGTTAATGGATGCAGTACGTCATGTAAAGATTTACCAGCCGTCTTTAGCCTGCCGTATCCACAACAAGTCCCCGAGAAAGTACTTAAAGAAGATCGTAGATGTAGTACGTTCCGGAATGGGCTTCCCTGCCTGCCACTTTGATGATACACATATCAAGATGATGCTGGCAAAGGGCGTTTCCATCGAGGATGCAAGAGATTACTGCCTGATGGGCTGTGTAGAGCCTCAGAAGGCCGGCCGTCTCTATCAGTGGACCTCTACCGCTTATACACAGTGGCCCATTTGTATCGAGCTTGTATTAAATCACGGTGTTCCGCTGTGGTACGGCAAGCAGGTTTGCCCGGATATGGGTGACTTAAACAGCTTTAAGACATATGAAGAGTTTGAAGCTGCCGTTAAGGAAGAGATCAAATACATCACAAAGTGGACCAGCGTTGCTACGGTTATTTCCCAGAGAGTTCACAGAGAGCTGGCTCCGAAGCCTCTGATGTCCATTATGTACGAGGGCTGTATGGAAAAGGGAAAGGACGTATCCTCCGGCGGCGCTATGTATAACTTTGGACCAGGCGTTGTATGGTCCGGACTTGCTACCTATGCAGACTCCATGGCAGCCATCAAGAAGCTGGTATTTGACGATAAGAAATATACGCTGGAGCAGTTAAATGAAGCATTAAAAGCAGACTTTAATGGATATGAGCAGATCCGCACCGACTGTCTGAACGCTCCTAAGTACGGAAATGATGACGATTACGCAGATGATATTGCGGCAGATCTGATCAACTTTACCGAGCATGAGCACAGACAGTACAAGACTCTTTACTCTATCCTGAGCCATGGTACTCTGTCTATTTCCAATAATACCCCATTCGGCCAGATGACCGGTGCGTCTGCAAACGGACGCCATGCATGGCTGCCTCTGTCTGACGGAATCAGCCCAAGCCAGGGCGCTGACTTCAAGGGCCCGACCGCTATTATCAAGTCTGTATCCAAGATGTCCAATGATAATATGAACATCGGTATGGTACATAACTTCAAGATCATGGCAGGCCTTCTTGATACTCCTGAGGGCGAGGAAAGCCTGATCACCCTGCTGCGTACAGCCTGCATGTTTGGAAACGGCGAGATGCAGTTTAACTATCTGGATAACAAGACCCTGATCGAGGCTCAGAAGCATCCAGAGCAGTACCGCGACCTGATCGTGCGTGTTGCCGGATACAGTGCTTTCTTCGTAGAGCTGTGCAAGGATGTACAGGATGAGATCATCAGCCGTACCATGCTGACTCATTTTTAATCCGGGCGTGGGGCAGTTAGGAGAGATATCATGGAAAGAAAAGCTCTGATCTTTAATGTTCAGAAATACAATATGTATGATGGACCGGGAATCCGCACCATCGTATTCTTCAAAGGCTGTCCGCTGCGCTGCAAATGGTGCGCCAACCCGGAAGGTCTGGAGCGGAAGATCCAGATTATGTTTAAGAAAAACTCCTGCGTCAACTGCGGCCTTTGTGTGGACGCCTGTCCGGTGGGGATCCATGAGATCACACCGGAGGGCATCCACCGGGTGCGCCGGGATATTGACTGTACCGGCTGCGGAAAATGTAAGTCCGTATGCCCTCAGGCTGCTCTGGAAGTCAACGGCCAGGTAAAAACTGTATCCGAGCTTCTTGAGATAGTAGAGGAGGACGCTGCATTTTACAGTATGTCAGGCGGCGGCGTTACCCTGGGCGGCGGCGAATGTACGGCACAGCCGGAAGCTGCCAGGGAGCTCCTTATGGCTTGCAAGAGCCAGGGAATCAATACGGCCATTGAAACCTGCGGACACACGAAGCCGGACAAGCTCTTTGCCATTGCGGAATATGTGGATCTGTTCCTGTTTGATATTAAGCATATGGATCCCAAACGTCATAATGAGCTGACAGGAATTGGAAATGAATTGATCTTATCCAATTTAAAAGAGCTTTTGACAAGGCTCTATAACGTGAAGATGCGTATGCCGATGTTAAAGGGTATCAATGACAGCAAGGAAGAAATTGATCAGGTGATCCAGTTTCTGCTTCCGTTCCGGGATGATCCAAACTTTAAGGGAGTGGATCTTCTTCCTTATCATAAAATGGGCGTGGGAAAATACGGGCAGCTGGATAAGCCCTACCCCATTGAGGGAGACCCCAGCTTAAGCCAGGAGGATTTAGACCGGATCGAGGGCTGGATGAAAGCCTATGATTTCCCTGTAACCGTAGTGCGCCACTGACAGGTAAGGAGGAGTCGTGACAGAAGGAATTATGCCTGCCGGACGGGTGATTGAAGAATCGGTTCCGGGCAAACAGGTGACGATCGCCCATGTAATCGCTTCTCCGGTGCCGGAGATCTATGAATGTCTTGGAATTGAGGGCAGAGGAGCCATTGGCATTCTGACCCTTTCTCCCTTTGAGACAGCCATGATCGCGGCGGATATTGCAGCCAAGGCGTCTGATGTGGAGATCGGATTTTTAGACCGCTTTACCGGTTCTGTAGTGATTTCCGGAGATGTGGAAAGCGTAGATACGGCCCTCAGGGCTGTGACGGATACGCTGAAACGGGTGCTGGGATTTGCGGCCGCGGAGATAACGAGAACGTGAGAAAGAAACGGATCATGATCATAGGGCCCGGAAAAAGCGGAAAAACAACGCTGGCTGCCTGGCTGGAAGACAGCAGCGATATCCGCAGGGTCCAGAATATGGTTTACAGAAAGAATACACTGGATACGCCGGGAGCGTATCTGGAAAGCCCATGGATGCACCATCATCTCATTGCGGCGGCTCAGGACGCCTCCTGTGTGGTGATGACTGCGGATGCAAAGGGAAAACGGGAGGTATATCCTCCGGGATTTGCAAAAGCCTTCCGCGTTCCTGTCATCGGAGTGGTCACACGCTGCGACCTCGCAGAGGGAGACTACAAAGGAGCGGTACGCCAGCTGATAAGAGCCGGGATCCAGCCGCCCTTTTATGAGATCAGCATCTATGATACAGAACGTATGAAGCAGCTTCGGAGAATTCTGGATCCATACAGGCCGGATGCTTCGGAGCCGGAAAAATCAGAAGAAAGGAGGGAATGATGATGGGACAGTTTTTAATGAGTACCCGGATCTATACAGGGGAAGCTTCTCTGGAAGAAATTGAACATCTGGGACTTAAAAGAGCATATATTATCTGCGATCCTTTATGGAGAAGTGCGGACGGGCCGGGGAGCTTGCTGCCATGCTGAATGGGGCTGGAGCAGAAACAAGGATTTTCTCAGAGGTCGTACCGGATCCATCCATCGAGGTGGTTGCAAAGGCCATTCAGGGGATGAAGGAATTTGAACCCGATGGGATCATTGCTCTGGGAGGCGGTTCAGCCATTGATACCGCCAAGGCAGCCGGTCATCTTTATGGCTCCATGAACGGAGAGGGAAGGCCTCTTCTGGCAGCCGTTCCCACCACCAGCGGAACAGGAAGCGAGGTAACATCCTTTGCGGTGATTTCGGATACAAAGGCTCAGGCAAAATATGCGCTGCGGGATCAGGCTCTGGTACCGGATGCAGCGTTTTTAGACCCAAGGCTGACAGCTTCCGTTCCGCCGGCGATTACGGCAGATACAGGAATGGATGTGCTGACCCATGGACTGGAAGCTTATGTTTCCGCAAAGGCGGATGATTTTACAGATGCCTGTGCAGAAAAAGCGATCCGGCTGGTATGGGAATATCTGGAACGGGCCGTGTTGGACGGTTCTGATATGGAAGCCAGAGAGCATATGCATAATGCCTCCTGTCTGGCAGGAATCGCATTCAGCAATGCTTCCTTAGGCGTCTGCCACAGTATGGCTCATGCCCTGGGAGCACATTTCCATATTCCTCACGGCAGAAGCAATGCTTTAATCCTTCCCCATGTGATCGCATATAATGCGGGACTGGAGGAGAATGGAGAAAATGAAGCACTGCTCCGGTATGAAAAGATTGCGGATATGCTGGGAATCGGAGGCGGTACTCCCAAAGCGGCAGTACACGGCCTGATCCGCCACATCCGGAATCTGATGAAGCGGATTGGAAGTCCTGCTTATGTGACAGACCTGTCCGTTGAACGGGAGGCATTTGAGGAAGCCATTCCCCAGATGGCAGAGCAGGCGTTAAAGGATAACTGTACGGCTACCAATCCCAGAGTGCCTGAAAAGCAGGAGCTGGAATACCTTTACAAGAAGCTTTGTAAAGGGGGAATCGTATGAGATTTATCACAGAAGAGGATTTGAGGCAGCGGTTTCGCAGAGAACGGTTTACAGAATATGAGCCAGAAGCGGGAACGCGGCTTACACCGGGAGCAAGACAGTTTTTAAGTGACCGCGGTATCCGCCTGACAGAGACAGAAAATGGCGTTCGTCCAGGAAACGGACAGACCGGCTTTGGAAAAAAAGAAGCCGGCAGCAGTCTGAAACAGAATGAACAGCCAAAGGAAACGGAAGCAGAGGAGCGTTCACAGGGAGCTCATCCGGCAGAAGAACTGCCCTGCTGGCAGCTTGAGCTTGGAAACCTTCAGGCTGATTTTCTTCAGGCAGGACTGGATCTTCAAAGAGAGGATGTTCTTGTTTCAAAGGAAATCTTTGAACTGGAACGGAATCTTGCCAGGCTTGCGTCCGGGGAAGAGATGGCCGAAGGAGAAAGGCGCTGGGAAATGCTCTGTCCGGCCTGTACGGGAATCGGTCCTGAAAACTGCAGAAAGTGTTTGGCAGACTGCTTTGAAATCACAGGATTTCATGCCCAGTCACCCAATGGCCGGGTTGTGATCCGGCTTCATGTGCTCAGAAGCAGATTAAGAAAGCTGGAACGGGAGCTTCCCGACGATAGAAAGGAAATGGCACACTGTATCATCAACCGATTATCACAGATGATCTGCCATGGGTTTGGAGGAAAAATATGTCAGAAGAATTAGCATTTGCAGAATGTGACCGCCTGGTGAGGGAATTTGAACAGGTGGTAAAAAAGCCGGTAAAGAAGCGCTCTTCCATTTATTATACCGGCGTGGATCTGGGAACAGCCTGTGTGGTTTTAGCTGTTCTGGATGAGAACCGCCGGCCGGTAGCAGGCGCTTACCGGTATGCAGATGTGGTTCGTGACGGCATGGTAGTAGATTATATCGGTGCCATCCGTCTGGTGCGTGAAATGAAGGAAGAGCTGGAGGAAAAGCTGGGTACGGAACTGATCTATGCAGCCGCAGCCATTCCTCCGGGAACCGACGCTCTGGACGGGGGAGCAATCAAAAATGTAGTGCAGGGCGCTGGATTTGAAATCACAGCCCTGTTAGATGAACCCACAGCCGCCAATCAGATCTTAAAGATCCAAAACGGAGCTGTAGTAGATATCGGAGGCGGAACCACAGGCATTTCCATTTTAGAAAATGGAAAAGTGATCAATGTAGATGATGAGGCCACCGGAGGAACCCATTTTTCTCTGGTATTAGCCGGAGCTTATAAGCTTCCCTTCTCAGAAGCGGAGATTTATAAGAGGGATAAGAAGAATCACAAAGAAATCCTTCCGGTGTTGAAGCCGGTGATTGAAAAAGTGGCTTCCATCATCAGCCGCCAGATAGAGGGTTATAATGTACAGGGACTGTATCTGGTAGGAGGAACCTGCTGTCTTTCCGGAATCGAGGATATCATAGGAAAGAAAACAGGGATCCCTACCTATAAACCGGAAAATCCCATGTTCGTTACGCCTCTTGGAATCGCTATGAGCTGTACGGATCAGGAAATGGAGTAAAGCATATGGAGTACCGGATCATTAAATCCCCAAGCCGGGGTACATTAGAGATCCTGGCCCGGAGAAAGGGTTCGGGAAATGCAGTAAAGCTGGAGGATGTGGATGCCGTAGGCCTGGTTCAGGGACGTCTGATCGAAATGGTCTGCGCCGCTGATGTAGCAGAAAAAGCAGTGGGCGTTACGGTGGAAGACATCCGGGGCAGCTGCCCCCAGCATATGATCATGCTGGCAATCTTTGGGGATACGGCTTCGGTAGAAGCGGCCCTGGAAGAAATCCGACGGAGAGAAAAGGAGGGAGCGGAGGAATGGTAACAGCAAGACTGACAGGAAATATCTGGGCAACACGAAAATCAGACCTTCTAAGCGGATATAAGCTCCTTTTAGCTGAGGTCATCGGAGGCACAAGAGCCGGTGAGAGCATGGTAGTGATCGATACCATCGGAGCCGGGATCGGGGACCGGGTGATCGTAGCCTGCGGATCTTCTGCCAGACGGATGCTGGGAAGCGACGAAATTCCGGCTGATGCGGCAGTAGTGGGAATTATTGACGAAGACTGCGCCTTTGAGGATTCATAAGGCGGATCAGGAGAGGATGTGGAAAAATGAAACAGCTGATTTGTGCTGCGGATATAGAAGCACTGAAGCAGGCAGGAAAGACAGTATGCGTGACAGGACCGGATGTGATCGTAACACCTTCTGCTAAGGATGCTGCAGAAGCCCTTGGAATCACATTTTCAGACAAGGAGCCGGAGAAGGCAGCATGTACCTGCGACGGAGAAGGCATTGACAGCGAACAGATCTATCAGCTTTTAAAAGCTCTGATGGACAAGGGACTTTTAGGAGAACTGCTGACAAAATGCGGCAGCCGCCCCTATCAGTGCGTAACCCATGAAAATGGATTAAAGGTAGTCCGCGGAAATACAGTGAAAATGGATGTATTTGACACAGGCGATCCAAATGCCACTGCTTATTTCCAGGAACTGGTAAGCAAAGAGGAATCTCATATCAGTGCAGGATTCCTTGTGATCGATCATTCTGAGTTTGCCTGGGAGCTGACGTATGAGGAAATCGACTATGTAATCGAGGGAACGCTGACCGTTACCATTGACGGAAAGAAATATACGGCAAATGCAGGAGATGTTCTTTTTGTTCCATCCGGTTCCAAGGTAATCTGGGGTTCTCCGGACAAGGCAAGAGTATTCTATGCAACCTATCCGGCCAACTGGGCGGACCTTCTGTAAAGGAGGACATAAATGCAGGCGCTGGGTATGATAGAAACAAGGGGAACCCTGGCAGCCATTGAAGCGGTAGATGTGATGCTCAAGGCAGCAGATGTAACCCTTGTAGAAAAGACAAAGATCGGCGGCGGTCTGGTGACGGTTACTGTAACAGGTGATGTGGCAGCCGTAACTGCAGCTGTAGATGCAGGCGCATCGGCAGCAGAGCATCTGGGTGAAGGACTTTTGGTCAGCCGCCATGTGATCCCAAGGCCTCATGAAGAGCTGGAGGGATTTTTCGGGCCAGAGCCGGAGGATCCGGGAAAACGGAATGAACCGAAGGCAGCGGCCGGAGAGGCTGAAATTGTATCTGAGGATGAGCCGGAGGAAGCGGCCGAAGAGCTGGAAACTGTATCTGAGGATGAGCCGGAGACTGTGGCAGCAGGGCTGTCGGAGGATACCGGGGCTGAAGAGGCTGATGCAGAGACTGGGGAAGACGGCACAGCGGTACAGGAGCTGGATGCAGAAGTGGGCAATACCGCCGTACAGGAGCCGGACATAAGCATTCCCAATCCTGTTACACGGGCATGGTGCGATGGCCTTTATGATGTTTCAGGAGCAGAGGCAGTGATGACAGCTCTTAAAAACTGTCATGTAACGCAGCTTCGTAAGCTTGCCAGAAGTTATCCGGAGCTGGGAATGGCCGGAAGGGAGCTTTCCAGAGCAAACCGGTCCCGTCTCTTAAAGGAATTGAGACAATGGTATGAAACGCGACAGAAATAAAACATCCGGTGTCTGACCGGAGAAAGGAACTGATAATGGAGAATTTTGATTTAGATCTGCGTTCCATCCAGGAAGCCAGAAATCTGGCCCGTCAGGGTGAGGAAGCAGCAAAGAAAATGGCCACTTATACGAGTGAGCAGATTGACAAAATTTTAAAAAGCATGGTAGAAGCAGCAGAAGAGCATGCGGCCTGTCTGGGAAGAATGGCAGTGGAAGAGACCGGCTTCGGAAATGCAGTTCATAAGGCATATAAAAACCATGCGGCGTCTACATTATTATATGAAGATATCCGTGATATGAAAACCGTAGGCATTATCTCCGAGGATCGTGCCAGAGGTACCATGGATGTAGCTGCTCCGGCAGGATTGATCATGGGCATTGTTCCATCTACCAATCCTACCTCTACCGTAATTTACAAATCCATCATTGCTATTAAGGCTGGAAATGCAATCGTATTTTCTCCCCATCCATCCGCAGCCAAGTGTACTTTAAGGGCAGCAGAGGTAATGCGTGACGCAGCTGTTAAGGCAGGCGCTCCGGAGGGCGTGATCAGCTGCATTACAACACCTACCATGGCGGCAACTAATGAATTGATGCACTGCAAAGAGGTGGCTCTTATCATCGCAACCGGCGGCCCGGGAATGGTTAAGGCAGCCTACAGTGCAGGAAAGCCGGCCATCGGCGTAGGCGCAGGAAACTCCCCTGCATACATTGAACGTACAGCAGACGTTAAGGCGGCAGTAGACGCTATTATTGCCAGCAAGACCTTTGACAATGGAACCATCTGTGCTTCTGAGCAGTCGATCATCTGCGAGCGCTGTAACCATGATGAGGTGGTTGCAGAGTTAAAACGCCATGGAGCTTACTTTATGACAAAGGAAGAGACCGACAAGGTATGCCGTCTGCTCTTTAAGAACGGCCATGCAATGAATGCCAAGTTCGTAGGACGCAGTCCGGAGGTGATCGGACAGGCAGCCGGGATTTCTGTTCCGGCAGGAACCACGGTTCTGATCGGAGAACAGGGCGGCGTAGGCGAGGGATATCCTCTTTCCTATGAGAAGCTTACAACAGTTCTGGCATTTTACACCGTAGAAAACTGGGAAGAAGCCTGCAAGCTCAGCATTGACCTTTTACAGAACGGTATCGGTCATACCATGAGCATCCATACCAATGATCAGGAACTGGTTCGCAAGTTTGCCATGAAGCCGGCTTCCCGTATCCTTGTAAATACCGGAGGCAGCATGGGCGGAACCGGAATCAGCACAGGACTGAATGTAGCCTTTACCTTAGGCTGCGGAACCTGCGGCGGAAGCTCTGTTTCCGAAAATGTAAGCCCCTTAAATCTGATCAATGTAAAGAAGGTTGCTTATGGATTAAAGAACTGCTCTACCCTTCTTAAAGATGACAGAACCTTCCGCAATCCGGAGAAGGCGCAGGAAGTACAGGCCAGCTGCTCTCAGAATACAGCTTCTTCCCAGAGCTTTAGCCCGGCTGATATCGTGGCATCCTTTGAACGCCGCCAGGGCGGGTGCTGCTGTGGGGCTGCTGTTCAGGAATCCAGCATTGATACGGCAGAACAGTTAAAAGAGGCCTCTGTTAAGGGATTTACAGATGACGCCCATCTGGCTGATCTGGTACGCCAGCTGATTGCATCCATGAACGAATAAGGAGGCAGAACATGAATCAGTGTGAAGAACTGCTTAAGCTTTTAATGGAAGCGGTACAGCAGGAAGGGCAGAAAAAGGAAGAACCCTGTGCCAATGGGGGGATTCCGGTAGGTGTTTCCAACCGCCATGTCCATCTGTCTCAGGCTGACTTAGACCGCCTGTTTGGTCCGGGATATGAGCTGACCAAGATGAAGGATCTTTCCCAGCCGGGGCAGTATGCCTGCAAGGAAATGGTTACGGTCTGCGGCCCTAAGGGAGCGATCGAAAAGGTACGCATCCTGGGTCCGGTACGCCGGGAAACACAGGTAGAAATACTGGCAGGAGACGGCTTTAAGCTGGGAGTAAAAGCTCCGGTACGGCTTTCCGGAGATCTGGATGGAACACCGGGAATTACCCTGGTGGGCCCGAAAGGTTCTGTACAGACAGAAAAAGGCGTAATGGTTGCTCAGAGGCATATTCATATGCTTCCGGCTGACGCAGAGCGCTTTGGTGTCCATGACGGACAGGTTGTAGATCTGGAGGCAGAAGGTCCCAGGGGAGGTATTTTAAGAAATACGGCAATCCGTGTGACCGCACAGTCACAGCTGGAATGCCATCTGGATATGGAGGAGGCAAATGCTTTCGGTCTGGGAGGAACTTCCGTGGTACATATCCATTGCTAAACTATATTGGAAGTCTTCGGCTGAAAATGGCCGGACTGTAATCATGTGAACTAAAAAATTAAGATAAATCAGGAGGAAATAATCATGAAGGATGATGCATTAGGAATGATCGAGACAAAGGGACTGGTAGGCTCTATTGAGGCAGCAGATGCTATGGTAAAGGCAGCAAATGTTACCCTGATTGGCAAGGAATTCGTAGGCGGCGGCCTTGTAACTGTTATGGTACGCGGCGATGTAGGCGCAGTTAAGGCAGCTACAGATGCAGGCGCAGCAGCAGCTCAGAGAGTAGGCGAGCTTGTTTCCGTTCATGTAATCCCACGTCCACATGCAGAGGTAGAGACCATTCTTCCTTCCGTAAAGGAGAACTAAAACGTATTAAAGATAAGAAAGGCCGCAGCCGGATGAGTCCTGGCTGCGGCCTTTTTGCGCCTGTGTTTTGATGTTATATGGCTTTTAAATAGATTGTATTCTTTAAATCCGTGCGATCCCTTCCTCTACAGCCACATCAGCTACCGCTTTTGCAACTACGTCGGCTACCGCCTTGTTTAACGGGGAGGGAATGATATTATCTTCTGTAAGCTCCTCATCAGAAACCATGCCGGCAATGGCATAGGAGGCTCTCTGCTTCATGGATTCAGTGATCTCTCTGGCACGGACGGAGAGAGCACCTTTAAATACGCCCGGAAATACCAGTACATTGTTGATCTGGTTGGGGAAGTCAGAGCGGCCGGTTCCTACGACTGCAGCGCCTCCTGCCAAGGCCTCGTCGGGCATAATCTCCGGTGTGGGGTTTGCCATGGCAAAGACGATACCCTTATTCATAGAGGCAACCATTTCCTTTGTCACCAGTCCGGGACGGGATACGCCGATAAAGGCGTCCGCATTTTTTAAAGCGTCGGCCAGAGTGCCATGCTCGTGATCCAGATTGCTGATATGGGAAATTTCTTCCTGGCCAGGATTTAAGCCCTCGTCGCCTTCGCAGATAATACCATTGATATCGCAGAGGATCACATTTCCAAAGCCCATATTGATCAGATGTTTTCCGATGGCAATGCCTGCGGCTCCTGCTCCGTTAATTACCACACGAAGCGTTCCCATTTCTTTTCCTGTTACCTTGATGGCGTTTAATAGGGCGGCTGCCACAACGATAGCGGTGCCGTGCTGGTCATCATGGAATACAGGGATATCGCACAGCTCCTTTAAACGGCGCTCAATCTCAAAGCATCTGGGAGCGGCAATATCCTCCAGATTGATGCCGCCGAAGCTTTTGGAAATCAGATGTATGGTCTGTACAATGGTATCTGTGTCCTTGGAGTCAATGCAGAGAGGGAATGCATCCACATCTGCAAATTCCTTAAACAGGGCGCATTTTCCTTCCATAACCGGCATACCGGCTGCAGGGCCGATATCTCCCAGACCCAAAACAGCCGTACCGTCTGTGATGACGGCTACCAGGTTGGAGCGGCGGGTCAGCTTAAAGGACTGCTCGTAATCCTTTGCGATCACCCGGCAGGGCTCGGCTACGCCCGGAGTGTAGGCTAAAGAAAGATCCTCTCTTGTTTCGATTTTTTTGCGAGAAACGACCTCGATTTTTCCGTTCAGGTCGTAATGCATCTGCAGGGATGCCTGATTGATATCCATGATTTTGTTCCTCCTGTAAAATAAAATGTGCTCTGGGAGCAGAGTGTTTATACCATAGCTTCGGGTTTGAATACCTGATCGAATTCCTCTTCCGTGAGAAAGCCCAGAGATACGCAGGCTTCCTTCAGGGAAATATTTTCCTTATAGGCTTTTTTTGCGGTTTTAGCCGCATTTTCATAGCCGATATGCGGATTAAGGCAGGTCACAAGCATCAGGGAACGACGGAGATTTTCATCCATCTTTTCACGGTTGGGCCGGATGCCGGATACGCAGTTATTATTAAAGGAAATCAGTGCGTCGGTTAAAAGACGGACAGACTGGAGAAAATTGTAAATACATACGGGCATGAATACATTTAATTCAAAGTTTCCCTGAGAGGCAGCAATGCCTACAGCCGTATCATTTGCCATAACCTGAACCGCCACCATAGTGACAGCCTCGCACTGAGTCGGATTTACCTTTCCCGGCATAATGGAGCTTCCGGGCTCATTTTCCGGGATAAAGATTTCACCCAGTCCGCAGCGGGGGCCGGAGGCCAGCCAGCGCACGTCGTTGGCGATTTTCATCAGATCCGCCGCCAGGGCCTTGAGCGCCCCGTGGGCGAACACCAGCTCGTCCTTGCTGGTGAGAGAGTGGAACTTGTTGGCTGCGGTGACAAATTCTTTTCCTGTGAGCTCGGAAACTGCTTTTGCCACTTCCGCATCAAAGCCTTTTGGGGCGTTTAAGCCGGTGCCTACGGCAGTGCCGCCCAGAGCCAGCTCCCGAAGTCCCTTAAGGCTTAAGGCAAGCATTTCCTTTGATTTTTCCAGCATATTTTTCCAGCCGCTGATCTCCTGGGAGAAGGAAATAGGGGTAGCATCCTGAAGATGGGTACGTCCTGTTTTTACAATTCCTTCATTTTCAGCCATCAGTCTGGTAAATGTATCAGTCAGGCGGTCAATAGCAGGGAACAGTTTGTCTTCGATCTCCATAACTGCAGCAATGTGCATGGCAGTTGGAAAAGTATCGTTGGAGCTTTGGGACATGTTGGAATGATCATTTGGCTGGAGGAT
>ENA-UEPI01000914-UEPI01000914.1-human-gut-metagenome-genome-assembly--contig:-NODE-914-length-17005-cov-27.666056_pt1 | contig 17005 bp, 15 predicted proteins | sample MGYA00242899_ERZ507914 | MGnify/ENA primary metagenome ERZ507914 (study PRJEB26167, sample SAMN06115442) | human gut metagenome | host: Homo sapiens | place: China:Chongqing | collected 2015-07-28...
GCCGATACCGATGCAGAACAGGCGGAGCAGTTGGAACGCTCCCGAAGTAATTTCATTGAGTACTTCGACCATGTGCAGCGAACAAGGCATGCCCATAGCTCTGATTCTATCATTGTCAACTGGAGGAGAGTGCATGAATTATTGAAGATTTTCGCAAAAGGTGACACCATTCTCTTTTCGCAAATAGACTTAAAGATGGTTAAATCGTTCCGGCAATTCATAATGAATGCCCCACAAGGAGGCACTAAACGAGGTACGATTTCTCAAAATACAGCAGCAACCTATTTCTCTATCTTCAAAGCCGGATTGAAACAGGCTTTTATAGACGGATATCTGACTATTGATATTTCTGCAAAAGTCAAAGGCATTCAAGAAAGGGAAAGCCGGAGAGAATATCTCACGGTAGAGGAATTGAACCGACTGGCTCAAACACCTTGTGACCCATTACTGAAACGTGCTGCCTTGTTCTCTGCTTTAACAGGAATCCGTCATTGCGACATTCAGAAGTTGAAGTGGTCGGAAGTGGAAATGTTCAATGGAGGCTATCGGTTGAATTTTACTCAGCAAAAGACAAAAGGAGTTGAATATATGCCTATATCAGAGCAAGCATATAATCTCTGTGGAGAGCCAAAAGAGGGTGAACTTTTGGTTTTTGCCGGACTTCCTGACCCTTCTTGGATAAACCGTCCTGTCAAAAAGTGGGTTGAAGCTGCCGGAATCACCAAACACATTACCTTCCATTGTTTTAGGCACAGCTACGCAACCCTGCAACTGGCTGGAGGAACTGATATTTATACGGTCAGCAAAATGTTGGGACATACAAATGTGCGAACAACACAGGTGTATGCAAAGGTTGTTGATGAAAAGAAAGAGAAAGCTACAGAAACTATTAAATTGGATTTATCTCAAACAAAATAACCATTATTATACTTTGTAAGTATAGCCATCTGCGTAAAATCTGCGTGGGTGGCTTTTTGTTTTTATCTATGGTCTTTTCTTCAGACCATCTTATGATTCCTTTATGATTGAAGACATTATCATAAAAATCTACTGCTGAATTCTCCACTATTCATGTTGATAATCAATGGGTAATCCTTATGATGATTATGTTTCGTTACTGCTTATTTATGTGATGTATTACACTATGAAATCAGTATGCGTAATCGCTGTTATTTTGCCGAAAAATCAAAAAACAAGTAGCAATATGAGTGAGAAGAACATTACATTTGAAGATTTACCCAAAGCAATGTCGTGGTTGATGGATAAATTGAATGAGCTGGATTCTAAAATAGATGGATTAAACAATCAGAATCAAAGCGTTCCAACCGAACAATGGATGAACCTTAAGGAATTGTGTGATTATATTCCCAGTCACCCGGCAGAGCAAACTGTATATGGCTGGACGAGTTGTCATCTAATCCCATTCCACAAAAGAGGGAAGCGTATCATGTTTCTAAAATCGGAAATTGACGAATGGCTCCATGCCGGCAAAATCAAATCTGATAAAAACTTGGAAGATGAAGCCGCCCAATTCATAAAGTCAAAAAGAAATACCAAATTCTAATGGATTCAACCAATTTATGCAATGCGCTCAGAATGGAATTTGAAGGAATCTTTGAAAACAAGATTCCTTTGGATGCTTTTCCTGCCAAAATTCAAGATATGATATTGGCTCTATCCCGACAAGAGAATTATTCCATAGAATATATGATGGCTTCTCTTTTGGTAGCAGTGTCAACCGCTATCGGCAACGCTGTCAATATTCGTATTCGTGGTGGATGGATTAGTAATCCTGCCCTTTATATGATATTGGTAGGTCGTCCCGGAATGGGCAAAACCCCACCTTTGGATTTTGCATTCCGTCCTATCCGAAAGCATGATGCCAAAATCATCAAACAATTTAAATTGGATATGGAGCATTATAATAGCTTGGTTGAAAACAATAAGGCTAAAAAAGACAAGTCCTCTTCATTGCCGGACAAACCAATTTTACGAAGAACCATCATATCCGATTTTACACCGGAAGCTTTAATGCGTGCGTTGGATGACAATCAGCGAGGTGTCGTGGTATATGTGGATGAAATTATGGGAATGTTTAATGCCGTGAATCAATATAGCAAAGGACAACTCATTGAGCAGCTATTGACAGCCTTTAGCGGAAAACCATTGGATATTTCAAGATGTAGCATCCCTGTACCTATTCATATAGAGCATCCTTTTATAAATATTGTCGGCACGATGCAAACGACACGTATGCACGAACTAATAGAGAAAGGATATAAAGACAATGGGCTGATAGACAGAATAATTTTTGTTTATCCATCGTCTCAGGAAATTTCAGATTGGGGGCTGGATGAAGAATCTTCCGTATCAACTTTTGGTAAATACTCATCAATGTGGGATTCTATTATAAATAAGGTAATTAGTTTGCCATTTATAGAGAATGAAGATGACAGAGCCATACATAATGTATTGGAATTTTCTTCGGAAGCCAAAGCCTATTTTACAAACTGGCGCAATAATGCAGTTCGGGCTGTTAATCAAATCCAAGATGATGGATTGGTGGATAGCAGAGTGATTAAAGCTCCCATGATTACGGCTCGTTTAGCTTTAGTCTTGCAAATCCTTCGTTGGGCTTGCGGTGAAGAACACAAGGATTTTGTGGATATTGACTCAACCAAATCTGCTATTGCATTGAGTGAATACTTTGAGAACTGTTATACCAACATTCAGAAATATATGTTGCGAGAGAGCGTTGAACCGCAAAAAAGAGAATTGCTTGATTGCCTTTCCGCAACTTTCACTACTGCCGATGCCATTCAAGCCGGAAAAGAAGTAGGGTTGTCGGAAAGGTCGGTAATGTATTCTTTGGTTAGCCTTGCTACGAATAAGGTTATCAAGAAAGTAAAGCGAGGTGAATATGAGAAGCTGCAATAAACGACACCTTTTGCAGTTTGCAGTTGTTGCAGTTTGCACTTTGCGCTGACATAGGATTTCTGCAAAACTGCAATAAGTGCAAACTGCACGGACTGCAATAACAAAATGAAGAAGTATGGCTGAATATAGATTTTCTCTTCAAAAATATAAGCGTGGGTCAAAACTTTCATGCCCGAAGTGTGGAAAGAAACAATGTTTTGTCAAGTACATAGATAGCCAAGGAGAAATAATTTTTCCTGATTATGTAGGCAGATGTGACCATGAGCAATCTTGCCAATACCATTACACTCCATCGGATTATTTTCATGATAACCCAATGGTAGTGGATTACAACAAAGATAACTTCATTGAAGCCGATAAGCCTAAGCCCAATTTACTGCCTCCAACCTCTTTTGTTGTCAATGAACTAATGAAACGTACTCTTACTAACTATGGTATGAATCCATTGTACATCTACCTGTCTGGGATGTTGGGTAAAGATGAGACTTCTCGGATATTCCAACTATATCATGTTGGCACATCAAAGAAGTGGGGCGGTTCTACTGTCTATTGGCAAATTGATTGGCAAGGTAATGTACGAACAGGGAAGATAATGTTGTATGATGCAGAAACAGGACATCGGACAAAAGAGCCAAGAAGTTATGTTAGTTGGGTACATACAGAACTGAATCTCCCAAACTACAATTTGAAGCAATGTTTGTTTGGCGAACATCTGTTATCTGAGAATCCGACCAAACCTGTTGCTATTGTGGAAAGCGAAAAATCCGCTTTGATAGCTACCCATTATATGCCGGAATTTATATGGTTGGCAACAGGTGGAATGCATGGATGCTTCAAGTCTGACGTGGTAAGTGTATTGAAAGGTCGGTCGGTTATGCTATGCCCGGATTTGGGTGCAAGAGAGGTTTGGCAAACCAAGATGGCTTTACTCACTTCCGTATGTTCTAAAGTTGTATTGAGTGATAGTTTGGAACAATGCGCCACAGACGAACAGCGCAAGAACGGACTTGATATTGCGGATTTCTTATTGATGACTGAAACACCTGCGATGATACTTCAAAAGATGATAAAGCGAAATCCAAACCTACAAACTTTGATTGACTGCTTGCATTTGGAACTGGTGGATTCCGGTTAGTGATGTGTTTATGGAGAAGCCAAACTAAGGGGAAAGTAAAACTATTGATTATTCAAATGGATATAGGTGACAATAGCCACTCTTAAAGTTGACAGACAAATGGCATAGTTCGGACAAAGACAATGCTTACATTAAGGTATGTAATGCCCCATTTTTAATGGGTATTCTATGCAAGAAGTACCACCGTCCGACAAAATGGTTTCACTCATTTGTCGTCTTGGAGGCTTCTTGCATTACTCGCAGGCTCGCAATGGATAGAACATTTTATTAATAAATTCCAGTTATAAACGCTTATGGATATACAACAAAACAATGGAAAACAGGGTGTTCGTACTCGTCATATAGACATTCGTCTGACTGAAAATGAGTATGAAATGATAGTAGAAAAAGCTGCCGAATGTGGACTGACACTTAGTAACTACGGACGAAAATTATTGCAAAATCACCATCCAAACAAACGACTTTCAGACGAGGAAGTACAAGGATTGAACTCTTTATCGGATGCACGAGCCGACCTTATCCGCATTCAGAATGTACTCAAAGGTAAACCTGATGAGATTAAAAAACGATATTTCCGAGATGAGAATTATATGCGTGCTTGGATAGAGGCAGTAAATAGGCTTATTGTTCGATGGGGACAAATACGAGACAGTATAAATCAAATTTGAAATTATGATAGCACAAGGAAAGGCAATTTCTCATGGAGCAAGAGCCATTGAGTATTCTATGGAAAAAGATAAAGCCCAGCTCGTTAAGGTGCATGACTTGCCAGAAAATATAGAACCTTTGGCTATGTGGTCACGGATGATGCAACACCAGCATCAATGTATGAAAGACAGATATAATCCGAAGCCCATAAAGCTGAACGCACTGCGCTTTGAAATATCTCCAGCCAAAGAAGAATCGGCAGGATGGACAATGACGGATTGGCAGAATTTGGCGGATGAGTTTATTGCAGTACTTGACGGCATTGACCGAAGATGTGGCAAACCAGATAGTCATCTTAAACCGACCAATATCAAAAATAGCCAGTATGTTGTTTCGTTACACACCGACAGCAAAAGTGGCATCCCTCACTTGCATATTGTAGCTAACCGCATAGACAATATGGGCAAGACAAACGATGCGCATTATATTGGTGAACGTGCCGTTCATGCTGCCAACATCATCAATGAGAGACGTGGCTGGGTGCAATCCGTGCAACGTCGTGATGAGAATATTCAGCAAATCAGTGAAGACTGCATCGCAATATTGAAAGCTATGCCAGAATTTGATTGGGAAACTTATAGCCAAATGTTAAACGCTAAGGGGTACGATATTAAGTTGATAAAGGACGATAAGGAAGTGGTCAAAGGGTACGCTATACGAAAAGGGAACTCTATTTATAAATCCTCGATATTGGGTAAAAGTCGAAAATTGATGCCATCAAAAATTGAAGCGACTTGGGTGGGATTACATGCTTCTGATAAACAAACTGCAATTCAGTCAAAGGAAGTATGTACTCAAACGATGGCGCATAATAATAAAGAGGTGATGCCACAATCAAAGCCTTCTATTTACCACTATTCCATAACAGTGGATGGAGAACAACTCGAGGTTGATATACCAGATATGGTTAAGTCTGTCTTTGACGAAGAGTTTGGAAGCCTTGATGAAGAAGTCAAACAGACCAATTTATTCAAAGTTGCCGCCTTACTATTTGCCGGATATTTGGATGCAGCCACTTCTATGGCGGCTTCAAGCGGAGGTGGTGGCAGTCCCGGTAGCGGATGGGGTAAAGATAAGGACGATGATGAGCGTAACTGGGCTGTTCGTTGTGCAAAAATGGCAAAATGGCTCTGCAAACCGATTAAACGTAGCAGGGGTAGATAGTATTTCATTTATAATCACATATAACCATGCGTAAAAGTAAATATGACCAATCTTCTTTGCCTGTGCAGGATAGCAAGAGCATAGATAGTGATGATAACATTAGCAAAATTGAAAATCGTGTTGATTTTGAAACCGAGCTTGTAAATCTCACGAATCAGATTAAGGACATCAAAGATGTTATCCAAGAATTGAAACAGATAAAAGCATTTGTAGATGCTTCAGTGTTAACTTTTGAAGAATCAGCACAGGTTCTTAATGCTGCAGTGAAAACATCCGACAATATCCCTGATACTATTAGCCGTGCAATTATTCAGGCAGAGAATACTGTTGTAAATGTCAAACTTAGCGATGAAGACAAGTCTATTCTTACAGAATATCGCAATAAATTGATTGAAGAAGAAAAATCTTTATTTGAGAAGCAGATAACAGAATTGAAGACACTTCATACGAATCACTGGAAAGAAGTCCATAAATGTGTGAAATCTGAAACTTCGTTTTCTCTTAATGGCAAAATAGCCAAATGTGCCGTTGTCGGATTCTGGATATTGTATGCGTATTTCTGTTTGACATTGGGAGGATTGATAATCTATATGAAGTTCTTTTAAGGAATTGGAAGGATGGATTGACCAACCTTCCAAATACATCACCATGTTATGACCTTATCAACAATCTCTTGTTGTTCGGCACTGCTACGCCTCAAATAAATACGAGTTGTTTCAATACTTTCATGTCCCATCAGGTCAGCAAGTAGAGAAATATCGTTGAACTTCTCCAAGAAATTTTTAGCAAAGCGATGACGGAATGAATGGGGGTAAACCACTTTCTCATTCAATCCGTATTTGGCTGCGTAGTTTTTCAACTGTTGCGCAATCCCTCTTGTAGTGATACGCTCACCAAAGCGATTAAGAAAAAGATAGCCGGTGGTACGATTGACTTTGCTAAGCCATTCTGTGGCTTCCTTGCGCAAGGACTTCGGAATATAAATACGACGTATTTTGCCACCTTTGGTGTAGATGTCAAAATAACCCATCTGCACGTGTTCAGCCTTCATTTGGATTAGTTCACTGACTCTTGCTCCTGTTGCTGCGAGGAAACGAACTACGAAATACCATTCTTGGTTTTCCTCCTTTTTTAGTTTGTTTTTTAGAAAAGCGTAGTCGGCATTACTGATTACATTTTCCAAGTAACTCCGCTGCTGCACTTTGACGGATTTTAATCTCAAACGAGATTTTCCCATGCTATCAAGATACTTGTTCATTGCCTGAATACGAAGATTCACTGTCTTAGGCTTGAATTTCTCAATGAGATAGGTTTTATACACAAGCAAATTGCGCTTGTTCAATTCTTTGTGCCGGGAATAATACTCTTTTACGGCATAGAGATAAGCTGCAATTGTGTTCTCCGCCATATTCCCTTGACGAAGATACGTTTCAAAATTTTCAATGTTCATGTCAGATACATTATTAGTTAAACAATTCGTTATCATAATAATGTATGGTATTGCCTAATTCATTGAGTTCCTATTATGAGAAGATGCTCGCCACAGGGGAGGTGAAGTGTATTGATGAGGAGGTGCCGTTTGAGATACCAAAGGGGTGGGAATGGTGTAGATTGGGAGAAATATCAACTTATGCCCAAACAAAAAGAAAAATCAACGCATCGAATGCCGATTCTCAATTGTGGGGATTGGATTTGGAGGATATAGAAAAAGGAGGAAGACTACTGGATATCAAGACCGTTGGTGAGCGAAAAGCCATCGGTGACAAGACAATATTCAACCGTGGTGATATTTTATACAGCAAACTCCGTCCATATTTATTAAAGATACTTGTTGCACCCGAAGGAGGTATTTGCACTCCCGAAATCATACCTTTCACTTGCTATGGCAATATATGCAAAGATTATATTGTTAGCTTTTTGAAATCACCATATGTAGATGACTATATCAATTCTGTTACATTCGGTGTAAAAATGCCACGTGTAAGTACAGAAACTATGACATCTCTGTTAGTTCCACTTCCTCCTCTTTCTGAGCAGTTCCGTATTGATACAAAGACAAAAGAGTTGATGCCATATATAGATGGATATGGAAAAGCACAGAATAAACTCAATAAGTTAAATGAAGAACTATCCAATACTATTCGCAAGAGCATTCTCCAAGAGGCTATTCAAGGAAAACTTGTTCCGCAAATAGCCGAAGAAGGTACAGCCCAAGAACTGCTTGAACAGATAAAAACAGAGAAGCAAAAGTTAGTGAAGGAGGGCAAGCTAAAGAAGTCTGCCTTAGCTTCTTCTGTTATATTCCGTGGTGACGATAACAAGTATTGGGAGAAGAAAGAAAACAATGTTGTGTGTATTGATGATGAAATACCATTTGTAATTCCGAATAGTTGGAATTGGTGTAGGCTCAAAGATATAGGTAGGACGGAAACAGGTACAACTCCGTCAAAATCACATCCTGAATACTTTGGAAATTATATTCCTTTTCTAAGTCCAGCTAATATATTGGGTTCAAAAATAATAAGTGAGACACAAGGTTTATCTAATATAGGAATCGAATTTGGTCGTGTTGTGCCTAAAAATAGCATTCTACAAGTCTGTATAGGTGGGTCTATAGGAAAATGTGCAATAGTAAATAAACCAGCGACATTCAATCAGCAAATAAACTCAATAACGCCCTATTTGTGTAATGTGGAGTTCGTCCATATAGTTTTGCAATCAGAATACTTCAGGTTGGCAATAATGGATAAGGCTACAGGAACGGCAACACCTATAATCAACAGAGGAAATTGGGAAACATTACTATTTCCATTACCTCCATTGAAAGAACAGCTAAGAATAATTGAAAAGTACAAAGGTGTAACAAGTATTATGAGTTGATAGACGGTAGTCCTGTTTGTATTGACGAGTTTTTGCCGTTTCAAATACCCGAAACATGGATTTGGTGCAAAGTCAAAGACTTGTTAGAAATACAGACAGGTGCCTCGTTCAAAAAAGAGCAAGCAAACGCAAACAAGAAAGGCATTAGGATATTACGTGGTGGAAACATTCTACCCAATAAGTATATATTCAAAGATGATGACGTATTTGTGTCAGAAGAGTTTGTCAATGCGAATACCATTCTAAAGAAGAATTGCATCATTACTCCTGCTGTAACCAGTTTGGAGAATATTGGTAAAATGACAGTAATAGAAAAAGACTACAATAATGTTAGTGCAGGCGGTTTTGTATTCATCATTAGCCCTTTCATTCAAGCCTCTAATCACTCCTTGCTACTTGCGTATTTTCTTCAAAGTCCATTCCTAATTGAGGCTATGCGAGGAATAACCAAGAAGTCTGGTGCAGCTTTTTATAATCTTGGTAAAGAACGGCTGAAAGAGTTGTATCTACCATTGCCTCCAATGGCAGAACAAAGTAGAATAGTTAGCAAAATAAATGAGGTTTTATCAAGTATTATGAGCAGATAGGCAAAAAATGCAGGGATATAACAGAGCAAATTCCCTTTGAAATCCCAAGTAATTGGGAATGGTGTAGAGTTCGTAATGTATCAAACTCTTATATTGGTCTAACGTATAAACCGACAGATATTGACGAGAAAGGAACTATCGTATTACGTTCCTGTAATATACGAAATGGCAAGTTAGCATTAGATGATATTGTAAGAGTAAGTTCTTCCATATCAGAAAAAATGCTTATAGAAGAGAATGACATCATCATTTGTGCAAGAAATGGAAGCAAACGATTAGTTGGAAAATCGGCTCTTATAAGGAATTTGCCAGAGCCAATGACATTTGGCGCATTTATGGCAATATGTAAAACTCCTATTTACGAATATATGTTTGCTTATTTGCAGTCAGATTTGTTCTTTGGGCAGTTGAGAGATGTGAGTAATACAACCACAATCAATCAACTAACCCAAAACAAATTCAATGATTTTCTTATTCCGATACCACCTGTAAGGGAACAAGAGCGTATTGCTTTCAAAATAAGCCAGTTATTTCAAGAGTTGCGCTGACAACTCTATCTTTTGGACTATTCTTTTCTGTTCTTGAAATGGCGGAATGCCAATTATAAGACCATAGAAAAGCTCCTTGTTGAGGTGTGGAATTGCTGCACCTTTCTTAGAATTGCGTAAAGTTTCTTTGTAAAACTGTATAAATGCCAAAATATAAGGTTCATACATTGAGGAACTTATCCATAGTTGCTTGAAAGTACTACCCATATAGCCATCTTGTGGAACGATGAAAACTTCACCAGAGTTTTCACCGTCCACAAGTACTATATTGTCACACTTATAGACAAGTTTGCCTTGTTCAACAATAGTTCCAGAACTTTTACCACGCAGATATTTTGCGTCTAATAAGCATTGTTTGCCAGTGGCTTTTAAGCCGTCTGTAAGTTGGCAAACAGCATTTAATCGAGCAAGAGACCAAGAACTTGGAAATTCAAAAGGCAGTTCTATTTCAGACACTTTGCTTCCTATCTGCTCATAATACTTGTTATCGTCACCTTTATAGATAACGGAGTCTGTTAAAACTGACTTTTTCAATTTCCCCTCTTTAACAAGTTTCTGTTTCTCTTGTCGTATCTGTTCAAGCAGTTCTTGTGCTGTACCTTCCTCTGCTATTTGTGGAACGAGTTTACCTTGAATTGCTTCTTGAAGAATCGATTTCTTGAGTTGTTCCTTAATTTGTATATTCATTAAATTAAGAGTTTCTTGACTTTTACTATAACGCTCTATAAAAGGTGATACATTTTGCAATTTTTCTACAATCCGCTTTTGTTCATTTGCCGGTGGAATAGGAATCCAAAAGTCATTGAAGTTATTTTGTGTTAACTGATTAATTGTAGTAGTTCCACTAACGCCTCTTAATTGAGAGAAAAACAAATCAGATTGCAGAAAGATTGATACGTATTGATATAATGCGGTCTTACATATTGCCATAAATGCCCCGAAAGTCATAGGTTCCGTCACATCAGTTACGACAGCTGATTTTCCTACAAGTTTAGCACTTCCATTTCTTGCACAAATGATAATATCATTCTTCTCAACTTGTAACTTCTCGCTAATCTCTTTAGAAACTCGTACGACATCATTTAGAACAATTTTTCCATTTTGAATATTAGAAGAACGTAGAACTATTGTGCCTCGCGAAGACACATCTGTTGGACTATATGTTAGTCCTATATATGATTGAGAAATGTTTCTTATTCTTGTCCATTCCCACCCCTTTGGTATCTCAAACGGAATCTCCTCGTCAATACACTTTACTTCCCCCGTAGTGAGAAACTTCTCATAATAGGAATTATCGTCACCACGGTAAATGATAGATTCGTTTTTGTCTTTTTTGATTTTCTTTTCCTTGACCAGTCGGGCTTTTTCAGCTCTGATACGTTCAAGAAGTACCGATGCCGGTTCGTCATTAGGGTCTTGCGGTACAAGTTTTCCCTGTATCGCCCACTGGAGTATGCTGTTTTTTAATTGTTTTCCGTTCATCTTATTCTAACTGATTTAGAAGTTTTCGTCTTTTTGTTTTTCATTCAGATAGAACTGATATAACTTTTTCCCTATCTTATCTTTTTTGAAAGTACGTTCATGATTCATAGGAGTCATAGACAAACGAATTTTTGCCACACCTTCATTCAAAATTTCAAACTGCTGTGGAGTAATTCTAAATTGAGCAGTAGAACTAATTTCTGTGATTGGTATTACAATATTTCCACTTATAACACCAGCAGATTGACTTCCATTCCCAATCACAGTTCCTCTTAGTTCAAGATATTTACCTGTGAATGTTCTAATTTTCATGGTTGGTTTAGTGAGGAAATTCATTCTGTCTGAACGTACTGTGGCTACTATAGAATAAATGGTGTCTTGCTTAGCCACACTGTATTTCATATTGCAACCTTCAGCTGCGAGTGCTTTATAAGTATAACCTACTGTTTGTGCTTTAGCGTTAATTCCTAAAATAATACAGAACAGTAATAAGATAATTTTTATAGTTTTCATATTTAATCTTTTTCGTAATCCTCCCCTTGTATTCCTAACTCTCCTTTGCTCATGGCATTGGCAATATCTATTTTCAGTTCTTCGTCATAATCTTTACTTGTCAAAAAGCTATTGACGATGCGTAGCAGCAAATCTTGGTTGATATTCGATGCTGCCACATGATAAATGATAGATTCCAATGTACGCATACAGATGCAAGCGTGCCAGTAGTAATTATTCTTGTGTAAGAAGTAAGCTCCCAAAGTCAGCGCAATACGCTTATTCCCATCATTGAAGAAATGCCCAGAACAGAATCTATACATCAGATAGGTCAGTTTCTCTGCAAAGGTCGGATAGTATAAATCATTTTGTACAAAATCCAATGTAGCACGAATGCCACCTTCATCACGCACTCCTTCAAAGCCACCATCGCTAGCATCAATCATTTTGCCATAGACGGTTAAGGCTTCATCGTAGTCTATATAAACAATTTCCTCACTCATCTTCTGCCTGCTTTAAGCGTTTAAGCACATCTTTATTGTCCGCTAAGATACGGTCAAAATCAATAGACTGGTCACCGATGAATCGTTCAAACTCTTCAGGAGTAACAGCTTGCAGATAATCTGCTATATTACCATGATACGCATCCCGGAAACTGAAATCCCTTGAAGCCATTTTGGTTCTGGCATCATTTAAATAAGGTTTCTGCATCGGATGTTCGGCAAGTTCATTCACAATGCGCTCTACCTCGTCAATGGTAAGTAACCTGCCACCATTTTCTTTAAACCGTTCACTGAGAGCTGCCCCCACACCGTTTTCAAAAGAAGAAATAACCAATAAAACCTCTGAATACAGCGTGTGTCGAACATTGTCTTTGGAATCCAACTTCAATACTTCCCGATACTCCTTAGCATTCTCCTTGAATACAGCCTTATATATAAAGTCTGTAATTTGAGGATATTTGTATGTGGGATGTCCGTCCACATATTGATTGATGGCAGAAGTGAGATTCTTGCGATAGTTTTCTTCTGTGATTGCAGCAGGAAGATAATGTACATCTCTGCGGTTTATGTATTTTGTTCCGCCACCCGTCTTTTCATTGATGGTGGTAATCACGAAATCCAAGATAAGGCTACGTACTTTTTTTGCTTTCTCACTCTCTGTAAGCAACATACCCATATCCAAGAATGAGCGGAAATTAAACAATCCAAGTTGGGTCGTTTTGCTCCCGACATTTATGACGGGAGCAAATTGTAACTTTAACTCTTTCAGATGTTTACCTTTACATAAAACATAACCGTTAGCTGCTAATTCATCTGAATGTTTTTCCAAATAGCGTTCTATGGTTCGTTCTTCTACTTCGTAGAAATCGGCAACCATTTTTTTTGTAAAGCGATACTCTCCCTCAAAGAGCATTCCTTCAATGTCAAGATGCTCCTGTACTTTGCTGACCGCAAAACGGTTGTTAAGTACATTTTGTCTTTCTATGTTTGAGATGGTCAAATCTTTCATATCACTTCACAATTATCAGTTACACGATTTTATGTCAATGCCGAGAATCTTTTGAATTTCGGAAAGCGTTTTGTCTATTTCATGGTCGAGCGCAGCACGTTTTTCAAAATATTGTTTGAGCAGTTCTGCTGGAGGGAGTATTTCTTCTTCCTCTTTCGGGAACTTACATTGATCAAAATTGCAATCCAAGTCTATCAATTGTTGGGCAGTGAACACACGGCTCTTTTCACCCACTTCGTCACTGATAATTTCTTTCCTGTCTTTCCACCATTCCTGAATAGGTAGGGTATGCTCCACCTTCATTGGTTTGGTCTTTGAGAAGTGTTTGTACCCTTCCGGCATATCAAGACGATAGAACCATGTTTCTTTGGTCTTGAATCCTTCTTCGCAACCTTCGGCTTCTTCATTATTAAAGAAAAGGATGTTGGTTGCAATAGATGTGTATGGAGAGAATATAGAACCCGGCAAACGGATGATTGTATGTAGATTGAACTTGCGAAGGAGATTTTCTTTAAGTGCAAGTTTTGCTCCATCCGTACCAAATAAGAAACCATCAGGGATAATCACACCGCACCGTCCACCAGCTTTGAGGCGATACATGATAAGGGCGATAAACAAATCCGCAGTTTCACTTGAACGGTACTGTACTGGGAAGTTGCTTTTTACGCTGTCTTCCGTGCTACCACCATACGGAGGATTCATGCCGATAACATCAACCTTGTCGCTTTCCTTGAAATCAGTAACATTCGTTCCAAGCGAATCACAGTTGGTTATGTTGGGAGCTTCAATATCATGGAGCAGCAGGTTTGTGATGCTCAAAAGGTAGGGCAACGGTTTCCATTCCTGACCTACAACGGCATTTTGCAGTTTTTCTCCATCTGCCGCAGAGCCAATATTCCTGCCCATATATTTAAGTGCCGAGGTGAGGAAGCCTCCCGTTCCACTGGTGAAGTCGCCAAAGGTTTCGCCCAATTTCGGGTCGAGCATCATCACAATAAAATCAGTCAATGCACGTGGTGTGTAGAACTCTCCGGCATTTCCTGCCGATTGCAGATCTTTCAAAATTCCCTCATAAATATCTCCGAATGTGTGACGGTCGTCAGCATCGTCAAATTCGATTTCGTTTACAATGTTGACCACTTGGCGCAGAAGCGTTCCATTCTTCATATACTGGTTCAAGTCTGCAAATGTTTCTTGAACAATGCTTTTAGCTCTTGGGGTATTGGCATCTATCGGGAGATTCTTCAAGGTAGGAAACAGTTTCTCATTGACGAAAGAGAGTAGGGCTTCTCCAGTCAATGCTTCACCGTCTTTTTTATCTATTGCCCAGTTACGCCAACGCAAATCCTCGGGGATAATGGACTTGTATTTCTCATCTTTCCATTCCCATGTTTCTTCTTGTGTGTCATAGACTTTCAAGAAGAACATCCAAGTCATCTGTTCAATTCTTTGTGCGTCACCATTGATACCTGCGTCTTGACGCATGATATTCTGGATTCGCTTTATGATATTATTTACTGCCATTTTTAAGCTGATTTATATATTTGATATTCCAATTCTCTGATGGCTTGTTCAAAAGCGACTTTGCCACCAAATAGTTTTATGATTTTAGTTGGTTTCCCTATGCTGTTGAATGGAGGAATCTCCAAAATATTTGCCTTTTCAAAGTCAAGAATACCATTCTCCGCATATTTGTCAAGAAGAGCCTCCAATACTTCACGAGCCTTGCCTTCGTACTTTCCGAAGTAGTTACGTTTCTTTACATTGTTAGCCCTTTCTTTCCTCGTCAATGGTGGTTGGTCAAATGCAACGTGACATATCACATCGAAGATATCGGCATCTTTCAATGCCGGATTTGCTTCACGTACTGCGTCTATCAAGATGGCATATTCCTTTAACTCATCCATAACCGCCTGTTTGCGTTCTGCTTCAGTCCACGTTTGTACGAAATCATCCAAACTTTGATAGTGTCGCAACAGTTGCTTTCTCGCAAAGGACTGAACGCTTTCCGTTCTCATGGTTTTGCCATCCTCTCCCAAAACAGATACTATCTCATGAGCAATACGAATATCCTTTCCATTGATAAGATACTTTTCACAAGGTTCGTGAGCTGTTGGAGGATTTGAGGGAACAGGCGGATATGGCTTCGGCTTTTTTTCACCGCCTTTGGGTGGTTCAGGGTCGCCGTCAAATGACGGGTCTTTGAATTTTGCGGTAGCATTGCGGAAGTCGAGGATTTCCAGATGCCACTTGCCTTTGTCTTTTCTAAGTCGTGTGCCACGCCCGATGATTTGCTTAAATTCCGTCATAGAGCCAATTTCTTTATCAATGACGATTAAGCCACAAGTTTTGCAGTCCACTCCTGTAGATAGAAGTTCGGAGGTAGTAACAATTACCGGATAAGGTTCGTCAACACTGATAAAGTTGTCTAACTGCTTCTTCCCCTCTTTGTCCTCTCCGACAATGCGTGTTACGTAGTAAGGAGATTTTTTACATAAATCGCTATTCATGTTGATAAGCAGTGTTCGCATTTCGGCGGCTTCCTCAATATCTGAACAGAACACGATTGTCTTTGTCATACGACCGATGTCGTATAACATTTGGGTAATCCTGTGTGCTACTACTTTACGCCTTAACTTAATGGCAAGGTCACAACCTATATTCTGTCTTTGATATAATTTCTGTTCAATCTCCTTTCCTAACAAATCTATTTCACCTTCATCGGGAGTCCAGCCCTGCAAATCAACGTTGATGAAGTCGGCAGTAACCCGATATGGAGCCAAGAAACCATCTTGGATTCCTTGAAGAAGGGAATAGGTATATACCGGCTCTCCGAAATAATCCAAGTTGTTTGCTCCTTCATCAGCTTTCGGGGTAGCAGTCATACCGATTTGGGTAGCCGAGCTGAAATACTCCAATACTTTGCGCCATGCAGAATCGTCCTTTGCGCTACCACGATGGCACTCGTCAACGATAATCAAATCAAAGAAGTTTGGCTGCACCTCCAAAAACGGATCTGGCTTGCCCTCTTTTCCAACCAGTTGGTGGTATAACGCCATATATACCTCGTATGAGGAGTCAATTTTCTCTTCGCCTTCCCCAACAGAAGTTATCTTAGTCATAAACTTCTTGAAAGGTTTGAAGTCTTGCACCATTGTTTGGTCAATGAGGATATTTCGGTCTGCAAGATAAAGAATCTTTTTCTTTGCTCCGCTTTTATGGAGACGATGGATAATCTGGAAAGCAGTGAAAGTCTTACCAGTACCGGTAGCCATTACGACAAGTACACGCTGTTGTCCTCTTGCAATGGCTTCCACTGTACGGTCAACCGCTATACGTTGGTAATATCTTGGCTCATGGCTATGGGCATCATAATAAAACGGTGTTTCTATTATGTTAAGTTCATCCGATGTATAGTTCTTGAATGCAAGATAACGATTGTATAATTCCTCTTCTGTCGGGAAATTCTCTAATTTGATTTCGGTTTCTTTCCCTGTGATAAAGTCATGTTCCAAGAAAGCATCACCATTACTGGAGTACGCAAATTTCAAGTCAAGGAT
>ENA-UEPI01000937-UEPI01000937.1-human-gut-metagenome-genome-assembly--contig:-NODE-937-length-16607-cov-209.546582_pt1 | contig 16607 bp, 14 predicted proteins | sample MGYA00242899_ERZ507914 | MGnify/ENA primary metagenome ERZ507914 (study PRJEB26167, sample SAMN06115442) | human gut metagenome | host: Homo sapiens | place: China:Chongqing | collected 2015-07-28...
ATGTCCTTATGCTGCTGGTCTACGTAAGCCAACTTCACAGTCTCGCCAACCTCGAACGTACCGCCGTCGGCGTGCTCCAAGCCCATAATCATGCGGAAGAGAGTCGTCTTGCCCGCACCGTTCGGACCGATAACGCCCACGATGCCGTTAGGCGGAAGCATGAAGTTCAAGTCCTTGAACAGCACCTTCTCGCCGAAAGCCTTCTTCACATGCTGCGCCTCAATCACCTTGTTGCCAAGACGCGGACCGTTCGGGATGAATATCTCCAGCTTCTCCTCACGTTCCTTCTGCTCCTCACCGAGCATCTGCTCGTAAGCATTCAGACGAGCCTTGCCCTTAGCCTGACGAGCCTTCGGAGCCATGTGCGCCCATTCCAACTCACGCTCCAATGCCTTGCGACGCTTCGAAGCCTGCTTCTCCTCCTGCATCATTCTCGTAGTCTTCTGCTCCAACCACGACGAGTAGTTGCCATGCCAAGGAATACCCTCACCACGGTCCAACTCCAAAATCCATTCGCTCACATCATCCAGGAAGTAGCGGTCGTGAGTCACAGCGATAACCGTACCCTCATACTGCTGCAAGTGCTGCTCCAACCAGTCGATGCTCTCCGCATCCAAATGGTTCGTCGGCTCATCCAGCAACAGCACATCCGGCTTCTGCAGCAGCAGACGGCACAGAGCCACACGGCGACGCTCGCCACCCGAGAGATGCGTAACCGGCAAGTCGCCCTTCGGGCAACGCAGCGCAGCCATCGCGCGGTCCAGCTTCGAGTCCATGTTCCATGCGTCCGTCGCGTCAATGATGTCCTGCACCTCCGACTGGCGCTGCATCAGCTTATCCATCTTCTCCGGATCACCATAGTACTCCTCCAGGCCAAACTTCTCGTTTATCTCCTCATACTCCTTCAGAGCATCATACGCCTGCTGCACCCCCTCCATAACGTTCTCCTTCACCGTCTTCGCCTCATTCAGCGGTGGGTCCTGCGGCAGATAACCAACCGAGTAGCCCGGACTCCACACCACCTCGCCCTGAGTAGGTTGGTCCAGTCCGGCTATAATCTTCATCAATGTCGACTTACCTGCACCATTCAAACCGATGATACCTATTTTTGCACCATAGAAGAACGAGAGATAAATGTCCTTCAATATCTGTTTACGATTCTGCGGGATGATCTTCGACACCCCAACCATAGAGAAAATAATTTTCTTGTCGTCTACTGTTGCCATTTTTATATAAATAGTTTTTTATCTGTGATTAAATTAAAAGTTATCGAAATATCCCTTTGTGAACATATCGTAGGATAAAGCCTCAAGTTCTTTTAGCGTCATATACTCTATAGCATGTTCTATTTTACGAATTATTTCTTCGCGCTTATAGTCGCTATCGTCATTAAGAGAATGTTGAAAATGACTCATTGTGATAAATAAGATTTAAGATTTCTTTTTGCAAATTTAAAAAATATATCCGACAAATCAGCATCTTTTTATTAAATATATGTGTGACACACAATCTGCAAACCCAAAATCATAAACTTTTATATGAAACCCAATAAAATATTACAAAAAAGCATTGTGTTTGAAAAAAAAACATTACCTTTGCAGTCGATTTGGAGGTTCCGTAGCTCAGTTGGATTAGAGCAACAGCCTTCTAAGCTGTGGGTCTTGGGTTCGAACCCCAACGGAATCACTTTGTGACCCCATGCGGGTCACATCGGAACGAAACAACGTCAAAGAGGATTCTACTTCGGTAGTATCCTCTTTGTTGCTTATATACAGTTAGTTACGAGCGAGTAACTTGAAATTCAGACAGTTATTTAGAGGACGAGCGTAATGTCTAATTAACGCAGCGGATTTGAACCTGGTGCTTTGATGATGACATAACGGGACACAACGATACATAAATGTGTGACACTTTGTGTGACACTTTTCTGAAATGTGTGACACTTTCTAAAAACGTGTGACACTTTCAGCCACTAAATAGCTGGGATTGGTAAAACTACCAATTAAAAATTGTTAAACTCCCATTATTCTCATCTTCTCCACTTATTTGTCCGCTGTACTAAAACCTACTTTAACGATGAAGAAGGAATTGGTAGAGGTCGTCTTCGACCGTAGAAAAAACTCCGAGAAGAGGGGTTACGGATTTTTGGAAGTGCAAGTTTATCTTGGACGTGCCACTCGTAAATACATTATGATTGGCAAGTATTCACCCGACGACTGGCAAGCAGCAGCAGCTTCGCCCGAAACACAAGCTCTGGTAGCAAAGTGTAAGAAAATCATTGCTGCGATGGACGTTCTTGATGAAGAGCGTACCTACGACAATTTCATGTATCACTTTAATGGCGAAGACAAGAAGCCTAAGGTGGAAGTAAAGGAGGAGCAGCCAAAAGAGCCGGAAAAAAGAGGAAAGAGCTTTCTCGACTTTATGGAGGAAGCTCTCGCCAATGAAAATTTACGCGAAGGTACACGCAAGCACAAGATTTGTGCCATTGAAACCGTGCGCACATTCGGTAAACTCAACACCTATGGCGACTTGACTCCGAAGAACATCATCGCCTTTGACAACTGGCTGCATGATGGCACCCGTACCGATGTGACGTGTTACGGCTACCACAAGAAAATCCACAAGTGGGTTCGCCAACTTTATCAGATGGGCGAAATTCCACAGGATCCTTATCAAGTGGTGACGTTGAAGCGAGGCAAGTGCCGTGAACGTGAACCGCTCACCGAACTTGAACTGAAGCTCATGCGCAGCTACAAGTTCGAGGGCAAACTTGACAGGGTGCGTGATTTGTTTATCTTCGCAGCCTACACCGGACTGTCGTTCTGCGACACACAGACCTTCGACTTCGAGAGCATGACGAAGAAGGAAGGCAAGATGTACTACATCGATGGTAGCCGTATCAAGACCGAAACGAAGTTCTTCACGCCTATCCTCTCTCCTGCGATGAAGGTGCTTGAGAAGTACGACTACCAACTGCCTAAGATTAGCAACCAGAAAGCCAACGACTACCTTCATGTGATACAGATGGAGCTGCACTTCAGGCAGAAGTTGACTTTCCACGTTGCCCGCCACTCCTTCGCTACGATGGCATTGGCTCACGATGTGCCTATAGAGAATGTGGCTCGTATGCTTGGGCACCAAGACATCAAGACCACACAGATTTACGCCAAGGTGCTGCGCACCACCATCGAGCGCCATGCCACCGCCCTGCAGCGTTCAATCAGCTAAGACACGATAGAATATACCCTTTAGTAACTGCGACTTTCCCGACTCATGGAAGGTGGCAGTTATTTTTTCGCATATATACCTCTGCCCACGTATGTAGAACAATGCACGAGGATTGGGTATTGTGTCAGAGAGGAAAGAGAAATGGAACTTCTGCTTTCCGTCAATCTTGTGCATTGACAAGCGCATAGAATTGGCTATGCCGTCTTTCAATCGCAAGGTAAATTGAGTTCTGTTATACCCAAACGAGTCAGTAACCTCCACCTTATCTATTATAGGATGTGGCTGATTACCGCCGAAAAGATAATGTCCACTCCAAAAGCCGACATATATAACATCAAAATATGCAGATGACTTCTCGGTTTCTCCTTTGCCGATCACATAGCTTGCAGTGCCTTGTGCCAAGTCTCCTGCATCATAGTCGACATCATCGTGATAGCGTACCGATGATAATTGCCCTTCATTGTTCGGTCTTTGTCCTATGTAGATGCCAGAAGATGCAGAGCCAGAAGAGCCTGTACCATCTTCCGATATAGTCCATGTTTCTCTACTGCCCAACTCTCCGCAGTCGAGAAACATACAATTGCCATACTTGTCGTCAGTACCCTCTATCCATGCAGGAACGATTTTCAGTTCAATATCGTCAGCATCATTATCAACAAAATAATCTCCGAACTGATTTACAGGCATCAGACGGTTATAATACTTGTACCACTTCATGCCATTATGCTTGCTGACAAATTCTGATTTGTAGCAGTACATTATAAAATAGGTATCAATCTCCTTGCAATAAAACAGTCTGTTTCCGTCACTTCCAACTGGATAGCCACGGCTGAAAGACTCGCTGTATCCATGTCCGCTATGCCCCGTAGACTTGTAATAACCGCTAATCTTCAACGTCATTGCCTTGTCAATTAATTCCCGAAATGTATCATAGGCCAAAGCCTTTGACTTGTTGGCTCTTATAAACCAGTCGCACGAGTAATATGACCACAGAAGCGCATCATTATCAGCGTATTTCAAGTTAGCCGAAGCAATGTACTTGCTTTCATCTTCTTGCGACACCTCTGTTGTGTAAGAGTCCAAGACCTTGTTTAAGATTACCTCTCCTGCCGATTTTGCCAGACTATTAGAGAAATGAAACTCGATGCGCTTAGCCTTATGGTTGATATCAAAATCTCCGAAAAGGAAGTTTTCAAGATGCTCAAAAAACTCGTTCAATGTCCAATGAGGCAATGCAATGGCAAAGTTCCACGCAGCCCATGCAGCCGGAAGCGTATTGCAAATCAAGAGATATTTATATTGCGATTGCTCCAGTTCAGCAAAGTTCGCCTCATACCCCAATTGCGAACAAATACGCTTCAAGATATACAATAAGTATGGCTGGAACGAAAGAGTACTTTTGACATTCTCGAAGCCAGTGATGAAATGGACAGATGTAGTAACAGCATTTTGCAGATTGCCGGAATAGTTGTTTACCCACGGCAACGGCACCCAGTTGTTCGTTGGATATGGTTTGAACGCTTCTGCTGCTATAAGATTATCGCGCTTGGTAGGATATCCCAAATCCATTTCATTGAGATAGATATCGTCAAACGTTTCGTTAAAGTTCTGCTCACTGCGTCCCTCCAGGAATTGCGTTTTTACTTCTACGTCCGATATTTCTGTTATTGTGATGGAGCCAGACTTCAGGAAAGCGCCGTCACGGATGTCGCAGTCAAATACCACCTTTGACTTGATAACATCCGCTCTGTGGATGTGCCCGAAGATGGCTATATTTCGGGCGCATCCCTTTAGTGGAAACGTAATTGTCAAGGTATAGCTGTCACTACCCGTAAACAGACGGTTCTCGAAGATGAAGTCAAACGAAGTGTTCTTCTTCAAAAAAGCTTGTTTGCCATTGATTATTATTTCCATTTTTATTACTTTTGCAAAATGAAACATACACTAATTATAATATTCGCAAGTTTGACACTTTTTGTTGCAAGTCTTGTCTTTATTGACTATTGGAATTTCGATTTTCCAAACTTGCTCATATTTCTTATTGCAAGTAGTGTCGTACTGTATATTTTAAGTAGATATGTGAAAGGTAAGTCTGCAAGACGAACACTTGCCACTTTATCATACATATCGCTTGCCACATGGATTTTGCTCCTAATATTCTTATTTATTGCTATGTATGTAATGACAATTGGCGAGGCTCACCATTAACCAGAGGTTACTCACTTTCTCCTATTCTTTGGTGTCTTGTTACGGATTAGTGTGTCATACTCGTCCTGCGCTTGCTTGATGCCAGTGTCACCCGTGACCGTGTTCACCGTGACAAACGGCTCGCTCAACCTCTGTTGCAACTGCTTCATCGTATCAGTATAACTCTGCATAGCCTTTGTGTTCTGCACGATTGCAGCCGTAGCCAGTCCGTCCGACTGCTGCTGCACGATGATAGGCTGTTGCTGTTGTGGCGTGCTATATGCTACTGGCGCAATAGTCCGGCTCACATCATCGGCTCGTAAGGATCCGATGGTGTTAGTCCGCTGCGCATAGTCCAGGGCGTTGATGATGGGACGCGCAACCGGGTTGGCAAGCATCTCCTGCGACGCCACCCATTCCCCGGCATGAACCACGCCCACCTCCTCATATTTACTGCCATTAGGTGTGAAGCCACCTTTGGCATAGCCCTGGCTTTCACTCGCTTGCTGTTGCTTTTTGATTGCAGCAATCTGAATAGCTCCTGCAGCCACCGCCATTGCAGCAGCCACTGGTGCCAGGATATAACCAACAAGCGGAATTGCCGCTGCCGAGCCATACGCCGATATGGCGTTCTGTGCCGTCTGCGCCACCGCTTGAATTACCTGCATGGCAAACATCTTTTTGTTCGCCTCGTTCTTTTTCTTTGCCAGCTCCTTCTGCTTCTGCTCCTCGAGCTTCTTCACCTTGTAGTTGTTGCCCTCCGCTTGCGATATCTCCTTGTCATACCGCTTCTCGATGGCAGCAGTCTGTATCTCCAGTTCCGCCTGAATGAGCGAAGTCATGCCCGAAAATATTGAAGACATACCCGACGTTAGCGTGTCGAAAGAACCCTGCACCGCCTGTCCGAGGTCCGAGTTCAGCCACTCCGTGATGTCCTCCGTCATGTTTTGAAGAAAATTCTTGCTCGTGTCGTTATACTCCTGACCGTACTTCTTCGCCAGTGCCACCTTTGCCTTTTGATACGCTTCCTCGATACGCAACTTCTCCTTAGCATCGTCGCCAGCAGCCTTTATCTCCTGGGCATACACTTCATCCAAAGCGGAAGAGTCCTTATCATACTTCTCCTTCTTCTCCGACTTGTTATCCCCGAAGTAGTCCTCTTTGATTTTGGCAAGCTCCTTCTGATGCTTCTTCTCGTTGTCCTCAAAGGTCTTTTGATTACGCTTTTGGTTTTCAACGAGCTTATTCTGATAATTCTTCTGCGCTTGCAGCTGTTCCTTAGAACCGTCCGTGTAGACCTTCGTCAAACGACGCAGATGCTCCAACTCCATGAGTTCAAGCGCATCATCAAACGTTTTTTGATCCACCTTTCCATCAATGTACCGCTGTTTCTCCGTAGCAACCAACTCATTATAGTAGTCGTTCTCCTGCTTCGCCGATTGCGTGTTCTTGTCATCAGCAAGTTTCTTCTTCGCCTCATAGTATGATGCTTCCGCTTCCAGCTTCTGTTCACTCGTAGCTTTGCCATTAGCCATGACCTTCTGATTGTACTCCATATCAATCTCCGTCATGCGGTTCGTGTACTCCTCGAAGTCATTCTCACCTTTGGCATACGCAATGCGGTTGAGAGCCTGCTCCCTGGTCTTCCAGTCCTTCTGCGGTTTCAGCACATCCTCAGTCTTCGTTTTCTTGTCCGTCTTAGTAGGCGTGTATGGAGGGTTCTGCGTCTGCTGTTCCTGCTTCTGTTCTTTCTTCGCGTCATTGAGTGCCTCCTTCTTGATGTCTTCGCCATATATGCCTAAGATGTTCGCCTCACGCTGGTCAAGCTCCGCCAGGTCCTCCTTTGTCTTTGCAAGCGCACGTCTGTTCGAGGCACGCAACGAGTTGACACCCAACTGCACCACCTTTCCCTCCTGACCAGGCATAACCGTTTCCGTCCTTGCCTCCATCTCATCCATGGCAACGACACGCTCCTGCCTCTGCTTTTCCAGATTAAGGTCGACACGCTGCTTTCCGATATCACGCAACTTATCCTTGGCACCCTCAATCTCATACTTGCGAGTCAACGACTTCAGATAATCATCAAGAGCTTTCTTATTCTCCTTATACTTGCCCGTGGTATCATCCAACTGGGCATTATAGTTCGGGATAATCTTGTTGAGCGCATCAATCGCCGTGTGTCTGTCCTTCAACGACTGCGTTTCATCGCGAGCCACCGCAATAAGCGCATCAATCTTGTTCTTCTCGTCGATGATGCCCTCTTGCCCACGCTTGCGTATCTCCTGCAAATCCTTTTCTGCTTGCGACACCTCCGTCATCTTCTTGTATAGTTTATAAAGAACCGCACCGAGAGCAATGGCTCCGGCTGCTATCGCTCCATAGCCCGATGCGAGAAGAGCACCCTGCTTTTTGAGGTCCGACATCAGCCATGACTGTCTCACCCAATTGCCCTGCAGTTTGGCGAGCCCCATCTGCAGAAGCAAGTGCGCAGCATGTAAAGTAGCCACCGTAGTTTTGTACGCAGCCGTTGCCGTCTTGCAGATAACGAGCCACGCATAATGCGCCTTGAAAGCGATGTTTGAAGCGTTCACCGCAATTTTATAGGCAATGAAAGCAGCAGTCAGCGAAGCCAAAGTAAAAGCGTTCTCCTTTATGAACGTGATTGAAGTAGACATGAACTTCAACAACAAAGTGGTGGAAGAGATGACATGCTTCATTATCGGCTGCAGCTGCTCACCGAGTGCCACCGCCATCTCCGTCACACCCTTGCGAGCCTTGTCAAGTCCTGCTTGCACCGTACTGTTCTGCACATTGAACTCATTTGTGACAGATGTACCCTCCGCAAACGCCTTAGTAGCTTCCTCCTGCTCCCAACGCACCATATCGAGGTTGCCAGCAAGAGCTGAAATCACCTGCGCAGCTCGAGCACCATTCTCGCCCATATCCTTGAATACTGGAGCCAGTACGTCGATGTTGCCGAGTTCGTGAAGACGATCCAGCAACATAAGAAGTCCCTCGTTAGTACTCTTCTTCAGCGTTTCGTTAAACTCCTTCGCATTAAGTCCAGTAGCCTTTATTATCTTGTCGTTCTCCTTGAACATATCCATAATGACTTTTGAAACAGCAGTTGCCGACATCTCCACCGCCTGTCCCTGGCTATCCAGCACCGCAGCGAAGCCCATGATTTCCGGGATAGTCATCTTCGCCTGGGCACCCACGCCAGCCATGCGCTGTGTAAAGTTTGCGAGATAAGGAGCCGAAGCCGTGCAGTTCTGTGACAACTCATTAATAACGGAACCCACGGCAAGCAGAGCCTTCTCCGTGCCGAGGCGTTCCTCGTCACCGAAGATGTTTGTCAATTTTGAAAGAGTCAGCGTAGCCCCATCACCGAGGTCGTCCAAAGCCACATTGATTTGGTCGGCAGCTTTCACGAAGCCCAAGACATCCTCCTGCGATGTCTTGCCCAATCGTCCTGCTTCCTGTGCCAATTTGTTCAACTCCTCACGTCCAGTTCTGGTGTCAATCTTCTGGAAGTCCTCATTCAGTTGCTCCACCTCCGAAGCGTTCATTCCCGTAAATTTTCGGACATTCGCCATCTCCTGGTCCATATCCGCAAAAGCGTTCACCGCCGAGCGTCCTGCCATGATGATACCCGTGATGGCAGCAGCAATGCCGGCAAGAGCCGTTTGCCAGTCGTTCAACTTTCGGTTCATCCGTTCCCACAAACTTTCATTCTCTCGCAGTTGCGAGTTCACTTTGGCAATCTCCGCCTTTACACGCTTAATCGCCTCACATTGTCTGTTCCACTCTTCGCTTCCCCGTTCAAGCCCATTAAGGTTACGTTTCAGCTGTACCAATGTGCGGTTCAGTTCCTTAGGAGAAGTTTCATCGAGTCGTTGCAAAACATGCTCGACCCCTTTTGCAGCATTTTCAATCTGCGAGATTTGGCGATTGGTTTCCTTCAGTTCACGCTTTAGCTTCGTGAGCTGCTGTTTGTTTCCTGCTGCTGCCGCTTTCTCGATGGCTTTTTCGAGGTTTGCAGCCTGAGATTTCAGTTTCAGGAGCATATCTTCCGCCTGTTTTCCGTTTACAGTGAGCGTAACGGTCGCATTGGTGTTTATATTCGACATACGTCTTTCAATTTTAATGGTTTAATGATACGCAAAAATAACACCGCTCAAACACCACCCAAAAGACGAGAAATAAGGCAGTTTCGCCCGATTTAGGCACGCTGGCGCCGACAAAAACCGACGAAATTTAAGCGATAGAAAAACGAAAGGCTTGTGTATCAAGCCGTTAAGGGATTGTTAAGGGATTTTCCCTTAACCCGTCTTGATAAAGACCCCCCGACCGCCCTGTCCTTGCTGACGGCTACGACCGCCCGACCTTTGCGGAATATGTAAACAAATGTTAATATTTGGTTTCTCGCACACGCAAAACCGCCTTAGTTGCGCCAAAAAGCGAAAAGGCAGAAAGTGACGAAAAAGGCTTGCAAGTTTCGCTGATGACGAAAGCGAGCCGAGGTTTCACGCTGATGCACAACCGCTCCAAGTTCCACGAAAAACAAGGGTTTCGACTTGAACAAATAAGGCTTAAACAATCAAAAGGTTTCGGCAAAGTATCGGGTTTCGGCACAATATAGGGTTTCGGCTTGAGCAAATAAGGCTGAAACAAACAAAAGGTTTCGGCAAAGCATCGGGTTTCGGATGCGTCAAACGCTCTATTTTCGGCACTTTAAGCCTCCAAGCCGAGCAAACCGAGGGTCTTGCCGTACCACGAAAGGCTATTGGGTATCGTATGGGCATCAATGGCTTGCGGATGTTGCAATATATGCGAGAAAAAACGAAGGTTTCGGCTTCATACTGCGTACTGAACCACCGTCACCACACCAAGCGAGCCACCACGCCACGCCCGACCCATCGGGCGGTAATGCGGCAGTGGTGAGGGATAAAAAGGTAATGCGCCTGTCGGTCTTGCCCGACATTAGGCGCACTACCTTTTCTATCCCATACCTCTGCCATACCTATTTGAATAAGCGAGAGTGCTGTCAGACTTATAGCAATCTTGATTGCCATTAGTCAGACGGCTTTCTCGCATTGACAGACAATAGAAAGCATAGCTTTACAAAACCATGAAGGCGCAGCCTTATAGGAAACAGAAGGCACTGCCTTACCCGAAGCGAATGGATATGAAGTGGAATGAAATGAAGTGGTAATGTAGGACTTCTCCATGGCTCGCAGAGTCATAGAGAAACTCCGGAATGATAACGTAATGAAATGTAGCGCAATATCCTTTCGCAACAGTGGACGGAAGGATGTGGCACATAACGGACGGCTACGGGAGTGGAGAGCCACTGCCTTTCGGCTGAAGAAGAGAAGATTGAGCGAAGCGAGATGATAGACAATAGAGCGCAGCTGCACGGACTTATGCGCAATGCAATGGAGCGTGTGTCCGTACCTATTAAGAAAGGTGAAGGGTGTGCAACACTTTTCAACTTTTATGATGATAGATAGACATCTTTGATGTGCAAAAAAACAGAATGACATCGCAGATGTGGAGAAGAATGACGGAATGAAATGACGTGGAAGACGGATGACGCTTGCGTGTTGATGATTGACGAGGAGGTCAGACAAGCTCGCTGCAAGCGTTGCTTGGCTGGGTGATGCGTCAATCATGTGCGTAGGTGGTGCATTGTTCGGTGGCGAGGACTGGCGTAGCCGTGAAATTGTGGGGCGTGTAATGAAGTGGAGGGGCTTTGGGCTGACGTGGAGAAATGTGTATGTTGCTTACCCCGTACCGTGACTCGTGTGCTTGCACTTTTCTCGAATGTATGGAGGACTATTCGACTTCAGGCGATTTGTCCTCTTCACATCCGAGAAAAAGAGACATGGTGCGGATCAGGGAAGTGGCATACTTATTTTGCAACAGAAGCCCAAAGCGACGGAACGCAATGGAACACCCCACAATTTCACTTAGCCATGCAATGGCTTGTCCTCGCCACCGAACAATGCACCGCTGGAGCTGCCAGGTAATGAATTCGGGAGCCTGTGACCGAAGTGTCGTCGTCTGCCGGCGAGATAGCGACGGATAAAGAAAATGACGGCTACTGCCGTTATCATCATCAGGACGGCAATAGCGAGCTTTGCCGTGAAGGGAACTGAAGACCTTGACTTGATGATTTCCTGCGACTTGTCGGATGAAGACTGCTTCGCTATTGCGATGCTGTCTTCCACCTGCTGTGCAGCTGCGGACTCCTCCTTTTCCTCTTGGGAAAGGTGAAGTCCGTAGAGCCTGAGAGATGACGGCTTGCCGTGATAAGATGGAGGCTTTGCCTTATCATTGGACAGGGGCTTGCCCGATGGATAGCTTTGGTCGGAACATTGAGGGGTTGCCGACGTGTCGACACCCCCGAATGTGAAGACGCAGCTATCGAATGAAAGGGCGGTAAGCCTCTGTAGGGAACTGAATGAAAGATTCTGAGCGGATCGCCATTGAGCTTGCGAAACGGCGTTTCGCTCACTTTCATTGGAGGACGATGCTGTCTTTGTGCTCTTGCATGACAATACAAATGCACAAAGAATTAGGATAAGGATATGTTTCATATCGTAGGGTTTAGATGTTGGCATACTCTGCCGTGGCATCGAATGATGGGCACGCCTTAGCTGCATAATCTCGATGTCCTCGGATTTTGGCATTGGGGAACTGCACCCGGAGCTTGCGAAGAAGTGCCACCAATGCGGACTTCTGCTCTTCCGTGCGAGAGTCCTTAGGGTGTTTGCCGTCGGTGGTCAAACCACCGATATAGCAGATGCCTATGGAATGGGCGTTGTGCCCTTGGCAGTGCGCTCCCACTTGTGCGAGCGGTCTGCCATGATGCACAGAGCCGTCGCGGTAGATGACGAAGTGATATCCGATTGAGGCAAAGCCTCGCTGCCGATGCCAGCGGTCGATGTCTGCCGTGGTGAAGTCCTTGCCTTCAGGCGTGGCAGAGCAATGGACGATGATGAGATCAATCTTGCGCATTCTTCTCCTCCTTCCGTTTCAGCTTGTCGTCGAGGTACGAGCGTAGTTCTGCATACTTAGTCTGTATGTAGATAGTGACACCGAAGATAGACCCGGCGTAGATAAGACACTCTGCGAATACACCCAGGACAGACTCGTGGATTTGTCCGGTGGGCGGTACGATGAATCCTGCGACAGCGAGGAGGAATCCTCCGATGAGCATAGCTATGGCAGATACAATCTGCACGTTTTCCTTAGTTTCTTTTGTCATAATGAATTGTCTTTTGAGAGTTAATATGATGTGGTTATCTTTGTATTGAGTTGTGGTCGATTGGACCATTGCTCTTTGGCAGCGTGGTGTCGCGAACACCATTTTGCATCCGAGCTGTGGTGGCCTCCTTGCGGAGAAACCATGGCTCATTTTCGTTTACATACTGAAAATGAAGGTGAGTTTGTAATTGTTGCTACTATCAAATGTATCAGCCCTTGCAATTACCTTGAATTCAGCGAGGTTAGTTCGGAGTTCACCGAACTGGAACGGACCGTAATTTTTGGACTTCTTGTAAAATCCGATGGCGAAGCGGAAATAGCGGTTGATGCCGAGAATGTTAAATGAACGTTTGCCAAAGTAAATGCGGACTTCCGAAAGCCTTTGCGTATTGGGGTCGATGACGGCACGGCAGTCGCCGAACAACACACCAGGCTCAGTAAAAAACTTTCCTCTGTTCGGGTCGCCCTCCTTATCCAGACGGAAAGAAATCTCGTCGCCATTATTCACACTAATCTTTCGGTCGTCATAAAAGCGGTTCCAGCCACGTCGCCGTGGAAGATACTCACGCACACCGTTTTCATCCTCCTGCTTACGACTTGTACGCACCGAGTGTCGGAAAATGACCGGTGTAAGCCCTTGCCGGATATAACGGTAGGCATCCTGTATCACGAGAGTGCTGTCAGTTATGATACATTCAATGTGCATCTGCGTAGCCTGTTTCATCGTGGCAAACTTCTGAATGTCAGCTTGCAACGATTTTATCTGCGACGCAAGCGATTTGAGGTCAGATTGAAGAACTTGTATGCTTTCTGCGTTGTTTCCGATTTCATTGTTGTTCTTTGAAATGCGCAGGCTCAGACTCTGAGTAGCCTTTTGAAAATTCACAAGAGCCTCCTGCACCTTATTCATAGAAGCGATGCATGAAGACAGCTCGGACTTGCATTTGTTCAAGTCCTGCACCTGCTGCGCACGCATGACACCGGCACGCTCGGTAGTGGCTTGGCGGATGAGAATGGAATTGTTTGCAATTTGATTGATTCCAGTAGAGAGGTTCGCCTTTCCCAATGTGAAATACACGTTATTGCGGTCGTCCGAACCGATGGTGAGCGATGTCAGCACATAGCCGATGCGTCCAAGAGCCGAGCGCCAATTATCAAGGCGACTCACGTCCGTCTGCAGGGCAGCTTTGCCCAAAAGGTCAGCGATTTTCTGCAACAGTGCGCCCAGAACTTCGGGCGTTATAGCCTCTTCGCGCGTCTCGCTGCGGAATGAGGTGATGAGAGATGTGATAGATGAAATGTCAGCCATACTTTTGCTTGTTTTTAGCAAAGGTATGGCTGACTTTTAGATGGAGAAAAGACATTGTTAGTGATTATAGCGCACATACTTGTCGTCAAGAGCCTGGGCGACGACACCGACGAACTCGTGAGCGATGTTGTCGGAGAGGAAGTCACGGAGGTTCATGACGGAAGCGTAGTACTTACGGCTGAACCAGGGTTTCTTTTTGCGCTTGCGTTCACGGCCGATGTCGCCCTTGTTTCCACGAGGAATCTCCTTGCCCGTACCGAAGTTCTGCCAAAGGCCATATTCGAGGAAGGACTGGCTTAGTCCTAACTCAATGAAACGACCATCCGCACGGACAGGGAGGGACTTGGGGCTGTGAAGCAAACGTCCGGTGTCGATTACACCGAGGAGAGTCATTTGCTCACGCCATATTTTGAGCATCGTATCGTTGAAGGCAAGAACGAACTTCTCACGTTCTTGCAGTTGTGGGTCATTGCCATTCTGTAGGGTCATAACGTAAATCGGTATAAGTGTCAACGGCTATTTGGAAGAAAGCACAGGCACAGCCAGAGAAAAAGTATTGGTCGATTTCCTGAAAGGAGATGCGAGAGTCGAGATAGATATTATGCTGCTCCTGCTTCGTCTTTTCAAGGATTAGCTTGCTCATAAACTGGCGGAACAGCTCGCGCATGGTGTCCATGCACTGCTGGCGTGCTGCCATGTCGTCGATGGCGTGGCGCATGGCGAGGAAGACCGTCTTCACTCTTCGAGTGTGCGGACTGTTGTTCACCTCGATATAGCCCTGGCTTATGTCGCTGACGGCAATGATAGCCGTGGCGGATTGCAGCTGCTGCAAGGCTTCCTCGAAGCCGTCGAGTCCGCTGACCTTTGCGAAGACAAAGTCATGGGTCTTGGCGAACTTGTTTGTTTCTGTGAGGGATGCGAAGAAGGCGGTGGCATCCCAATTGATGTTCTTGTCTGTCATTTCGTTTGTCGTTTGATGTCTTCAACTTCTTTCGCTTTAGCATCGAGTTCTATGAGTGCTCGCCATGTGTCCATCGAGAGCACCGCTTCCTCTTTGGTGATGTCGCCACCAGTGAGCGCACGGATCTGTGCGTTCATGGCAGTCCGTAGCACCTCGCCAATGGGCGGTGCGTAGCCCAGGAGGTCTTCAGAAGAACTGGACATCGGCTGCAGGAAGTGTGGAAAAAGTCGGGCGAAGTAATGCTTCAGCGACGAGAACCAATAGAAGGCGTTGAGCAAAAGCGGTGTTGTGAGGTGATGCGACTTGACCTTTGGATACAGAAGCGTGGCGAGTTGGCTAAGCAAAGCCTCGTTCTTGGTGTGGAGAAAGCCCTGATAGTAGTTGTCGGCAGAGATGAATGTCGAGAACGGCACGCCCTGGAAGTCGGCTTCGATAGCAGCTGCTCTTCCTATTTTGGAGATGCGAACTGGCAATGGAGAGAATTGGCGCAAGAAGTCCAATGAAGCCGTGGTAGCTTGCACTTGTGTGATAGTGAGCATAGCCTCCTGCTTGGACGCTTGGCGGTGCTTTACGAGATAGCTGCCGTCATGCGTCTTGCACAACACTCTTAGGTCTGCCCATTTGAACAGACAGAGAGTGAGTATTTCTTCCATTGGCAGATCATGCGAGAGCTGCGTGAAGAAATACAAGAGTTGGCTGTCAGAGAGTGACTGCCAATCAGTGGGTAGGGATAAATTGAAAAATGCTTCCATACTGCGAAAGTACGGAAGCATTTGTATGGGGGAAAAGACAAAAGATTATTGCAGACTCTTGTCAAGGATTTCAAGAAGAATGGTGGGGTCTTTGTCAATTTGTTCTTTGGTTAGACCTTGCTTTTCTACAGTCTCACGAACTTGTGGATATTCCTTAAAATCCGTATCCATGTCTTTAAGGCACGTTTTCAAAGTCTTTTGCTTTTTAAGGGTAGGTGCATGAACCCAATAATGTCTATTGCGAGTACTGTCTGTATCTACATTATATATAGCCCACCATTCTTCTGTATTATAAGATGTCATTGACATAATGCCCGAAAATGAGATACTTGTTGAGGTGTGGTCGTAATATGCAGGGTACATATAGCCTTTAACATGTTTTCCTTGGAAATTAGGGATTGCCAAAACTGGAGTTTTTAATATCTTCTTTCCTTCGTTCCAATACAACTTTATGGGTTCAAATTTAACGTCTTTTCCATCATCCGTTTTTACAACAAGAGAGACTATCGTTTCATTCTTGTATTTTACCTCTTTGCCATCTTCCGTTTCACTTAATAAGACTCGCTCCTGCATAAAATGAATATCACTACGGAGATAACCATTAATAACTGTACCATCGTTGAGTGTCAGCACAGCCTTGGGATATACAACTTTTTCTTTTGGTTTCTTGGCATTTGCAGTTATCGCAAACGAGAATGCCATTAGAAAAATGATGAAAAACAGTTTCTTCATAAGCAAATGATTTTATGGTTTTTATTTTGCGCCAAAGTTAGCACTTTTTGCTTTAGCAAGCAAACAATTGCAATAGTTTTTTAGAAGAAATACCCTCCTGCTTGCTTTTTATTTTTATATCCATGGTCTTCAAAGAGTTTGGCAGTTTCTGAGTTTTTCCATT
>ENA-UEPI01000940-UEPI01000940.1-human-gut-metagenome-genome-assembly--contig:-NODE-940-length-16586-cov-4.805682_pt1 | contig 16586 bp, 16 predicted proteins | sample MGYA00242899_ERZ507914 | MGnify/ENA primary metagenome ERZ507914 (study PRJEB26167, sample SAMN06115442) | human gut metagenome | host: Homo sapiens | place: China:Chongqing | collected 2015-07-28...
TGCGCTGCGGTACATGATGGCACCGTCCTCGGCCTTGTAGCAGGCACCCAGCTCCAGCAGCTTGTCCACCACGGCCATCACCGCGCCGGACTCGTGCAGGGTGCTCTCATGGAACCACACATCATAGTCGATGCGGTACTTGCCCAGGTCGCGCTTGAGGGCGGCGATGTTCTTGGGCAGGGCATAGGCCACCAGAGCGTCCTTCAGCTGTGCGAAAGCATCGCTGGCAAACAGGGTCTCTTCGTCCATACCCTGGCAGGCGGCAACGTACTGGTCGCCGTTGATCTCGGCGAACTCCCCGGCCAGCACCTTGATGTCGCCACCCTGATAGCACTCCTTGGGCAGGGGATAGGCTTCCTCGCCGCAGAACTGCTGCAGGTAGCGCACGGCCAGGCTCTTGCCGAACTTCTGGATCTGGTTGCCGGCATCGTTGATGTAAAACTCGCGGGTCACATCATAGCCGGACCAGTCCAGCACAGCGGCCAGACAGTCGCCCAGAGCGCCGCCGCGGGCATTGCCCATGTGCATGGGGCCGGTGGGGTTGGCGGAAACGAACTCCACATTATACTTGGCACCCTTGCCGTGGTCGGTGCGGCCATACTCCTTGTTGGCGCAGGCACCCAGTACCACACCGGCCCAGTAAGCCGGGGACAGGAACAGGTTGATGAAACCGGGGCCGGCGATCTCGACCTTGGCAAACACGCTGTCGGTCAGGTCGGGCAGGTGGGCCAGCAGGGCCTCTGCGATCATCCTGGGGGCCTTGCGCCAGGTACGGGCACCGGCCATGGCCAGGTTGGAGGCGATATCGCCGTTCTTCACGTCGGCGGGGATCTCCACGATGAAGGCGGGCAGCTCGGCTTCCGGCAGGGTGCCGTCGGCCATGGCGGCCTTTGCCGCAGCGGTCAGCAGCGCACGGGCCTCGTCCAGTGCAGCCTGCCGGGGGTTGTAGTTCTGGTAGGTCTTTTCAAATTCAGTCATTGGTCGGATTCCTTTCACAGTATTGGCAGATTCAGTTCACATGGGTCACGGTCACTTCCAGGCGGTTGCGGCTCACAAGGTCGGCGCTGTTGGCATCCAGCAGATAGGCGAACCGCACGGTGCCGCCCTTCTCGGTCAGTTCGTTCACGATCTCGTCGGCGGTCACGCCCAGGGTCATAGAGCCAAAGCCCGTCTCGTAATGGCACAGGTTGCGCTTGCCTTTTTCGATCTGCAGCTGGGTGCCCACCCCGCCGTTTTTGCCGAACCGCAGCATGACCACCCGGCTGCCGTCCACCGCGATCTTCAGCGTAGTGGTGCAGCCCTCGTAGCCGGTGGTCTCGGTCTCTTTATAGGTAATATAGTAGCTGCCGCCCTTCTGCACGAACTGGCCGCGGGTCATCAGCTCCACAAACTCTTCTTTTTCCTCATCCTCCATCGGCTCGTCGATGTGCTGTTCGATGCGGCTCTTGATGCGGATGATATAATCTTCCTTCAGCGGTTTACTCACGTTGCTATCCCTTGTCAATATTTGTCAATGGCGATCTGCTCCACCGGGCCGCCTTTGTACTCGCCCAGGAACAGATCTGCCGTCTGCACAAAGCTGTCCGGCACATCGCTGACGTAAAAATGTGCCTGGCCTTCGTTCTCCTGCGCCGCGCGCAGGCCCCGCTCCGACAGCATCCGCTCCAGATGGTGGGCTGCCGTCTTGGCCGGGTCCACCAGCGTGACCGACTGTCCCATGAACTCCCCGATCATGGTCTTGAGCAGCGGGTAGTGGGTACAGCCCAGGATCAGGGTGTCCACCCCGGCGTCCCGCACCTCGGTGAGGTACTGGGCGATCACCAGGCGGGTGACCTGCTGCTTTTCCTCTTCGCTGTGATCCACATACCCGGCTTCCACCAGCGGCACGAACAGCGGGCAGGGGCGGGCGGTGATCTCCACGCCCGGCACCAGTTTGCGCAGCAGCGTCTCATAGCTGCGGGAGCGGATGGTGGCCGCAGTACCGATGACACCGATGCGGCGGTTGCGGGTGGCAAAGGCAGCCTCCCGGGCGGCGGCATCCACCACGCCCAGATAGGGCACCGGCAGCCGGGCCGCCTCGGCAGCCGGGTAGGTGCTGGACACCGTACCGCAGGCCGCCATGATGCATTTTACGTTCTGGGACAGCAAAAAGGCGATGTCCTGCCGTGCATACTGCAGGATGGTCTCCGGGCTGCGGCTGCCATAGGGCACACGGCCGGTGTCGCCAAAGTAGACGATCTCCTCATGGGGCAGGCGCTTGCGCAGCTCCCGCACGCCGGTCAGGCCGCCAAGGCCGCTGTCAAATACGCCGATGGGGCGGTTATCCATGCTGTTTTTCCGTCCTTTCCAGGGCAAGTTCGATCAGCCGGTCGATCAGGGCCGGCACCGGCAGACCCTCGTGCTCCATGAGCTTGGGGTACATACTGATGGACGTAAAGCCGGGGAAGGTGTTGATCTCGTTGATCATCACCCGACCGGTGCCCTTTTCCACAAAGAAGTCGCAGCGGGCCAGACCCTCGCATCCCAGGGCCGTGTAGGCCATGGCAGCGTAGGTCTTGACCTCGTCCAGCTTTTCTTCGGGCAGGTGGGCCGGGATCACGGTCTGGCTCACGCCGTTCTTGTATTTGTCATCATAGGTGTAGAACTCAGCACCGGCCAGGATCTCGCCCGGACGGGTGGCCACGGCGGGGTCGGAGCCGATGACGGCACATTCCACTTCCTGGCCGTCCACAAAGGCTTCAAACACCACCTTGCGGTCGTTTTCCAGAGCCAGTGCGATGGCCTTTTTCAGTTCCTCACGGTTGGACACCTTAGAAATACCCACGCTGGAACCGGCGTTGGCGGGCTTGACGAACACGGGCCAGCCCAGCTTTGCCTCCACACCAGCGCACACACCCTCCAGGTCACTCTCGATCTGCCAGCGGTTGGCGGCCAGCCACTTGGTGTGCGGGATGTCGTTGGCTTCAAACAGGGCGTTGGCCACCCCCTTGTCCATGCAGGCCGCACTTGCCAGCACGCCGCAGCCCACATAGGGGATGCCGGCCAGCTCCAGCAGACCCTGCACCGTGCCGTCCTCGCCCCACAGGCCGTGGAGCACCGGGATCACCACATCTACATGGATCTTTTCCACATGACCTTCCGGGGTGAACAGCACCATGCCGTGGTCGGCGCGGTCCGGGCTGAGGATGCAGGGCATGTTGCCGGCCAGCTCTTCCCAGCTGCCGTCTGCCATCTGTGCGGCAGTTGCCTCGGTATAGAGCCAGCGGCCCTCCTTTGTGATGCCCACTGCGAGCACCTCATACTTGGTACGGTCAATATTGTTGACAAAGTTTCCGACCGAAACACGGCTGACCTCATGCTCACTGGACATACCACCGAACAGCAGGACAACGCACAGCTTGTTTTCAGACTGCATGATCACTCTCTCCTATTTATAAAGCCCGCAGCGGGGCGGAATCAAACCGGTAAAAACGCCGTTTCGCCTTATTATACAATATCTATGCGCGCGATGCAAGCAGAATGCCAAAAAGCTGCCGGTGGGTAAAAGAGATATTTTTCAAAAAAACTTTCCAAAAATCGAAGATTTCCGCTTGACGGATGGAAAAGTGCGTGGTACAATGATATCACCTCTTTTGCGGGGTTATTAAGTGCGCCTGTTTTACAGGTACCACCCGCAACCCGAGGGAGGTTCAAAACAACCGTTATAATGGAGGTGTCAACAAATGACCGTTAAAATCACTCTGGCCTGCACCGAGTGCAAGCAGCGCAACTACAACACCACGAAGAACAAGAAGAACAACCCCGATCGTCTCGAGATGAAGAAGTATTGCCGTTTCTGCAAGAAGCACACCGTTCATCGCGAAACCAAGTAAGAAAGGCGGACGCATCATGGCAGACAAAACCGAGAACAAGCCGGGCTTTGTGGCCAGAGCAAAGGCCGCTGTGAAGAACTTCTTTGGCAAGTGTGCCAAGTTCTTCCGCGACACCAAGAGCGAGCTGAAGAAGGTGGTGTGGCCGTCCAAAGAGGACGTTAAGACCAACACCGTCGTCGTGCTCGTGACCGTCGCCATCGCAGCGGTCGTGATGATCCTGCTGGATGCCATCTTCGGCGGCATCCTGGGCCTGATCATCGGCGCCTGAGAATCATCTTGAAACGGAGGGTCAACCAGAATGGAAGAGCAGTCCAATGAGGCGCTTTGGTATGTCGTGCATACCTATTCCGGCTACGAGAATAAAGTGGCAACGGACTTACAGACCATGGTGGAGAACCGCCGCCTGCAGGATCTGATCTGTGACATCAAGGTCCCGACCGAGATGGTCCCCGAGATCAAGGACGGCAAGGAACGTATGGTGGAGCACAAGCTGTTCCCCGGCTACGTTCTGGTCAAGATGGTCATGAACGACGATACCTGGTATGTCGTGCGCAATACGCGCGGCTGCACCGGCTTCGTCGGCCCTGCCTCGAAGCCTGTCCCCCTGACCGCTGAGGAAGTGGAGAAGATGGGCGTCGAGAAGGCGGCTCCGCTGACCGTCGATTTCAACGTCGGCGATACCGTGCAGATCACCGCCGGCCCTCTGGAAGGCTTTATGGGCCTTGTGGAGGGCATCGATACCGAGAGCTTCAAAGTCAAGCTCAAGGTCAATATGTTCGGCCGCGAGACGCCCGCAGAAGTGGACATCGCGCAGGTCGAGCTGCCGTAACCAACCGGCATCCGTTCTACCAAGGTAAGACCGCAGTGCGGTTCTTATAGAGCGTGTACACCGCGTACGCGCTCGTGGGAGGCGCGGAGACACCGCGCCGCAACTCACCACAGATTTTTGGAGGTGCATTTACTATGGCACAGAAAGTTACTGGCTACATTAAGCTGCAGATCGAGGCCGGCAAGGCGACTCCGGCTCCCCCTGTTGGCCCTGCTCTGGGTCAGAAGGGCGTCAACATCATGGCCTTCACCAAGGAGTTCAACGAGCGTACCAAGAACCAGATGGGTTATGTCATCCCCGTCGTCATCACCGTCTACGCTGACCGCTCCTTCAGCTTCATCACCAAGACTCCTCCGGCAGCCGTTCTGATCAAGAAGGCCGCTGGCATCAACACCGCTTCCGGCAAGCCCAACACCGAGAAGGTCGCTACTCTGACCGCTGCTCAGGTGGAAGAGATCGCTAAGACCAAGATGCCCGACCTGAACGCTGCTTCTCTGGAAGCTGCATGCAGCATGGTCCGTGGCACCTGCCGCAGCATGGGCGTTACCGTCGAGGGCTGAGACATAAACAGTGGGAGGGCATAACACTGCCCGCATGACCACACAGGAGGATATACAATGAAACATGGCAAGCATTATGTCGACGCTGCAAAGCTGATCGATTCTACTAAGGCATATGATGTGAACGAGGCCCTGGAGCTGGCTTGCAAGACCGCTTCTGCCAAGTTCGACGAGACCATCGAGCTGCACGTCCGTCTGGGCGTTGACGGCCGTCACGCTGACCAGCAGGTCCGCGGCGCTGTCGTTCTGCCCAACGGCACCGGCAAGACCGTGCGCGTGTGCGCCATCGCCAAGGGCCCCGCAGCTGCCGCTGCTGAGGCTGCTGGTGCAGACATCGTGGGTGATGATGAGCTGATCGCTAAGATCGCCGGCGGCTTCATGGACTTTGACGTCGTCGTGACCACCCCCGACATGATGGGCCGCGTTGGCCGTCTCGGTAAGGTCCTGGGCCCCCGTGGCCTGATGCCCAACCCCAAGGCCGGCACCGTTGCTCCCGACCTGGGCAAGGCTGTTTCCGAAGCCAAGGCTGGTAAGATCGAGTACCGCCTGGACAAGCAGAACATCATCCATGTGCCCGTGGGCAAGGCTTCTTTCGGTGCAGAGAAGCTGTACACCAACCTGGACACTGTGATGGAGGCTATTGCCAAGGCAAAGCCCGCTGCAGCAAAGGGTACCTACTTCAAGAGCGCTACCATCGCCACCACCATGGGCCCTGGCATCCGTCTCAACACCCTGAAGTACGGTGTCTGATTTGAAGTTCTGATCGTTTTTCTGCCGTTCGTATGGGCGGCAGAAAAATTTTGTCAGAAAATTTCAAAAAAGACTTGACAACTCCGCACGTTTGCGGTAGAATAATCATGCTGTTTTTGAGACAGCAGGTGCTGGAGTCCAGCGTAAGGCTATGCCGCCTGCCGAGAAACGTGCGTAAAGTTGCTTTATGCCTCTTTCTCGGACTGTGTGCGGGAAAGAGGCTTTTTTCGTTGCTCACCAGCTTTCGATATAAGTTTTTGAAACGAGGTGAAACCGAATGCCCAGTGCAAAGATTCTTTCTGAGAAGCAGGCTTATGTCGCTGATCTGAAGGCAAAGTTTGAGAGTGCGGTTTCCGGCTGCGTCGTCGCTTACGGCGGCATTAACGTCGAGAACGACACCAAGCTCCGTAAGGAGCTGCGTGAGGCAGGCGTCGATTACATGGTCGTGAAGAACACCATGCTGCGTCTGGCTGTCAAGGGCACTTCTCTGGAGACCCTGGCTGAGCAGTTCAAGGGCGATACCGCTATCGCTTTTGCTCACGAGGAAGACCCCATGTCCGCTGCCCGCATCCTGTGCAAGTACCAGGACGGCGATAAGTCCAAGAAGTTCGTCGTGAAGGCTGGCTTCATGGAAGGCAAGGTCATGGACGCTGCCGAGACCAACGCCATCGCAAAGCTGCCCAACCGCGAAGGCATGCTGTCCATGTTTGCAGGCGCCCTCACCAGCACTCTGTCTGGTCTGGCCGTTGCAATGCAGGCTTATGCCGACAAGCAGGAGGAGCCCGCTGCCTGATGGCCGGGTGACCGCTGCTTAAAAATCATCTGAAATCAACAAACAAACCATTTATATTGGAGGGTTACTACTATGGCTTCTGAGAAGATTACTGCCATCATCGACTCCGTCAAGGAGCTGTCCGTTCTGGAGCTGAAGGAGCTCATCGACGCATACTGCGAAGAGTTCGGCGTTTCTGCTGTTGCTGCTGCTGCTGCTCCCGCTGCTGCTGGCGCTGCTGCTGCCGCTGAGGAAGAGAAGACCGAGTTCGACGTCATCCTGGTCGAGGCTGGCGCTGGCAAGATGGGCGTCATCAAGCTGGTCAAGGAGATCACCGGTCTGGGCCTGAAGGAGGCTAAGGCTATCGTTGACGGCGCTCCCAAGGCTGTCAAGGAGAAGGCTTCCAAGGCTGAGGCTGAGGACATCAAGAAGAAGCTGGAGGATGCCGGCGCTAAGGTTGAGGTTAAGTAATTTAACCCCCTTAAAGCTAGCTTCTTGAATTTCGATTCTTGAACAAAGAGGCGCTCTCGCTGCAAAGCGGGGGCGTCTTTTTTGTGCTTGACAAACCCGGCATGAGTGTGTTATCTTTTAGATATTAGCTGATCCTTCTGCTGACGGATCTTGTGGAGCACCACAGTGCAGAAGGGGAGAGAAGCTTTCATGCCGACCGTCTGGGCAGCCTTGCGTCGTGGTGCGCAAAGCTGCCCTTTTTGTTTAAGGAGGATGCTGAATATGAAGTCTGACATCGAGATCGCACAGGAAGCCAAAATGAAGCCCATCGCCGACATCGCCGCCGGTCTGGGCCTTGCCGACGAGGATGTGATCCCCTATGGCCGCTATAAGGCCAAGGTAAACCACCGCCTCATCCATAAGGCATCGAAGCAGGGCAAGCTCATCCTCGTCACGGCCATCAGCCCCACCCCTGCCGGTGAGGGCAAGACGACCACCAGCGTGGGTCTGGCTGACGCCATGAACGCCATAGGCAAAAAGACCATGCTCTGCCTCCGTGAACCCTCCCTCGGCCCTGTCTTCGGCATGAAGGGCGGCGCAGCCGGCGGCGGCTACGCACAGGTGGTGCCGATGGAGGACATCAACCTCCACTTCACCGGCGACATCCACGCCATCGGTACCGCCAACAATCTGCTGGCGGCCATGATCGACAACAGCATCCAGCAGGGCAACCCCCTGAACATCGACCCCCGCCGCATCACCTGGAAGCGCTGCATGGACATGAACGACCGTCAGCTCCGCTTTATCGTGGACGGCCTGGGCGGCAAGGCCAACGGCACTCCCCGCGAGGACGGCTTCGACATCACCGTCGCCAGCGAGATCATGGCCATCTTCTGCCTTGCCACCAGCATCTCCGATTTGAAAGAGCGCCTCTCTAAGATCGTCTGCGCCTACACCTACGACGGCAAGCCCGTCACGGCTGGAGACATCGGCGCAGCCGGCGCCATGACCGCCCTGCTGAAGGATGCCCTTGACCCGAACCTGGTCCAGACCCTCGAGAACAACCCCGCCATCATCCACGGCGGCCCCTTCGCCAACATCGCCCACGGCTGCAACAGCGTCATGGCCACCAAGCTCAGCCTCTCGCTGGCCGACTACGTCATTACCGAGGCAGGCTTCGGCGCGGATCTGGGCGCAGAGAAGTTCCTGGACATCAAGTGCCGCTATGCGGGCATCGCACCCAGCGCCTGCGTGCTGGTGGCGACCCTCCGGGCTCTCAAGAGCCACGGAGGCGTAGCCAAGGCCGACCTGAACACTCCCAACCTCGAGGCCGTCAAGAAGGGCGCAGCCAACCTCGTCCGCCACATCGACAACATGAAGAACAGCTTCGGCCTGCCCGTCGTGGTGGCCATCAACGCCTTCCCCACCGATACCGCCGAAGAGCAGGCTTACGTCGAGCAGGTCTGTGCCGAGCAGGGCGTCCCCTGCGTCCTGAGCGAGGTCTTCGCCAAGGGCGGCGAGGGCGGCAAGGCTCTGGCCGAGAAGGTGCTGGACATCATGGAGGACCGTCCCATCCAGTACACCTACCCGCTGGAAATGCCCCTCAAGGACAAGATCAACGCCATCGCCACCAAGATCTACCGCGCCGACGGCGTGAACTACAGTGCCGCCGCCAGCAAGACTCTGGCCGAGCTTACCGAGCTGGGTTACGGCGACCTGCCCGTCTGCATCGCCAAGACCCAGTACAGCTTCAGCGATAATGCCAAGCTGACCGGTGCGCCCACCGGCTTCACGATGGAGGTGCGCGAGGTGCGTCTGGCCGCAGGCGCCGGCTTCGTGGTGGTCATCTGCGGCAGCATCATGACCATGCCCGGCCTGCCCAAGAAGCCCGCTGCTGTGGGCATTGATGTGGACGCCGACGGCAAGATCACCGGCCTGTTCTAAACGAAAATTCGTTCCAGTTTTGCCCCTGCTGTCCCTCGGGACGGCGGGGGCTTTTTGTTATATGTTCCAAAAAGTTAGATGCTATTTGTGCATTCTGCCCCGAAATTGTGTACGAAGCGTGTGAAATCTGAGAAAAAAGTCTCCCTGCGGTTTACAAAAGTGTAACAAAATGGTATACTTTACAGCAGTGAATGAAAGCTGAAAGGATGAGTCAAACGTGGAATGTGCGCCGCACCGGATCTGGAAAAAACTGATGGCCCTTGTGCTGTCGCTCGTGCTGATGGCAGTGATGCTGCCGGGAGCGCTGGCGGTGGACCTCAACGTGGACGCAGGATTTTACTTCAAGCAGAGCCGGGGCGGCACCTGTACGCTGGCCTCCGCCGCCATGATGCTCCGCCGCCGCGCTTTTCTGGACGGCCTGACCGACTGGACGGACGTGACCGAGAACAGCGTCCGCGGCAGTGCGTGGGCAGGGGGCCTCTCCCACAGCTTCAACTATAATGCGATGCAGGTGGGCTACTCCACGCTGCCGTCCAACAATGAGGAGAAGAAGGCAGTGCTCATCCAGCTGCTGGCAGAGCACCCCGAGGGCATCGTCCTCTACGACCGCCGCCAGCCCCACGCCGTTCTCCTGACGGACTACACCGACGGCGTGTTCTACTGCTCCGACCCCGCCGGCAGCGTCTCCTCGGGACGTGTGCCGATCTCGGCAGCCAGCATCTCCATCGCAGGTGCTTCCTGCTACTGGTACATATCTTCCGACCATAACAGCGCCGTTGCGACGCTGGACAGCCTCCGTCTGGAAGGAATGCGCTACCCGGTCAACATCCGCACCGGCAAGGGCATGAGCGTGAGCGGCACTGCCGCCAGCGCATCGGGTGCTGTGCTGAGCAGCGTGGAAGCGGCGATCCTCGATGCCAACGACCAGCCTGTTCAGAGCGCTGAGGCCTCGCCCAATGTGTCCAGCTGGTCTCTGAAGAACTTCGACAGCCAGCTCCGTTTCGGTGAGCTGCCCGAAGGCAGCTACACTTACATGGTCGTGCTGACCGACTCCAACGGCCAGACGCTCTGCTTCATGAGCGACTTCACCGTTTCCGGCAGCGCCAGCAGCACCGCGACCTACTGGACGGTGCAGGATCCCTCCGGCACGAAGCTGGGTCAGCTCGTTCAGGAGACCGAAGAGGCGGTGGCTGAGGCAGTCGAGAGTAAAGCTGAGGCTGTGACCGAGACCGAGACGAAGAAGGGGATGTGGAGCTGGCTTCTGGGCTGAGCTTCCCCAAAAGAAAAAGACACAGGGTGGTCGGCAATGCTGACCACCCTGTTTTTGTGTCATCGGCAGAGCTGCGTCCCCGGGAAATAGTGGGCGAGGATGGCTTCGTAGGTCCAGCCCTGCTCGGCCAGCGCTTTGGCACCCCACTGGCTCAGGCCCACGCCGTGGCCGTAGCCTTTCGTCGTGATGCGGAAGCTGCCGTCCTGATACCGGATGGTGAAGCAGGCGCTCCGCAGCCCCAGAGCCCGCCGGAGGGCCGTGCCGGAGACGGTCTGGCCGCAGACGGGCAGAGAGGCCGCATAGCCCGAGGCTGTCAGGGTGGTCTCACCGAACCAGCGTTCCGGCGCGGCAGAGTCGGCGGAGATGCCCAGTCCTGAGGAAAGAAGTTGCTGCACCTGCGGGGCAGAAAGGGTGAGAGTGACTTCGTAGTTGTCGGCGGAGAGGTCGGTGCTGCTGTCCACCGGGACGAGGTAGGGGAGTGCGCTGCCCCAGACGTTCTCGCTGGCCTCGGTACGGCCATTGGAGATGGCAAAATAGCTCGTCCCTGCCGCCGCACCGCCATAGCAGAGGACGTCGCTGAGGACGGCGTCCGCGAGGGCCGAGAGACGGGCATAGTTGGCCTCGTAGTCGGTCCCCCAGTAGCTGTGGAGGACGGCGTCGGTCAGGTAGCCCTGCCGTCGCGCCGGGTCGGCAGAGAGCCAGCTGCCGTTGGCTGCAGAGGCGTGGTCGCGGCAGTAGAGCGCGTAGCTGTGGACCGCAACGATTTGCGCCTTGAGGGCCTCGTCCGGCCATGTGAGGGGCATTTCAGCCGCGGCGGCCCCGATGAGATAGTCCCGCTTCGGCACCTGCTGCACCTCGCCGGTGCTCAGGTCTTCGATGAGAAAGACGTCTGCGTCGCCCTCGAAAGCGGCGGGCGCGGCTTCCGATACGGCGGAGGTGCTGGACGCCGGGGCAGGGGGAACGTCCGCCCTGCGGCCCAGCACGGCCCGGGCCAGCCGGTAGCCTGCCAGCGGCAGGGCGCTGCCCAGCGCGAGGAGCAGGGCGCAGAGGAGCAGAAAGGCTTTTTTCATGGGGCATATCTCCCTCCCGGACAGACTTTTGGACTCAGTATACCGGCCTCCGTCGGCAAAAAAGCGCACAAGAAGGGGATGCCTTGCATTTTTGCCCAAAACGCGCTATCATACACTTGTGATAATTTCCCCGAAAAGGGGATAAAGAGTTGAGGATTACAGATGAACTTCTTTATCATGGTTTCGCTTTTCCTGAGCGCAGCGCTGGGCGTTTTCCGGGGCATCGACCTGGCCCTTCTCACCGACGCGGAAACGGGCCTGTGCATCGTCGGCCCGGTCTGGCTGCGGTACGGTGCGCTGGCCGTGGCCGTCGGTGCCGCCGTAGCGGCGGGCCGCTGCAGTCAGCCGCAGGCCGGCGCGCTGCGGGGACACTGCACGCCTTCCGGCGTCGTGGCACTGGCGGCGGCTGTCTGCTATGGTGAGGCCGCTGTGCTGCGCATCCTCTGGATGCACAGCAGCGTGGTGATGCTCCTGCGCGCAGTGCTGGAGGCGCTGTGCGCGTTCTGGATGATCGGTCTCGGCCTGAGCTGGCTGCGGAAGGACTGGAAGACCCCCACCCGCAGCCTGACGCCCGCCGTGCTGGGCAGCGCCGTGTTCTACTGGTGCGTGCTGGCCCGCTTTATGGAGAACAGCTCCAGCTGGCACCGGGTGGCCCCCACGGCGATGGTCTGGCAGCTGCTGGCGGGGCTGATGTTCCTCTCGGCACTGGCCCGGGCGCTCTACCTGCCCGGCACGTCGGACGGGCGCACCCTCTGTGCCGGCGGGCTGGCGGCGTTTGCCCTCTGCCTGTGCTGGGAGCTGCCCACCGTGCTGCAGACCCTCGTGCAGGAGGGCGGCGGGGCTCTGCTGACGCCGACGCTGCTGTTCCGGCTGGGGCTGTGCTGTGTGGGCGCTTTGGGAGCCTTGAGCGCTGTGCGCTGCACAAGGACTGAGCAGGGTGCATAAATGCGTCAGCAATCGCTTGGTTGAATTGCTCAAAACAGCACCCCATTCCCCGAGAAAATAGTACAAAAGCAAAAAAGTATGAAAACGACTTGTTAATTTTTTGGCAGGCACTTGAAAGTTTGGCCGTTTTGGTCTAAAATAAGAGTACCGTGAATTATCCGAATCAGGGTAAGAACATTTAGGAGGTACTATTAACATGGCTGTTAGAGTTGCTATCAATGGTTTTGGTCGTATTGGCCGTCTGGCTTTCCGTCAGATGTTTGATGCTGAGGGTTACGAGGTCGTCGCTATCAACGACCTGACCAGCCCCAAGATGCTGGCTCACCTGCTGAAGTACGATACCGCTCAGGGTTCCTTCTGCGGCAAGATCGGTGAGGGCAAGCACACCGTCGAGGCTACCGAGGACTCCATCATCGTGGACGGCAAGGAGATCAAGATCTACGCTGTTAAGGACGCAAAGGACGCTCCCTGGGGCGAGCTGAACGTCGATGTCGTTCTGGAGTGCACCGGCTTCTACACCAGCAAGGAGAAGAGCATGGCTCACATCCAGGCCGGCGCCAAGAAGGTCGTCATCTCTGCTCCCGCAGGCAACGACCTGAAGACCATTGTCTACTCCGTCAACGAGAAGACCCTGACCGCTGAGGATCAGGTCATCTCCGCTGCTTCCTGCACCACCAACTGCCTGGCTCCCATGGCCGACACCCTGAACAAGACCTACCCCATCGTCTCCGGCATCATGACCACCGTTCATGCTTACACCGGCGACCAGATGATCCTGGATGGTCCTCAGCGCAAGGGCGATCTGCGCCGTGCTCGTGCTGGCGCACAGAACATCGTCCCCAACAGCACCGGTGCTGCTAAGGCCATCGGCCTGGTCATCCCCGAGCTGAACGGCAAGCTGATCGGCTCTGCTCAGCGTGTGCCTGTTCCCACCGGCTCCACCACCCTGCTGGTCGCAGTCGTCAAGGGCAAGGACGTCACCAAGGAGTCCATCAACGCTGCTATGAAGGCTGCTGCTTCTGAGTCCTTCGGCTACAACGAGGACCAGATCGTCTCCTCCGACGTCATCGGTATGCGTTACGGCTCTCTGTTCGACGCTACCCAGACCATGGTCGCTAAGATCGACGACGACACCTATCAGGTTCAGGTCGTGTCTTGGTACGACAACGAGAACTCCTACACCTCTCAGATGGTCCGTACCATTAAGTACTTCGCTGAGAACTGCTAATCACAGCTCTACGCTCAAAAGTGCTTGAGGTGCCCTGCTGAATAAGCGGGAAGCCTAATCCGTGAGTTTGACACCCTTCCTTCTGCGGTACGCCGCAGGGGAAGGGTGTTTTTGTTTGTCGATACTTGCCACCTCATCCCCTTCATGATACAATTAAAGTCAATACCGCAGTTTATTGCATTTGTGTCGTAGGAGCGAAAGCCATGAAAGCATTCGAAAAACTGAACATCGCTGTCGCGGGTACGGGCTACGTCGGCCTGTCCATTGCTGTCCTGCTGAGCCAGCACCACCATGTCACGGCTGTTGACATCGTGCCGGAAAAGGTGGAGCTCATCAACCAGAAAAAATCGCCCATTCAGGACGACTACATCGAAAAATACCTCGCCGAGAAAAATCTCGACCTGACGGCTACGCTGGATGGGGAGACGGCCTATCGGAACGCTGACTTTGTGATCATCGCGGCCCCCACCAACTACGACAGCCGGAAGAATTTCTTCGATACCTCGGCGGTGGAGGCGGTCATCCGGCTGGTGATGAAGGTGAATCCCGAGGCTGTCATGGTCATCAAGTCTACCATCCCGGTGGGCTTCACGGCCAGTGTCCGTGAAAAGTATCAGTGCAGGAATATCATTTTCAGCCCGGAGTTCCTGCGGGAGTCCAAGGCACTATACGATAATCTCTACCCGAGCCGCATCATCGTAGGTACGGATATGCAGGATGAGCGCCTCGTGGAGGCGGCACACGCCTTTGCCCATCTGCTGCAGGAAGGTGCCGTCAAAGAGAAGATCGACACCCTCTTCATGGGCTTCACCGAGGCCGAGGCGGTCAAGCTGTTCGCCAACACCTATCTTGCCCTCCGCGTTTCCTTCTTCAACGAGCTGGACACCTACGCCGAGATGAAGGGGATCGATACCCGGCATATCATCGAGGGCGTCTGCCTCGACCCCCGCATTGGCACGCATTATAACAATCCCAGCTTTGGCTACGGCGGCTACTGCCTGCCGAAAGACACCAAGCAGCTCCTCGCCAACTACGAGGATGTGCCGGAAAATCTCATTGAGGCCATCGTGGAGTCCAACCGCACCCGCAAGGATTTCATCGCTGACCGGGTGCTCCAGATGGCCGGCTACTACAGCTACGGGGAAGAGAACGAGTATAACGCGGCGGACGAGAAGCCCTGTGTCATCGGGGTCTACCGCCTGACCATGAAGGCTCACTCCGACAACTTCCGCCAGTCCTCCATTCAGGGCGTCATGAAGCGTATCAAGGCCAAGGGCGCGACAGTCATCATCTATGAGCCGACTTTGGAGAACGGCACTACCTTCTTCGGCAGCGAAGTGGTGAACGATCTGGACGTTTTCAAAAAGCGGAGCCAGGCCATCATCGCCAACCGCTACGACAGCTGTCTGGATGGTGTACAGGACAAGGTCTACACCCGCGACCTGTTCCGTCGGGATTAAAGTGGATCGCTTCAAGCGCCGCAGGAGGGGAGACCGCCTGCGGCGTTTTGGCAGCCGGCCGGACTACTGTCAAAATAGACACAATTCCCGAATATCACGGGAAAAGTTTGTTAATAAATTATCCATCCCCCGTCCTTGCAATACACACATATTTTGTTTATAATAGTGTCATAGGGGCTAAGACCCCGAGAGTGAGCGAAATTCGATTCCGAAGAACGAATTGAGAGGAGAATAATCACTATGGGTTTAGGTAAAAAGACGATCGACGATCAGAACTACTGCGGCAAGAAGGTCCTTGTCCGCTGTGATTTCAACGTCCCCATGAAGGACGGCGTCATCACCAACGAGAACCGCATCAATGCGGCTCTGCCCACCATCCAGAAGCTGGTCAACGATGGCGCTAAGGTCATCCTGTGCAGCCACCTGGGCAAGCCCAAGAACGGCCCCGAGGCAAAGTTCAGCCTGGCACCCGTTGCTGTGGCTCTGAGCGCAAAGCTGGGCAAGACCGTTGTGTTTGCTGACGACGACAACGTTGTGGGCGAGAACGCAAAGGCTGCTGTGGCTGCCATGAACAACGGCGACGTCGTCCTGCTGCAGAACACCCGTTTCCGCAAGGAAGAGACCAAGAACCTGCCCGAGTTCTCTCAGGAGCTGGCTTCTCTGGCAGACGCATACGTTGACGATGCCTTCGGCAGCTGCCACCGCGCACACTGCTCCACCGCAGGCGTCACCGACTACATCAAGGACACCGCTGTCGGCTACCTGATGGAGAAGGAGATCAAGTACCTGGGCAACGCCGTGAACGATCCCGTCCGTCCCTTCACCGCCATCCTGGGCGGCGCTAAGGTCGCTGACAAGCTGAACGTCATCTCCAACCTGCTGGAGAAGGTGGACACCCTGATCATCGGCGGCGGCATGGCTTACACCTTCGTCAAGGCTCAGGGCTACGAAGTGGGCAAGAGCCTGTGCGACGACACCAAGCTGGACTACTGCAAGGAAATGATGGCTAAGGCTCAGGAGAAGGGCGTCAAGCTGCTGCTGCCTGTGGACGCTGCCTGCATCAAGGACTTCCCCGATCCCATCGACGCTCCTGTGGACGTTACCGTGGTGCCTGTCACCGCTATTCCTGCTGACATGGAAGGCTGCGACATCGGCCCTGAGACCATGAAGCTGTTTGCTGACGCCGTCAAGGCTTCCAAGACCGTTGTCTGGAACGGACCCATGGGCGTGTTCGAGAACCCCACTCTGGCAGCCGGCACTCTGGCTGTTGCCAAGGCTATGGCTGAGAGCGACGCTACCACCGTCATCGGCGGCGGCGACAGCGCAGCAGCTGTGCAGCAGATGGGTCTGGGCGACAAGATGACCCACATCTCCACCGGCGGCGGCGCTTCTCTGGAGTATCTGGAGGGCAAGGAGCTGCCCGGCATCGCAGTCAT
>ENA-UEPI01000942-UEPI01000942.1-human-gut-metagenome-genome-assembly--contig:-NODE-942-length-16572-cov-3.474447_pt1 | contig 16572 bp, 9 predicted proteins | sample MGYA00242899_ERZ507914 | MGnify/ENA primary metagenome ERZ507914 (study PRJEB26167, sample SAMN06115442) | human gut metagenome | host: Homo sapiens | place: China:Chongqing | collected 2015-07-28...
GGTCCATGAATCGTCATAAGTTTTAATAGGCGACCAGTTACCGTTATTGGTATTCTGGATATTATCTGCATAGGCTCCGAATTCGCCGTCATCACTGGCGCAGTCGCGCATGGAATACATATCTTCGGTGAAGAGTCCACCGGAGGTCGCAAACAGTTGGTAGCCTTGCGGCATGTATGAGTATACATGGGTAAGCATTGATTTGCTTGTACCGAAATACTTGTACATGTCTTCTTTTGTCTTCAGGTTGTTCGTTTCATCAAAGTCAAGGTAGTTGCACGAAGCAAAGACCAACGAAGACAAAATGGTTAAGAGTATGTATTTGGTTCTCATAATGTTCATTTGTTACTTTGCATTAAAAATTAAGTTTGATACCTGCCCAATAACTTCTTGTCGACGGATAAGCGATGCCAAGTTGTTCCGGGTCGGCAAAATGGAGATTGTCTAATGAGAACAGATTGGTGCCTTGTACGAATACTTTCAGGTCGGCAAAACGAGTCTGCGATTTCGGGAAAGTATAAGCTACCAATAGGTTACGCAGTTTCAGGAATGAACCGTCACGGTACCACAGTGAGCTGGCGCGATAGTTGTTCAGATTTTCCTGCGTAGTCAGTCTCGGCATGGTTGCATTGGCTTTATTCTCCGGTGTCCAGCTTATTTCTTCATTCAGGAATGTATTCGAGATGTTTCCATTGCTTGCAAGTGGTATGTAAAGCGGACGGTTGAGCAATGAAACAGTGACTCCTGTCATTCCCTGGAAATCAGCAGAAAGTTCAAATCTCTTGTACGAGAAGTTCAGATTGAATCCGAAATAGAAGCGTGGAACAGATGAACCGAACATTTTCACAACGTCTTTTTCGTCGATGCGGTTGTCACCATTCTGATCTTTGTATTTCACGTCACCGGGAGCTACGTTCGAGAAGGTTTGTAGCGGACTGTTGTTGATTTCCTGCTGGCTGTTGAAGAAGCCGATAGCTTCCAGACCGTACATCTGTCCGATACGATTGCCCTTGGTGTACAAGTAGTCGTATTCCTGATATGCCTGATTTACATTGACTACCTCTGTGTTCAGATATGACATGCTTGCGCCAATGCCATAATGGAAATCACCGATCTTATCATTCCAACTCAAAGAAGCATCCAGTCCTTTGTATTTATAGATTCCTTCGTTCACCTGACCTACTGTGATACCGATAATACCGGAAGTAGAATTGGCACCTGACACAAGTATATCCGAACGTTTTTCGTAGAAACCTTCTACTGTTGCATTCAAACGATTATCAAAAGCGGCGAGATCAAATCCGAAAGTCGCTTTCTGTGATTTTTCCGCTACCAGGCCGATAACCGGCAAATCGCCTTCACTGCCACCGGACTGTCCTCCGGCATTCACTCCGAAGTTATAACCGGCACCACCGCTGCCATAAGACTGACGCCATAGTTCGTGGCTCAGATTGCCGTCCCATCCGGACAGACCGTAAGAGGCGCGAATCTTGAAGAGATTGATCGGTGTCACCTTTTCCATAAATGCTTCGTTGGAGACGATCCATGCAGCAGAAACGGCAGGATAGTTCGAGTATTTGTCTCCGTCGGGCAGGTAAGCTGATCCCGAGCGGTTGAATACGGCATTGAGGCTGTAACGGTTGTCGTAAGTATATGTGGCGTTCACCAGCACAGACTGATTCTTCTGAGAGTTGTTTCTGCCGTTTTTGACAACAGACTGCATATCATAAATCAATGCTCCTCCCACCTGGTGTTTGCCAAAAGTGCGGTTATAATCCACTTTTGCCTGGAAATCGCTGCGTAGCATCAGTCTTTCGAAAGGCTGGTTGTGTCCCAGTGTTTCGGAGTCTGTACCATAAATGACGGGAGTTGTTACCAGTGTACCATCACTGGTGATACTTGCGTTGCTGTTCATGTAACGGTACTCTTTACTGGTGGTTTCATTCATTCCTCCGATATTATCGAAAGAGACGGATGCTTCGGCTGCCAGCCCTTTGGTCAACGCACCCAAATCCTGACGGATACTCAGGTCGGCGAGTAGTGTTCCATATACGTTACGGATGTGTCCGTAGTCTTTCAACAGAGCTACCGGATTACCGGTTCCGTACACAGAGCTACCTCCATAAATACCATTCTCATAACGAATGGGGAATGCAGCGGATGGAATGCCATAGATTCTGTTGAAGATAGCGCTGCGTCCATAGCGGGTACCTCTGAATTCTTTCAGTCTGCCCACGATACCGGCTTTCAGCAATGTGCTTTCCGTCACTTTTACGTCCAGATTGGTACGCACGGTCAGACGTGTGTCTGTAGGTGTAGTGTCGAAACGTGTATCTTCCGTGTTTTTCTTCAACATGGAGCGATCCCGGTAATAGTCTACTACCGTGTAAAAACGGAACTTGTCACTACCTCCGCTGAAAGACATTTTCAGGTTGTGGGTCAATCCTGTGTTGTTCAGCGTTTCATTCCACCAGTCTACATTCGGATAATCATACGGATAGATTCCTGTCCGGAAAGCATCCAGTTCCTGCGCATTGTAGCGTGCAGGCAGACCGTCTCCGCTTAATGCGGTGTTAAGAGCGTTCGCATACGTATAGGCATCTGCGAAGTCCGGAGAACGGAATTGGGTATTGACACCGAAATTATAGTCCACATTTACCTTCAGGCCATTGCTTATTCCGCGTTTAGTCGTGATCAGTACTACTCCGTTCGCACCACGCATACCATAAAGAGCAGCTGCCGCCGCATCTTTCAGAACGTAGCATGATTCGATTTCCATTGAAGTGATGTCACTGATATCACGTGGGAAACCATCAATTAATACTAGCGGGGCATTTCCGTGTATAGAGAGGGTGGATACGTTATCGGCTGACGAGCCTGTACCCTGATATACATTCAGACCTGCCACTTTTCCATACAAAGCTTTGCTGATATCTATGTACGGGGATTTTTCGAATGCGGAAGCATTGACTCCGTTGATAGAGTAACTGCTGGTCCGGGAAGATACGTTCATCTGGTAGCCGATGCTCAGTGTATCTGCCAGCTGCATTTCCGAAGCAGCTTTCGATGTCTGTGCATTCAGGGATACCGAACTTCCCAGGAGCAGAGTGATTAATATATAATTTATTTTATTCATTGTTCAAACGATATTAGTTAACGTGTCATTTACCAGCCCGGGTTTTGGGTCATTCCATATTGCTTGTTGATTTCCTCCTGAGGAATCGGAGCCAGATACCACTTGGTATTCCAGTTGGTAGCCCAGTAATGGTCTCCCAGTTCGATCTTCTCGAAGGTGAACTCAGTCGGATTGTTCAGGTCGTTACCTCTGCTTCTGAGTCCGTACAACTTCTTCTTGAAGTCGCTCTGACGGTCTCTGCGAACGAGGTCGAACCAGCGTACTTCTTCAAATCCTAATTCGAGTGCTCTTTCTCTCAGTACGGCTTCGAGGAACTGATCGTGATTCATCGTCTTGGAAAGTTCCGGCAGACCTACTCTCTTTCGTACATCGTTTACCATTTTGTAAGCCTCGTCGGTAGGGCGTCCGTTGACTTCGTTGAGTACTTCCGCATATCCCAGCATGATTTCCGCCAGACGGGTGTGTGACCATTGTACCGGACCTTCGCGATCGTTGTTTTCCTGTAAGATGTACTTCATGATCAGGAATCCGCTACCGTCTTTGTAGTCGGCATGGTTGATATAAACAGGAGCTGTTGTTCCGTTGCAGTAGGTGTCTCCGGGACAAGCTACATTTTCATACAGACGTGGGTCGCGGGTGGGCACCATTTCGCCTTTTGTAAAGAACGGTTGCTTGGAGGGGGATTTCCAGTCGAAATTTGCCGGAAAATCAGTTCCGTCTTCCCACGGAAACATATCTACATAGTTCAATGTAGGGCCGCTGTAATAACGTTGACCGATAAAGCTGCTGTGAACATCGGAGCTATATCCTTGACGGGTAGAGATTAATATTTCTGTTCCGCCGCGGTTGTAGTAGGCCTGACGATAGGCCAGACGTCTTGCCCGATGCGTCTCTTCCGTAGGTTGAATCAGTTCGTATTCGTGCCGTTTCTGTAATTCTGTGAAAAAGGCTGCGCCTGCTTCTGCGGCATCTTTCCAACGCTGGTCACTGTAATTTCCGTAGCAGGTATATTCGTCTGCTTCCGGATGCCATTTAGTGTTTGAGTTGAAAGTCGGACTGGCTGCCCATTGCAATACCTTGAACTTTAATGCCATCGCTCCTGCCAGGGTCATACGTCCGTCATCTGCTTTCTCGGCTTTCCAGGCCAGATTGGAGTTGATGGCTTCGTTGAGCAATCCTACGATCTTCTCTACCGTTTCGGCAAAAGTGATACGGGGGAAATTCATTGTCTCGTTTACGTCTACATAGTGGTCCAGCCATGTCACACCGCCTACATATCTCAGCATTTCGAAATAGCAGAGGGAGATCAAAACTTTGGCTTCCGCGATCCGTTCACTTTTCTCGCTGGCTGTCATGTCGGGCACTTTCTCTACGTTCTCGATATATAACCAAGCGTAACGGATGGTGGTCCAGTCAGACTTGCTTCCATAACGGTAAGCAGAATTCTTTGGGACGTTGTTGGCACTGAGTGCTCCGTTGTAATAGAGCTTGACAGGCCCATCACTGATATTGTCACGGAAACTGTAACATAAGTCTGTGATTGATTCAAGTATGTTCACACCCAATTTGTAGTCAGAGCCGGTCGGTAGCCCATAAGGTAATCCGGTATATGCTTTGGTCAGCACCTTTTCGGCATTTATTTTCGAAGAGAACATTTCTTCGGTAGTCGCTCCGGAACTCTCAGGCTGGTCGCCCAGAAATTTATCCCCGAAGCTGATTTCAGAACAGGAGGAGGCTATCAGTACGCAACCCAATGCTATTCCGAGTCCTTTTATTATTCTATTCATACAGTCGTTTTTTAGAAGTTAAGATTTAAACCGAAGCTATATACTTTGATCAGCGGATAATCTCCGAATCGGTTAGGATCACTTTCCGGATCAAGATATTTAAGCGGTGAGAAGGTCAGCAGGTTGTAGCCGCTGAAGTTTAATCCGAGTGAGCTGAGGCCCAGTTTCTTCAGGAATTTCTTTCCGGTGATGGTATAACCGAAGCTCAGGCTCTTCAAGCGGAGATAGGAAGCATCCACCAACCAGAGGGTAGAGGGTTCGGAGTTCCAGCTTTCCGATTCTTCTGATGGACGTGGATAAACAGCTCCCAGTTGGTTTTCCGGAGTCCAGCAACCGTCGTAGAAGTAAGTCAGCAAACCACGCTTTCCGGCATTCGTATAAGGGATACGGTATTCGATGTCATACATTCTGTTAACGTTCTTGGAACCCACCCATTGCATGGTGAAATTGAATCCTTTCCAGTCGAATCCCATGTTCATGCCGAAAACGTATTCCGGACGGGTAGCATAACCTGCTACGCTCTTGTCATTACCGTCCACGATGTGGTCTCCGTTGAGGTCGGCGTACATGGCGTCACCCGGATATACCTTCTGATAAGGCTGAGGCAGTTCCGGCTTTAAGGTCAGTTCGCCGTCGGCTCCGGTGATGAAGTCGCTGTACTGATAGAGACGGATGTAGTTGTATACTCCGGTCTGGCGTCCGGTAGAGCCACCGGTCTGGTTCATATAAGAGAATTGCTTGGGCACTTCGTCCATATAGAGGATTTTGTTGCGTGCGAAAGAGACGTTGGCATCCACATTATAGGTGAAATCCTTTCCGATCTTATCGCGCCAGCCGAGAGAAACTTCGTAACCGTGGTTGTCTACCTTACCAATGTTCAGGTTAGGCAGTGCAGTTGCGATGATGCTTGGGGTCGATTCCGGAGAGATCAGAATGCCTGTGCGGTGTTCGATAAAGTAGTCGAAGGTAGCGGACAGGCGGCTGTTGAAGAACTTAAGATCAATACCGTAGTTCTGCTTGTCGGCTGTTTCCCAGGTTACTGCCGGGTTACCCATACGTGAGATGGCTGCTGCCGATTGGGAAATCGGATTGTCCACACCGAAGCTGTAACTGCCCGATGATCCCCATACGGCAGGCATGTACATAAAGCGTGAGTCTACTCCCTTGTCGTTACCTACACGTCCCCAGGATGCTCTGAGTTTTAGGTAGTCTACGATTTTCTGGTTTTCCATAAACTTCTCGGCAGTTGCGATCCATCCGGCAGAGAAGGAAGGGAATACACCGAAACGTGTGCTGCCCGGAGCAAAGTTCTCCGAACCGTTGTAGCCGACGTTTACGTCGAGCAGATATTTACTTTGATAGGCATAAGTAGCACGTCCTACCAATCCTACGTAGTTACGGGGCAGATAAGTGTAGCTGTCCGGATAATAGTTACGCGACTGATTGTAAAGGAACAGACCGGATATTCTGTGGTCGCCGAATGTACGGTCATAGTTGATACGTCCTTCCAGATACCAGTTCTGTCCGCGTCCGCTGCTTTCCGAGTAAGTGAGCGGAGTATCGCTGCCGCTGGGTACATAGATAAGTGATTTATCGTAGTCGGGATCGGTCTGTGACATCGTACCGTTGGTGTCAAAGTATGATTTGTAGTACACAGTCTGCGCTTCGATGGCGCCTCCCGTACGTACTTTTTCCAGTTTGAATTTATTGTCGTAAGCACCTTTCACGGAAACGCTCAGTCCCGGAGTGATAAAGTCCAGTTTCTGTGTGATGTCTAAATCCAGATTCAATGTCGTGTCATACGTTTGATTGTAACCTTGTCCGTAGAATACGAACATACCGTCACGCATCACTTCTCCCAGCGGAACCATATCTTTAGGAATCAGTGTACGTACTCCGTTGATAAATCCCGGTCCGGCAAACGGATGTGACCAGATCTGTGCGATTACCCAGGGGTTTTGGTCTTCTCCTGTACCCGAAACGACGCTGCGCGGTTCCTGTATCTTACCTAAAACACCACCGACACCGAGTTTCATCGAAGTGGTCTTGGTCAGATTGGCATCGATATTGGCGCGGTAGTTATAGCGGTTGTAACGATAGTTATTGTCGTACATTTGTCCGGGAAGTTCTTTCAGAAGTCCGTTCTGATAAGTATAACCTACTGAGATGAAGTATCGTACATTATCGCTACCGCCGGAGATATTTAGGTTGTTCTGGCTTTGAAGATAGATATTATTAAAAATATACTTCTTCCAGTCCATACTGGGATACATGATGGGGTCTGAGCCGGTGCGATAGGCTTCTACCTGTTCCGGAGTGAAGTATAACTTAGGATTCGTAACGTGGTCCATCTCCTGCTTCATATTCCAGAAGCGTGCGAACTCGTAACTTCCGGTCTGCTCTACCAGTGAGATGGGTTGTTGCAGACCCAGTTTGGTGCTGGCGGAAATCTGCGTTTTGCCTGCTTTACCTCTTCGGGTGGTGATCAATACAACGCCATTAGCACCTCTTACTCCGAATACAGCGGTGGAAGAGGCGTCTTTCAATACTGAAATACTTTCGATTTCGTTCGGGTCGATTTGTGAAAACTCACGTTCTATTCCGTCTACTAAAACCAGGGGCTTGGATTGTGAATCATTTAATGAACCGACACCACGTACGTAGATGGCAGCAGCATCTTTACCTGGTTGTCCGGTAGTCTGTACGGAAGATACACCCGGCAATGCTCCTGCGAGGAGGTTCGTGATACTTGTTGCCGGAGATTTGATCAGCTCTTTGTTGTCAATGGAGGAGACGGCACTGGTAAGCATGCGCTTGTCCTGATTACCGTAGGCGATAGCTACAACTTCCACTTCACCGAGGTTCTGTGCATCTTCTTTTAAGGAAACATTGATGATTGTCCTGTCTCCGACCACGATCTCCTGGGTTACATACCCGATAAAGGAAATGTTCAATACGGATTTTTTGTTTGGGGCGACGATCGTAAAGTTACCGTCAAATTCTGTGATTTTCCCAATGCTCATGCCTTTCACAGTCACATTAGCTCCGGGAACGCCTTCTTTGAGTGTTTCATCCGTTACTCTACCCTTAATTGTGATACCTTCCGGGGGCAAGGCATACATCAACGGTATGAATAAAAGAAACGTAACAAGAAAGCAGAATCTTAAATTGAGCGCGTTTCTCATACTGTTTAATTTGATAGGTTAATAATATATTTAGTTTATAGTTAGGTCAACCGGGTTGGGGGTGACTTTTATTCTCTTTATTCTCTCTTCAGTTTCTAAATATATCCTTTGCTTATGTGCAATAAGGTTAACTTCATTTATCTTTTAATGATGATGCAAAATTAGGGGTGATGTGAAAAATGGACGTGCAATATTCACCAAATTAGGTGCACAAATAGCTAGAAACACTATCTGTAACAAATGGGTAGACCTTGATACAAAATTATAGACGGAATGGAAAAGGAGGCTTTGTAAGGAACAATAAAAAAGCCCATCCTGTTATGTTGCACATAGGCAATAACAGGATGGGCATCTGATTGGTTCTTCTCTTTGGAGAATATGTCTTGTCTAGAAGCTGAAGCTTAATCCTCCCAGGAAGTTAAGACCTTCTGTAGGATAGCCCAGATAATACTGGTATTTCTTATTGAGGATATTATTAATCCGGGCATACACGGATACTCCTTTGAACACATTATAGCTGGCTCCGGCATGTAGGTCGCTGACTGCTGCGGCTTTAATGCCTTCTACCTTTGTGCGTCCGATATAATCGTAACCGAGATTGATATTCAGTCCTGTGATCGGGCGGAAGTCTGCGCTGAAATTAATTTCGCAGGCGGGTTTCATATACAGGCTGTATTTTTCTTTCGCATCCCAGTTACGGTAAGTTCCAGCAGCGGACAATGCAATGAGGTCTTTGTATTCATAGCTGATCTTCATACCGGCGTAGAAGTTGTTGGTATTGCTGAATTCCAGATTCAGATATTGATGTGCTGTGACCGGAGACGGAGTGTTCTCTCCCTGACCATCACCATCGGGAAGTGAGGGATTGTTGTTGTAATCCATTTCCTCCTGCACCTCAAAGAAATCGTCTTTCAAATCCTGATAACCGCCATACAGATTAATCCATAATCCGGGATAAGGACTCGCTTTAAATCCTATTGCTGCATTCAGCTGTTCGTACGTATCGAGAATAGGGCCTGCCGGCAAGGCATAAGGACAGATCGTTTCCAGTCTGCGGAAATCGTTGACCAGCTTGCCTCCGGTAGCTTGCGCATAGAGTACGTAGCTGTCGGAGAAGATATACTGTGCTATTACATCCGGAGACACGCGGAATGATTTACCGCTGCCGAATGAGATATCCACATTGGCTCCTGCACGCAGATTCCAGCTGTCGCTGCTGAGTTTATAATGCGGATTCAGTGCCAGAGCGGTACGGTTCTCATATACCTGGAGGTCGTCAGCAAGTTTCAGGTCTTTATTGTAGATGAGATTACGCATGTCCAATCCGATGTTGATGCTCTGTTCGTCGCTGATAGCGCCGCTGATCAATCCTTTGGTATGCACTTGTGTTTCTCCGACTTTGTCATTGAAAAAGAAAGTGTTATTGTTCTGACGGTTGTACATCATCAGATTGGTTTCCGCTTCGAACTGTATGGGATAATTTTCATCTGTCGATTTTACTCCCAGATGGAAGTCTCCTGAAGTAAACTTCTGCTTGCCGGGCTGAACCGGAGAAAGGTTGAAATTGCTGAGTCCGAAATTAGCGGCGATGTTGAAATCCACCTTGTTGAACTGGTGGATATAATCGATATTCGCGCGGGTACGGTAATAATAAGCATTCCATTTCGTGTCTGTTTCCGGCATGGTCAGTTTGCCATCCATTCCGTCCATCTGAAAGCGGACGTTCAGTTTGTCCCTGTCCGACAGACGGAACAGGTAATTGGCAAGGAGATCCAGATTACCGTAGTTTCCATATCCGGCGCGTATATATCCGGGCTTGCTGCCGGGCTGCACTTCCGTTCCTACATAGGGACGCATCAGGTCGGCAGGAATGGAGGTAGCCGGGAAGAAAGTAGTGGCATATTCCACTTCCTTTTTGCTGACGGTAGGTTCTTCCACTTTGGGCAGCACATTCACTTTGGAAGCATCCAGAATGTCCGGATTATATTCCTGTTCTACGACGACCGTGCGGTTCATGGTCGTATCTTTCGGCTGAGTATTCTGTGCCTGAAGGTTGAACGGCATCAGAAATGCCAGTGTAAATCCTCCTGCTATATAAAGAGTTCGTTTCATACTTTTCATCTTTACTTGTTTAGTTTCTTTAGTCTGTCTTCAATCATGCTCTCGATATCGTCATTGCCCTGGTAGTTCTGTTGCAGGCTCAGCAGATACTGGCGTGCGTCGAGGTCTTTACCCATAGCGACATATACGTCCGACAGGAGGACAAAGCTGCGTGCCAGCCAATAAGCGTGTGGCGTACTCTGTTCGATGTAGTTGAGCAGCTCTTTTTCTGCCGCTGCATATTCTTTGGCATCGTAAAGTGCTTGGGCAACCTGGTATTTAGCTTCGGCACCATAAGAATTGCGGGTATCCTTGGCCAGTTCGCGGAAATCATCCAATGCTTTCTTGTCCGCTTTCTGATTCTTATAAGCTTTTGCGCGATAATAAAGAGCTTCGTTTTTTAGTTCCGGACTAAGCTTGGCTTCAGCCAGCACCTCGGTTGCTGCATGAATTGTTTCCACATCGTCTCTCAGCAGGAAGGCACAGCGCAGGATGCCGGTTTCGGCAAGCTGGCGGCGTTCTACATTGGTCGCTTTTTCTTTCAGCATCTTGTAGCTTGCCAGAGCTTCCGCCATCTGTTGCTGGTTGAACTGTACTTCCGCACGCATGATCAGCGCTTCTTCTGCGAATGGATTATTCGGATATTCAAGCAATTTTCCGGAGTGGAGGAGCACCATATCATAATTCTTCTGCTCGTTTCCGATCTGGCAGAGATAATAATGTGCATTCAGGCTAAATGCTCCTTCCGGGAAGGTTTGCAGATATTTATTAAGGCTGCTCTTGGCTTCTTCTGTTCTGCCACGTGCATAAATCTTTTCGGCAGCCGCATAAGTAAGCGAATCCTGTTCGCTGGCGTCAAAGCGGATGTGTCCCGGCATCGCATTGGCTAAAGCCGCAAATTCATCGATACGGTTCAAATCTACATAGATAGATTTCATATCGCGCATTGCCAGGCGGGCTTCTTCGCTGCCCGGATACTTCTCAATCACTTGTTTGTACGCATTGATTGCCTGGTCGAAGTTGCCGTTCTGATAATACAGCAAACCGATTTCAGCCGCAGCTTTCCGGCTGACGGGGCTTTCGGGATATTTCTCCAGCAATTCCTTGAAAGAGGTAATAGCCTGACCGTTGTTATCCATCAGTACATAAGAACGTCCTTTCTCGTAAATGGCATTCACAGCATACGGAGAAGAAGGATATTTGCCGACCAGTCTGTTCAGAAGAGTGATTTTGCCGGTATAGTCTTTCTGTAAACCGGATACCAGTGCCAGCTGATAGAAGGAGTAATCGCCGGAAGGAGTATTCATTTGTTCGGCTTGCGAGTAGTAGTGCTTGGCTTCTTCAAAGTTGCGTACATTCAGATGACAGTCTCCGATACGGTTGTAGGCATCTGCAAGCGCTGTTCTGTTTTCGCCTTTTTCCAGTTGGATATACTTTTGGAAGTAATTGCTTGCCTGTGTATAGTCCTTACGATGGAAAGCAATGTATCCTAGGTTGTAGTTGGCGAGCGCATACATTTCATTATTTGGCTGCGTGGTCAGTTGCAGATAAGCGTTGAAATCGCGGGCGGCTTCCATCATCCGGTTGAGTCGGTAGTAAGATTCTCCGCACCAGTAATAAGCGTCCGCCTTTGTTTGGCGGTTGTATTGCCCGATGGCGATGGACTGGTTCAGATATTGGAGAGCCTGTTCGAAATTGGTATTGGCAAATGACTGTGTACCCAGTTGGAAGAGAATCTTTTGTTTGGCTTCCATGATTTGTGCACTCGGCTTGGCAATCCGTTCGATTGACTTTAAAGCAGCTTCGTAGCTGCGGGTATTCATATAAACTTCTACCAGATAGTTGCTTACTTTCTCGGCATACGGAGAAGTCGGGAATTCATTGAGGAATTTTTCAAAAGCAGTAACCGATTCACCGAAAGCGGAGTAGGATGTTTCGTGCAGGCAAAGTGCATAGTTGTAAGCGGCCTGTTCCTTAATCTGCAGGTTGGCATTGGAGGCGGCTGCCTGTTCGAAAGCCATACGTGCCTTGTTTTTTTCTGCCAGTTGCAGGTAAGAGAGTCCCATGTGCAGGTAAGCATTCTGGGTCAGGGCATCGTTGGCGGTCGTCACTTGTCCCAGCATTTCGGCTGCTTTGGAGTAGACTTTTGTCTGGTAATAGGAGAGTCCCAGCATATAAAGTGCATCCCGGCGGGGAGCAGAGTGATCTCTGTCCAGATAGCCGGTGAATGCTTCCACTGCCTGGTGATATTGTCCGAAATGGTAGTAAGCGTCTCCCAGAATGCGGTACATCTCGGCAGCGTGCTCGTTGTTCGGATAGGCCGACAGGTAGTTTTGTGCTACGATCTGCGCCTTATCATAGTTCTTTTTGATAGCATAGATTTCTGCTATGTAGTAAGGTACGAGTTCTTTGTACTTCGGGTCGTCCTGCAAAGGAAGGAAGTCTTTCAACGCTTCATCATAACGCTTCTGAGTGTAGCGGATATAAGCGAGATAGTAACTACAGTCCTTTGCATACTTGGGGCTGCTGGCACGTAACGTTTCGAACCAGATGGCGGCTTCTTTCAGATTATCAGTCTTCATGTAGCAGGTTGCCAGTTGGTAGGTGCGGTCGTCGCGTTCCTCATTTCCCAGCAGATCGAGCCGGGTAGAATTGAAGAGTGCCAGGGCCTCATCATATTTCCCTTCGTAGAAGTAGCAGGAAGCCAGCAGCGAATAGATTCGGTTGGCGTAGGGAGTATCCGGATAACGGTCGAGGTACTTGCGCAGTAACTCGATGCGGTTTTTGTCTTTCAGTTCATAAGCTGAACTGACTAACATATATTCTGCGTCCTGAAGGAGACTTGCTGTTGGCTTTTGCTTTACAAATGCTTTCAATGCAGGTATGGCGGCTGCATAATTTTTTTCCTGGAAAAGTTCTTTCCCTTCTTTATAAAGGTTGACAGGAGAGGTTATCTTTTCGCTTGTCTGTGCGGAGATGGCAATTGGTGCACAACACAACAAGGTGCAGATAATTCGTGATATTCTTTTCTTCATAATCTAGTGTTTTGACAAAAATACGACTATATCTTCCAACGAAAACCCTTTGAAAGTTATTTTATAATCATTTAAATCTTTATGTAAATTATCTCTCATCCATTTTGAATCCGAAATACTTATTCTTTTGGGACTCTTTTTCATCTTCCTGATGAGAGTAATTAAGTCTGATGTTGAATTTCATGTGATTGTTGGTTTATAATTAATGGCGGTTACAAAGATAATACGAATCTTAGTATTTTCCTCATTTAAAACGTTTTCTGATACCCAAAAGTTTAGTGCCCCCTTTAGTTAACTGTGTTGAGCCAGAAACTGTACAAGTCCCCGCCGAATGGAATCCAGCCCGAAATCTTCCGGATGTATATCCGATAATGGCAAAAAGAAAGAATCTGCCACGTCATCCATTGCCGAGAAATGGCTCATGTCTTTTACGGTACAGAGAAAGAACATATCGAGCGTATGAACGGGAAAGCCGGAATAGATATAAATGTTCGGCAGGGAGAACTGATAGGTCGCTTTTTCTACCTTCAATCCTGTTTCTTCCCATACTTCCCTGCCTACTCCTTCTTCTCCTGTTTCGTTCATGTCGATAAATCCTCCGGGAAGGTCGAGTGTCCCTTTGGCCGGTTCTTTGGCACGGCGGCAGACCAGCAGTTCCTTCTTTTCATTCAGAATCAGTGCCACGGTAGCGGAAGACGGATTGAAATAATAAACAAAGCCGCAGTCTGTGCATTTCTTAGACTTCTCGTTGTTCACTTCGAAGTGCGGAGAACCGCATTCGGGACAGTACAGGAATTGGGCAAGAGGATGTTTCATCATAACTGATTTTATATAATAGATTGTTTGCCGACAAAAATATAAAATCTTTTCTTCAGATATGGAATAATGTGATTACAAAATGCTAAATACCCCGTCTTATTAGTATCATTAATAACAATCATATACAAATTAAAAGAATCAGACTATGAATAACAAAATGAATATTCCTTTATCAGGAATTATTCCTCCGTTGGTAACTCCCTTGCTGGACGATGATGTGTTGGATGTGGAAGGTTTGCAAAGATTGATCGAACATCTGATAGCAGGGGGAGTACATGCTCTTTTTGTGTTGGGAACTACCGGTGAATCACAGAGCCTCAGTTATAAATTGAGGGTGGAAATGATTAAAAATACCGGCCTCAGAGCGAGATGACGTTTGCCGTTATGGGTATGTGTTGCCTATACTTCGATTGTGGAGAGTGTGAACCTTGCCTGCCTTGCGGCAGATCATGGAGCCGATGCCGTCGTTTCCGCTCCTCCCTACTACTTTGCGACAGGTCAGCCCGAACTGATCGAGTTTTATGAGCATCTGCTGCCTCAGTTGCCGTTACCCTTGTTTCTGTATAATATGCCGACTCATACAAAGGTAAGCTTTGCACCGGCTACGATTCGGCGAATAGCGGAGAATCCCGGCGTGATTGGTTTTAAAGACAGTTCGGCAAATACGGTTTATTTCCAGTCGGTGATGTATGCCATGAAAGATAATCCGGATTTCTCGATGCTGGTGGGACCGGAAGAAATTATGGCAGAATCCGTACTGCTGGGGGCTCATGGCGGCGTAAACGGTGGTGCGAATATGTTCCCCGAATTGTATGTGAGCTTATACAACGCTGCGAAGAATGCAGATATGGAAGAAGTGAGACGTTTGCAGGAAAAAGTAATGCAAATCAGTGCTACGATATATACGGTAGGGCAACATGGGTCCAGTTACCTGAAAGGTCTGAAATGTGCTCTCAGTCTACTCGGAATATGCAGCGATTATGTGGCTGCGCCTTTCCATAAGTTCGAACAACGGGAAAGAGGAAAAATATGGAAAGCGCTTCAAAATCTGGGAGTTGATGTAGTGCTTAGGTAATTAATCAAGAAAAAATGAACGGCTATGTCTATTCTCGACATTATTATCTTTTTATTCTTCACGGGGGGAGTTGTTGTCTTCGGCTGCTCTTTCTTCAACAAGAAACGTTCGTCGGAGGAATTTACTTCGGCAGGACGTTCCCTTCCGGGTTGGGTTGTGGGAATGTCTATTTTCGCAACGTATGTAAGTAGTATCAGTTATCTGGCTTATCCGGGCAAGGCCTATATGTCCGATTGGAATGCTTTTGTATTCAGCTTGTCCATTCCGATAGCCTCGTATTTTGCTGCTAAATACTTTGTACCCTTTTATCGTTCTATCGGAAGCGTATCGGCTTACAGCTTTCTGGAAGAACGCTTTGGACCCTGGGCGCGTGTGTATGCGTCATCGTGTTATCTTTTGACGCAGGTTGCCCGGATGGGTTCTATTCTGTATCTGCTCGCATTGCCTATGAATGCCCTGCTGGGATGGGATATCAAGATGATTATCGCAGTAACCAGCGTTGCCATTATTGCCTATTCAATGTTGGGTGGTCTGAAAGCTGTGATATGGACGGAGGCGATTCAAGGATTTATTCTGATCGGCGGTGCGGTTGTTTGTCTTTGTGTGCTGATGTTTAAGATGCCCGAAGGGCCTGCGCAGGTATTTCAGATAGCCATTACTGACCAGAAATTCAGTTTGGGAAGTTTCGGCAGCAGCTTGACCGAGTCTACTTTTTGGGTATGCCTTATTTACGGTATATTTATCAATCTACAGAATTATGGTATCGATCAGAACTACGTACAGCGTTATCTGACGGCAAAGAGTGATAAACAGGCTAAGTTTTCCGCTCTCTTCGGAGGTTATTTGTTTATTCCGGTTTCTGCGGTGTTCTTTATGATAGGTACGGCATTGTATGCATATTACAAGACGTTTCCGGAACTGCTTCCGGCAGGGGTCGAGGGGGATGCGGTCTTTCCCTATTTTATTGTACATGCGCTTCCGACCGGACTTACCGGATTATTGATCGCCTCCATTTTTGCGGCGGGAATGAGTACGGTGGCTACAAGCATTACAAGTTCGGCTACTATCATTCTGACGGACTATTATGCCCGTTATATAAATAAAAAACCGACAGAAAAACAATCGGTGAGAGCTTTGTATGTTTCGAATGTACTGATCGGAATCATCGGTATTTTCGTAGCGCTGGCATTTCTGAATGTAGAGAGTGCGCTGGATGCCTGGTGGGCTTTGTCCTCCATCTTCAGCGGTGGTATGCTGGGACTCTTCCTGTTGGGGTATATTTCAAAGAAGGCGCGGAATGTTGACGCCGTTTTGGGAGTGATCTGTGGAATTATCGTTGTCGTCTGGATGAGCTTGTCTCCTATCTTCTTTAAGGATGGTTTCATGAGCGAATATGCAAGCCCGTTTCATGCTAACCTGACCATTGTCTTCGGAA
>ENA-UEPI01000962-UEPI01000962.1-human-gut-metagenome-genome-assembly--contig:-NODE-962-length-16178-cov-724.150922_pt1 | contig 16178 bp, 11 predicted proteins | sample MGYA00242899_ERZ507914 | MGnify/ENA primary metagenome ERZ507914 (study PRJEB26167, sample SAMN06115442) | human gut metagenome | host: Homo sapiens | place: China:Chongqing | collected 2015-07-28...
GCGGTAGTTGGCTCCGTCGTAGGCTATGTACGGGCCGTAGCGGCCGTTGAGCACCTCGAGCTTCGGGTCTTCGTCGAACTTCTTCAGGTGGCGCTGCTCCTCTGCCTTGCGCTTCTCCTCGATGAGGCTGATAGCCGTGTCGAGTGTTACGGTCATCGGGTCTTCGTCCTTAGGCAGCGATACGTACTTCTTGTTGTGCAGCACGTACGGACCAAAGCGTCCTGCGCCTATGGTGACTGTCTTGCCCTCGTATTCGCCGATGGTGCGTGGCAGTTTGAACAGTTCGAGTGCCTCCTCCAGCGTGATTGTCTCCATGCTCTTGTCGGCAGGCATCTGCGCGAAGCGTGGCTTCTCGTCGTCATCGGCTGTGCCTATCTGCACCACCGGACCGTAGCGGCCTATCTTCACGAACACAGGGTGTCCGCTTACGGGGTCGGTGCCCAATTGACGTTCGCCTGCCTTGTGCTCCGAGCGGGCGTTCATCACCTTGTCTACGGTGGGCTCAAACTCCTGGTCGAAGTGCTTCATCATGTCTGTCCACTCCTCCTTGCCGTCGGCAATCTGGTCGAACTGCTGCTCCACCTTTGCTGTGAAGTTGTAGTCCATGATAGCAGGGAAGTTCTCCATGAGGAAGTCGTTCACTACGATGCCTATGTCGGTAGGTAGCAGCTTGCCCTTCTCATTGCCGGTCAGCTCCATCTTGCGTGTCGGTGTTATCTTGATGCCGCGCAGGGTGTCGATGACGTACGGACGCTCCTCGCCTTTCTTGTCGCCCTTGATGACGTATTCGCGTTGCTGAATGGTAGAGATTGTCGGTGCGTATGTTGACGGACGACCGATGCCCAATTCCTCCAGCTTGTGTACGAGGCTTGCTTCGGTGTAGCGTGTGGGGCCCTGCGAGTAGCGTTCTGTTGACGAAATTTCGCGGCGTGTGAGCACGTCGCCCTCCTTGATCGGTGGCAGGTTGTGGGCGAACTCGTCCTGCTGGTCAGCGTCGTCGTCGGTCGACTCGCGATATACCTTGATGAAACCGTCGAACTTCACTACTTCGCCGTTAGCGATGAAGCGCTCGTCGAACTTTGACGAAGCGATGCTCACAGTAGTCTTCTCAATCTGTGCCTCTGCCATCTGGCTTGCAGCTGTGCGCTTCCAGATGAGGTCGTAGAGTCGGCGCTCCTGCGCTGTTCCCTCGATGGTGGTGTTCGCCATGTATGTCGGGCGGATAGCCTCGTGAGCCTCCTGCGCTCCCTTCGAGTGAGTGTGGAAGTTGCGTGGCGAGCTGTATTCTTCGCCGTAGAGCTTTATTATCTCCTCCTTCGCTGCACCGATGCACAGGTTGGAGAGGTTCACGCTGTCAGTACGCATGTATGTGATGAGACCGCTTTCGTACAGACGCTGTGCCACCATCATGGTCTGCGACACCGAGAAGCCGAGCTTGCGGGCTGCTTCCTGCTGCAGCGTAGAGGTTGTGAACGGCGGAGCGGGCATGCGTTTCAATGGTTTCTTCGTAACGTTGGCTACGCTGAACTCTGCGTCCTTACACTTCTCCAAGAATGCGATTGTCTCCTCGTGTGTTGAGAAACGCTTGTCGAGTTCTGTCTTCACCTCCGACTGCGATCCGTCGGCGTTTGTGATGGCGAATATGGCGTTGATGCGGTAGTAGGGTTCGCTCTTGAACTGCTGTATCTCGCGTTCGCGCTCTACGATGAGACGCACGGCTACCGACTGCACACGGCCTGCTGAGAGTGCCGGCTTCACCTTACGCCACAACACTGGCGAGAGTTTGAAGCCCACGATGCGGTCCAATACGCGGCGTGCCTGCTGCGCATTAACGAGGTTCATGTCCAAATGGCGTGGATTCTCGATAGCTGCGAGAATTGCCGGTTTTGTAATTTCGTGGAATACGATGCGGTTCGTAGACGCTTCGTCCAGTCCGAGCACTTCGCAAAGGTGCCATGAGATGGCTTCTCCTTCGCGGTCCTCATCGGATGCAAGCCATACCTTGTCGGCTTTCTTTGCATTCTCGCGGAGGCGTTTCACAAGTTCCTCCTTGTCCTTCGGTATGACGTAAGCTGGCTGCAGCGTGTCTTTGTCTATGCTGAGTTCTTTCTTCTTAAGGTCGCGGATATGACCGTATGACGACATCACCTTGAAGTCGTCGCCCAAGAATTTCTCAATTGTCTTAGCCTTTGCGGGGCTCTCGACGATAACTAAGTTTTCTTGCATTTTCTATATTGTTCTTTAATTTGGGCGCAAAAGTAAGCATATTTTTCTATATACACATTATTATATATGGAAAATTATGTTTTATTAAAAAGCGATTGCCCCGTATCGGGGCGTTTCCTTAGCTGCTATGAATACGTATCGTGGCGCTTCTTCACAAACAGATGCTTTCTACCTCCTGCACTTGCTCGCTCCGAAAATGGCTGTCGCCGGTGATAATGATTGTGTTGGAGCTGGTGGGCGTGAAGCGTGCAAATGCTTGCTCATCTATCTCGCCCGTACAGACGTAGTGAAGGTTGCCGATGCTGATGCGCTCGCCACGCCGACAGCCACGTAGGGTTACGCGGATGAGGTGGCGCTCGTTGGGCACGAGGTGCACTATGAGTGTGTCGGTACTCTGTTCGGTGAAGAGTGGGGTGTAGATGCGGCGCATGTGGGCAGCGTTGTCAACGAGTGGATTGATGCGCACGGGCGAGTAGCCACAGATGTCCTCGGCGGATATAGGGGTTGAGGTGGTGTTATGTTGAGGTGGTGTTATGTTGTGGTGTTGAGGTGGTGAGAGGTTGAGGTGTTGCGATGTTGAGATTTGCTCTACTGCCTGCCACAATGCTAACGGCTGATCTGTGTCTGTCCAGCGATAGGGGTAGGTGTTGCGGTTCATTGCTTCGCCGCCGTCGTGCGTCTGCCAAGTGTCGGCATGTCGACAAAGCCAGCCGTCGGTATCGTTCGTTGCGAAGTGCGAACTGTCGGCAGCGATGCCGTAGAAGCTGACGCTCACTTGTCGGCGTGTGCGTGTTGAAGGACAGTAGAGTAGGGCGATGGTGTTGCTGTCGGGGCGCAGAAAACGGCGCACGTCGTAGCTGATAGCCATGACAGTGGTGTCGTTCGGTGTGCGGTCGGGTGTGAAGAGGGCTGTCGACACGTTGCGCCCGTTCACGTAGAGCACGAACCGCCCCGTCGTGGCTACGTGTATGTATGCTGTGCGTGGCATATCCTGCTCTTCTATCACAAGCGTGCGGCGAAACCACACGTGCGATGTGTCGTCGGGCGCAGGGTGCGACATCCAACGACAACCGAAGTCGCCAGCCGTGGCGGTGGCAAGCGATGCGGCAAAGAGTATGAGGATATGTATTAGGCGAAGCATTCTTGAGTTGGCTTTTATACAAATGCAAAAAGGCTTGTACCCGATTTGTGTCATCTTGGTACAAGCCTTTGTATGTTTATGCGTCAATGTTAGCGTATGTTGCGTGCTCTTCGATGAACTTACGGCGTGGTTCTACGTCGTCGCCCATGAGCATTGAGAATATCTCGTCTGCCTCAGCAGCGTTCTCGATAGTCACCTGGCGCAGCAAACGTGTCTTCGGGTCCATGGTTGTCTCCCAAAGCTGCTCTGCGTTCATCTCACCGAGACCCTTGTAACGCTGTGTGTGTATCGACTTGCCGTCGTCTACGCCACCTGCGTACTTGTCGAGGAATGCCTGGCGCTGCTGGTCTGTGTAGCAGTACTCCTTCACCTTGTTCTTGTAGGTACAGAGGTAGAGCGGTGGGTTGGCGATGTAGAGGTGGCCCTCCTGGATAACCTTCGGCATGAAGCGGTAGAAGAGTGTCATGATGAGCGTGTCGATGTGTGAGCCATCGACATCGGCATCGGTCATGATGATAATCTTGTCGTAGCGGAGCTTGTCGATGTTTGCTTCCTTGTCGTCCTCACCCTCTACACCGAAGCGTACGCCGATGCTCTGGATGATGTTCATCACCGACTCCGACTCGAACACCTTATGCCACATCACCTTCTCTACGTTCAGGATCTTACCGCGCAACGGCAGGATTGCCTGTGTGTAGCGGTCGCGTCCCTGCTTTGCAGAGCCACCCGCAGAGTCACCCTCGACGAGGAATATCTCGCACTTCTTCGGGTCGCGGTTAGAGCAGTCGGCGAGCTTGCCGGGGAGTCCGCCGCCGGTCATCGGGTTCTTGCGCTGTACGCTCTCGCGAGCCTTGCGTGCTGCGATACGCGCTGTTGCTGCAAGGATAACCTTGTCGCATATCATCTTCGCCTCCTTCGGGTTCTCCTCAAGATAGTAGGTGAGAGCCTCGCCTACAGCCTGCTGCACGGCACCTGCCACCTCGCTATTGCCGAGCTTGGTCTTTGTCTGACCCTCGAACTGTGGCTCTGCCACCTTGATCGAGATTACGGCTGTGAGTCCTTCGCGGAAGTCTTCGCCTGCGATTTCTATCTTCGCCTTCTCAATCTGCTTCGAGATAGCAGGGTCGTTGTCGGCGTAAGTCTTCAGGGTGCGTGTGAGGGCTGCGCGGAAACCGGTGAGGTGTGTACCGCCCTCTATGGTGTTGATGTTGTTTACGTACGAGTGGATGTTCTCCGAGTAGTCGGTGTTGTACATCACAGCCACTTCGATAGGTATGCCCTGCTTCTCTGTCTTCAGATAGATTACGTCGTCGAAGAGGTGTGTGCGGTGGCGGTCTACGTAGCGCACGAACTCCTTAAGTCCGTCCTTAGCGTGGAACACCTCTTCGCGTGTCTTGCCCTCTTCGTTGGGGCGCATGTCGCGCAGGGTGATGCGGATGCCGGCGTTGAGGAACGCAAGCTCGCGCATACGGCGTGCGATGATGTCCCACTGGTAGTGGGTTGTGGTGAATACGGTGGGGTCGGGCCAGAACTGCTGGCGTGTACCGCGCTTGTCGGTCTCGCCTACTACCTTCACTGGGTAGAGCGGCTTGCCCTTCTCGTATTCCTGCTGGTATATCTTTCCGTCGCGGAACACCTGCGACTTCATGCGTGTCGAGAGTGCGTTTACGCAGCTCACACCCACACCGTGCAGACCACCGCTGACCTTGTATGAACCCTTGTCGAACTTACCGCCGGCGTGGAGCACTGTCATTACGACCTCCAGAGCCGACTTGTGCAGCTTGGCGTGCATGTCTACGGGGATGCCTCGACCGTTGTCCTGAACGGTGATCGATTCGTCTTCGTTGATTGTCACCTCGATGTCAGTGCAATAGCCTGCCATTGCCTCGTCAATAGAGTTGTCAACGGTCTCGTTCACGAGGTGATGCAGACCCTTTTCGCTGATGTCGCCGATGTACATTGCCGGGCGCTTGCGCACGGCCTCAAGTCCTTCCAGAACTTGTATGTTACTTGCCGAGTAGTTGTTCTCGGTGTTTTGTATTTCTGCCATTTTCGATTATCTATGTTTGGGCTACAAAAGTACTAATTTTCCGTGACTTACGGAAATATTAAGGCTTAAAAATGCGCAAACAAGAAAAAGGTCACACTTCGTTTGAAGTATGACCTTAGTATGGGGTTCTGTCAACACGCTCTTAGCCGAGCTTGCTGATATGCAGACACAAACTTGACTTCAAGTTTGCAGCTTTGTTCTTGTGGATAATGTTAGTCTTTGCCAACTTGTCCAGCATTTTCTGAACAGAAGGATAGAGCTTTACTGCCTCTTCCTTGTCCGTCATTGCGCGCAGCTTGCGAACTGCATTACGCATAGTCTTTGCGTAGTATCTGTTGTGCAAAGCCTTAACCTTGTCCTGACGGATTCTCTTAAGTGATGATTTGTGGTTTGCCATCTTGTTTTTTCAGTTTTTTATTTTTTTTTATTGTAGTCCCTAGGAGAGTCGAACTCCTCTTTAGAGAATGAAAATCTCTCGTCCTAACCGATAGACGAAGGGACCAACACTACTTGCATTTTTGCGGATGCAAAGGTACTGCTTTATTTTAAACCCACCAAATTTTCTTTGTTCTTTTTTCTTTAAATAGTGCTTTTTTCATTAATTTTGCCCTTAAATAGACCAAAACAATCAAAAAATGCTGGAAAAAACGCGCGCAATAGTGCTTAACTCATTGAAATACGGCGAGTCGCAAATGATTGTGGATATGTACACCGAAGGGCGTGGTCGTCTCTCTTTCATACAGCGCATACCGCGTCAGGGGCGTGCGGGCATAAAGAAGCAGTACTTCCAACCGCTTACCATCCTCGACATCGAGTTCGACTACCGTGCTACGCAGCGCTTGCATAAGTTGCGCTCGGCTGCGGTGGCTTTCCCGTTTCGCTCGTTGCCCTTCGATATGGCTAAGCTGTCGATAGCCCTGTTTGCGGCTGAGTTCACCATTTACGTCACGCGCTCTGAGCAAGCCGACCCTGCCCTGTATGCCTTCATAGAGCATAGTGTGCGGTGGTTGGATGCCTGTGACGGCAGTTTCGCCAATTTCCACATTATATATATGTTGCACCTCACGCGCTTCTTAGGCTTCTATCCTAACGTGGAGGATGCCACCAGCGGTTGCTGTTTTGACATGCGCGAGGGTTGTTTTGTGTCTGTGGCTCCTCCTCATACCGACTTTCTACCTCCTCACGAGGCTGAGAAGATTGGTTTGCTGCTGCGCCTAAGCTACGCCACGATGCGCTTGCTGCGCCTCACACGCGAGGAGCGCAACCGTTGTGTCGACGTAGTGCTTGCCTACTACCGCCTGCACCAGCCCGACTTTCCTGATATGAAGTCGCTCGCGGTGCTGAGAGAGCTGTTCGGGTAGCCCCTCCCAACCCTCCCCGTCGGGGAGGGCTTAGTTAGCTATGGCTTATCTCGGCTTAGTTAGCAAAGGCTTAGGAAGGCCTAAAGAGGCTTGGCCCGGCTTAGTTAGCAAAGGCTTAGTTAGCAAAGGCTTAGAAAGGTTTAAAGAGGCTTAGTTCGGCTTAAAGCTACCCCCATAAAAAAGAAAAATAATAACCATAAAAACCAAAAGATATGACAAAAATCCGCATTCCGGCAATGGACATCGCGCGTCGTCACCCGCTTTACCTCAAGGGAACGACCGATGCTGCATACGCACGCTTTGCTTCAGATCTGGCAGAGCTGATGGAGAAACTGAACATTGAAGAATTTAAAGGTGACAACCTGCGTGAGCTTGCTATCGTGCTCACGATGTATTATGAGGATATGATTTCCGACCTCGGCATCTGGAACGCGCTCACCGACAGCTTTCAGGAGTTGTACGGTCGTCAGCTGCCGTTCTACGATGTAGACATGCAGAACTACTATCGCAACGAGCCGAACGTAGAGGACATACGCTTCCTCATCTGGCTGCTTATGACGCGCACCGAGCCGTCGGCTGTGGTGTCGCCCGACACACCGGCTCTTGAGGCTGCTGCACGCACGGCGTGCTCGCTCATGGATAAGCGCTTCGAGGATATGCCCGTGAACGAGGAGCTGAAGGAGTTCTTCACAAAGGCTGAGTTTGCGCAGAACTTCTACGCACAGCTCGATCTTATGAAGTGGTCGTACTTCGCTTGCTACGCTTCGTGCAACGAGAACGCGCCGATGCTCATACGCCAGCAGGCGCAGCGTCTCTCGTTCTCGCTCAACTGTCCGCCGCCCATCGCCGTGAACGTGGCTGAGAGCATCGCCATGTTCGAGAACCGCCTGCAACCGCTCGCTATGCGCCCGCAGGACTGGCTGGCACGCATCGTGCGCAACAACGGCAATGCTGAGGCTGCCGACAAGATCGCTTCGCAGCGTTATCTGCCGTTCGATTTTTACCTCATTACCGATGCCGTGAAGGGCGAGAGCATGACGTTCGAGTCGCTGCGTGGCGAGAAGTTCACGCTCAGCGACCACGGTTTGAGCCATCCGCAGCCGGAGTGTTACGACAGCAAGTCGGCAATGGCGTTCTTCGTGGAGTACGATGGCGAGTTCTACATCGGCTCGCAGGGCTCTTGGTCGAACAATACCGAGGCGTTCGACACTGAGAAGAAGGCACGCAAGCATAACACAATGCTCTGCATCGACAACCGTCGCAAGCTCATCGAGGAGAACAGTGGCTCGCCGTTGTTCTACTTCAACAATGCCGACATGCTGCGCCTGTTCCTCACCGACCGTGTAGGACTTCCGAAGAAGACTGTGTCGCAGCTCACGCTGCCACAGGAGGAGATGGACTTCACCGTCTTTGTGCGCGAGTCGGACTTCAACGTGGTCTACTTCCCCAACGTGGCGCGACTCATCTGCGACCCACGCAACCCGCTCTACGATGCCGAGTATGCCAAGGCGAACACCTTTGGCAACATCTTCATGCTGCCGGGCGACATGCTCCGCTACCTCCACGAGCACGATATGCTGCCCGAGGCGCGTATCAACTGCTTCGGCGGTGAGGAGGAGGGCAAGAAGATTGTGAAGGACAACTTCGACTTCTTCGCACGCATGATGCAGGGCAGTGCTTACTAAGCATCGGCATCTGCGCATAAGCAGATGCCGATAATAATATAATGTAATAAAGAATTGGGTATTATGAATATAAAAAGTGTACTTGTGCTTTTGGCGTTTGGGCTATCAGCCTGTAGCAGTGGCAGGTATGCCGGCGTGCCGAAAGAGTATCATGCGTTGATTGACCGGACGATTGCCACGGCAGGCGACAATGCCAAGGAGTTGAAGAAGGCATTGAAGGAAGTGCCCCGCAACGAACGCGAGGGCATGGCGTTCCTCATTTCGTACATGCCGGAGCGCGACGCAAAGTCGCTCTCTGCAGACTTCCTCTTGGAGAACGTTGAGTACGCCTACAAGGCTCGTGCCGAGTTTCCGTGGGCTAAGGAGGTGCCCGACAGCGTGTTCATGAACGACGTGGTGGCTTACGCTAATCTGAACGAGAACCGCGAAAGTTGGCGTAAGGACTTCTACGAACGCTTCAAGAAGTACGTGGCTCCGTGCAAGACGATGCGCGAGGCTATCGACTCGGTGAACAAGAACGTGCGCGACGAGCTGCTCGTCGACTACAATACGAAGCGTGAGAAACCCGACCAGGCTCCTTACGAGTCGATGCGCCAGCACATGGCTTCGTGCTCGGGTCTTTCAATCCTGCTGACCGATGCGTTCCGCGCCGTAGGCATTCCGTCGCGCGTGGCTGGCACTCCGGCTTGGCACGACGACCGCGGCAATCATAACTGGAATGAGGTGTGGATAGACGGTCAGTGGCGCTTCACCGAGTACTATCCTTCCGACGACCTCGACCAATCGTGGTTCCTCACCGACGCGGGCAAGGCTATAAAGGAGGATGTGCGCAAGGCTATCTATGCGGCTTCGTTCAAACCGACAGGCTGTTACTTCCCGTTGGTTTGGGATGAAAACATACGCTACGTTCACGCCGAGAACGTCACCGACCGCTATACGAGTCTCTACCGTGCGCAGCTCTCTGCCATGCCTGCCGATGGCAGCCACGTGGCTCTGCGCGTGATGGTGTTCAAGGATAAGGACCACGCCGAGGCTTCGGGCGACCGCGTGGCTACCAATCTCGATGTGTTCAAGGGCGATAAGCAGCTCTACGGCGGTCGCAGCACGGGCGCTACGCAGGACATGAACGATGTGCTTACGTTCAATGTGGAGAAGAACCAGCAGTACATCGTGAAGTTCATGAACGGCAAGGGCGAGATGCAGACGCAGACCATTGACGTTGGCGATGATACCACGACGCTCAAGCTCTACATGCAGTAATCCTTCAGGGGGTGCACTTGGCGTTTAAGTCATCGGACGGCGTACGTAATCTGATTGGACGGCGAACGCAATCTGATCGGATGGCGAACGCAATCTGATCGGACGGCGAACGGTGAACGATGAATGAACAACAAGAAACGGGGTATGAAAGAAGTGCTTTCATACCCCGTTTGTGTATCTTTTATTATCGCTATGTAGCAATGGTTATCTATTAATCCGACACGGGGCGTATGACGAGACCGTATGCGCGATTTAATCCGCTGTACCTTGTTTCAACCTTTGTGTCGTTTACATACAGACAATAGGCGTGTTTCGGGGCAATGGTGTAGAGCGATGACGACCAATAAGTGCAGAGCGTGCTCTTACTGGTGCGTTTATCGTTCTGTACGTTGCCGGCTGCGTGGGTATGGCAGGATGCCATACCCTCCTATGCAGCTTAATACTGTATCATCTGCAGCACGTCGGCAATCTTCTCGATGCCCTCCTGCAGCGGTTTCTTCACCATCTGCTTGATGAACATGTTGAGCTCAGCCTTGATGGTGAGCTTCATCTTCGACGTGGTGGCGGTGACGGGCAGCAGCTGGATCCAGAAGTTGAACGGTATGGGGCTCTGCTCGCTCTCGAACTTGATGCACTTCGGCTCGTCGCGGTCTACGATGCGCAGGCGGATAGATCCTACCGGCGGCACGTTGACAGAGAGCGAGTCGGAGTCGAACGTCATGTCCTTAATCTTCTCCGCCTGCTGGCGCGCCTCCTCCGGCATCGTGTCCTTCATCAGCTCGTAGCGTTCCTTCAGAGCCTGCAGGTTGCTGAGGTCGCTGAGCTTGTTGTAGACATTCTGCTGCGGATAGTTGATCTGTCGTATTGTACTTTCGAATGTTGTCATGTGTTTTTTTTCTTCGAAAAATGTTGAGGTGTTGAGATGGTGAGATGTTGAGAAATGTGTTGAGATTTGCATAGCTAATGTCACCACATCACCATCTCACCACCACAACACCTTATTACTTCTTCCAGTTAGCTGGGTCTTTGCGCCACTCGTGCAGCAGCTCCACGTCCTCGTTCTTGATGTAGCCAGTCTCAAGAGCCTGCTCTACGACGTGGTCGTAGTCGGTGAGGGTCTCAAGGCGCACGTCAGCCTCGGCGAAAGCCTGAGCCGCAACGGGGAAGCCGTAGGTGTACGATGCCACCATGCCCACTACCTGGTAGCCTGCCTCGCGCAGAGCAGCAACAGCCTTCAGTGAGCTGCCGCCAGTAGAGATGAGGTCTTCAACAACCACTACCTTGGCACCAGCCGGCAGTTCGCCCTCGATGAGGTTCTGCATACCGTGGTCCTTAGCCTTAGAGCGCACGTAAACGTATGGGAAGTTGAGCTCGTCGGCAACCAGCGCGCCCTGAGCGATAGCGCCGGTAGCTACGCCTGCCACTGCCTCTGCCTCGGGGAAGTGCTCGAGGATGGTGTGTACGAGTTCGAGCTTAACGTATGAGCGCAACCAAGGGAACGAAAGGGTCTTGCGGTTGTCGCAGTAGAACGGAGATTTCCAACCTGATGCCCATGTGAACGGATCGTTGGGCTGAAGCTTGATTGCCTTTACTTCGAGAAGCTTAGAGGCGAAGTTTTTTTTGAGTGTACTCATTGCTATAATGTTTAATTATTAATTATTATTTTTTTATTGTTACCTTTCGGATATTGAATTGAGGTGTTTAGTCTTGGGTATTCTATAATGCAAATGTAGATAAAATTATCGAAAAACCGACGTATTATGCCCCACAATTTGTAAAATTCAATAACTTTGCAACTGCACAGGCAACACTCAACATTGGATAATTCAAAATTCTACATTGAATAATTCAAAATCGGCGTAGCCGACAATTCAAAATTCAAAACTCAAAATTCAAAACTCGAACATGCTCCACGCTCTTTCCACTTCCATCCCTTCACCCCGTCAGTTCACTTATCCGTTCTGCTACGACGTAGACCCGCTTGCAGAGGCTGCCTCTGAGGAACTTCAGCACTATATCGCCACGACAGGTCTGATGAGTGCGAAGAAGGGTTGCGGAAAGATGTTCGGTGTGCTCGTTGTGGAGTATAAAGACGAGGAGGGTGCATTACAGCGTGGATTTCTCGCTGCCTATTCGGGTCTACTCGGAGGCAGGAACGACTGGCAATACTTCGTGCCGCCCGTGTTCGACGCACAGCAGCCCGACGGACATTTCAAGCGCACGGAGCGCGAGATTAGTGCCATCAACCGTGAGATTAGTGCCATCGAACACGACCCGCAGTATATGCAAAGCGTGGCGCAGCGCGAGGAGACGGTGAAGCGGTTGCAGGCTGAGGTGGACGCATTCAAGGTGGAGGTGGATGTAGCCAAGGCACGCCGCGACGCACGCCGCAAGAGTGGCGAGCCGCTGAGCGAGGAGGAGCAAGCGGAGATGGTTCGCGAGAGCCAGTTTATGAAGGCTGAGCTGCGCCGTCGCCGCAAGGCGATGGAGCAAGCCGAATCAACATTCCACAATCCACGCGCCACACTCTTGAAGTCGCTTCAGCTTCAGCGCAAGCAGATGAGCGACGAGCTGCAGCGTTGGCTCTTCGCGGCTTATCGTATGCTCAACGCCAAAGGCGAGGAGCGCGACCTTATCGACATCTTCCGCGAGTACACGCACGCCATGCCCCCAGCCGGAGCCGGCGACTGCTGTGCACCGAAGCTCCTGCAATACGCCTATCAGCACCGCCTGCGCCCCGTCTGCATGGCGGAGTTCTGGTGGGGCGAGTCGCCGGTGTCGGAGATAAGACACCATCTGCACTACTATCCGGCGTGTCGCTCGAAGTGTCTGCCCATACTCACGCACATGCTCAAGGGGCTGGACGTAGCCCCCAATCCGCTCGCGCAGAAGCGGCACACCGCAGAGCCGCGCGTGCTGTACGCAGACGAGTATATCCTTGTGGTTGACAAGCCGGCAGGTATGCTGTCGGTGCCGGGTAAGGCGGACGACTCTGCAAGTGTCAGCGTTGAGGAATACTTTGCGAACAATTCAAAACTCAAAACTCAAAACTCAAAATTCCTCAAAGCTGCCCATCGTCTCGACATGGACACGAGTGGATTGCTTGTGCTCGCCCGTACCGAGCAGGCGTATGTGGAGTTGCAGCGTCAGTTCGCCAGTCGCGAGACCATGAAACGCTACGAGGCTGTGCTCAGCGGTGTGCCGAAGCATACAACTCCACATTCCACATTCCACAGCGATGTGCCGGAGCCTATAACTCAAAACTCAAAATTCAAAATTCAAAATTCTTCCAGGCAGCCTGACAGCTGCTTGGAAGCCATCTCCCTGCCCCTCATCGCCGACATCAACGACCGTCCGCGTCAGCGTGTGGACATGGAGCACGGCAAGCCCGCACTAACATTATATAATATAGTAGAGGTGAGGGCAGCGGATGCGAATACTGCCGTGGCGTACACAACAAAAAAGGCGGACAAGAGCCTAACCCTTGTCCACCTATATCCTAAAACCGGTCGTACGCATCAACTCCGAGTGCATTGCGCCCATCCGCAAGGACTCGCCTGTCCTATTCTTGGCGACCCCCTCTACGGCACAGAGCGCGCCGACCGTATGTATCTTCACGCCGCCGAACTCACGTTCCGTCACCCCATCACGGGCGAACCGATGCACTTCCTTTCGCCCAGCGGCTTTCTGTTGTAGTTTTGTTCTTAACAGTTCAGCGCTTTTTATTCTGCGCTGAACATATACGAAACACCGAAGGTGTACTTGTTCTGGATTGTCTTAAAGTCGCCCTGCGAACGGTATGATTTATGGTCGTTCAAGCCCTTACCATACTGGAAGTTGAGTTGGAAGGCACCTAAGCGCAAGCCTGCGCCAACCTCCATAGCCATGTTGAACTTCTTTGGAAAACCGTCCTCTTCATAGAAGTCTGTATAATCCTCAATATCTTCGTCCTTGGCAGAGAAAGCACCGTGGATGACATAGTTGAAGCCCAAACCTCCGTGTACCGACAACGCCACTTTTCTGCCGAAAGGAATACGATAGTACAGGTGGACGGGCACATAAGCACAATGCTCTATGAACATGTCATAGTCGTACTTCTTGCTTGTCGACACATATAGCTCGTAGAATAAACCAGTGTAAAGACCCAAACCAAACTTGAAGCACGGCTGGAAGTGCAGACCTGCTTGCATACCCTTCAGAGTCTTTCCCTTTCCGTCCGGCCAGACACCGTTCTCCTTCAGTTTCTGTCCTTCGCCCGTTGTTACAAGCTGCTTGTAGACATAAGCCAGAGAGAATCCCACCGGTGCTATGTCATACTCGCGCTGCCACGGCCATACGACATCGTTCTTCGCACTAAGCTTGAACACCTGTGTCTGCTCAGGCTTGTTTACGTTGATGAACTTCTCCTTCGACTTGCCATTGTACGACACTCTGAACGAGTGGGTGCCGTAGGGAAGGTTCACCTTGTAGCTCGGCTCACTGGTGTACTTGTCTTTGTTGTCTACGACAAGTTCTGCGTATACTGGTTTACCGGCATATCTTGTGAGTACCTGCACATTACCTTTCTTGATAGGGTAGAGCTTAATCTCTGTCTGCGAAGAGATGTCGATAGTCTGCTCGTCAATCTGCGTGTCGTTGTATCCCTTCGAACCCGTGTGAATAGCCTTGAACGTGTGCGGACCTACAAGCACTTCATAGTTGTGTATCGGAGCCTGACCGATGAGTTGGTTGTCGATGTAGATAGTAGTGTTGTCCTCCGAGCTGATGATGTTGATGTTGCGACGCTCACGGAAGTCGAAATCGTCGAAGAAGGTGTGACCCTCTTCCACATCAATCTTTACCTCCTTAGTCTTAGAGCCGTACATCAGCTTAAGGTCGTGCTTGCCAAAGCGCTGCTCTGAAATCTCGCATGGAGTCTTGCCGTGGTGATTGCCGTCAAGATACACGTCTGCACCATCGGGTAACGAGTGTACAACAATTGTAGTAGTGCGGTTGTTCACGAGTGTCACGTCGTACATACCTTTCTCTTTCAGCTTTGGCAACGAAAGACGAGTACTCTTGCCGTATGTCGGATGACTCATCTCCAGCCACATGTTGGTGCCCTTAGAGAGGGGGACAATCCATTCTTGCTCGTTCTCCAGGAACTGGGTGTCGTGTACACTTGCGTTGGCAGAACCGATCACTTTCAGCTTTGACATCTCCGAAACTGACATACCCGTCACTTTAATACGCACGATAGCACCAATCTCGCCATTCATGTCTGTCCATGTCTTCTCGGTGATGAAGTGCGCAGTGAGATTGCCCAACTGTCCCGATGCGTCGTGGAAGTCGTTGCTGAACACCATCTGTGCCTTGCTCTGTGTGTCGGTCTGTGCATACATAGCAGTATGCATTACGCATACTAACACAAATAAGAATAATCGTTTAATCATAGCTTTATTTTTGACTGTTATTTGTTAAATCGTGAAATGAACTCCTGTAGCGACATCATATTGTTCTTGTCGGGCTGCCACAGACGTACGTGTATTATAGGTAGCTTTCCGCGTGTGTCGAACACCATTGTGAGATAGCCGTCGTCCGAATAGCCTGTCGACTCGTAGCGTTGCTTTATTTCGATGCCAAACGCAGCTCCCTTGTTTATGCCGTTAATGGCAGGGAGGTCGATCATTCTTGTTACATTGTCCTCGAACTGCAAGTGGACGTATTCGCGAGCGCTGAATATCTTTCGCAAACGATCGATGTACTCTGTCTTTGAGAGCTGGCTATAGGCAATGTCTTTCGGTCCGCCAAGGTCGAGCGACTTGCTGCGGTCGAATGCTCTCTCAGCGTTGTTCAATTTCTTCAGTATGGTACCTGTGATGATGAGTGCATCGTCAGAGAAGATACTATTGATATAGTCGATGCGTTTCAGAGCGAAAGCCGTCTGGTAGTCTTCCATGAAGTTGAGGATTGCCCAACGCGACACTTCTGGCCACGATGCGGCTGCGTTCATAATGTCATTCTCGGCACGCTGTGTCAGTGCGAATGCCACCGACTCAATCTTTCTCGATTCGGGGTTGAATCTGTAAACCAGTTTTTCCATGAACGCCTTGCCGTTGCGGAACTGGCGTTTGATGTTTGTGGCTCTTCCGATGATGTAGCCATCAGCGATGATGAAGTTGTGGCTTTGGGCTTTGCCCACAAGGGTCACCTTGCCATTCTTTGTCATAAGGTTGGCGAAGAGCGTGTAGCCTTCAGGTGTGAAATAGTTGAAAGCCGACTTTGGATTGTTTGATGATATGGCTGCCTCTACAGCGAGCACAGCCTTTTGCAAATCGTCGGTGTTGACGGCGTTCTGCATGGCTATAGAACGTTTGTCGTTTGTGGGTTGAGCCGCAAGCATCTCGGCAGATGCAAGCGCGGGTGCTGAGGCTTTCTTCTTGCTGTTGTTTTTTATTGCGATGGCTACAGAAGAG
>ENA-UEPI01000987-UEPI01000987.1-human-gut-metagenome-genome-assembly--contig:-NODE-987-length-15859-cov-5.575339_pt1 | contig 15859 bp, 7 predicted proteins | sample MGYA00242899_ERZ507914 | MGnify/ENA primary metagenome ERZ507914 (study PRJEB26167, sample SAMN06115442) | human gut metagenome | host: Homo sapiens | place: China:Chongqing | collected 2015-07-28...
CTTCATACGTTTCCAGTTCAGCGATATCTGCTTCCGTTTTGGCTGCAACAACCAAAATCTCGGCATTCTCGTCTTTTACTGCTTCGCGCACCATGTCTACGTATTTATTGCCGTTTACGGCACTGGCTTCGTCTACGTTGCAGACGTACATCACCGGTTTGCTGGTCAATAGGAATAGCTCATGAGCAATTTTCTGCTCATCTTTTGTTTCAAAAGTCACTGTACGTGCGGATTTGCCTTGCTCCAATGCCTCTTTGTATTGAACTAACACATCGTAAGCTTGTTTGGCTGCTTTGTCTCCACCGGTCTGTGCCTGTTTCTGTACTTTCTGGATACGGCTTTCGATGGTTTCGAGATCCTTCAGTTGCAATTCGTAGTCGATAATTTCTTTGTCGCGGACAGGATTCACACTTCCATCTACGTGCGTCACGTTATCATCGTCGAAACAACGGAGCACATGGATGATCGCATCTGTCTCACGAATATTGGCGAGGAACTTATTTCCCAGTCCTTCACCTTTGCTTGCGCCTTTCACCAGTCCGGCGATGTCTACGATTTCTACCGTGGTAGGGACGATACGTCCCGGATGTACCAACTCTGCCAATGCGTTCAGACGTTCGTCAGGAACAGTGATTACACCTACATTGGGTTCAATTGTACAGAAAGGAAAGTTTGCCGCTTGTGCTTTCGCATTCGACAAACAGTTGAAAAGAGTCGACTTACCCACGTTCGGTAGTCCGACAATACCACATTGCAATGCCATATTAATCTATTATTTCTTTTATTACCAAGTTGCTCATTTTAGTTTGCAAAGATAATCATTTTTAAACTAATAAAGGAAACTTGGTGCACTTTCTGTCTTTTCCTGACGTTCGGGTGGTTTTGAAAAGAACGCAGTTTGAGCATTAGAGAATAGAATATAGGTAGAAAGTTTCAGTTTGTTTTGTTCATTATATCATATTCCGTAATAGTAGTCAATGATTTATTTGAGATATGTCCGTCCATTGCCAAGCGGTTGGCTTGAATTTCCAATGTTTTTTCGAATATATTACGTACCCAACGGGCATTTCCAAAATTATGGTCTTTATTGATAATGGCTTTATTTATCAACCGTTTCATCTTTTCTATATTGTCTGACACCCGGGTGTTGTCATAACTGAGGTCCGAGTGTCAGATAATACTCCACTAAAAACGTTTTTTCTTTGGTAAAATTCTGGCGCTTTTATATTTATTCATAACGGTACAGAAATGAATTAAACGTAGTCACTTTTATCTAAAGTCGAGGACTGGCAAATACAGTAGCCTCATCTTTACCTTCCGATGAATTCTTCCGGTCGTCCCGGCGAGAGTAATTCCCATAGTGAGGCGACTACCCATCCCGGTGCGAAGATATGGTTGTAATACCCTTTGCCGTTCTTGCCATAATCCCAATTGGTGTGCTGTACCACTTCCGGATAGTACCCTTTCTTGGCAATGCCGCATTGATGTCCTTCGTAGGGCAGTAACTGACGCATGGAAGAGCTGATTACTGCTGCGAAGTCGGCAAAGCGGGGTTCATTATACTCTTTGGACAGCCAGCGGAGTACATCGGCAAAGTCGAAGATAAAGACGTCGATATGGTTGTTCTCTACCGAGACGTTGCCCCAGCCGCGGGTTTTCAGACCGATATCTCCCAACATCTGTCCTGGTGCGAACGGGACATCCCAGGTGTAGTACCATGACAGGGCGAAGTAGGCGGCTTTCTTTGCCAGCCTGGCATAATGGGCACGCTCTGCTCCTTTGCTGGCAAGTGCCAGGTAGTAGGCGGCGGTGGAAGCGTAGAGTGATGCCTCTTTGTCTTCACAGTTGGCGTCGAGGGTAGACGAGAAGTAGTCCGCTTTAGAGATTAATTCCTTTTCCAGATAATTTACCGAGCGTCGGGCTGCTTCGAGATAACGTTTATCCTTGAAGTACTTGTATCCCATCACCAAGGGAAGCGTTGCCGACGGGGTGCTTCCGCCGCTCTTGTCTACCATCGAGAAGTCATCCTTGAATTTGCGCGGGAAGCTGCCGTCTTCGTTTTGCAGGTGCAGGAAGGTGTCGAGCATTCCTTTCAGGCGTTTTTCCCATGCGGGGTGCTTCCTGCCTTTTTTCTTTTCGTAATTGAGGTAATAGAGCGTGGCATATACGCCTTCCGACTGACGGCGGATGCTGTGGACAGGCTCTATGAAATTGCGCTTGTAGTGCACTACCTCGTTGAAGAATCCTGCCTGTGAGAAACCATGCTCCAGATAAGATTCAAAGATAGCATTGGCATTTGCTACAAGGTCGGTGCGCTGCTTGCTTTCGCCATATTCCAACGCGTTGAAGGCATTCAGCAGGGTACGTCCTACAAAACCTACTTCGGCTACGTCGAGATTGTCGCAAGTTGCCGTGTGCAACTCTACACCTGAGTAATAGTTGGTGGGAGTATCGCCAATGAAACTTTCTACGAAGAAGTTGCTCATCACTTCTTTCATCACTTCATCGGTATAAGGTGTTTCTACTCTTGCGGGCTTGTAGAGGTCGTAACTATATTCCCATGCTTGTTTTACGCAGTCTGAGAAGTCGGTGGGAGCGGATTCGTTGAGCTCCCAGGTCAACGTCACGCTTTCTCCTTTGCCTAAAAACTGGTAGGCTTCTACGGAAGGAGCCAATGTCAGTTTGCGGATATAAGTTTTGGGCGCTTCTTTGTAGGGATAGCCGAAAGAAAGTGTGGCAGTGCCGTTGCAGTTTTCGAATCCTGTATAACCTATCGAAGTGGTTCCCGACAGGATGACTTCTCCCTCTTTGTGAGTAGTTAGCGCATCGCTTTCAAACTTGTCTATGCGGGCTACTGAGAACGATTTGCAGTTCTTTTCATCAAAGATAGTCGTCATCGGAGTGCTCAAACGGTCTTCGCGCACCACCCAACTGTCTGAAGTGTGGAAGGAAGGCGCTTCTTTGGGTGAACGAAGGTTGCGGCGATACCAGAAGCCCGGCATATAGAAAAGGCAGTCGTCATGGCGTGCTCCGCTTTTCACCTGTTCGCCGTAGTTGAAGTAGATATTCTCTGTGGCTGTGATGAAGAGAGTAATCCGCTTGTTGGTTTTTCCACCTTCCACTTTCTGATAAATCAGGACGGGCAGGCTTTCTGTACCCGTCAACTGATAGTCGAACGGCTCTTGCCGGAGCTTACGGAATTCCAACGGATAACGTACCGCTTCGTTTCCGGGGACTTTCAATGCAATGGAAGCCGATATGTTGGCAGGGGTGTATTCGATGGCATACGCACTCAATATGCCTGCCAGCAATGCTATTCCGCTTAGTATATTTTTTAAATTCATACGTTGTTTTTTAATAAATAGTTATTCTTGATAAGGTTCTATTACTTCATTTCCGTTGACCGTGATGTCGTAGATGCCGCTTTCGTTCTTTTCCATATGTAGCGGGATGATGCGCGTCTTGCGCGGGGCGACGTTTGTTTTCGATGCATGTACGTGATACACATAATAATAGTTTCCTGCTTTGTCGGTGAAGATGTCGCCGTGCCCCGAACCGTTTTCGCCTACGATGCTGCGATGGATGATGGGACTGTTCTCGTTTTTCGTCCATGGCCCCATGGGAGAGTTGGAAGTGGCATAGCCTACGGCATAGTCAATACTCCGGTAGTCGTTGGCAGAGTAAAAGAGATAGTACACGCCATCCAGTTTGATGACGGTGGGGCCTTCCATTACGGGGGCGGAGATGTAGGCAGCGGTTGCTTCCCATTCTTCGGTGCTCTCCATGCATTTCTTCAGGGTACCGGGGATGATTTCACCTTTGGTGAGGTCGAACTCTGCCACCCAAAGAAAATTCCCGTTATCGAAGCGCACGTGGTACAAGTAATACTTGCCGTCATCATCGCGGAACAGGAAGGGGTCGATATTCTTCTGGCTTCTGTCTATCGGCTTTATTTCTGTCTGGCGGAAAGGGCCTTTCCAAGAGTCGGCAGATGCCATTACGGTCTGTTCGTTGGCGGTATAGATGAAGTAGTAACGGTCTTGCGCTTTGAACCATTGGGGAGCCCAGAAACCTTCGGTTCCGTAGGTTTGGTCACCTTTTTTCAGGACAAACTCATTGTTCTCTACGGTGTGCCAGCTTTTCAGGTCGGCAGATTCCAGCAGGACAAAACCCTGCTGTTGCTGATTGCCTGTTCCTGTCAAGTAGTACATGTCACCCTCTCTGAGGATGGTAGGGTCTGCCAGGAAGATTTCGTCCCTGTATTGTGACGCTCCGTTGTAAATGCCTTCAGAGTCTTGTGCGCATCCGGTGGTAATAAATACCATTGCTCCGATAAAAAAATGTATTAGTCTCATATTCTATTTCCTCCTATTGAATGATTATTTTTAAATTTCATAAGGTTAGTTGGCTGTCGATTGCCAGTTGAATTGCGGTTTCTCTCCGGAGAAGTCCCATATCTCCATGCTCCATCCCAACGTGTTTTGGGTGACATCTATCAGGTCGGTGGCTATCAGGCCGTGGTATCTGAGGGAGCTGGCGTTGGTGGTGTCGAAGCTTGCCGAAGGGCGGATATCGTCACCTGCCAGCGGATTGCCGTTTACTATCACGTCTACCTCTTTGGCATAGCAGGACTCGCCTTTGTTGCCGTTCGTCCCGTTGCCCTGGGGCATCCATCCGCAGATACGTCCCGATGCGATGTCGGTGGTAGAAGCGATATAGTCATTCCAGGCGACGCAATTGACGATGTAGTTGCTGTTGCCTGCATCCCCGTTTCCGAGTTGGCATTGTCCGGCAATGCCGCCTGCACTTGCATGACCTTTCACAGTGGCGGTGGAGTAACAGTTGCGCACATTACTGCCGACATACATACGTGCCGCAATACCTCCTGCGGGACCGGTAAACTCTCCATCGAATGATGACAGTGTAGAAACACTTCCATGGCTGTAACAGTCGGAGATAAGTGCACCGTGAATACTGCCTGCTATACCGCCTGCGCTATACCGGGAGTAAACAGTTCCTTCATAGAAGCTCTTCTCTATAGTAGCTTCCACTAACTGGCCTGCCAGTCCGCCTGTACACCATTCACCTGTGATGTCGACCTTTGCCGAACATTCGCTGATTTTGCCGGCACGCATATCTCCTACGATACCGCCTACCGAGCCTGTGCTCCAATGGTCTCTTCCGTCTTCCACTTGGTGGAGCGTGCCGTTAATCACCTGTGTATGGCTGATTTCGGTATCTGCAGCCCCGCTGGGGATAAATCCGGCAATGGTCCCGGTGGGTGTCTGGTAACCGCTGATTTCCACATTCTTGAAAGTCACGTTCTTGCAACTGCCGACCAACTGTCCGAAGAAGCTCGGGAATATGCCTTGTGTACATTTCAGGTTACTTATCGTATGATTGTTTCCGTCGAAGTTGATGTGAAATCTTCCGTCCCTGTTAAGTGGTGTCCACTCTTCGGCCTGCATGTCGATGTCTTCTTCCATCTTGAAGCACACGGTGACATCGGGTTTCAGCAAACTGCCCATGCCTTTCAAGTCGTCCAGCGTGCGTAGACGGTATGGATTCCGGAGCGTACCCCCTTCACCGACATTCAGTATCAGGATGATACGTTCTTGTCCGGCGGGCACTTCTATTCTTGTGCTCGAAGAAGTGAGTTTCAACCCCAACGCATAATTCGTAGCGGGTTCCAGTTGCTCGATATTGGTGAAGAGAATGTTGACCGATTGTGACTGCTCATCTTCGGCAAACTCCAGTTCGGTGCTGCTGATACGGTATAGATTGTCTGCCAGTGGCAGGTAACCGTTGCCCAGTTCTTCCGCACTTATCACTGAGAGCGAGGCGGTTGTCTCCACAAAAGGATGGCTCTTTTCTATCTTGAAAGAAAAAGAAGGGCGGGTCTTGTTCAGGTCTACTTGTCTCTCTCCCGATTGTGACAGAGAGAGTGTGATGTTCAGCGGTTCGACCAGACTTTCACCGGGCTTCACGATAGAATCATCCTCTACACAGGCAGTTACGATAAAACTGGCGAGTAACAGAGGTAGTATGAATAACTTTTTCATGATAATTTTTTTTAAGGGGTAAATGATTGTTTTACTCATAATTTCGATTAAAACGTTTCAGTTTCTTTCTCTTGTTATTTCCAGCCTTCGTTCTGTTCCATATTGGGATTCATCTGTATTTCGCGGGCAGGAATGGGCAATGTCCAGTAGTTGTTGCCGCCCCAGGTGTAGGAGTAGGTCGGACTTCCCCAAACCTGGCGCATGCCGTTCATACGTCCTTCCTTGTCGGTGTAGAACTTCAAGTCCTTCCAGGTGCCCCAGCGTATTTCGTCGAAATAGATAACATCTTCGCCCACCAGTTCCCAATGGCGCTCGTTCATGATGCGGCGGTGCATATCTTCCTTACTGTTGACGGTGGTGTAGGAGTTGGAGTTCAGGGGAGCTACTCCGGCACGGTTGCGCACATCGTTCACTTTGCTGACGGCTCCGCCGATATCATTGAGTTCGTTCAAGGCTTCCGCCCAGTTCAGCAATACGTCTGCGTAGCGGATGAAGGGGATGTCTATCTCGGAATAGTAGGTCATTGTTTCTGTGCCTTCACCCACGAATTTGCGGTTCAGGTAGTACATCTTGGAGTTTGTGTCCGTCTCGATGTCTTGTGTACCTCTTCCTCTCGAACGGTAGGGAAAACGCATGACGTAGGGCAGTGCCTCTCCTTCGATGCCACCTATAAAGGTAGAATAAGGAGTGATGACGGAGAATCCGAGACGAGGGTCGCGGTTGGCATAAGCGGCTTTAATCCGTTCTTCATTGCCGGAATTCTTGTACTGGGTCATGTCGGCTCCCGACGCTTCGGCATTGGCACGTTCGGTAGCATTGATTTCGTTGCGCAGGAAGTAGACTTGGCGGGCGTTCGTGCTCATGGCGCTGTAACCGGGGATAATGTCGTCCCAGTTGAACGGGCTTCCGTCCTTGTTTTCGTAAGAGTCTACAAACTGCGGGTTGATGACGTAATTGTTCCATCCCAAACCTTTTCCTTCATTGTCGGGGGGCAGGCACCGGTTGCCGTAACCACGGTTCTTGATACCGCCAAATCCCTCTTCGTTGATACACTGCAAGGAGAATATTATTTCATCGCAACGCTCGTTGGCAGCCTTGAACAGTTGTTTGTAAGCATCGGCTCCGTTTGTATATAGCTTGTAGCCGCATTTGCTTACTTCCTCGAAATCGTCGGCAGCTTTTCTCCACTCCTTCTTCCACATATAGACTTTACCTCTCAGGGCATAGGCTGCTCCTTTGGTGACGTGTCCGTAGTCTTCGCTGTCGGCTCCGTATTTGTTCGGCAGGTTGGGGTCGTCAATACAGGAAGTCAGGTCTTGAATCAGGTAATTCCAGATTTCATCTTGTGTGGAACGTGCTTTCTTGGCGCCGTCTATACTCTTTACCGGTTCGGTGTAGTAGGGCACCCCGCCGTAGAGGATATTAAGGCGGTAATACCACCAGGAGCGCAAAAACTTGCATTCGGATACGTAGCGTGACTTTTTGGCTTCGCTGATACCTGCTACGGTGGGCAGGTTGGTTATCACATCGTTGGCACGCAAGATGCCGGAATAGTAGTTTTTCCACCAGCGTTCGCTGCCGAAGTCGCTGGTAGGCGTATTGTTGGCATGCAGGAAGTGGTAACCTGCCGTCCAGTTGGCGTCGATATCCATGGTGCTCGACCACATATCAAACCATCCTTTGTTGGGGTCGGCGGTGTAATCCTCGTAGAGGCGGTTGTAGACTCCGGCAATGGTTTGTTCCGCCATGCTGGCGCTGTTCCATACATTCCCTTCGGACGGAGCGTTATTCGGGGAGAGGTCCAAGTCTACACATGCAGTCAGCGAACCGCTCATAACGAGTGCAACCGAGGCTGCCGCCATCATATTTTTTATTATCATCTTTTTCATCTGAGTCTTCTTTTAGAATGTTACATTAATACCGAAAGCATATTGGCGCATCGGGGCATATCCCACGCCGCACATCATCTCAGGGTCCATACCCTTGAACTTGGTGATGGTGAACAGGTTTTCACCGGAAGCATAGATGCGGACATTCTGCATATAAGCTTTCTTTACCCACGTCTTTGGGAAGGTGTAGCCGATGGTCAGGTTCTTCAATTTCAAGTAATTGCCGTTGTGCAGATGCCAAGCGCTTGCCGTGCTCACTTGTCCGGCCTGGTCAGTAGTCAGACGGGGCGTTTTCGATGTCAGGTTGGTACGGGAGTCATCTGGATTCTCCGGGTCGTAGAAGTAGTGGTCGTAAGCCACTTCCCTGCCGATGCCGTAGCCGTAGGTGACAATCGAACTGTTCTGTGCTTTCTCGTACCAGTTGATTTTGAATCCGGCGGCACCGCTCCAGTTCATGGAGAGGTCGAATCCTTTCCATGCTGCGTTCATCTGGAGACCGAAGTAATATTTCGGTGTTCTGGAGTATCCCTGGAAAGCACGGTCGTCATCGTCGCCATATACGCCGTCACCGTCTAGGTCATCGTAGATGATGTCGCCATACCAGATTTTGTCTTTGCCCACTCCTTGTTTGGGGTAGAACTGGTAGCCGGCGGTCATCATGGCTTTCAGCCATTTCATGTCTTCTTCGGTGCGTATCATGCCATCGGCGGGGCCGCCGGCAGGGTTGACCGTACCGTCTGTGTTGAAGGAATTTCCCGTACCTTTGTAGAGATTCAGCACGTAGTATTCGTTTATCATGTGCCCTTCCACGATACGTTCATTGCCACCGGTGGAGACTTCACCCAAGTTGGTGTGGTACGTCCATTTGCCGTTAGCGTCCTGCTTCCATTCACGTACCAATTTTCCTTTATATTTGCTGACTTCGTTCTTGTTGAGCGAGAAGTTGGCGGACACACCGTAAGTGAAGTCCTTGATGTGGTCTTGCCAGCCTAAGGTAACCTCGAATCCCCGGTTGGTGACTTCGGCGATATTCTGGCGGGGAGAGCCGAAGTAGCTCAACGTAGGTGAAAGCGTAGGATTGTAGAGAATACCGTCCGTCACTTTGTTATAGTAGTCGATTGTACCGGTCAGACGGCTGTTCAGTACGCTGAAATCGAGTCCGAAGTCGGTGATTGAGGTCGTTTCCCATTCCAAGTCGTAGTTGGAGAAAGAAGACATACCCAGTCCGGATACTTTCTTATTGCCGAAGACATATTGTGTGGCGGCATAAACGGCCTGCCATTCGTAGTTGCCGATAGAGTTGTTGCCTAGCTGTCCCCATGAGGCACGCAATTTCAAGTTGTCGAACCAGCCGAGTTTCTTGACGAAACGTTCCTCGGAGAGACGCCAGCCGGCAGAGAACGAGGGGAATAATCCCCAACGGCTTTCGGGGGCGAAACGTGAAGAACCGTCGTAACGCATATTGGCTTCCAGTAGGTAGCGTGAGTCGTAGGCGTAGGTGGCGCGTCCGAATACGGAACGTGAAGCGAATTCCGTGGTGGAACCTTTGATATATCTCGGTTCGGTCAGGGCGTCGAAATCCGTAAGGTCGGTGTCTACCATGCCCTTTTTATCAATGTCGGTGGTAGAACGCCATTTGCGGTACTCTTCATAACCTATCATGGCGCTTACGTCGTGTTTCTTGCCGAACATTTGCGAGTAGTTGAGCACAGTGGAGCTTTTCCAGCTTTGGTCGCCGTCGTACCACAATGCCACGTGATATTCTTGCAAGGCATCGGAAGTGGGCGGAGCGCTCTTTGCCTCTCCTGCCTGGAAACTGAACTGTTCGCGATAGTCGGGACTGTTCCATTTATGCTCGTTTCGGAAGTGGTCGTAGTAGAAATTGTAGCTTGCGGTGAAGTGCTTCAGGAAGTTTACTTTTACATACGGGTTAACATAGAACTTCGTCTGCTTGTAGTAACCTTCCGCGTTACTGATGAAGTGGAAGGGGTTACTTGCCGAAGGGTCTTCTTCCGTTGCTTCGGGCACACCGTATTTGCCGTCGTAGCGTGGGTAGATGCCCGGTATGCTTTTTTGCATCTGCAAGCCGTTCAGATTGTCCACGTCGTTACGTTCCTGGTCGGTATGGTAACCCCAGGCACGCATACCTACGGTGAGGAAGTCGGTGATGTGCGATTCGATGTCGCTGCGCATATAATATTTCTTCATGCCGGCATTCTCCACCAGTCCCGGGTTGTTCAGAAAGGTGGCGCTGAGGCTGTACGTTGTACGTTTCTCGGCACCGGAGACGGTAATGGAGTGTTCCTGCATCAGTTTCGGGTTGTACACTTCGTCATACCAGTCGGTGTTGGGGTAAGCTACGTAGTTGGGATAACCGGATTCGGACAGTCCGTTGGGATTTTTGTCTGCTTCCCGCCATTTCTTGATAGTACTTCCGTTGAAAATCTGTGTTTGTCCAGAGTTGATGGATGCTTCGTTCATCAGTTCCATATAGTTAGCGTAGTTGGCAACCATATGGATGAGGTTGGCAGGAGTGTTGTAAGAGAACTTGCCGGAGTAGGTGACGTTGATTTTGCCGTCGCTTCCGTGTTTGGTCGTTACCAGGATAACGCCGTTCGCACCACGGTTACCGTAGATGGCACATGAGGCGGCATCTTTGAGGACGGAAATTGCGGCGATGTCGTTCGGGTTGATTTCGTTGAGAGACATTTCCATACCGTCTACCAGTATCAGAGGACTGGAGTCGTTCAAGGTTCCGTTACCGCGTATCAGGACGCTGGAACCTTCGGAGTTGGGTTTGCTGGTGGTCTGCATCACGTTCAGGCCTGCCGCCATACCCGATAAAGCCGATGAAACGGTAGTTACGGGGCGTGATAAAGTCTTGTCGTTGAAGTCTACCGTGGCAACGGAACCGGTGAGGTTCACCTTTTTCTGCGAACCGTAGCCCACGACGACTACTTCTTCCAATATTTCGCTGTCGGTCTGCATAGCGATGTTCAGCGTCTGCTGCCCTTTGACGATGATGCTTTCTTTTTTATAGCCTATATAGGAGACTTCGAGTATATCGCCATTGTTTACAGGCAATGAGAAGTTACCGTTGGTATCGGTGATAGTCCCGCCCTGGGTTCCTTTCACCAGGATGCTTACTCCGATAAGGGGTTCTCCGGTGGCGGCGTCCGTAACTATTCCCGAAAGTGAACGTTTCGCCTGCTGCGTCACCTGAAGAGTGTTGTCGGTATGGTTTGCACCGGCATCAGCCATGACGGGGACAATGCCCAGACCGAAACAGAAGAGTGAACTAATAAAAGATTTTGCTCTACCTTTCATAAGATTTAAAGTTATAATTCAACATTATTGGCTTTGACAAATTTGTTCTAGCACTGCAAATCTATGGCAAATAGGTATTGCAGGCAACAACAATACGAGCAAAGTATGGAACAAAACGCTCAAAAATCCCGTTCCCGGAACAAGATGGAAGAATTGTTCTATTTTGTGGCTCTTTTGTTGCAGGGACGGGTTATGTCGTGATGAATTCTTTGGGCAATACCCCGAATTGTTTCTGGAAACATTTCGCAAAATAGGACGGAGTGTTGAAACCTACCATGTAACACACTTCATTTATTTTGCAACTTCCCTCTTTCAAGAGTTGGGCGGCTTTCTTCAGACGCTCGATGCGGAGATAGTCGTTGGGCGTCAGGTCGAGAAGCCCCTTGATTTTGCGGTTCAGGCTGGAACGGCTCATGCACAACTGGTCTGCCATGTCTATCAGGCTGAATTCGGGATTCTGCATATTGGTCTGTATGAGGTCGTTCAGTTTCTTCAGAAATTCTTCATCGGCTTTGCTGATGACTATGTTGTTGGTGGGGGTGAAAGGAGAGTGCATGAATGTGGCTTGCAGTTGCTCCCGGTTTCTGAGCAGGCTGGAAATGCTCACTTTCAGGTACTCCATCGAGAAAGGTTTCTCTATGTAAGCGTCCGCACCGGCTTTCAGTCCGTCTATTCTGGATTGCAAAGTGGTCTTGGCGGTAAGCAGGATGATGGGAATATGGCTGTAGTCCAGTTCTGTCTTTATGGTATCGCAGAGTTCCAAGCCGTCCATTTCGGGCATCATTACATCGGATATAATTAGATTGACGATAGATTCCTGCAATACTTTCAAGGCTTCCACACCATTGGCGGCGGTCAGCACTTTGTAGGATTCGGACAGTTGTCTGACGAGGAATTTGTTCATTTCCGCATTGTCTTCCACTACCAACAGGGTATAGCGGAATTGTGCGGAAGTGGCAGGAGTACCCGGTTCGCTGGAAACGATTGCCTCTTCTCTTTCAGCTTTTCCGGTTCGGTGGGCAGCAGATGGACGGTTTGTGCCTGGCGCAAGGGGAGCGTTAGGATAAAGTGATTACAGTCCGGTGCATCATCCATGGTGAGCTTTCCGCCGTGCAGCTCGGCAAGCGAGCGTGCCAAAGCCAGTCCGATGCCGGTTCCCGGCACTTGGTAGGAACTGTTTCCCTTGTATTGCGTAAAGGGTTTGAATATTTCCTCGCGCATGGCAGGCGGGACAATCTCACCATCGTTCGTGACGGAGAGTTGTAATGTTTCATCCTCTTCGTTCTGTTTCATTTCGACGTGGATACGACTTTGACCGTATTTGATGGCATTTGTAAAGAGGTTGCTGATTATCTTTGTAAATCCTTCCTTGTCAACGGCTGCATACAGGTTGTCGGGGATGTCTATGGTGAATTCGAATCCTTTCTCTCGTGCCAGCGGAATGAAGCGTTTATAGGTTTTCTGCAGGATTTCGGAAAGGTTGTATGCCATAAAGTTGAGGTGGAAGCCTTTGGTTTCGGTTTTACGGAAATCGAGCAGTTGGTTTACGAGGTCGAGCAGCCGGTTGGTGTTCAAATCCATAATTTCCAAATCCTCTTTGATGGCATCGTTCACATGGTCGGAAACCAAGACGTGTTCCAACGGGCTTTTGATAAGCGTCAGCGGTGTGCGTATCTCATGGGCTACGTTGGTGAAGAAGTTAATCTTGGACGTATATAGTTCGCGCTCTTTCTCGTATTCCAGTATTTCCATGGCTTGCCGGTGTTTGCGCAGGTTGCGTTTGCGGAAATAACAGATTATGTATGTGACAACGGTTGCCAGCAGAATGAAGTAGATGACGTATGCTATCCATGACAGGTAGAAGGGCGGATGGACGCGTATTTTCAATAATCGTTCCTGTGGGTTCCAAACACCGTCGCTGTTGGCTCCGCGCACTCGCAGCGTGTAATGACCGGAAGGCAGGTTGGAGTAACTGATGCGGGTATTGAGCCCGTTGGTGGAGTACCATTCTTTATCAAAGCCTTCGAGTTTGTAGAGGATGGTGTTCGATAAAGGAGCCTGGTAGTTCAGCACTGCTGCCCGTAAGGAAAAAGTGTTTTGGTCAGCGTTCAGTTCGATGGATTCCGAGAGGGTGATGCTTTCCGACAGGGGAGAAGATGCTTCGCCTATTGGCAGGCGTTTGTTGAATTGGTGGAAGTCGGTCAGTACCAACGGTGAAATCTGCTTGTTCACTGTGAATGTGGCGGGATTGAAAGAGATAAAACCGTTGACGCTACCCAAGTAGAGAGTCCCCGTCTTGTCCTTGTATCCCGACTGGTAATTGAACTGGTTGCTCAATAGACCGTTGGCAGTAGTGTACAGATGCTTCGTGCCCGTTTCGGCATGGAAGGATACCAGCCCTTTGTTGGTAGTGAGCCACAACAGTCCGTTGTTGTCTTCCAACATTTTATATACGGTGTTTCCGGGGAAGCCTTGCGACACATCGTAGCGAATGAAATCGTCCGTTTCGGGGCGGAAGCGGCAGAATCCCGCTCCTTGTGTCATGAACCAGAGCTGCTTGCGGCTGTCTTCGAAGATGCTTATTACCTTGTTATAGGGTAAAGAGTTCGGATTATCGGGGTTTCGGGTGTACTGTTTCCATTTGTCTTGTGGCAGGTCGTAGCAGAACACGCCGTCGGAATAGGTAGCCAGCCACAGTTTGCCGTGGCTGTCTTCCAATATATTGTACACAAAGATTTTGTTCATTTCGGGGATGCGTGTGAAGTCATCCGTCTTTCGGTTGTAACGCATCAGCCCCGAGGTCGTGCCTATCCATAATTCGCCGGTGCTGCTTTTATAGATTGAGAATATGTTGTCGGCATTGAGGGTATTGGATGCTTCGCCCTTTTCGTAGTGCCGTACTTCCCGGGTGCGGAGATGGATACGGTTCAGTCCGCCGGCAAAAGTACCTGCCCACAGGTAATCACCGTCGATACATAATCCGTGAATGTTGTGGTACAGGGCAGGGTGGTGGAAAGGCGTGACTGTACCGTCGGCAGGATTGAAATGGAAAAGTCCCTTGTCTTCTGTGCCGAACCATATCGTATCGTCATTGCTTCCGCAGAATTCACGGATACGGTGTCCCAAGTATCGCATGTCGTCCCGAGGATAATACTTCTCGAAGTAAGTATATTGGTGAGGATAATAGTTGACGCCGCCGAAGTATGAGCCTATCCACATTCCGCCTTCACGGTCTTTGAAGATGGTGTAGATGGCGTTGTCGGATAATGCGTAGCGGTCGTCGGACTCCGAGGTGGTGAGGTGGATATATTTGTCGGTTTCCAAGTTGTAGATGTAGATGCCTTGTTCCGTACCTACCCATAGCTCCGTATCCGAACGCAGGCAGATGTTGCGTACGTAGTCGTTTAACAGGCGGCGCACCTTGCGGGTGGTCAGGTTGATTTCTGCCAGGCCGTTGGACGAACCTATATAGATGCAATTGTGCAGTCCTTTGACACAGGTGGTGATGATAGCTCCTTTGAAAGGCTCTTCGCCTTCGGCATCCCGGAAAACGGTGAAGCGGGCGGCGTCTTCCGAATGATACAGGTTGTCCTCGTAGCGGTTCACCCACAATTCGTTGTCTCCGAACCAGAAGCGGGTGATGTTAAGCGCTCCTTTTCCTATTTTTGCGGAATACTCCTTCAAGCTGTTCTTCTTTATGTCGTAGTGGAAAAGCCCTTGGGAATCGGACGAAATCCATACGTCTTTTTGCGGGTCGGAATCTATCCACGTTATGGTACGGCTGATGGTCTCACCGGTACCTTCGATGGGAATGTCGAACGGGGTGAATTTCTCTAATCGGGGGTTATAGATGTAGACGCCCGTATCAGTCCCTACCCATATATTTCCTTCGGCATCCTCGTGTAGGGCAGTGATAAAGTTGTTGCCCAAAGAAGAGTTCTCTTTCTGAAAAGTACGGAATACGAGACCGTCATATTGGTTCAGCCCATCTTTCGTGCCAAACCACATGAATCCTTGCCGGTCTTGCAGGATGGTGTTCACCGTATTATGTGAAAGTCCGTCCTTGATGTCCAGCGTACGGAAATAGTAATAAGGGTTTTTGGCGGCACTCTCTGCCCAAAAGATTGACAGGAGAAGGCTCATGATGGCGTATAAAATGCTTTTTGTTTTCATAGCGGACAAAGATGCAATAGCTATTTCGGACAAATATAAACATTATATATACGATAACTGTAATTTGGAGATTATTTTCTTTCTATAATCAATAAAGTTCCGCCTACTTGCTTTTCTCTAATTATTTTTGTATCTTTAAAGATTTTCCGTCCGTAATTCTGTAGTTGTCATCTTGTAAAGTGACAAATGTCCTGTTGTAAGGTGACATTAGTCCTCTTGTAAGATGACAATGGTCCCCTTGCAAGGGGACAACTACCCGAGTGCATAGAAAATTCTAGTTCAGTGCAGTGGAATTTCTAATAGAGTGCAGTGAAAACTCAAAGTCATCGAAGTACTTTTTATACTCAACCCAGCTAATATACTTCACAAGGATAATAATTTTAAAAGATATTGCTATTTATTATAGGA
>ENA-UEPI01000992-UEPI01000992.1-human-gut-metagenome-genome-assembly--contig:-NODE-992-length-15775-cov-5.091859_pt1 | contig 15775 bp, 9 predicted proteins | sample MGYA00242899_ERZ507914 | MGnify/ENA primary metagenome ERZ507914 (study PRJEB26167, sample SAMN06115442) | human gut metagenome | host: Homo sapiens | place: China:Chongqing | collected 2015-07-28...
TTATACCTAAAGATACGAAAACTTTGGGTAATAACAAAGCCCGGGCTTGAGAAAGTCTGGGCTTTGCGCATAAAAAAAGGCTGTGTCAGCGTTTTGACACAACCTCTTTTAATGAATAACATCAACCTTTTATAGAAAGGATGCTTGGCAAGGGTGGAAGCATCTCCTAATATAACAAGTTTCATTCGTGCCCGCGTAATCGCTACATTCATTCTTCGCAAGTCATTTAGAAACCCGATTTGTCCGTCCTCGTTGGCACGTACGAGACTGATGAAAATAACGTCTCGCTCCTGTCCCTGAAAGCCGTCTACCGTATTCACGGTGATGAGGCTGCGGAAAGGACGTAAAAAGCTGCTTCCTTTTATTTTTCCTCTCAAATATTGCACTTGTGCCTTGTATGGCGAAATCAGACCGAAATCAATTCTTTCATCCAGTATTCGCTCTTTGCCGATACGTCCGATGTAAGTTTCCAGTTCTTGCAGTAGTAGGTTGGCTTCCTGCTTATTGATGCGTCCGAAGCTTTCTCCTACAAAATCTTCGTGAAAGTCCATCTCTGAAGTATCGATCCAGTTCATGGGAGTGTCGAAATCAAGAATCCCCCGATAGCGTACTTCCGGAGCAGCTTCCAGTTCTCCGTGATAAAACCAGTCGGAGGGAAACTGCATGATGGCTTCATGCATTCTGTACTGTACTTTTAATAGAGAGACCGCGGAAGGTTTTTGCTGAACCACTTTTTCCATTAACGTATGATCCAATCCTCCACGGGAAGCTTCTATACATTTGATAGTCGGCGGAAGTTGACAATGATCTCCTGCAAGGATGACCCGGTCTGCTTTGCGGATAGCGATCCAGCAGGCAGCTTCGAGGGCTTGTGCAGCTTCGTCGATGAATAAAGTCGGAAAACGACGTCCGTTGAGCAGGCGGTGGTTGCTGCTGACTAGGGTAGAAGCAATTACGCGGGCACTGTCGAAAAGATCGGCATTGATTTGTATTTCCAACTCCGTGGCACGGTCGCGGAGACGACTCATGCGATTACGCATTCCTTCCCGTTCAGAATAACTACCCCGGCGCATCCGGCTACCCATTTCGCGGATAGATTTACGGATTCCCCAAAGCTCCGGGTAGGCAGGATGACTTTCAAACCGGCGTTCATAGGTGGATGAAAGCATTTTGTCGTTGACCCGGGTTGGATTTCCAATGCGGAGCACGGGGACTCCCCGGTCTACCAGTTTCTCACAAATCCAGTCGACAGCCGTGTTGCTTTGCGCACAAACAAGCACTTGTGGTTCCCGATGCAATGTTTCGTAAATCGCTTCGACAAGAGTCGTTGTCTTTCCGGTTCCCGGAGGACCGTGAACAATAGATACGTCACGCGTACATAGCACCTTGTTGACTGCTGTTTCCTGTGTACTGTTCAGCCATGGGAAGCGGACGGGATATAATTCGCGGAATCCCGGCTTTTGGGTACCCAGCAAAATGTCGCGCAGTTCCGCCAGGCGGTTGTCCTTGGCACGTATCGTGTCTTCCAGTGCCTCGAACATGGCCCGGTACGATGTTTCGTCAAAATAAAGTTGTACCCCCAGTATACCGTCAGTTTGCAGTTCCGCTAAAGCTCCGGCTCCGGGGAGTACAACGACCATTCGTTCTTCGTCGGCAAAGCTGACGGTAGCGATGAAATCCATATACTTCACTTTTCCTTCGAATGACTGGTGGAAAAAGCAAACAGGACGGCCGAACTCAAAGGAATGCTCTATTTCTTTATTTTCGGTCCGTGTAATATCTATTACAAGCTGATTCAGCGAATTGTAGTAACTTCGGCCAAGAGAGACAGGATACCAGCAGAGACCGCGCTTCACTTTACGGGCAACGCCCATTGTTTCGGTCTGCCGCTTAAATTCTTCCTTCTCATATTCATACTCCATCCGCAGGAGGAGTTGCTGTTGCTGAAGGTCTATAATGGGACTTTTCGGATTATTACTCATAATAGGCGCAAAGGTAACAAATCTTCGTTCCGGGTAGAAAAAATATTTCATTTTGTTAAACATTACTCGAACGTCGATCGTTATTTTAATAGATAGACTAAAAAACAAAAAGCAATATGGTATATGATGTGACTATGTTAGAAGCTTTCTACGCTGCTTATAAAGGAAAGGTAGAACACGTACGGGCTATACTGAAACGCCCTTTGACGTTGGCCGAGAAGATTTTGTATGCTCATCTGTATGATGTAGCCGATTTGAAAGATTACAAACGGGGGGAGGATTATGTGAATTTCCGTCCCGACCGTGTGGCTATGCAGGATGCGACTGCACAGATGGCATTGCTTCAATTTATGAATGCAGGTAAGGATCAGGTGGCTGTGCCTTCGACAGTGCATTGCGATCACTTGATACAGGCGTATAAAGGCGCAAAGGCGGATATTGCTACGGCAAGACTAACCAATGAAGAAGTATACGACTTCCTCCGTGATGTATCTTCCCGTTATGGCATCGGCTTCTGGAAACCGGGAGCAGGAATTATCCATCAGGTAGTGCTCGAAAACTATGCTTTCCCCGGCGGTATGATGGTGGGAACAGACTCTCATACGCCTAATGCAGGCGGACTGGGCATGGTGGCTATCGGTGTCGGTGGTGCGGATGCCGTGGATGTGATGACAGGAATGGAATGGGAGCTGAAAATGCCGAAGATTATCGGTGTCCGTCTGACCGGAAAACTAAGCGGTTGGACCTCTCCGAAAGATGTAATCCTGAAATTGGCCGGCATCCTTACCGTAAAAGGAGGAACGAATGCTATTATCGAATATTTTGGTCCCGGAACCGAATCCCTTTCTGCTACCGGGAAAGCTACCATTTGCAATATGGGTGCCGAAGTTGGAGCTACTACCTCTTTGTTCCCCTTTGACGGACGCATGGCTACTTATTTGAGAGCTACCGGAAGAGATTGTGTAGTTGATTGGGCTGAATCTGTTGATGCAGATCTTCGTGCAGACGACATTGTGACCGACGAACCATCCAACTATTACGACCGTGTGATTGAAATAGATTTGTCAGAACTCGAACCTTATATAAACGGGCCGTTTACACCGGATGCCGCTACTCCTATCTCTGAATTTGCAGAAAAAGTGTTATTGAACGGCTACCCCCGTAAAATGGAGGTGGGCTTGATAGGTTCATGTACCAATTCTTCTTATCAGGATTTGAGCCGTGCAGCTTCTCTGGCAAAGCAGGTGACAGAAAAGAATTTGAGCGTCGCTTCTCCGCTGATCGTCAATCCGGGTTCGGAGCAAATCCGGGCTACTGCCGAAAGAGACGGTATGATTGAAGCTTTTGAACGGTTGGGAGCCACGATTATGGCAAATGCTTGTGGACCTTGTATCGGTCAGTGGAAACGTCAGACGGACGATCCGACACGAAAAAACTCAATCGTCACCTCTTTCAATCGTAATTTTGCCAAACGCGCTGACGGTAATCCCAACACATACGCGTTTGTAGCTTCTCCGGAACTAACGATGGCGTTAACAATAGCCGGTGATCTCTGTTTCAACCCGTTGAAAGACAGACTGGTGAATCATAACGGAGAAAAAGTGAAACTCTCCGAGCCTGTAGGAGATGAACTTCCTTTGAAAGGTTTTGAACAGGGAAATGAAGGGTATATTGCCCCGCACGGAGCAAAAACGGAAATCAGGGTAAAACCGGATTCCCAACGTCTCCAGCTTCTGACTCCTTTCCCGGCATGGGACGGACAGGACTTGCTGAATATGCCTTTATTGATTAAAGCACAGGGAAAATGTACTACCGACCATATCTCTATGGCAGGTCCGTGGCTCCGCTTCCGGGGACATTTGGAGAATATTTCCGACAATATGCTGATGGGAGCTGTCAATGCTTTCAATGGTGAAACGAACCGTGTTTGGAATCGTTCGACAAATACTTATGGAACAGTTTCCGGTACGGCAAAGATGTATAAATCCGAAGGTATTCCGTCTATTGTTGTTGCCGAAGAGAATTATGGAGAAGGTTCCAGCCGTGAACATGCAGCCATGGAACCACGCTTCCTCAATGTACGTGTCATTTTGGCTAAGAGTTTTGCCCGTATCCACGAAACAAATCTGAAAAAACAAGGGATGCTTGCTCTTACTTTTGTAGATAAAGCAGACTATGACAAGATTCGGGAACACGATCTTTTGTCCCTATCAGGCTTAGTCCATTTCGCACCGGGGCGCAATCTGACGATTATTCTTCATCACGAAGACGGAACGAAAGAAAGTTTTGAAGTGCAACATACCTATAATGAACAGCAGATAGCCTGGTTCCGTGCCGGTTCTGCCTTAAATGCAAGATAAAGAATGAGCAAAATAACCATGCAAACAGATGGTACGTTGTTGGTACCCGATGTGCCTACCGTACCTTATATTACCGGCGATGGAGTAGGAGCCGAAGTGACTCCTGCCATGCAAGCCGTAGTGGACGCAGCTATCCGGAAAGCATACGGCGGCAAACGTCGTATCGAATGGAAAGAAGTGTTGGCGGGAGAACGTGCCTTCAACGCGACTGGTTCCTGGTTGCCGGATGAAACAATGGAAACCTTTCAGGAATACCTGGTAGGAATCAAAGGTCCGTTGACAACTCCTGTCGGAGGTGGAATCCGTTCGTTGAACGTAGCACTGCGTCAGACACTTGATTTATACGTCTGTCTTCGTCCGGTTCGTTGGTATCAGGGAGTACAGTCGCCTGTCAAATCACCGGAGAAAGTGAATATGTGTGTGTTCCGTGAAAATACGGAAGATATTTATGCAGGTATCGAATGGGAAGCCGGAACTCCGGAAGCTGAAAAGTTCTATCAATTCTTGAAAGACGAAATGGGCGTGACAAAAGTCCGTTTCCCGGAAACCTCTTCTTTCGGTGTGAAACCTGTATCACGTGAGGGCACGGAGCGTCTTGTACGTGCTGCCTGCCAGTATGCGCTCGACCATCATTTGCCTTCCGTAACACTGGTGCATAAAGGGAATATCATGAAGTTTACCGAAGGTGGTTTCAAAAAATGGGGCTACGAACTGGCGCAACGTGAATTTGGCGATGCTTTGGCAGATGGCAGACTGGTGATAAAAGATTGCATTGCAGATGCTTTCTTACAAAATACACTCCTGATTCCCGAAGAATATTCCGTAATAGCCACCTTAAACCTCAATGGAGACTACGTTTCCGACCAACTGGCGGCCATGGTAGGCGGTATCGGCATCGCTCCGGGAGCAAACATCAACTACCAGACAGGTCATGCCATCTTTGAAGCGACTCACGGAACAGCCCCCAATATTGCGGGAAAAGATGTGGTGAACCCTTGTTCTATTATCCTTTCGGCAGTAATGATGCTCGAATATTTTGACTGGAAAGAAGCGGCTGCTCTGATAGAGAAAGCCTTGGAACAAAGCTTCCTGGACGCTCGTGCTACACACGATTTAGCCCGTTTTATGCCGAATGGAACCTCCCTCTCTACTTCCGCTTTCACTCGTGAGATCGTGGAAAGAATTGAAAAACAAAAGTAACGAATAAAAAACGAAGAAAGATGAAAAAAGAGTACTTGATTTACAAGCTTTCCGAGGAAATGAAGGAAGCTACCCGGATTGATACAGAATTGTTCTCCAAGTTTGATGTGAAGCGCGGATTGCGTAATGAAGACGGCACAGGTGTATTGGTAGGTTTAACCAGAATCGGTAATGTAGTAGGATATGAACGTGTTCCGGGGGGGGGACTGAAACCCATACCGGGAAAACTGTTCTATCGCGGTTATGATGTAGAAGATATTTCTCACGCTATAATCAAAGAGAAACGCTTTGGCTTCGAAGAAGTGGCTTACCTATTGCTTTCCGGACGTCTGCCGGATAAAGAAGAATTGCTTTCTTTCCGTGAGTTGATTAATGACAATATGCCGTTGGAACAGAAAACGAAAATGAACATCATCGAGTTGGAAGGAAACAACATCATGAATATTCTTTCACGCAGCGTATTGGAAATGTATCGTTTTGACGCAAATGCGGATGATACCTCCCGGGATAACCTGATGCGTCAGAGTATTGAACTGATTTCAAAGTTCCCCACTATCATCGCTTATGCTTATAATATGCTTCGTCATGCTACTTTCGGACGTTCTCTGCATATCCGCCATCCGCAGGAAAAGCTCTCTATTGCCGAGAATTTTCTGTATATGCTGAAAAAAGACTATACCGAACTAGATGCACGTACCCTCGATTTGTTATTGATTCTTCAGGCAGAGCACGGTGGTGGTAATAACTCCACTTTCACCGTTCGCGTTACTTCTTCTACCGGAACAGATACTTATTCGGCCATCGCCGCAGGTATCGGTTCGCTGAAAGGCCCGCTTCATGGAGGTGCCAATATTCAGGTAGCCGACATGTTCCAGCACCTGAAGGAAAATATCAAAGACTGGACAAGTGTAGATGAGATAGACACTTACTACACCCGAATGTTGAACAAAGAAGTGTATAACAAAACCGGATTGATCTATGGTATCGGACATGCCGTTTATACCATCTCCGACCCTCGTGCTCTTCTATTGAAAGAACTGGCTCGCGACCTTGCCCGTGAAAAAGGCAGAGAAAGCGAATTTGCTTTCCTCGAACTGTTGGAAGAACGTGCCATCGCTACTTTCGGACGGGTTAAAAACAACGGAAAGACAGTGTCCAGCAATATCGACTTCTATTCGGGCTTCGTGTATGAAATGATCGGTTTGCCGCAGGAAATCTTCACTCCACTGTTTGCCATGGCACGTATCGTAGGCTGGTGTGCACACCGCAATGAAGAATTGACCTTCGACGGTAAACGGATTATCCGCCCGGCTTATAAAAATGTACTTGATGATTTGGCTTATATCCCAATTAAGAAACGCTGATAATAACCAATCCTTTTATTAAATAGATAAGTAATCCCGGATGTGTGCCCGATCATTTCAGACGCGCATCCGGGAAATTTTATATTTTCTCCTTTTTTATGTTCGTAAAAGAATGTACTTCAGATTCTTTCTATTTTTTGTATCGTCGTTTATCTCATTTTTGTTATTTTTGCGTGTTACAAAATAGATCGGTATGAGTATAGATACTTTTAATCTGTTTCTGGGGGTGATGAGCCTGATTGCTTTGTTTGTTTTTATCGCCCTTTACTTTGTGAAAGCCGGATATGGTATTTTCCGCACAGCATCGTGGGGAGTAGCTATCTCCAATAAACTAGCCTGGATATTGATGGAAGCTCCGGTTTTTGTGGTGATGTGCGTGATGTGGATCTATTCCGAACGTCGGTTTGAACCGGTGATTTTCACTTTCTTCCTCTTCTTTCAGATTCACTATTTTCAGCGTGCTTTCATCTTCCCTTTGCTATTGAAAGGAAAAAGTAAGATGCCGCTGGCAATCATGTCGATGGGAGTTCTTTTTAATCTGCTGAATGGTTATATGCAAGGAAAATGGATTTTCTATCTTGCTCCCGAAACGATGTATCAAGCCGATTGGTTCACTTCACCGTGGTTTATTATAGGCACGCTGCTCTTTTTCGCAGGTATGCTGTTGAACTGGCAGTCGGATTATATCATCCGACATTTGCGCAAACCGGGAGACACCCGGCATTATCTGCCTCAAAAAGGAATGTACCGTTATGTCACTTCCGCCAACTATTTCGGTGAGATAGTAGAATGGGCAGGTTGGGCGATACTCACTTGTTCACTTTCCGGTCTGGTCTTCCTTTGGTGGACGATTGCTAACCTTGTTCCCCGTGCCAACGCCATTTGGTGCCGTTACCGCGAAGAATTCGGAGACGCAGTGGGAGAACGGAAACGAGTGTTCCCTTTCCTTTATTAGGAGCGTTTTTCATCATGACTTACGTATGACTTAAATAAAATATCAACTACTATGGAATCTAAACTTTTTAGCCCGGTCACCTTTGGCCCTTTGACGCTGCGGAATCGAACGATTCGTTCGGCAGCTTTTGAGAGCATGTGTCCGGAGAATACTCCCACGCAGATGTTGCTGGATTACCATCGGTCGGTAGCTGCGGGGGGAGTGGGTATGACAACAGTGGCTTATGCTGCCGTGACACAAAGCGGACTTTCTTTCGACCGTCAGTTGTGGTTGCGTCCGTCCATTATTCCCCGTTTACACGAACTGACAAAAGCCGTGCACGATGAAGGTGCCGCAGTAGGTATACAAATCGGGCATTGTGGAAATATGTCCCATAAAAATATATGTGGTGTCACTCCTATATCCGCATCTTCAGGCTTCAACCTCTATTCTCCTACGTTTGTGCGTGGAATGGAAAAAGAGGAGCTTCCGGAAATGGCGAAAGCGTATGGAAATGCAGTCAATCTGGCGAGGAAAGCCGGGTTTGACGCCGTTGAAGTACATGCGGGGCACGGCTATTTGATTAGTCAATTCCTGTCTCCCTACACCAATCACCGGAAAGATGAATATGGCGGTTCGCTCGAAAACCGGATGCGTTTTATGGATATGGTGATGGAAGAAGTGATGAAAGCGGCGGGCAATGATATGGCAGTTTTTGTAAAAATGAATATGCGCGACGGCTTCAAAGGAGGAATGGAGATTGACGAATCCATACAAGTGGCCAAACGTCTGTTGGAACTTGGCGCTCATGGATTGGTGTTGAGTGGTGGTTTTGTCAGCAAAGCGCCGATGTATGTGATGAGAGGTGCCATGCCGATTCGTTCGATGTCTTACTATATGAATTGTTGGTGGCTGAAATACGGAGTCCGTATGTTTGGCAAATGGATGATACCCTCTGTACCCTTCAAAGAGGCCTATTTCCTTGAAGATGCACTGAAGTTCCGTGCGGCTCTTCCGGATGCGCCGTTGATTTATGTCGGTGGTCTTGTTTCCCGTCAGAAAATAGATGAAGTGCTCGATTCCGGTTTTGATGCCGTGCAGATGGCGAGAGCATTACTCAACGAACCGGGATTCGTGAACCGGATGAAACAGGAGGAACAAGCACGCTGCAACTGTGGACACAGTAATTATTGCATAGGACGTATGTATACGATAGAAATGGCTTGTCATCAACATTTGAAAGAACAATTACCTTCCTCTTTACAAAAAGAGATTGATAAACTGGAGAAAAAATGAGTGAAATGAAATGGGCAATCATCACCGGTGCGGACGGAGGAATGGGAACAGAAATAACACGTGCCGTAGCCAAAGCCGGTTATCGAATCATAATGGCTTGTTATCATCCGAAGAAAGCGGAGGTTGTTCGTGAACGTTTGAGCAAGGAAACCGGAAACCCGGATTTGGAAGTAATAGCTATCGATTTATCTTCTATGCAATCCGTAGTTGCTTTTGTCAGTCAGATCTTAGAAAGGAACCTTCCCATCTCTTTGTTGATGAATAATGCCGGAACGATGGAGACAGGTTTTCATACTACTTTCGAAGGATTCGAACGAACGGTAAGTGTGAACTACATGGGACCTTATCTGCTTACCCGGAAATTAATTCCGTTAATGGTGCGTGGAGCGCGTATCGTAAATATGGTTTCCTGTACATACGCAATCGGCAAGCTCGACTTCCCAGATTTCTTTCATAGAGGGAAAACGGGAACGTTTTGGAGGATTCCTGTTTACAGTAACACGAAGCTGGCTTTATTATTGTTTACTTTCGAACTTTCCGAGCAACTTCGAGAGAAGGGGATTACCGTCAATGCTGCCGATCCGGGAATTGTTTCTACTGATATCATCACTATGCACAAGTGGTTCGATCCGTTGACGGATATTTTTTTCCGTCCTTTTATCCGTAAACCCAAGAAAGGGGCTTCTACGGCAATCGGTTTACTGTTGGACGAAAAGGAAGCCGGTGTGACAGGACAACTGTATGTCAATAACCACCGGAAAAACTTGTCTGATAAATACACGAATCATGTACAGAAAGAGCAGTTGTGGGAGGTAACCGAACGTGCGTTGGCGAGTTGGCTGAAGTAGGGTTTCTTTTCTTTTTTTATTTAAATTATCTAGTATTTACTTATATATAGGTATTGTACATATCTATATACCTCATTTTTGTTGTCTTATTTTTACCAATAGATAGGGATTGTTTGGCATCCCTCTTTCTGCTTACCTTTGCATCGCTTTTAGAGCAATGAAAAGGTATAAAGTAAAAAGGTAAAAAGGAGATGAGCAATAAATATTTTTTGGTTTTTCTGGCATTCTTGTTTTCCGTATCCGTATATTCACAACATGGGCGTCACCGTAGTAGTTTAATTTCGGGCAGAGTGATGTCCACGGAGAAAGAAGTGGTGGATTTTGCGACAGTTTATCTGAAAGGGACCAACCAAGGATGCTATACAGATGAAAAAGGTATATATCATTTGAAAACTACAGCCGGTGAATATACACTTGTCGTTTCGGCTATCGGTTATCAAACGGTAGAAAAGAAAGTTAAATTAGCCAAGGGAGAAAGAATAAAAGTAAACGTCACTATCGCGCCGGCGGTAAAAGAACTGGGAGAGGTGCTGGTCACGACATCCGGAGTCGGCCGTGTGAATCAGTCTGCTTTTAATGCGGTAGCCATTGATGCGAAGAAATTGCATAACAGTACGCAGACTTTGGCGGGTGCACTGACTAAAGTGCCCGGTGTAAAACTCCGCGAATCAGGTGGAGTGGGGGCGGATATGCAATTGTATATCGATGGCTTTAGCGGGAAACATGTGAAAATCTTCATTGACGGCATACCACAGGAGGGAGCCGGTGCCGCATTCGATTTGAACAATGTTCCTATTAATTTTGCCGACCGTATAGAAGTCTATAAAGGAGTGGTTCCTGTAGGATTCGGAACCGATGCTATTGGGGGAGTGGTTAATATTGTCACCAACAAGCAACCCGGAAAGTGGTTTATGGACGCTTCCTATTCTTACGGGTCATTTAATACTCATAAATCATACGTGCGCTTCGGACAAACGTTCAAGAATGGTTTTATGTATGAAGTCAATGCTTTTCAAAACTTTTCGGATAATGATTATTATGTAGACACTTATGTACGCGAATTTGAGATTAAAGAAGATGGAAGCGTACGTTTTCCGCCACTTGACAAAAATAAGATTTATCATCTGAAACGTTTTAATGACCAGTATCATAATGAAGCCGTGATTGGAAAAATCGGCCTGGTAGGAAAGAAATGGGCAGACCGTTTGGCGTTGAGTTTCAATTATTCCCATTTCTATAAAGAGATACAAACAGGCGTTTATCAAGATGTCGTGTTCGGTGAAAAATTCCGCAAAGGACATTCGTTGGTCCCTTCTTTAGAATATTACAAAAAGAACTTATTGGTGAAAAACCTGGATCTACTGTTGACTGCCAATTATAATCATAATATCACCAACAATGTCGATACCGCTTCGCGGGCTTACAACTGGCGTGGAGATTTTTATGAAAAAGGCAGCCGGGGAGAACAGTCTTACCAGAACAGTGAATCTAAAAATAAAAACTGGAATGGGACGCTGAAGATGAATTACCATATCGGACAGGCGCATACGTTTACTTTCAGTCATGTAATCAGTGATTTTGAACGTACGAGCCGCTCTACCATCGGTGCTTCTTCCAAATTCACGGACTTTTCTATTCCTAAAATCACCCGTAAAAACGTCAGCGGGCTTTCTTACCGTCTGATGCCGTCGGACAGATGGAATGTGTCGGCATTTGCCAAATATTATCGGCAATACAACAAGGGACCGGTATCGCAGAATACGGATGGAATAGGCAATTATATCAATCTGTCCAATACGGCAAGTGCTCTTGGATATGGAGCGGCAGGTACCTATTTTATATGGAAAGATCTTCAGGTGAAACTTTCGTACGAAAAGGCTTTCCGCCTGCCGACCACGGACGAACTCTTTGGAGATGAAGACCTTGAAGCTGGTAAGATGAATCTGAAACCGGAGAAAAGTGATAATGTCAATTTGAGTTTCAGCTATAATCATCAGTTTGGCAAGCATGGATTGTATGCCGAGGCCGGTTTGATATATCGGGATACGAAAGATTATATAAAAAGAGGACTGGACGTATTGGGAGGAACAAGCTACGGATATTATGAGAACCACGGTCACGTAAGGACCAAAGGGTATAATTTGTCATTGCTTTATAGCTTCTCGCGTTGGTTTGATATAGGAGGAACATTCAATAGCATCGATACTCGTGATTACGAAAAGTTTCTGGCGGGTTCCTCTTTGCAAGAAAGCATGCACTATAAAGTGCGTATGCCGAATCTGCCCTATCGTTATGCTAATATCAATGCAAATTTTTATTGGAATGACCTGTTTGTCAAAGGAAATGTATTGAGCATCGGCTATGATAGCTACTGGCAGCACGATTTTCCTCTTTACTGGGAGAATCTCGGAGATAAAGATTCAAAGAATATGGTGCCGGAACAGTTTTCTCATAATCTGTCTTTGTCCTACACCATGAAGAATGGACGTTATAATGTATCATTTGAATGTCGGAATTTCACCGATGCCCAACTGTTTGACAATTTTAGTCTGCAAAAAGCGGGGCGCGCATTCTATGGAAAGTTCAGAGTGTTTTTCGGTAAATAATAAGAGTCAGTTTTTAGTATCAATCAATAATAAAGAATATATGAAGAAGTTTTTATTACAGGCTTTTGCCATAGCTTTTTGCTTGAGTAGCGGTGTGTTTGTGGCATCTTGCGACGATGATAATAATCCGGTGGATAACCCGCCAATTGATGGAGAAACGGCTTATGTGGTGGCTGCCACAACCGGTGAAGCAAGTTATTTGGTAGTAGCCAATTCTTTGGATGAAGGAACAGTGTCGACTCAAGGGAATGGAACCGAGGTGATTGGCGGTACCTATTGGGTATATAAAGGACTGGATTATGTGTTTGCTTTAGTTTATAATAAAGGTGGCGCAGGTACAGGAGCTTCCTATTATCTGGGGGCAGATGGTAAAATGAAAGAAAAGTACACATACACTTATAATCGTATCACGTCTTATGGAACCTGGGGGGATAAAGTGGTGACTGTTTCCACCGGGGACTCGAAAATAACAGATGAGGATCAGAATGTGGCTCAAGCATTGTTGTTCAACTATTTGGATGCGACCGATGGCAGTCAGGAAGAGGGTACCTTGCTTGCCGAAAATTACTTGGGTAATGGTGAAAAAGTTTCATGGGCAGGTCTGGTTGAAGCTAACAATAAGATTTATACATCTGTCATCCCAATGGGAATGAGTAAGTACGGTATTAAAAAATGGCCGGAAGCTGTGACAGATCAGGAACTTGTGACTAAGACTGACGGTGGTAGCGGCAGCGGTGCATATACAGCCGGTGTCATTCCTTCTACACAATACCCGGATAATGCTTATGTGGCAATTTATAGTGGCACGAACTTCAATGAGACTCCGGTGATTGCCAAGACTGATAAAATAGGCTATGCATGCGGTCGTATGCGTTCACAATATTATCAGACCATTTGGGCCGCTGATAATGGTGACGTCTATGTGTTCTCTCCCGGATATGGACGTACGGCAGTTTCATCTTCAGATTTGAAGAAGGTAACAGGACAGAAGCCTTCGGGCGCAATGCGTATCAAAGCAGGCGCAACAGATTTCGATCCGGATTACTATGTGAACTTTGAAGAGATAGGCACTAAACATCCTATTTTCCGTTGCTGGCACATCTCTGAAGATTACTTCCTGCTTCAATTGTATAAAAAGGGAGCGGAAGATATGATTAATGGCGGTACAAGTGCAGATGTTAGCGAATTAGCTGTTTTCAAGGCGGAAGATCAGACGATTATGCCTGTTACAGGTCTGCCGGCTGACGGAAAGTTTGGTGGCGAGCCTTATGGAGAAAAAGGGTATGCTTATATGGCTGTCACTGTGACTACGGGCGAGAAACCGGCCTTCTATAAAATAGACGCAAAAACAGGCAAGGCAGTCAAAGGTTTGACGGTAGAGGCTGACGCTATCACTACGGTAGGTAAGATGGAATATCTTTCAAAATAATACAGTCGGTTAAATAGAGAATCTTTTGTAGATAAAAGCCTGCCGAGCGGAAAGCTTTGCAGGCTTTTTCAAGAAATAGTAATGAAAACATGAAAAAAATATTCAGAAAGATACATTTGTGGCTTTCCGTCCCTTTCGGACTGATAATAACTCTTGTCTGCTTCTCCGGTGCCATGCTGGTATTTGAAAATGAGGCGAATGAGTGGTTTCGACGCGACCTTTACTACGTAGAAACGGTAAAGGGGTCTCCTCTTCCTATGGATAAGTTGCTTGAAAAAGTGGCGACGACATTGCCTGACAGTGTATCGGTGACCGGTGTCAGCATATCTTCTGATCCCGGACGTGCGTATCAGGTTAGTCTTTCCAAACCACGTCGTGCATCTTTGTATGTAGACCAGTATACGGGCGAAGTAAAAGGAAAAAGCGAGCGTAGCGGCTTTTTTATGTTTATGTTCCGAATGCATCGCTGGCTTCTGGATAGTATGAATCCGGGAAATGAAGGAATCTTTTGGGGCAAAATGATTGTAGGTGTCAGTACGCTTTTACTTGTTTTTGTACTGATTTCGGGAATTGTCATTTGGTGGCCGCGTACACGTAAAGCATTGAAGAATAGCCTGAAAATAACAGCAACAAAAGGTTGGAGAAGGTTTTGGTATGACTTGCATGTGGCAGGCGGAATGTATGCTCTGATCTTTCTACTGGCTATGGCACTGACGGGATTGACCTGGTCTTTTCCGTGGTATCGGACGGCTTTCTATAAGGTCTTCGGGGTGGAAGTACAGCAACGTGCCGCCCAAGGACATGAACAGAAAAGTGATGCTCAAAAGAGAAATACCAAACTGGCAGCCCATCGGGAAAAGAAAAGAGAAGGAAATGAGGTTCGAAAGGGTGAAAGAAGCAGACGTCCGGAAAACAATCATAGTGATATGTACTCGGTAACTTCACCATTCGTTTATTGGCAAGAGATTTATGATAAACTAAGACGTCAGAATCCGGAGTATAAGCAAATCAGTATTTCTTCTGGTACGGCAAGCGTGTCTTTCAACCGTTTCGGTAATCAGCGGGCATCTGACCGTTATTCTTTCAATACGGATAATGGTGAATTTACAGAAACAAGTCTTTATCAACATCAAGACAAGTCGGGAAAGATTCGTGGTTGGATTTATTCTGTGCATGTTGGTAACTGGGGAGGAATGTTTACTCGCATACTTACCTTTATTGCTGCCTTATTGGGGTCTGCACTACCACTGACTGGATATTATTTATGGATAAAAAGACTCATAAAGGTACGGAAATGAATGAAATTTTTTCCTACTATAAAGTTGAAAAACATAAAAACATCTGCCACCTGCAACGAAAAGCGTGTAACGTTGCAGATACCTGTGGCAGATAGGTTGCAGATAAAGTATCTGCAACACGTTATATAATCAAAGAAAAAGCCTTGATTCCTTTATCCAAAGCTATGGGATAATTGGGGTGACTCTATGGAGTATTTGTGGTATCTCTACGGGGAAACGACAGTATCCTTACGTAGAAATTGTAGTGTCCTGCCTTAGAAACTCTCGTTTCCTGCCGTGGAAATTGTAATTTCTAATGCCGGAAACGACAGTTCCCCGCCTGGAAACGGGAAGTTAATGTATACAATAAACTTTTGCACCCATGGAGAATTGGCTTTGCAAGGCTTATACTGTGTGGCAGATACTTTGATCTGCAACCTATCTGCAACAGTATCTGCAACGTTACAACTATCTATTAA
>ENA-UEPI01001023-UEPI01001023.1-human-gut-metagenome-genome-assembly--contig:-NODE-1023-length-15270-cov-7.077536_pt1 | contig 15270 bp, 17 predicted proteins | sample MGYA00242899_ERZ507914 | MGnify/ENA primary metagenome ERZ507914 (study PRJEB26167, sample SAMN06115442) | human gut metagenome | host: Homo sapiens | place: China:Chongqing | collected 2015-07-28...
AACCATTGGTCTCTGGCTTCGTTCCAGAGATAGCCGTAAATGACCGTGCCTGTGAGGTGCTTGCCGGACTTGCCTTTGGACTGGAAAGTGGAACGGATTTTACGGCTGGTGTCTCTGGCGTAGTATTCATTCATGATATTCAGAAATGGTGTAAAATCATTATCTGCCGGATTGGCACTGTCAACTCCGTTATTGACTGCAATAAAACGGACATTTTTCTTAGGAAACATCATTTCAGTATAGAAACCTACTTGCAGATAGTTTCTGCCAAATCGGGACATATCTTTGACGATCACTGTTCCCACCCTGCCAGCTTCAATCTCTGTCAGCAGAGAATTGAATGCCGGTCTGTTGAAGTTCGTTCCTGAATATCCATCATCACTGAAATGCTGAATATTATCAAATCCATGCTGTACTGCATAATCTTCCAGATACTTCTTCTGCAAGGACGATGCAAACCGCGCCATCAAAGTGGTGCACGATAAGTTCTTCGGCAACGAGGACTGACCGATCGGTCTTTCCTTTTTTGAAGCAGCGTGTTATACTATGGAAAATAGTGTAACGCGCTGCTTTTTTCAGCAGACGGAAGGAGTTAGAAACGATGATTTATCACTGCGAGGATCACACCTGTAATTATTGGGATGAAGGCGAAAAGCTACCGGAGCGCTGTCCGCAGTGCGGCCGGAAATTGCTGCGCGCCAACGAGGCCGATATGACCGGAGATGATTGGACGGCTTTAGGCAACACCCTTTGGGATGCAGAGGCATCGGATAAAAAGCGCATGGTGGATTGTTTTCGGAAAGCTGCATATCTCGGCAGCGCATGGGGCGTATGCAATCTGGGCATCTGCATGGAGCAGGGAAACGGCGTGGAGGCGGATCCGGTTCAGGCTTTTTGGCTTTATCAGCAGGCGGTGGAAATGGGGAGCCTGAATGCGGTGTGCTGCTTGGGCGTGTGCTATCAATACGGCATCGGCACGGCTCCGGATGCGGAAAAGGCTGCCGAGTTATACTGCAAGGCGGCGGAATACGGTTCGCCCCGCGGACAGATGCTGCTCGCCCGCGCCTTCCACGACGGGATCGGCGTGGAAGCCGACGCTGCCGAGGCCGTGCACTGGGTGCGCGCGGCGGCGTATCAGCGCTACGGTGAAGGTATGTACCGGCTGGGCGTATGCTATGAATACGGCGACGGCGTGGAGCAAAACTGGGAGCATGCTGTGCATTGGTTCCGCGAGGCGGCAGAGAGTGGCGTGAGCGTGGCAATGACGGATCTGGGATACTGCTATGAAAAGGGCTGCGGCGTGGAACAGAGTTGGGAGCAGGCCTTTTCCTGGTATCGCAGGGGTGCGGAGTGCGGCGATTTGCGATCCATGCATAATCTGGGATACTGCTATGAAAAGGGCCGCGGCGTGGAGCAGAGTTGGGAGCAGGCCTTTTCCTGGTATCGCAGAGGTGCGGAGTGCGGCTATCCGGTTAGCATGAGCAATCTTGGCTTGTGCTATAAAAGGGGATATGGCGTGGATCAGAATTGGCAGGAAGCCATAAAATGGTATGAGCAGGGCGCACAGTGTGGCGATTTGCAATGCATGCATAATCTGGCATGCTGCTACGAGCGCGGCGAAGGCGTGGAACAGAACGAAGAAAGGGCGCTTTACTGGTATCGCCGCAGTGCCGAAGGCGGCAACGGCGATGCCATGTGCAATCTTGGCCGGTGCTATGAAAGGGGATATGGCGTGGAGCAGAATTGGCAGGAAGCCGTAAAATGGTATGAGCAGGGCGCACAGTGTGGCCATTTGCAATCCATGGATAATCTGGCATACTGCTACGAGTACGGCGAAGGCGTGGAACAGAACGAAGAAAGGGCGCTTTACTGGTACCGGCGGGGAGCTGAGGCAGGAAGTGATTACTGCATGTACTGCCTTGGCTGGAATTACAGCAATGGCGAAGGCGTGGAACAAAATATGACGGAAGCGATCCGTTGGTATACTGCTGCCGCCGAGGGCGGAAATGCTGATGCCATGCATGATCTCGGCTGGCTTTACGACCACGGCGAAGGCGTGGAACAGGATATGAAAAAGGCAATTTGCTGGTACGAACGAGCAGCAGAGCAGAACCACCCGGCTGCCATGAATAGCCTGGGCGAATGTTATGCGATGGGACGGGGCGTGCCGCGGGATTTGGAAACGGCCATGGAATGGTATCGCCGCGCGGCGGAGCTGGGCGAAGCCATGGCGGATTACAACATGGGATGGCATTTGGAGCAGGCAGGGAAGCTGTCTGAGGCGTATGCCCATTACCGCAAAGCTGCCGATGGGAATGACGACAGCGCCTGGTGGGCGTTGGGGCGTTTTTATGAAAACGGTGTCGTCGTTGCGCAGGACGGAAAGGAAGCGCGCCGCTGCTATGAAACTGGCGAGAAATTGGGCAGTGTGAAATGCAAAATGCGCTTGGCGCGCTGCAAGCTTTTGGGTATCGGCGGCCGCAGGGAAAAGAAAGCCGGTTTGGATCTATGCCGTCAGGCGTTGGAATTGGCAAAGGAGAGCAGCGAAAAAGAAGATTACGGCTATGAAGCCGAAATGAATCTTTTGCGGCGTACCATTGCGGAAAACGAATCATAAAGGACGAAAAAAGGGACGCTTCGGCGCAATGTCATGATTCCGGTTATGATTTCATCAAATACAGAACCACGATTTTGTTTTGCGATCCGCAAATCTTTCAGTTTTCCAAGACCCATCAAATGATGAAAGTCCAGTTTGGAGAAGCCAATCACCAACTCTACGGTTTTTCCCTTTCGGCCAATAATGATCCGATATTGTATCTCCAACAAATTTTCAAATGCTTTTGCACACTTTTGTAATTTATCCATAAAACCTCTCTGTCCACATAAAGAAAGCCGCCCTGCAATGCAAGGCAGCTTTGAGCATTTTCTTTCGGCTTGCAGCCTACTCCGGTTTGAGGTTACTGCACAACCCCTACTGAAAGCTCTGCATAACAAGGCATTCCGGTACGCTATTATGCTTCAACGCTTTGGCAGACACACGCCGTTGCCTACCTTGTACTATTATTATATGCAACTTTAGAAAATATGTCAATCCCCATGAAAAATCAGAAAATATCTTCTCTGCTTATGAGAAAGGAGGCTCCATCTATGGCAACCACACGCATCATGCCCCTGCATATCGGCAAGGGGCGCACTGAGAGCCGAGCAATCAGCGATATTATTGATTATGTGGCAAATCCGCAAAAGACCGACAACGGAAAACTAATTACCGGCTATGGCTGTGACAGCCGGACCGCCGATGCGGAGTTTCTGCTGGCGAAGCGGCATGATACTTGTAATTACCATAATAGAAGGACCTCCTCTCATAAATATTTTTGTTTTCGCTGAACTCTTTGCTTCTATCGTTGCAATAACTTTCTCCGCTGGGTATAATAAAAAAGAACATTCTACAACCTCAAAGGAGGGATTTCTATGATAGAACAGCTCATTGCTGAAGCAACAGAATGTGATTTCAAAGTTGCTCTCGAAACAAAAAAGCCAAAAAGCTGGTTAAAAAGTGTCAGTGCCTTTTCCAATGGGATCGGCGGCACTCTATTTTTCGGAGTCTCTGATGACCGGGAGCCTATCGGCTTGTCAGATGTTCAAAAGGATGCTGAAGCGATCAGCCGCTTAATCAAAGAACGTATCACACCATTACCGCAGTTTATCTTAAAGCCATTGCAGGAAGATGGTAAAAACCTGTTGGCTCTGGAGGTTTCTCCTGGCCGCAGCACCCCATACTATTACAAGGCAGACGGAGTAATGGAAGCATACATCCGTGTTGGAAATGAAAGCGTAATTGCACCGGATTACATTGTGAATGAACTGATCTTAAAGGGAACCAATCAGTCCTTTGATACCCTAACAACAGACGCGGTAAAAAAGGATTACAGCTTTACACTTCTGGAAGCAACCTATCTGGAACGGACCGGTCTCCGCTTTGAGCCATCCGATTATGTTTCCTTTGGTTTGACTGATAAAAATGGACTCCTGACCAATGCCGGAAAACTCATGACCGATCAGCACACAGTTTATAACTCCCGTATGTTCTGTACCCGGTGGAATGGCTTGGAAAAAGGCTCTATCTTTGATGATGCGCTGGACGATAAAGAATACGAAGGGAATCTGATTTATCTACTGAAAAGCGGCAGTGAATTTATTCGCAATAATTCCAAAGTCCGTTTTGTCAAAGAGGCACAGTATCGGGTAGACAAGCCGGATTATGCTGAACGAGCTGTGACAGAGGCTCTTGTCAATGCGCTTATCCATCGTGATTATATTGTGCTTGGCAGCGAAATCCATATTGATATGTTTGATGATCGGGTGGAAATCACATCTCCGGGCGGTATGTTTGGCGGCGGCTCAATTCAGGAATACGATATTTACAGTATCCGTTCCATGCGACGAAACCCTGTGATTGCTGACCTGTTCCACCGCATGAAGTACATGGAACGCCGTGGAAGTGGCCTACGCAAAATCGTCAGTGAAACCGAAAAGCTGCCTGGATACACAGAGGCATATAAGCCCGAATTTTCCTCAACAGCGACAGATTTCAGAGTCATTTTGAAAAATGTGAATTACCATCTTAGTCAGAAAGACTTAGTCAGTGACCAAGATTGTGACCAAGTTAGTGATCAAGATAAATCACAGGACATCCTACACGCAGTCTTGGATTTTTGTATAACAGAAAAAAGCAAACAAGAAATTTGCTCGTTTATTGGTTATCGAAATCTCACTTATTTTACAAGAAAATATTTGAATCCTCTACTGGCAAGTGGCCAGCTTAAAATGACTATTCCAGATAAGCCAAACAGTCGAAAACAAAAATATATTACAGTTCGTTCCGAATAAACAGAGAAGCAGGGCATTGGGTCTCATCTCCCATTGTCCTGCTACTTTTCATTCTAAATTATATTCACATACCGGAAAGTTGAATGTCGGCGGGCATCAAGTCTACTCCCTCCAGGTGATGCAGGATACCCTCGCCGGAATGAATCGGCTTATCCATCAGGATATGCCCCATAGCGTCCGACAGCGTAAATGGCAGCTTGTCCGGCTGGGGATTGCCTAAGCTGATCGTCAGGCTGCCTTGCGGGTCTTCGTCGATCAGCAGGACTTTCTTTCCGGCCTGCGCCAGCCCGATTCCCAAGTTGGCACAGGTCGTTGTCTTGCCAACGCTTCTCCGCTCCCGCTCCGGTCGGCGCTGAACATGTGCCACTGGCACATAGCGCCCTTTCTGGTTGGCAACGGCGATGATTTGCGTGTTCATTGACTTCACCTCATTTCTAATTATTGCTGTTGCTTCTGGAAATAGAAAAAGCCGCCACTTCAAAATTTACAGTGAAGTGACGGCTCTTTCTATCGCCGGAATACGAGTTCCTGAAATGAAAAAAGCACCCAGCATTTATACTGTGTGCTACATCAAATTCATATTCAATTATTCAAATTAGCTCAAACTATGCCAAACTGCCACAGCCAAAAACGAGGGGAAGGAGGGCTGAAAAGCCCCCCAAAAAATCGGCTCTCGGTTAACCACTTTAGGAACCACTTCCCCCTCTTTTTGCCCTCTTTTTAGCCAGTTAACCACTTGCGGACCACTAAAAATTGGATGAAATCAGCTCTCGTTTTGCCAAATTTGGTCAAACCATATCAGCCCGTTTAGATATAGCAAAAGCCCGGAAAACCTTGATTTTCCGGGCTTTTGTAAACCTTTTGATATAGTCTGAGCAGTCGATTATCGCTTGCTGAACTGCGGAGCGCGACGAGCTGCTTTGAGACCGTACTCACCTATCCTTGGTCCAAAAAGTCCAGTATTTATGCGGGTTTTCTGGTTTTCCTCTCTCAGTAAACCCATAGGTAAACCCACGAAATCGAGGAATTTTTGGTGCAGTTTAACGCAGCCCGAATGCAGCATTCACAACGCTGCTTAATTTCTCAGGTTTATTATACTTGACTTTCGCATAGATGTCCATAGTCGTTTTGCTGTTCTCATGGCCTGCCAGATACTGCACCGTCTTTGGATCAACACCTTTGTAAATCAGATTGGTGATGTAGGTGTGCCGCAGCATGTGCGGAGTCACCTTGAAGTCCATCGTATACACCAGCTTGGGATTGTTCGGCTGATGCTCACCAAGCCTTGGCTTTATTCTATGCTTGATGGACTGCCCATTTACATATGATTACTTCCTATTAGGAACACTGTAAATACAAGGCTTTTCGGAGCCTACAAACCAGAAAAAATAATATTTGATCTATCACATTACACAAAAAGCCGTCCGGCATGAAAAACGGGCGGCTTTTTTGCGTGGATAGACGGAAAGGAGGCACAAAAATAACTACAAAATTTTAGCGTTCAAATTTGTGCAACTTTAACGAAAAGGAGGATCGTAAATGGCCGATGAAAAACTGAACACAGGCCCTGCGGAGAATACTTCCCCGGAGGCCGCCGGGCCTATCACCACACCCGAACAGGCCGCAGCGTCTGAGCCCCAGCAGGAACAGACCGGGCCTGCCATACCTGAGTCCGGCGATGTGGTTGTGTCCTTTGACAAAATCAATGAACTTATGGCGGAAAAGAGGCAGAACGCCCGCGCCGAAGTCGAAAAGTCGGAAACCCCCGAAACGCCAGAGGCGGCAGCCCCCGGAGAAACACCGCAGCCCGCCAATACGGAGGAACCGAAAAAGCCGCGCCGTGGCCGTCCGCCGAAAGCGGAAAAGGCTGCGACTGAAAATCAGAAAGCGGAGAAATCGGCTGGGGCTCGCAAGGGCCGCCCACCCAAGGCGGATAAGGCGGCCCCTGACAAGCCCAAGCCGTCCAAACGAGACAAAGTGTCCCGAAGCGATGGAAAGGCCCCGGATGCCAAGGAGCCCATTAAGCCCGCACAGGATACGGCACTGAAGGAAACTGCTGCTGTGGAACAGACGGCTCCCGAGCCGACTACACCGCCCCGCCCGGTTGAGGAAGGCAAGCTGGTTTATCTGAAACTTTCCGAGGTTCATCCGTTTCACACATTCCGTCCGCACCCCTTTAAGGTACGGGACGATGCGAAGATGCAGGAAATCGTTGCTTCTATCCGCGTAAACGGTGTAATGGTTCCCGGTCTTGCCCGCCCGGAGAAAGATGGAAACGGCTATGAAATTGTAGCGGGCCATCGCCGTACCCACGGCAGTGAACTGGCGGGGCTGGAGGAAATGCCCTTTATCGTCCGTGAAATGACCGACCACGAAGCGGTTCAGGCCATGAAGGACAGCAACAAGCAGCGTGACGGGATGCTCCCCAGCGAATTGGCCGCGCTGCTGGAACTCGAAGTTGAGGACATCAAGCATCAGGGTGGGCGGATGAAAGGCGTTGCGGAAGGCGATGTCGGAAAACGCTCGGTTGAGATTGTAGGCGAGGCGCATGAAATGAACTATAAAAAGGTCATGCGCTACTTGCGGCTCAACTCCCTTGTGCCGGAGCTTCTGGATAAGGTAGACGATAAAAAGATGGGCTTCATGCCTGCCGTGGAGCTTTCCTACATCAAACCGAAAAATCAGAGGCTTATTGCTGTTTCCATTGACGGGGAGCAGGCTTCGCCCTCGCTGGCCCAGGCCAAACGGCTCCGGGAGCTGGATAAGGAAGGCAAGCTCAACGGCGATGTCATTGACGGTATCTTATCAGAACAGAAAAAGGAGGATCGAGGCGTGATTATTTCTACTGCGGAACTGGAAAAGTATTTTGGCAAGGAGGTCACTCCCGCCAAAATGAAAGAACAGATTATGTCCCTGCTGGATGACTGGAAAGAAAAGCAGCCGCCGGAGCTGGCAAAAGCCCCAAAAAAGCAGGAACTTGACAAGTAACAACTTCGAGACACTTTGTCCCGAGGGCCCCGCCCTCGCGCAGAGGCTCTGGTGGTATATATCCCCCGTCGCCGCCTGTTTTTTAGTACAGCCGGGAGTGGGCCGTCAAGGGTGCAGCGCACCGCCGTTTTCGGCGGCTCGCCCTTGACGGTCTGCCCCGGCTGTGCTATTTCCCCGGCAAACGGCGGGGGTATATCCTCCAGAGCCGCCCCCTTTCCCAAGACTGGGAAAGGGCGTGGGGTTTGGGTTGAACTTTCTTATTAAAATATCGGAGGTATGAACGATGAAACGACCCCTTGCTTATATCACCGCTGCATGGCTCGGCGGCGATAGCGAAAACGCAGAACTGGCGGCGCAGTATTGCCGCACCGTGTATGAGGCAGGCTTTTCTCCTATTTGTCCGCCTTTGTACTTGCCCCTGTTTCTCAATGATGCTGTTCCCGAGGAGCATAAAAGCGGCATCGACATGAGCCGTGACCTGCTCCGCCGTTCTCATGTGCTGGTTGTTTGCGGGCACAGTATGACCGAAGCCATGAAAAATGATATTGCCGTGGCCCAGCGGCTGGGAATTACGGCAACAACCCTTGAGGGCATCCTGACCGTCAAGGGACAGGGCCGCCGCTAATGGCAACCCTGTTTGAAGCCTACGTTACCAACGTCGGAAAGTACAGCGAGGGCCAGCTTGTGGGTGAAACACTGAAATTTCCCACAACCGCCCAGGAGGTGGAGGCTCTCTTGAAACGGATCGGCGTGGATGGCGTCCGCTATCAGGAAATTTTTATTACCTCTTTCGATGGGGATGTGCTGGGGCTCTATGACCATTTGAGCGAGTATGAAAATCTGGACGAGCTTAATCATCTGGCCTGCCTGCTTTCCGAGCTTACCTCATCGGAGCTGGAAACACTGGAGGCCGTCCTCGACAGCGGCGATCACTGTTCTTCGGTGCGGGACATCATCAATCTGACACAAAATCTGGACTGTTACGGCTTTTACCCCGGCGTATCCAATGAGGAAACGCTGGGGCGCATTTATGTGGACGATCTGGAAATGTTGGATGTGCCGGATCAGGTAAAACCGTATTTCGATTATGAGGCGTATGGCCGGGATGCCTGCATCCACGAAAACGGCCATTTTGCCCCGGGCGGCTATGTTGTCAAAGAAAGCGATCATTTCGTGGAAGTGTATCACGGCTTGCAGGATATTCCCAAGGAACATAAGGTATTCTCTTTCCCGAAGCTCTCTATCCGGGAGCAAATGGCCGCATATCAGGAAATCATAGACGGTTCTTCGCTGGAGGGCTACCGTCAAATGCAGAAAAAAGACCGTGGGGATCGGTGACGGTACTTCGAGACAAATTGTCCCAAGGAAGGAGGCGGTGTAACTGATTGATGAAGATATTTCCCGGCGCACGATAGCCATATCCGTAAAAACAACCAAGCTGACGGCGCGGGGACTGGCGTATGTGCTGGGTATGGTGGGGCGGAAGATCCGCAAGGCATACCGTGGGCGGCAAACACCACACGGCAAGCAAAGTGTGCGAAAGCTCATGGCACACGGTACATCCACAAACAGCATCGAGCTATCCGGGGATGCCAAGTCCTTTGACCGTGTGGCCCGGAAATGGAATGTAGACTATGCGTTCTATAAAACCGGGCCGGACAAATACCTGTTGTTTTTCAAGGCTGGACAGGCAGACGCGATGACCGCCTGCTTTTCCGAGTACTCCCGGAAGGTGTTAAGCAAAGCAAAATCGAACCGTGTTCCCATCCGGGAACAACTGCAACAGGCGGCAGATCAGCTTTCCAAAGAAAAGCCGAAACAAAAAGAACGTGCAAAGGAGGTGGCCCATGAGGACAGATAAGATCAGAAAATATCTCATCCCAAACATTCCCTATCTGTTCATCCTGTGGGCGTTCCTCAAGCTGGGAACGGCCTACCGGCTGGCGGAGGGTAACGATTTTGCACATAAGCTCATCGGGCTGGGCCAGACGATTGGCCCGGCCTTTGCTGACTTTGCACCCGGTCTTGCTCCGCTGGATTGGCTTGTCGGTATTGTAGGCGCAGTTGGTTTCCGGCTGCTGATCTATTTCAAAAGCAAGAACGCTAAGAAGTTTCGGCGGGATGCAGAATACGGCAGCGCTCGATGGGGAACGGAAAAAGACATCAAACCGTTTGTCGATCCGAAGTTTGAAAACAACGTGATTTTGACCGGGACGGAGTTTCTCACGATGAACACCCGCCCGAAAATCCCCGCAAATGCCCGAAACCTGAATTGCTGTATTATCGGCTCGTCCGGCTCCGGCAAAACCCGCTTCTGGCTCACGCCCCAGCTTTTACAGGCTCATTCCTCTTATGTGGTGGTCGATCCCAAAGGCGGTGTGCTGGGACAGGTCGGAGCTTTCCTGCAAAAACGCGGGTACAAAATCAAGGTATTCAACAGCATAGATTTTTCAAAATCCATGCACTATAACCCGCTGGCGTATATCCGCAACGAGGCCGATATTCTGAAATTCGTGGATGCCCTGATTTCCAACACAAAGGGCGAAGGCAAGGAAGGCGATCCATTCTGGACGAAATCGGAAACGCTTTTATACTGCGCCCTGATTGCCTACATCATTTTCGAGGGGCCTGCCGAGGATCGGAACATGAATACCCTTGTGGATATGATTTCCGGCATGGAGGTCAAGGAGGATGACGAGGACTTTATGAACGCGGTGGACTATATGTTTGCCGGGCTTGAAAAGCGCAAGCCGGATTGCTTCGCGGTCAAACAGTATAAAAAGTACAAATTGGCCAGCGGCAAGACGGCAAAAAGCATTTTAATTTCCTGCGGTGCGCGGCTGGCTCCCTTTGACATCCCGCAGCTTCGTGAAGTCATGGCCTATGACGAATTGGAGCTTGACCGCATCGGAGATCGGAAAACGGCGGTATTCTTCATCATTTCCGATACCACGCAGACCTACAACTTTTTAGTGGCGCTTGCATTTTCGCAGATGTTCAACCTCCTGTGTGAACGGGCGGACAATGTTCACGGTGGCCGCCTGCCGCACCATGTACGGGTGTTGTGGGATGAGGCAGCCAACACGGGACAGGTGCCCCAGCTCGAAAAGCTGGTCGCGGTTATCCGCTCCCGTGAGGTGAGTCTTTGCCTGCTGTATCAGCAGTTGGCGCAGTGCAAGGCCATTTACGATAAACACGCCGAGACAATCCTCGGCAACATGGACAGCGTGGTGTTCCTCGGTGGCCGCGAAGCCAGCACCATCAAGGAAATATCCGAGAACTGGCTGGGAAAGGCCACAATCAGTATGCAGACCGACAGCCGCTCCCGTGGTCAGTCGGAAAGCTACAGTCAAAATACCCAGCGGCTGGGCCGGGAACTGATGACCCCAGCCGAACTTGCAACCATGCCGGGAGATAAATGTATTTTGCAGCTTCGGGGCCTACCCCCGTTCTTCTCTCCCAAGTATGATCTGAAACGGCATCCGAACTACCGTTATACGGCGGAGGCCGATAAACAGAAAAACGCTTTTGACCTCGACAGGCTCATTAACCGCCGCAGGCGGCCCGGTCTGAACGAGGCGTGTACGATGTATGAGGTGACTGTGCCGGACGATGCGCTCACAGAAGAGGACGAGGACATCCTCAACTATGATGACATCGACGATCCAGACGCCTTTGCATAAACGCTTCGAGACAAAGTGTCCCGAAGTTTGTAACCTGCCGCCTGCAAGGGCGGCTTTTTTGTTACCGGGAAAATCCCGGAGAAATGGAGGCTTATATGGCATTTTTCTCATCTGCAATCGACACTTTACAGACCCTCGTTATTGCTCTCGGTGCTGGCCTTGGCGTGTGGGGCGTGGTTAATCTGCTGGAGGGCTACGGCTCGGATAACCCGGGCTCCAAGTCCCAGGGCATGAAGCAGTTTATGGCGAAGTAGATGTAACAAAATCAAGAAAGGAAAAGCACAATCCAGACGGAACCAGCGGTACGGTCAAGAAATATTGTGGAAACACAAGGTTTCTGCTATAATGATGGAGAACACTTGGTAATAGAGAAGGAGGCGGGAGCCTATGCACATTAGCTATCAGCCGCTATGGGACACCCTGAAAGAGCGCGGCATGAGGAAAGAGGATTTGCGGCTGGCCGCCGGTCTTACCACCAATATGATCGCCAACATGGGCAAGGGGGAGCATATCAGCATGAAAACGCTGCTGCGTATCTGCGGAACGCTGGACTGCGACATTTCCGATGTAATTGCTTTGGAGCGGGACGAGGCCCCGGAGCTGGGGCGGCGCGGTAACTCCGGGCCAGCCTGACCCGAAGCGGCCAGCCATAGACGCACCCCCTGCTGGGACACTTTGTCCCAAAGCTGGAGGCATGACCGCCCACCCCAAACCTCTGGACACTTTGTCCCGCCAGCGGGCGGCGGCAACAGAATACAGATCCACCCAAGCAGGAAACTTCGGTTCCCTGCTTTTTTATTTCCACCCCCTGCGCCGGAAATTCATGCCGGAGTGCTTGATAAGCGGGGACTTGCGGAACAGCTTTTTCAAGGTGGTGCGTTCTTCTTCCGAGAGCCGCTTATATTTGAGCTGGAACGCCTTGCAGAACAGCTCCGTAAATTGCTGCACCCTGTCCCCCGGCGATTGCATGGCCTTTTGGACTTCCCGGATCAGCTCATCGGCGGGCGTGGTATCCGGGGCGCTTTCGCTGTCATTCTCATGGGCTTTGCGAATGTCTTGCAGAATGGCGTCCCATGTTTTGTGCGTCACATGGCAGAAAAAATCTTCCTCTTGTATCTGTCCGGCTTCCAAGATTTTCAGATAGCGGTCTGCGGCGGCTTCGGGATGGGCTTCCAGTATCATAGCCCGCACAGCGGCCAAAGCGGTGTTCATATCGTGAAAGCGCATGGTCGCCATCCCATCCACATAAATTTCCGCGTCTGCCAGCAGCTCCGCAAATTTGTCATGGGCGACGATCTCACACAGCAGCCGGTTATTGACCCGCCCGCTTTTCAGGAGGGCCACCGCTTCATCCGTCAGGTGCAGCTCCGCAAGGGGCGTGTTTTCATGCGCTCGGTTGTCGGTCAGACCCAGCAGGTAGTCCACCGTCACCTGATAAAATCCGGCCAGTTTTAGGAGGCTGCCATGGTTGATCTCCTTGTCCTCGTCATTCTCATAGCTGCCGAGGGCGGATTTTGAAAGGCCGACCTGTTCCGCCAGTTCTTCCAGCTTCAAGCCTTTCTCCACCCTTAAATCCTTCAACCGTTCCTGTACGGAAATGCGGGTTTTCATATCGCCACCCCTTCCTGCGCCTGTGCGCCGCCGTTTTCTTCCATTATAGCATACCATTCCGCAATCGTGGAATTTTTCGTTTTTGGAGTCGATTTCCTACTTTATGGACATACGGGCGGGGGGACAAAAATGGTCTATGATATGGGTAGTTCATCGATGGATCAAATCCAATCGAATGACCGGCCTGTATGGGATATGCCCCCCGGTGATGTAGCGCGGCGACCTGCGGCGAGGAAGTGGAGGAACCTTGACCGCAGCGAGCGTACCAACGGGGGCGAAACGCCGCTGAAAAAGCCAGGGGCAGGAACGACATTAGGGAGAACCGGCAAATATGGACACCGAATTGATACCGAAACACAACAATCCGATAGGGCATAGTTTACCCTATCCGTACTACTGCGGGGGATTTCAGAACGGCTCTACGGCTGTTTTTTCCTTGAAAATCGCCCCGAAATGCAACACAAAAACCTGCTGTCCGTCCACTCAGGCTGTTACGGCTGAAATGGGCGGATTTTTTGATGAAGGAGCCAATATGCCAAGAATGTCAAAAAAGAGGAAGCTGGAGCTATCCTTTTTCCTCAACGAGCGCGGGCGGGTGGCGTACAACAGCCTTTGCCGGAAATGCCGCCACGCCTGCAAACAGAGCTTCCGGGCCATTGTGATCCTCTGCCCCCACTACCATTCCAAGCGGGCCAAGGGAAAGGAGGACACCTGAATGAATACGGAATTTATGACCGCCGACACCAACCTGCCGCCCTGTCTGCCCCTGCCGGGGGCCATGCTGGGGCTGCCGGTGAGCAGCACCGCCAAGGTTATGTATGCCCGTCTGCTGGGGGAGATTTATACGGCGGGGACGGAGGACATCAACGGAATTTTATTTGTTCAATTTCCCATTGTGGAACTGGCGGCGGCGCTGGGGCGCAGCGCGCAGACTTGCAAGCGAACCTTGCGGGAATTGGAGGACGCCGGATTGCTCCTACGGGTGCGCCGGGAGATTGGAGCGCCGAACCGGATTTATGTCCTCATTCCAAGAAGCTAAACCGTTGAAAAACAGAAGAATAAGCCGCCCAAAACCGTTTTACAAAAGATCTCAGGTTTGTTATAATAAACACATGAAATTGAGCGTTTAATTAAAACATTTCAATGTACGGGAGGGTTCATAATGTGGATATTTATTTTAGTGGCAGTCATCGCAGTACTACTCATTCTTTACATTAAATTCTATAACCGTTTGCGGCGGCTTTCCGTCAAGGTGCAGGAAGGCAGCGCAGGCATTGATGTTGCTTTGGAGAAACGCTACGATATGCTGTCAGAAGAAATTGAAGCAGTAAAAAAGTATCTGGCACATGAGTATCAAATCTACACAGAAGTCACATCTACCCGCGCGGGAAAAAAACTGAACGAAAGCATATTTCAGGAAAAGAAACAACTGTCTGAGGAAGCGGTCAAAGCAATCAGCGAGACGATTACCGAACAGCAAAAGCAGATGGAAACAATCCGACAGCAGTTGGATCAGCAGCGAGGGCAAGATAACTCTCTTGGAGCGGAAACACCGGGTATGGGAGGCGACGGGCTGATCGGACATCAGGTAAGTCTGGATCGGAAACTTGGCTTGCTTGCTTCCGCCCAGCAGGGACTCACCGGGGTCAACTCTGCCATCAATGCACTGGCTGAGCAATACCCAACTCTTTATTCCTATGCGTCCATGCAGCATTTTCAGCAGGATATTTTTGACGCAGAAGAACACTTACAAGCGGCGAGACGGTTGTACAACTCTAATGTATCTTTGTATAACCAGAGAATTAACACATTTCCTTATCTGCTTTTAGCAAAACTTCATGGTATGAAAGAAGCGAAGTTTTATACTGTGGAAGAAAAGAAAAAAGACTTTAAGGTGCAGTTTTGAGAAGAAAGGAAAAAAGATGTATGAAAATGGTGGAACAAAATATCAGCGGTGTCAAGCTGGAACAGTTGCGGCAGAACGCTGTTAAAAAGCATAAGATTCTGCGGAAGCTGCTCCCGGTGTGCCTGATTTTATTTATAGGATTGACACTGGTAAAAAACCGATTTTTGTTTGTCTCCATCAGCGAATATGGCT
>ENA-UEPI01001027-UEPI01001027.1-human-gut-metagenome-genome-assembly--contig:-NODE-1027-length-15196-cov-586.489120_pt1 | contig 15196 bp, 10 predicted proteins | sample MGYA00242899_ERZ507914 | MGnify/ENA primary metagenome ERZ507914 (study PRJEB26167, sample SAMN06115442) | human gut metagenome | host: Homo sapiens | place: China:Chongqing | collected 2015-07-28...
AAATATGTACAATAAAATGAATTTTGTCGCTTTGCAAGCAAAATCCCACTAAACCCTATAGGTTGCGGATTTGAGGAATACTGTGTTTTTATTGATTATTAATTATTTCGTTGACAAGTTGACGAATTGATATGTCCACTTGTCTACTACTTGCAAAGATAGTGCAAACCGAATGCAGAACATCAAGCTTGCTTGAATGTTATGCTGAGGTGCAGCCTATCTTATTGCAAAGATAACATTAATTTTTTAAAGCCAAGACTATTTATATCTATTTTCTACGAAATTGTTGCGTATATTTGCAAAAAACCGTACATTTGCAAGCAATAAGTGGTACGACACCTATAATATAATACTTTTACCACCCACTTTTCAAAAAGAACGTAACTAACAAATAAATAACAAACAAAAATATATAACATGAGAAAAATCTTACTCAGTATCGCTTCCCTACTGATTTTCGCAGGAAGCATCAACGCCACAAACATTGGCTACTCGAAAGACGACATTGATCGTTTGAACACATTCCGCCTCGGCAGCAGCCAGAAGCAGGGTCAAGCAATACGCTTCAGCCATGCCAAGTTGCAAGCTCTTAAGGGCAAGACCATTGACTTTGCAGAGTTTGTAGTAGGCAGCAAGAATACGACAGACAACAATATAAACGTATTCCTCGCCACCACACTCACCGGCACACCGATTGCCGAGGGCACACTGGAGGTAAATAGAGCACTCACAAAGGTAAAATGGACACTCGACAAGCCATACACTATCACTGGCGAAGAGGAGTGTCTGTACATCGGCTACACAGCCGAAATTGGCACAACATACAACCTTCTCATATCGGACAAATCGTACGACATCGAGGGCTGCAACTTTGCATACAACAATGGCGCATGGGTTGATACCTACGACATGAACCGTGGTAGCGCACTCATCTTCGTTAATGCGGAGAATGCGGACGACTACACCGACGTAATCGTAGGTCGCAGCAAATTTGACGGATATTATAAAGCTGGCGAAGAATGTAAACTCACGCCATGCTTCATCAATGCCGGCACAACAGCAATCAACAGTTTCGATGCCATTATTGATGTAGATGGCAAGACAACCACAAAACACTTCGCCGACCTCAACATCGAGCCGAAGGACAACTATAGCTTTTCTATCACAGACTTAGACACAAGCAAAGAGGGCAAGCGAGACATCAACGTCACTATAGCCAACGTGAACGGAGCAGACAAAGAGGCTGACACTTCCGACAATAGCCTTACTGCGTCACTTTTCTTCTATCCGAAGAACATGGAGCGTTCACTGCTGCTCGAATCATTCACAAGTCAGACCTGTTCACAATGCTTTAGAGGTCATCTGAATATCGCAGATGCCATCAAGACTTCAAAACAAGACATCATTGAAGTAGCCCACCACAGTGGCTACGACCCCGACATATTCACGATGCAAGAAGACATTAATTACCTGTTCTTCTACCCAGGAAGTGGAGGTACGTTCGCTCCTGCAGCTATGGTAAACCGCCACACTTACGCCAATATTAGTTCATCACCAATCGTACAAGCGACATCTACAAACAATGTTCTCTCTACAATCTATAATGCAGCGACAACAAAGCCGTACGTCTCGTTCAACCTCGAAACAAAATTGAACGAGAGCACACGCGAGCTGAAAGTTAAGGTGCAGATACTGGCACACACCGATGCGCCTTCAAAACAGTCTATCTTCAACCTCTTCCTCGTGCAGGACGGCATAATTGCATCACAAACAAATGCTGGAGAAAACTATACTCACAACCACACATTCCGCGGAACGGTGACTGGCAACGCATGGGGTATGCTCGTGAATGACGTGAAGGCTGGACAGATGTTCACATGGGAGAAGACCATCACTATACCCAAGCAGATTCACTCAAGCTATTATACCGACGAGACTAAGAACAACATCAAGGCTGTGCTTGAGGACATGAGTGTAGTAGCCTATATGGGTTCGTTCGACCAGAACGACAACACCAAGCATACTATCTACAACTGCTGCAAGGCACGCCTCGGCGAATCGTACAAGCAGGGTGGTTTCAATGTAGCTACAGCCATCAACGAGCCCGAAGCAGAGCAGACCCTGAACATCTTCGTAAATAATGGTAAGGTGTGCGTAGAGGGCGACTACAGCCGTCTGTCAGTATATAACCTCGCAGGTGCGCAGGTGGAGAACGCCGCTCTTGCCAAAGGTGTGTACATCGTGAAGGTTGTAGCTGGTAGCAAGCAGACCACAAAGAAGATACTGGTTAGATAGACCGTATTACACATAATAAAACAAGGTGTATCATGCGCAAGCCATACATATATATAATAGGTGCATCTATGTTGCTCGCGCCCACCTCCATGTGGGCGCAAGCAGCCTTGTCGCCACGTACTGCCGTAGCACTTTCAAACACAAACGAGCAGAAGGCGCACCACTCAAAACTCAAAGCCCAGAGCCCAAAACTCAAAACTCTATACGTAACCATCGACCCTGCACGCACATCGTGGCAGACACTGGGGCTGACACCGATTGCTCTGCACGCCAACACCGCAACGGTGCACCTCTCAATCGATGCACTTCAGCAGTTGGCTAAGCAGGAGGGTGTAGAGTACATACAGCTGACATCGGGCGCAAGCCAGATGCTCAACCTCGCACGCCAGGAGGCTGGCACCGACCAGATACACAAGGGCACCTCGCTGCCGCAGGCTTACACCGGCGAGGGCGTAGTTGTTGGCGTGGTTGATGCAGGCTTCGACTACATGCACGCTGCGTTCCGTCGTCCAGACGACGGACAGTTGCGCATAAAACGTGTTTGGGAGCAAGGCACCCAAACGCTCGACGGTGCTACTGCACCAACGAAGTACGGCTACGGCATCGAACTGAACACACCAGAGCTGATTGAGAAGGCGCAGGGCGACAGCGACACCAACTCGCACGGCACGCACGTGGCAGCCATTGCTGCCGGCAGCGACGCATACAAGGAGGGGGCTTACGTGGGCAACGCGCCCGATGCGGACATCGTGCTCGTGGCACTCGACCTCAACGAGAGCACCAACGCCGACATCAGCAACGCCGTGCAGTACATCTTCGACTATGCCGACGAGGTGGGCAAGCCGTGCGTCGTGAACCTCAGTTTGGGCAATCAGGACGGACCGCACGACGGCACTTCGACGTTCGACACCATGACCGATGCCATGCAGGGACCTGGCCGTCTCATCGTGGGTGCAGCCGGCAACCACCGCACCGACGCGTTCCACATCGACCATACATTCGCCTCTACAGCTGACGCTCCGCTGCGCACATTCGCGAAATACAAAGTTGCGCCGTCCAACTCTGTCTCGGGCGGCACAATAGAGATATGGGGCGAGAAGGGCACCGACTTCACCGTAGACATCGCAGCCTTCAGCACGGTAAACAAGAAGGATGCAGTATCGACTACGGTCTACCCTGCCGAGGGACTGACGGAGACATCGTTCGGCAAGTACGCCACGGGTACATGGAAGGTGGCATCGGAGGTTAGTCCGCTCAACAGCAAACCGCACGTGGTGCTCACATCCGCACTCACCGGCATCCGCAACAACTACGCCATAGCACTCACCATCACGCCGAAGACTGCGGGCAGAGTGAACATCTGGTCGGACAACACGTACCTCGCACTGGAGTCGCGCGACATGGAGGGTTTCTCGGCTCCCGACGCCGCTTCGTCTACGCTCTGCGAGATTGGCGGAACGGGCAAGCGCATCCTCACCGTCGGCTCGTACACCACGCGCAACGAGTACACCACGAACAGCGGACAACAGGCTACGCTGCAGGAAACCATAGGCGACCTCAGCTCGTTCTCGAGCTACGGACCAACAGTCGACGGACGCATGAAGCCGAACATCACTGCGCCTGGTTGCTTCATAATCTCGGCGGTATCGAACAACGACGCATCTGGCAATCTGATGTACGCTGAGTACAACGAGAACTTCGGTCGCTACAACCAATATGGCTACATGCAGGGCACATCGATGGCATCGCCGTTCGTGGCAGGCATCGTGGCTACATGGCTGCAGGCTTATCCGCAACTCACGCCCGAACAGCTGCACGAGATTGTGCAGGCTACGGCTCGCAAGGACAACTTTACCACTACGGCACCCGACAGCAACTGGGGATACGGCAAGATTAATGCGCTCGACGGACTGCGCCAGTGCATCGAGAAGCAGACGGCGGGATGCGAGCGTATTGACATGCCGTTCGACGGTACGGTACGCATCACCGACGGCAACATCCTCTTGGGCTTCGCACGCAATACGAAGGCTACGCTGAGCCTCACAAGCATGACTGGCAGCATGGTCTTCACCAAAGAGCTCGGCAACCGCTGTGCCGGCGAGACACTATCCATCCCTATGCCGCAGTTGGCTAAGGGCGTGTATCTGCTCAGCGTAAAGACTACTTCTGCTACGAAGACCTTCAAGTTTGTCTTGCAATAATCGCATACATTGTCTACATAAAAGTGTAGAATAGTTCTACAACTGTTCCACACTTTTCTACATTTTATCAAACCATGCCAACGCACCTAAACAAACAGTAACAACTGATATTCAACCACTTACGCAAAACCACACTTTTTCTGGCACACCGATTGCATTTTATTTAGTGAACGACGCAACGAACAACAGTTCGAAGCAGAGTTCCACAGATAAACGCAATATTAACAATTTAAAATTTAAAGCATATGAAGAAGTTAGTTTTTGTAGCTCTCGCAGCTTTCGTAACAGTATCAGTAAGCAACGTATTTGCAGGTAGCTCTAAGGCAGAGCTTGGTTTGGGAATGCCGGTCGACACAACCGTTGTGGAGACTCCCGACACTCCGGTGGTAGACGACCAGCAGACAGAAGCAATGTTCTCTGACTCTACCGACTCTGTCGACCCTGCCGCACAGCTCTTCTCAAGCGTAGTGCTCTCTGACTCTACCGACACTGATACAACAGGTACAGAGGCACCGGCTGTAGTGTAAAGAAGAGAAGAGAAGGTAATGATTTCAGACATAAAACAACACTAAATCCTTTTTTAGCCTGCATCGTTCTTGTGCGAACAAGAATGGTGCAGGCTTTTTTCGTAAAATAAAATAAGAGATTTTGCGTTATAATATATAAGAATAAGATATTACAGCACATATATGTTCAGCACCAGAATAAAAATACTTGTAGGATACGCCTTGCTCGCCGTCGTGTTGGTATCAGCCACATGGATGGTTTACGACAACACACGTTCGTTGTCTGCCGTCAACGAGGCATCGGAGCGGCTGATGGCTCGCCGCGACATTGTCGACTCGCTCGTGTTCACGATGCTCGAGACCGCAAATGCCGAACGCTCTGTACTGCTCGGCGATGCCGGCAAGTGGCAGCGCTTCGACGAGGCTCTTAACAGTTCGGCTGCCAACGCCATGAGGTTGCGCCCACTGCTTATGGACACGCTGAAGCAGCAACGACTCGACTCACTCATTACGCTGCTAAAGGCGAAACGCGAAAACACGCTGCTCGTTATGAAGGAACTGAACAACGACTGCCGCGATATCTACTACAACAACAAGTTAGAGGCACTGCATAGCGGACGCGACTCTATAGTTATCAGTCCGCAGACGAAGGAACGCCACGAACAACACGAGACGGTGTATGAGGTAGTGAAGACGAAGCGTGGCTTCTTCCGACGCTTAGGCGATGCCTTCCGCAAGCAGCACACCGACACCGTGAGCACCACCCGACTGACGCATCAGCCGTCTACCGCCACCATCAACCACCGTCTGAACATTGCCGACTCTGTAGCTAACGTACTCGCGGAGATACACAGCGAGCAGCAACGCGCAAGCGACAGGAAGCAGGATGCCATCAGCTCGCGCAACAGACAGTTGCAGCGAGTAAGCATTCAGCTGACGAAGCGCACATGGCTACTGATTGAGGATATACAGAGCGATGAGCACAACGCACTGCAGCGTGTTGTGGGCAAAGCGATGAGTTCGCGGCGTGCAATGATTGTGAGGATAGCGGTGTTGGGTCTGCTCGCCATCCTCTCGGCGGCGATACTCGTAGTGTACATCCTGCGCGACATAAAGCGCGAACGCCGCGACCGCCAGCGCATCATCGAGGCGAAAGCGGAGACGGAGCGCATCATGCAGCAGCGTGAGCGGCTGCTGCTCACCATAACGCATGACATTAAGGCTCCGGCTGCGTCTATAGCCGGCTTCATCGACTTGCTCAGCGAATACGTCGACCAACCGAAGGCGGTGGGCTATCTGCAGAACATATCGGGCTCGGCGAAACATCTGCTACAATTAGTGTCGGCACTGCTCGACTATCACAAGCTGGAGAGCGGCAAGGCGGAACGCCACGAGGTGAGCTTCGCACCGGCTGTGCTCATCAGCGAGTGTGTGGCGCAGATGCAGCCATTAGCTATGGAAAAGAAGCTGAAGTTGGCAACTGATGTACAGGTGACGGAGTCAATGCTCTGCCGATCGGACGCATTCCGCATCAAACAGATTGTGAATAACCTTGTGGGCAACGCCATCAAATACACCGACAAGGGCGAGGTACGTGTCGGCGTGAGCATCGCAAACCGACAACTCAGCATCAGCGTGAAGGACACGGGATGCGGCATGACGCCCAACGAACTGCAAACGGTGTTCAACGCTTTTACACGTCTGCCTGGCGCACAAGGCAAGGAGGGCGTGGGACTCGGACTGACCATCACGCGCGAGATTGTGACGCTGCTCGGAGGCGAAATAAACGTGCAGTCGGCAAAGGGTAAGGGCTCGACATTCACCGTGAGTCTGCCCGTGAAGATTGTCACCAATCAGGGGGTGCACTTGTCTCCGCTCGGCTCCAGCCGCTTGCCAGAGCAACAAGTGCACCAACAAAGCAACAAGTGCACCAACAAAGCAACAAGTGCACCCACTAAAGGCAAATCTCAACACCTCAACACCTCAACATCTCAACCCACGATCTCCGTAGTGATAGTAGACGACGACCGCCTGCAGGGTCAGCTCCTCACGGAGATGCTGCAACGCATCGAGGGCATCAGCTTCAACACCACCACGACCATACACGCCAGCGAGGCAATAGCCATTGCCACGAAGTCGGCTCCCAACATCGTGTTCACCGACATAGAGATGCCTGAGATGAACGGCAGCGAGATTATGCGACGCATACGCAATAACGCCGAGGTTCAGCAACGATCATGCACTACGAAGTTCGTGGCGATGACAGCGCACGAGCAGAGCATCATGCCACAGCTACGCAGCGACGGCTTCGATGCCTGTCTGTTCAAGCCGTTCTCGGTGCAGACACTCGCCGCCACAATCTGCCAACTCACGGGCGTAGCAGTAAGAGTATCTGAGAATTCAAAACTCAAAACCTCAGGCGAAACCGAGAATTCAAAACTCAAAACCGCAGGCGAAACCGAGAATAAATCAAAACTCAAAATTCAAAACTCAAAACTCCGAACCGCCCTTCTCCCCTTCACTGATGGTGACCCTGAAGCAGAGCGACAAATCATAGGCGACATACGCAAGTCGATAAAGGAATACTTAGAGATGATTGGCGACGGTTCAGACCCGGAGCGCATTGCGAAAGCGGTACACAAAGCTATGCCACTGCTCGAAATGCTCGAACCAGGCAAGAACGAATGGCTCGCCCCCCTCCAGAGGGTGCACCAAAAAAGCAAACAAACCAAGGGGGTGCACTTGTCTCAAGTGCACCAACAAAGCAATCAACAAGTACATCAACAAAGTCAACGTGACAGTTTGGTTGGTGCACTTGAGACAAGTGCACCCCCTAACGACCAAGAACGCGAAAGATTGACAAAACAACTGATAGAGAAACTCAAGAATATACTATGCAACATATACTGATTGTAGAAGACGACATTGCGTTCGGCACAATGCTACAGACATGGCTGCGCCGAAAGGGATTTGAGGTAGAGAAAGCAACATCGGTAGGTGCTGCCGTGAAACTGCTGAGTGAAACCTTCGGCAAAGAGGTAGACCTTGTACTCTCCGACCTCCGTCTGCCCGACCACGACGGGCTTCGACTGCTCGCATGGATGCACGAACACGACATCAATGCGCCGTTTATCGTGATGACAAATTATGCGGAGGTGCAGAACGCAGTGCTCGCCATGAAGTCGGGTGCTGCCGACTATATCGCAAAGCCCGTGCAGCCAGACATCCTGCTGCAGAAGATTAAGGATGCGATGGAGCAGAACGCTCAGCAAGCCTCCTCCACAATTCAAAACTCTACAACTCAAAATGCGCCAACGGCGCATAATTCAAAATTCAAAACTCAAAATTCTTGCTCTGGCAAGCGTCTCTACGAGCCGAGCGCAAAACTCACTGCCCCTCGCCACATAGAGGGAAAGAGCGAAGCCTCGCGCCAGCTATATAGCTACGTGGAGTTGGTGGCTCCCACACCTATGTCGGTGCTCATCCTCGGTGCATCGGGAACGGGTAAGGAGTACGTGGCTCACCGTATTCACGACCTCAGCGCACGCGCTGACAAACCTTTCTTCGCACTCGACTGTGGGGCGATACCACGCGACGTGGCTGCATCGGAGTTTTTCGGACACAAGAAGGGAGCCTTCACAGGTGCCGATACCGATAAACGGGGAGCCTTCGAGATGGCTAACGGCGGAACGCTGTTCCTCGACGAGGTGGGCAACTTGAGCTACGAAGTGCAGGTGCAACTGCTGCGTGCGCTGCAGGAGCGTCGCATCCGCCCCGTTGGCGGAACGCAGGAGATACCTATCGACATACGACTGGTGTGCGCCACAAACGAGAACCTTGAGGAGGCTGTTGGCGAAGGACGGTTCCGCGAAGACCTCTACCACCGCATCAACGAGTTCACTATCTACATGCCAAAACTCTCGGAGCGTGGCAGCGACCTCTTCCTCTTTGCCGACCTCTTCATACACCATGCCAATGAGGAACTAAACCGAATGGTGGAGGGCTTCGACTCTGACGCAGCAGAACTGCTCGCCTCTCATTCATGGCCCGGCAACCTGCGCGAGCTGAACAACGTGGTGAAGCGTGCGGTGCTGCTCACACGCGACAACAAGATAACCACCGCCGAACTGACGCAGGCGATGGGACAGATACGCACCGACAACGTCCTGCAACTGCACGACGAAGACACGGAACGCCAGCGCATTATCACCGCCCTGCAACAGACCAACGGCAACAAAGCTAAGGCTGCACGTCTACTCGGCGTAGACCGCAAGACGATATATAACAAAATAGAGAAGTTAGGGATTTAAAGATATGGACAGAGTAAAATGTTATTAAAAAAATCTGCCATATCTATCAGCGCAACCGTAACTCTCAGATTACAAGCACAATAAAGGCTGACAGATTTGCTTTTTTAAAGCTAAATCTGTCAGCCTATCTATTAGGAACAAATTATTCCTACTATATCAGGAAGGTTTACTCCCACTCGATTGTTGATGGTGGTTTCGACGAAATATCGTAGCATACGCGGTTCACACCACGTACCTTGTTAATAATCTCGTTAGACACCTTAGCCATGAAGTCGTAAGGCAGATGAGCCCAGTCGGCTGTCATAGCGTCGGTAGAGGTAACGGCACGGAGAGCAACGGGGTGCTCATATGTGCGCTCGTCGCCCATTACGCCTACTGAGCGTACTGTAGAGAGGAGCACTGTGCCTGCCTGCCAAATCTGGTCGTAGAGCGATACCTCAATCTCTCCGTCGTGCATGTCGGCAGGAACACCGGCAGCAAGCACGCGACGTGCGTCCTCGCCAGAGAGTTTTGTCTTGTACTCGCGCAGACCGCGGATATAGATATCATCGGCATCCTGGAGGATGCGTACCTTCTCGGGAGTGATGTCGCCAAGGATGCGCACAGCCAAGCCTGGGCCTGGGAACGGGTGGCGTGTGATGAGATGCTCGGGCATACCCATTGAGCGACCTACACGGCGAACCTCGTCCTTGAAGAGCCACTGCAACGGCTCGCAGAGCTTGAGGTTCATCTCCTTAGGCAGACCACCTACGTTGTGGTGGCTCTTGATTACCTTGCCCGTGATGTTGAGCGACTCGATGCGGTCGGGGTAGATAGTGCCCTGTGCGAGCCACTTTGCGCCTGTCTGCTTCTTAGCCTCAGCGTTGAACACCTCAACGAAGTCGCGACCGATAATCTTGCGCTTCTGCTCGGGGTCGGTAACGCCAGCAAGGTCGGAGAAGAACTTCTCGCTTGCGTCTACGCCGATAACGTTAAGACCGAGACACTTGTAGTCTTCCATAACGTCGCGGAACTCGTTCTTGCGGAGCATACCGTGGTCTACGAAGATACATGTGAGGTTGCTGCCGATAGCCTTGTTGAGGAGCACGGCTGCTACGCTTGAATCGACACCGCCCGAGAGTCCGAGGATTACCTTGTCATCGCCGAGCTGCGCCTTGAGCTCAGCTACTGTTGTCTCTACGAACGAGTCGGCACTCCAGTCCTGGCGGCTTCCGCAGATGTCTACCACGAAGTTCTTCAGGAGCTGTGTGCCCTGCAGCGAGTGGAACACCTCTGGGTGGAACTGCACTGCCCACACCGGCTGCTTTGTAGAAGCGTAAGCTGCATACTTAACGTTGGCTGTAGAAGCGATGCACTTAAAGTCTTCGGGGATGGCGGTGATGGTGTCGCCGTGGCTCATCCACACCTGCGAGTTCTCAACGAAACCCTTGAACAAGGGGTTCTCAGCGTCGAAGTGCTCGAGGTTGGCACGTCCGTACTCGCGAGAGTCGGCTGCCTCCACCTTGCCGCCGCCAGCATAAGAGATGTACTGTGCGCCGTAGCAGATGCCAAGCACTGGGATGCGTCCTACGAACTGACTAAGGTCTACCTTGAATGCCTCCTTGTCGTGTACCGAGAAGGGGCTTCCGCTGAGGATGACACCGATGACAGAGGGGTCGTCCTTCGGGAACTTGTTGTAGGGCATAATCTCGCAGAAGGTATCAAGCTCGCGCACACGGCGGCCGATGAGCTGCGTGGTCTGCGAACCGAAATCGAGAATAATTATCTTCTGTTGCATTACTTTGGTTGGTTTTATTGTTTGTATTTGATGTTTCTTATTCTTCTCATGGCGGCGTTTAAGCCGAGGGAAGGCGGCGTTTAAGCCGGGGGGAGGTGGCGTTTAAGCCGAGGGGCAGGCGGCGTTTAAGCCGAACTAAGCCTTCTTAAGCCTTCCTAAGCCCTTGGGGGATAGGCCGAGCTAAGCCTCGAGTATCCTCAAGCCCTCCCCGACGGGGAGGGTTGGGAGGGGCTTTTTACTTTTAACAGGAACTCCTCTGCTTGCGCCAGCGTATCGAGCTTGCCGATGTCCATCAGTTGCAGGTCGTCCTTTGCGAAGCCTTCGATGCGGTGCGTAGCGCAGGTCTGCAGATAGAAGTCGATGATGCTGAAGCGGTCGGGAAACTGATTCATTAAAGGAATCATTCGTGGCGAAAGGGCGTGGATGCCAGCGAAGGCATACATGCGACACGCTTTAGGGTCGAGGTCGGGGTACGGACTCTTCACTTCGCCCGTGGCGATATTAGTCCAACCGACAAGGCGCATCGTGTCGTCGAAGAGCAGGTAGCGTTGCGTCTTACGCTGACTAACGAGGAGCAAGGCATCTGGAACATCTGCCGCTGCTCCAACTAAAGCATCGGGAGCATCCGCCGTTACATTTGCCAAACCGTCAGTCTTGAGCAATCCACCGGCACGCTGATAGAAGTGGCGCAGGTCTACATTGCTCAGGATGTCCACATTATGTATTAGTATCGGGGCATCGGGAGCGAAGAGTGGCGCGGCATGTTTTATGCCACCGCCCGTTTCGAGCAGTCCGGCTGATTCGTCGGAGATGCGTATATCGAGCCCGAAGTTGTCGTTTTCTTTAAGATAGTCGATTATCTGCTGCGCAAAGTGGTGTACGTTGACAACAATGCGGTCAACGCCTGCCACTGATAGATTATGTATTACGCGCTTCAGGAGCGGCTCACCACCCACGCTCACCAACGCCTTTGGCATAGTGTCGGTGAGCGGTTTGAGGCGTGTGCCCAATCCTGCCGCGAATATCATTGCTTGCATCATAGATGTCGTTATAAATATGTTGCCTACAAAATTACTCAAAATCCGTCAAACAGCAAAAGGAATGTAGCATAAATCTACAGAAGTGTCTGCTCTATGCCTTGCTCTCTGTGACAGATGTACACCTCTATTCCGAACTTCTCATGCAGATGTTCCGCGAGGTGCTGCGCCGAGTAGACACTGCGATGTTGTCCGCCGGTGCAACCGAAGGAGAACATAAGGTCGGTGAAGCCACGGTCGATGTATCGCTGCACATGTGCGTCGGCGAGTTTGTAGACACTATCGAGGAAGGTGAGTATCTCGCCGTCGTCCTCGAGGAAGCGTATCACGGGCTCATCGAGTCCGGTGAGCTTCTTGTACGGTTCATAGCGTCCAGGGTTGTGCGTCGAACGGCAGTCGAACACATATCCACCGCCATTGCCCGACTCGTCGGCTGGTATGCCCTTGCGGAACGAGAAACTGAACACGCGGACACGCAGCGGACCCTTGCCGTCGTACTTGGAGAACGTAGCCGGTCCGTCCTGAGGATGCGCCTCGTAGACATTCTTGTCTGTGGTCTTGTAGCCATCGGCACGCGACACTGCCGGCTCTTCGATGTGAGCGTAGCGTGGCATCTCGGTGAGTCGGCGCAACATGTCCATCATGTACGGATAGGGGAACACCTGCTCACCTAATTTCAGCAGCGCACGCAGGTTGTCCATAGCCGGCGGAATGGAGTCGAGGAAGTGCTTCTTGCGCTCGAAGTAGCCGCGGAAACCGTATGCGCCGAGCACCTGCAGCGTGCGGAAGAGCACGAAAAGGCTCAAGCGGTTGACGAAGTGGCGCAGCGAGGGCACCTCGGTGTACTGCTTCAAAGCGTCGTAGTATTCGGCTACGAGCTCGCGGCGCAGCTTGTCGCTATAGCGTGCCGATGCCTGCCAGAGGAACGAGGCGAGGTCATAGTAGTACGGACCGCGTCGACCGCCCTGGAAGTCGATGAACTGCGGATTGCCGTCGGCATCGAGCATCACGTTGCGCGCCTGGAAGTCGCGGTAGAGGAACGAGTCGATATTCTCCGACGTGAGATCCTTAGCGAAGAGGCGGAAGTTTGCCTCGAGCTTCAGTTCGTGGAAGTCGAGCCCCGAAGGTTTCAGGAAGCAATACTTGAAGTAGTTGAGGTCGAAGAGCACGCTGTCCTCGTCGAACTCGGGCTGCGGATAGCAGTTCTGCCAGTCGAGTCCGCGTGCTCCGCGTATCTGTATGTTCGGCAATTGGCGTATTGTGGCTTTCAGCAACTGCTTCTCGCGCTGGTTGTATCTGCCGCCTGCCTCGCGACCGCCACGTATTGCGTCGAAGAGCGATGTAGATCCGAGGTCGGTCTGCAAGTAGCGCAGTCCGTCGTCGCTCTGTGCGAGTATGTGCGGCACGGGCAACTGGCGCTGCCCGAAGTGCTCGGCGAGGTAGATGAAGGCGTGGTTCTCGTCGCGACTGGTGCCTACGACACCGACAACGGTCGTGCCGTCCTCAGCCGTGAAGCGGTAATACTGGCGGTTGCTGCCTGCTCCGGCGAGCTGCTCGGTGCTGACGGGTTCTGCCCCACTCCATTCTGTATATAGTTTAATGAGTTTCTCCATCTTCTTGTTCTTCTTGCTTCTTTTTTCCGTAATACTGCTCGTCCTTCTTCTTCACCCAAGCGGTGAGTAGCGCATCGAGGGCATAGAGCAGCAGAGCCACGCCAATGGTCATCGACCACGAGCGTGAGAGTATGTATGTGCCCACTACGATAATGACGCAGCAGACTATTATCTTTGGTTCAAATGAACGTTTCATTTTCTTTGTTCAATGCTAAGTTATGGTGATACACATCGGTCGATGCAGACATCCGCATCGGTCGACGCAGACATACGCATCGGTCGACGCAGACATCCGTATCGGTCGGCGCAGACATCCGCATCGGTCGACGCGAGTCAGAATAGTAATACTTACAACCCTAAACGGTAAGCCACACTGAACGTGAAGACACTGTTCTTCGACGATTTGAAGCCGTCAATGTCCTGGAACTGCGTAAGTCCGATGTTGTAGCGTGCGTCGATGATTACGTTAGAGAACTCATAGCTCACTCCGACGGGAATAGCGAAGTTTACTTTTGTAAGCGTTGAGTTCAGGTCGTACTTCACGTGTTCGGGTTTCTCGTACTTCACGTCGTCTTTCGTCATCGTGTACTGCTGCTCGGTGTACTTCATCTTGCCCGAGATTGGGAAGCCTATCTGCACACCGGCTTTAATGGCGAAGCCCGTACCGAGGTAGGCGTTGAGCATCAGGGGCACGTTGATGTAATGGAGCTGCGTGCTCCAGTCGCTGTAGCCGGTGCCTTTGTACACGCCTTCCGTCACCTGCACCTTGTAGCCGTTGTTGCCGTACTTGGCGCCTTGCTGCACGTACTGCGCACCGATAGTGGCAGAGAGGTTTGGCATGAACTGCCAGTCGACATCCACACCTACCATCAGGCCTGCCTTGTAGCGTGCCGAGTAAGTCATGTTGTCGCCGACTCCACCGGCTATATACATCTTGTCGCCTGGCAGATTGGCGAGCGCCACGCCCACACGTGGCAGCACGGATACGGTGCCGACCTTCGGTTGCGCCATTGCCGGCAGTACGCCTGCGGCAAGACCCAACAATATAGTTCTTTTCTTCATTTCTTTCCTGTTCGTTTACGTTTTCACTTCTGAATAATAAACGCCGAATAGCCACTATTATTGTGTTCTGCAGCGCAGTTTTGCTGAGCAGCTGTCAGCCAACCACGTTTAAACTTTCATCAGCCAACCACGAGCGAGAAGCGCAATCCCAACGCAGAGGCTATCTGCAGGAACGTAGACATCTGCATGTCGCTGTTGCCTCGCTCTATGGTAGATATGTACTCGCGCTTCTTGCCAATCTTGTCGGCAAGTTGCTGCTGCGTAAGCTTCTGGCGCTTGCGCTCTTCTTTCAGCAACTCGGCATAGTACCACGCCTTGGCACGCGCCTCGAAAGCATCGCGCGAAGGTGTGCCGGGTGCGCCGTATTCCTTTTCCAATATTTCATCTGCGGTGTG